>Ga0326762_1000002_pt1 | contig 357141 bp, 390 predicted proteins | sample NORPS_S_FD_207669 | JGI IMG/M metagenome (GOLD analysis project Ga0326762, IMG submission 207669) | Hot spring sediment microbial communities from Norris Geyser Basin, Yellowstone National Park, WY, United States - NOR.PS_S | ecosystem: Environmental > Aquatic > Thermal springs > Near-boiling...
CGATACTAAAAATATAGGTAATGTCACAAAGATACTCTTAATGGTCTTATATTTCTTCAAATTTATCTATAAATCTTTTGTAAAATTCCCATTGTTCTTCAGTTAATAAATGAAATTCATATGGATACGAAAAATATTTTTCAAAAAGTAAAACATCTATTGTTTTCCTTTTATTTCTATCATTAAATTCATTTGAAACTACTGCTATATCAATATCGCTTAATCCTAGAACATAATCCTTTCTAACAACAGAACCAAAAACAAAAATTTTAAAATTACTTATTTTATTCTCTAAAAATTTTTTATATCAATAATATATTCCTTATAATTCTCAAAAATTCTATATTTTTCTTCCAAGCTTAATTTTTTTATTTCCATAGTATTTCTTTATTTTTTCTATTAACTTTTGAGCTTCTTCCACCTCTTCTTTAAAGAAGGAGTCAGGCAAATATCTAGCAGTAATGTAAGCCCTTTCTAAATTTCTGATCGTCATTTTATTCTCTTCTATTATCTTTTTTATTTCATCTTTCTTAAATACGTTAGAAAGTTCTTCTAATAAAACTCTTAGAAAATGAGTTCTAGGATAGCTTCCTTTTAACTCCAGTAGTTTAGCTTTGATATTTAATTGAAAAGCTTGATCTAAATGAAACATAGCCAAATCGTATTCTTCCCTCGATAAAGCGAATTTGGCGTAGTCTTCGAAGCTTTTAGCTCTTCTTATTAAAATATTTATTTCCTCTCTTTTCATAAATCTTAAACCTCTGCCATCCTTTCGACCGTGGGAAGATTATTTTATGTATAGATCTTTCTTCTTTATTAACTTAACTCCTTCAACAGTTCGCTTATTCCAATTATTTCAAGTGCGGTAATTTCATTGCTTTCTTCCTCGGAGAAGAGAGTTACAATAGCTTTTGTCTGTAGCGGTTCTCCTACCTCAGTTTTGCTGGGTTCCTTAAATCTTATGAATAGCATATCATGCTTCACATCCAAATAAACCTCTATAACTCTCCTGGGCAGTTTCATACCAAACTTTTCTTCAATATTCGATAACAGTTTCTCAAGATCTATTTCAAGTAAAGATTTCACGTCCATTTTCAATTACGCCTAATTTATTGCTTAAGCCATACTTAATATATTTTTCATTCCCTTAAAGAGTGAGGTTTTCATTTTAATGAACATTTTAGAAAGTGATACTTAAATATTTATTTATCAATATAAAATATGTTGGAGGTAAACATTTTAGAGAGTGAAAAACTGGATTATTTAACACATGTTCTAGATGAAGCTTTACATAAAGTTGAAGATGAATTAAGAAAGAAATTCACATCAGTTGAGTACGAAATTTATCCTTTTGATACTAATAGAATCGTTATTACTGCAAGTGGTGAAAAAATAGGTGATGAGAAAATAGGCGAAACTGAATTACTTATACCAATAGTAGATGATAGGACTTATTCGATTTCTATAGAAAATTTGAGTATAGACCAAAATCATCTTATAGGAGAAGTAGGCTGTTTTGCATGGAGAGGACAATTAGTTACTATAAAATCTCCCACGGAATTTTACAGATCAAATGTTGAAAAAATGAAATTAAATGTATTCGACAAGTTCCTTTATTTTAAGGCAGATAAAGATATAGATGAAATAGCACGAGATATATTGAACATTTTTGAAAAATGTGTTACCAAGATGCGTAAAAAATTTAATAATTTAACTTCTCTCTAACCAGCATCATTAAAACTCGAGTCTCGAAGCTCTCTTACAGTCTTTCCTGCATCTGTTTGAATCTCAGGCTTGACTGGAGTTATTACTAAAGGAGGTTTCTCAGAACTTAAAAACTCTTCAAGAGCTTCTATTATCAAATCTTCGCAAATCTTCTCCTCTATGACTTCTTCAACAGCCTTACTAAGCTCCTTTAAGCCCTTCTCATTTTCAACTTTAGTCTTAAACCTCTCCCAAAGATCTCTATCAATAATTATGCTTATCTTTTTCTTCCTAACCATACTTCAGCTCGTAAATAATCTATAAAGTAATACGTATTTAAGATTTTGCCTATTACCTTTCCTGAAAGCATCACCGTTGCGTTATTGCTCTCTTAACTGCTTCCCTATGTAACGGTGTTTGCCATGCTATGTGTTTTCCTATTCCAAGATCAAGATCCTTCTCCAATGGTGGCTCATCTATCCAGAACCATGGATCTCTATCATACATATTATATACTATAAGGTTCTTAGTGATTAACTCTCTCACAAGTTCATCTGGAACATTAGCTCTCCATAGTATATCAGGATCCTTAATAGCCTCATCAAGCCAATTCTTCCACTTCTCAATAAAGCTAGATGTGATCTCCTTACTATTTATAAGCTCAGTAATGACCCTATTAACATTCCATTCAGCTTGGTAGAGTTTTGAGAGCATATCAGGATTTCCACCAGTTAATCTCCAAATATCCTCAAATTCTGGCTTAGGACCTGGTATCTTCTCATATAACTCTTCAAATCCCTTTCTAGACATATTCCACATTGGTCTCAGCGAAGCCCATCTATGTCTGCCAATCTTCCTTCTAGTTACACCCTCATTAGTCGCTACTATTATAACCATCCTCTCATAACTTCTTGGCGGATATTCGATTAAGTTTAGTAAACTTTTAACGTATATCTCCGCTTTATCTAATCCTATAACCTGAAAAACCTCATCAACAAGAACAGCTACCTTTTCCTTCTTCCATACACCAATAAGCTCCTTCACGGCATCTATTGCCATTGTAGCAAGTTTAACTTTGGCTACATCGATAGCTTCAGCTGTAGCCTTCTCCAATTTCTTTATAATATCCTTGGCATTACTATATGCAATAAATGCTTTATGGAGGGGGTCAATGTAAATTGTATCGTAGCCAGCTTCTCTCAAAACCTCAATCGCTTGCTTAAGCCATGCAGTCTTACCACAACCCTCAGAGCCAAAAACCACAACTGGATATCTAGTGCCTTTAGCAGCAAGCTCTTCCGCTTGTTTCAAAGCTTTTTCTCTATCAATGAATTCAATTTCTAATTCAGGAGCAAATACTAGCTTAACCTTATTGTATACCATTAATCAATTTATTAAGGATTTACTTTAGATAAATCAGTTGTTCTGTTGTTTACTTCTTAATTATCTAGATATGAAAGATGTTAAATCGTTTTCTCTTGATTTTTACTTTAATTGAAAGATAAAAAATGAATGGTAAAGGGAGATTAGTCGGAAGTATCTGACTTTAAGGCCCTCGTTATTTCCTCTTCGCTTACAACTTTGTCGCTGGTTTCAATGGCTTCTTTCTCGTCTTCCAAAGGCTCCTCTTCTGGTATAAGCTTCTCAACAAGCTCCTTATACAACAGCTTTATCTCTCTGAGTTCGTCTCGTATCTCCTTTAGTAGCCTCAGGATATCGGGCATCGCTATTATCTAATAAATCTCTTCTATAGATTTAAACATATTTAGTAGTTTTACTCAAAAAAATTCTTACCCTCGAATTCCTTTTTCAATCATTGATAGCTTAAGGTGTCATGTTCCTATATCATCAGCAATTCTGTGGGCTTTAATCTCTTAGATACAGGATCTACTTGATAACCTAGAGATTCTAAAGCTGTAGCACCAAGAACTGGCGTGTCATCTGGCTCTCCAAACACTATTGGAACGATGGCCCGCCGCTCCCCATACTCTACAACCGCTCCGCCAACATCACGCTCAACGATCCCCCCACCATAGACTCTAAGCTTCTGTCTAGTAATAGGCTTAAACCCTAGTCTCTCAAGAGTAAAACGCGGTATCGAAGTAAATAGCGCTCCACTGTCCACTAAAACCTCCACATCCTCCCATTTAGTTAGATCGATACTATAGACCCTAATTTTTATGTAAGTAAATCCCATGCCAATTTAACTAAGTTAAATTACATACAAGAATTATTTAACCTTATCCTATACATTGTACTATACTGTAAGGGTTACGAGACTTTAGGGATGCAATCTCAAAATATCTTTCACGAAGCTAACGTCTCCTGCTAATATTATGCCATATTTCTCTATTTCTCTAATTATACGCTCCTTATTTTGAGCCATTTTTGAGAACTCGCTTAATGTGTAAACCCTTGGCTCGACATCTACTGACAATGTAGGATCTATGAAATCTGAAATTCGATCAGGCAGCTTCTTTGGATAATCATCGCGTACTATTATTATTACATCAGCATCCGAAAAAGCAGTATAGTCTCCTCTTGCTAGCGAACCTATTAAGAAAACTACGATGGCTCCTTTCTCTAAGGCTCTCTCAGCATACTCTTTAAGTCTTTTGAACACAAGCTCGTAATTTAATCTAAAGACCTTTAGACCTGCAGAATTCGATGATTTTTCGTGCATATTCAATAGCCCTCTTAGCCTCTGATCCTGTATAATAATCCATGGGTGCTCCCTCAGGATAAAAATTAGGATATCTCGAGGATATATAATGTTTATCAAGTTCCTTGGCCATCTCAATCAGTTCTGGAGGAGGTTTATATTCATTTGGAAGACTTTCAAGTAATTTCGATACAGAATGACCCCATACTTCAAGTCCAAGTTTCTGATAAAGAGCTTTAACAGCCTTCTCTGATGCTTGATGTGCAGCAAAACAGGCCCATTCATAATCACCTTGCTCAAGAGATCTTATAGCGTGTTCAAGATCTCTTAGAGCTTGTCTAAACCAGTCTGAAGCTCTTGAAACCATAGTTGTAGCATATACTAACATATAAATAAGCTTTACTTCTATATAAGCCTATTAAAGACATAAACCAATAGGCATCTCGAGAATTTAATGAATATTTTTATTTAATAACCACTTCCATAAAGGCACACATTTAATCATTTTATTACCGATATTTAACATATCCTCATAATCCCATGTAATTATTAACAAATCTTTACACATGAACGAATCACTCGCTCTCACCAAACCTTTAATTTCCCGCTCATCAATATCATTTTTACTAGAAGCATAAGTTACCTGTATTAACTGCCTTATCTGAGCTCCTTCTTTTAATAGAATATCAACTTCATTCTGCTGATAATCCTTCCAATAATAGATCTCCAAAGAATTATACCAATATTTCTTTCTTCTCAACAGTTCAACAGCTACCAAATTCTCCATTAGCTTACCAAATCTCTCGTTGGTTCTAAATGATATAGCATTAACTAAGCCATTATCCATGCAATAAATCTTCCTAGGTGCAATGATTTGTTCCTTCAACTTTGGTGAATATCTTTTGAGAACAAAAAATAAATAAGAATTTTCTAAAGCATCAATCCAATTTTTAATAGTATGAACATCTTTAACCTCAAAAATATGCGAAAGTTTTCTTATAGTAAACTCCGAAGCTACATTGGACATCAAATACTTTGCTAACTCCTTAAAAGTCTCTTTTCTTCGAATTCTAAACCTTCGCAACACATCCTTTTCAATAATATCTCCATATATCCTCACAAGAATTTCCCTACCAAACAAATAAACTTCTGGTATGCCACCAATTCTCGTATATTCTTCAAAATACCTCTTAATCTCAGCTACTTTTCGTGTTGAATAAAAATCCTCCCTAGATAAGGCCACTCCCTTATAATTGAGATATTCCCTAAAACTAAAAGGCATTAGCATAAAATCAACATATCTTCCAGTTAAATGAGATGCTAATTCTCCGCTCAAAAGTCTTGAATTACTTCCAGTTATTATAACCTTTTTAGTTCGCCTTAACCTATTCGCAAACAGCTCCCATCCTTCAACATTTTGGGGTTCATCCAAAATAATATAATCTATATTGCCATAAAGCTCATAAAAAGCCTGAAGAACAAGATCCAAATCCTTTGCTTTAATGACAAATAATCTCTCATCATCGAAATTAATATATCCAAATGTTTCATCCTTAAAAATCTGCCATGAGAAAATAGACTTTCCACATCTCCTTATTCCCAAAATAACCAAAATATTAGGATATGCAAGAAATTGCCTCAGATTATTTACATTAGGTTCGCGTTCTATTATTCTTTCCCTAAATTTCTCTTCCATTTCCTCCTTTTGAGAAACAATTACTCTTTTGATTTCCTGGAAATTCATAACATTTATATCTACAAACTTTTTTAAAAAGTTTGTGGTTTTAGAATCACAAATCAACAAAAATATGAACTCACTTAAAATTTTATATTCAACTCATTAATTGTCAATTTATCTACAATCTTATTTGCTAACGAACCTAATAAGAAGACTGCGTGGAAGCCTTTTTCTAAAACTCTCAGCATATTCTTTAAGTTTTTAAAGTAGGCTTTTTAGTGGTATTTGTAAAACTCAAAGGAACTATAATTCTTTCCTACAATTATTTTGTTCGTTGAAGGATCGAGCTTAATATCATAAAACTCCATAACTTTGACTCCTATAATGAGATCCTCAGCCAATTCATCAATTACATAAGCTATATCATCTATGGGTGAACCTTCAAGCACCGTTGAAATTGGAATGTAGCCGAGCACCTTTAACCTTGTCTTACCATCAGTCAAAGTAACTTCTTTAACATCTGTTGGAAGGATATGACCGATTTTCTCAGCAACGTCCTTTTTTACAACGGTGAAAGATGCTCCTGTATCGAAGAGCACCTTCACAGCCATCTTGCCCTTAGAGCTTCTTATCTTTAACGTCCTGTAAATCCTCATTCACTTCACCAAAACTAATTAAACTAAACCTCCTATTTAATTTATCGAAACTTCAACCATATATACTGAAGCTCCAGTTGATTTAATTTAAACTTAGCAAGGCTAGAATTACACAAGGAGGTTGGCTAAGCTCTCATGCTTACTTGGAAGATCTTTCTAGAACGAATAAATGAGCTATGCCTTATTTTCAGATATTGGAAAGTTTAGATAAATGAGAAGACTAGATCAACAAGTATTTTCACCAAACTCCACCTCCAGATCAACATCAGATAGTTCTACAAGGGAAGCTTGTTTTGCCTTCAACCTCTTTCTCCTGAGCCTTATCCACTCCAGAGTTTCATCAATAGTTAGTGCTCTAGTTATAACAAGTTCATTATCCCTAAGCTCAACAAAAACATGCTCATATTACTTGATCCCGTGTTTCTCATACAAGATCTTTGGTATAATTATCTGTCTCTTCGGCCCTACTTTAAGTCTTAGTTTCACCATGAGTTATATAATTAATACCACTATATATTTAGGTTTACAATTTTTTCACAACGATCTATTCGTAATTTTCCTAACGATTAATAGGCACAAATAGGTTACTTGTATTCATTAAAGAAGCTTCCTTATTATTTCAACGAACTTCTTAACATCCTCTATAGCATATACTACATCTCTTGGAGGCATCCAATTCTCATAGAAGTTTTGATGAAGCGAGTTAGCTCTACTCCATAAGCGTCTTATTTCTATATCTTGAAGCTTCTCAGCAAGCTCATCAACAAACTGCCAAAGACTCGCATGACCCCTAAGATCTTTTCCTTCTTTTGCAGCTAAAGCTTTAATGATCTGAGCCGCAGCACCCCAAGCTTTTTCGGATGCTTGGATGTAGTCTTTTTTTGTTAAAAGTTCTTCTGCATCTTTCATGTACTTCTCTGATAGTTTTAAATGGATTTCAACTTTTGTTTCAGGATCAAGGGGTTCATTAAGAGCCTTTGACAGAGCCTCTAGTATTATCTCTTCTTCTGAGACTCCAGTCTTTTCAGATTCTTCCTTAAGTCTCTTCTCGATCTTCTTTGGTAGTATAATCAAATCTATCCATTTATTATTAGTGGAAAGCATCTTATAAACCTAAAAAATGTTTTAACCAATTTTCAGTAGGTTAAGTTCATATTATGTTATCTAATACCATTATTTATTAACACAATAATTAAGAATCTTGCCGATTAAGAATTGTAGAGAAAACTTTTATATGATACCAGGTAAAGAGTCTGTTAGATGTACTAGAGCTTTCTTCTAATTGGGATAAGACTTATATAATGGTAATTTGATTATTAAATGGTAGAATTATGGGAAAAGTGGTAATAAGAAAGATTGATAAGCAGGGGAGGATAGTTATACCTAAGGAGTGGAGAAGCAGATTTAACACTAATGATTTTATCTTAGTGTTAAATGATGATAAAGTTGAGATATACCCTAAGACATCCAATCTATTAAAATTCATAGACAGTGTGGAGGTAGAAGAATTACCAGAGGATTGGCATGAGCTCAAGAATAAAGTTTATAGACTCTAATGTATTCGTTTATGCATATGTAAAGCCTAAAAGGGAAATTAGCGAGAAGATATCCAGAATGAAAGAGAAGGCGAAGGAGATATTGATGAAGATTAACTACGGAGAAGAGAGAGTAGTAACTAGCCTTGTTCATATATCTGAAATAGCAAACGTAGTTGAAAGTTTGTCCAGCATATCAAAGTCCATAGAAATTATAGAAAATATTCTTAATAACAAAAATATTATAGTTAAAGATGTGACTACACAAGATTATATTGAAGCAGTTAGAGTCGCTAACAGAGAAAAAGTAAGCGTTAATGACGCGTTAGCCTACGTAATAATGCGAAATAATAATATAAGCGAAATTTACACATTTGATGAAAAACATTTTAAAAAATTAAACGTTACAATCCTCTAGTATATCTAGGACTCCATCTCAAATTTGTTATATCTCTTTGAAGATGTAACATCTGAAGCTTTTCAGAAGACCTAATGCTCCTTCACGGGTTCGCTTGAATTTAACGATTTTCAAGAAAGTTTTAACGTATTATCACTTCCACTTCTCTTGATTAAAAAGGTAGAGAGTTTTCAAGCCCCTTTTAACTCTTCAAATTCTTTCTCGAAATCATAAAGAGCAATTCTCCTTTCCTTAGGACTTATATCAAACAGCTAACTTACCCTACCCCAAGTAAACTTGGGGTACCCCAAGTAATATTTCTGCTTTTTATGTCTCACTCACAAGAACAGTAACTATTCTTATCTTTATACAATCGAGATTATCGCATAAAATAGATATAAGTATTCTATTTAAATTTGTGAAAATTTATTTTACTTACTAAAGAATTGCTTAAAGAACCTGATAATTTGATATGCTTAGAAGTTATTTTAACAAATCATAAATTTTTTTATCTCAGAATTTTTCCCATACCAACTTCTTCTTGTGCTTTCATTGAACTTAGAATTCCTCATAAACATCTATAAATCTCTTGTACCATTCCTCATAAATTTTTGGAGTGACTATGTGAAGCTCTAACGGGTCGCTAAAGCCTAACCTTCCGTGAATTTTTACTGCAATTTCTGCTCTTTTCCATATATCATTTGCAAGTTCGGTAATTATTAAAACATCAATATCGCTGTCTATTCTGTGATTGCCTCTAGCAATTGATCCAAAAAGAATTACTCTACAATTCTTATCAATCTCCTTTACGCATATCTCTTTTATTTCCCTAACATAATCTCTTGCATGCGCTAAAATTTCTTTTCTTTTACTCCACCAGTCTGAGCTCATTTAAGAACACTTTAACTACATTAAATTCCTCAGGCTTAATATTATTTAAATTTAATCTTTTATTTACTAGAACCAATATGAAATATTATCTTTAAAAGTGGTCTGTAAAAATAGTAAAAGCAAATGAAATTTTTTTTATAATAACTGTTTCATTAAGAAAATTAAGACATCTAATTGAGAACATAAAAACATTTAGCTAAGGATAAGACTTCCTTCAAAGCATTTCATCCGCTTCTCTTAAGATCAGGATTTAACTCCTTCAGCATTTCGCTTATTCCAATTATTTCAATCGCTGTAATTTCATTTGTTTCTTCCTCTGTGAATAGAGTCGCAATGGCTTTCATCTCTAATGGTTCTCCAACTTCAGTATTGCTAGACTCTTTAAATCTTATGAACAGCATATCATGCTTCACATCCAAATACGTCTCAATAACCCTCCTTGGTAGCTTTATGCCGCATCTACTTTCAATACTCAATAACAGCTTCTCAAGATCTATTTCAAGTAAAGATCCTACCACTATTTCTAATCACCCCTAATCCATCGCCTATTTCTTTGTTTATCCCTGTTTTCTATTATTAAATGTAAGAGATAATGCTAAGCTTGCACAAAATCAAAGGAAAATTGTTAAGCTGCTCTCAGCAATTTTATAGATAAATTGCTCCTATTAGTCTAAGATGAATTAGGGTCACGGTTGCACCCATATCATCAACATGACTCCTATAGTCCACTTAAAGTTGCTATGCATCTCATCTCTTAACTGTGTCATTTCGCTTCTAAGTTCCTTTACGTCCTCCTTTGTTGCTACATTTGGAAAAAGTGAATTTATAATAAATTCTTTATTTATTTCTTGTTTGCCAAGGTCTAGTAATAATTAGATTGAAAGTAATTACAAAATATCATCAAGTATCTTTGAATTTCTTAAGTATTATTTTTATATAAATGATTTCTTGTAAAACTTAAGATAATTACAGAAATCTTTTTACTCAAACTGGCAGCGTTGCATAAAATCTGTAAATAATTGAAATGCTGAGACAAGAGTACTTTAATTTTCACTTATTTTAAATTACGTAAAATTAGCGTGCTAAAAATACTCATTAGTTTAGCATTTAAGCTTGAAAGTTTAAGTGTAAGTCTTCTTTGTAAAGGCATATCTGATAATTTGGGTATTAAAGTTGTTCTTCTACCTAATATCATTGAATATAAAGCTATGTTTGATAAATCTATTAGTGCATTTGATATTTTCTTAGCCTTTAGAAATACGCCAGGAGTTTCATGATCCTTAATTAACTTAATAATTTCAAAATCGCTAAAAATTTTCTTCACATCCTCAATCTCATACCTCCAAAAATCATAAGGATATGCATGATATGGGAAGCCATAGGACCTAGTTGTGATATTATATCCACCGCTCTTTAAAACACTTTTCATGTTATTTATCACTAATCTCCAGTTTTGAACATGTTCTAACAATTCTGTACTAATTACAATATCAAAAGATTCAGGACCAAAATATTCAACTAATTTTTCAGCAGGCAATATTACATCAACAAACTTCCAGCCTCAATATCAACACCTACATACTCCCTAGGCGAGCAAAAATGCTCAATCAGCGGTCTCACACTACCATTAACATACCTACTCCCAACCTCAAGAACTCTTTTACCATTAAATTCCGCAGGCTTAATATTATCTATGAAAAACTCAATAACAGCTATATTACACATATAAAATGTCTAACTTTGTGAACTTATCGCAAATCATTCAAGTATATAAGTTTATGCATTACTTTTATGACCAATTTAGATCAGTTAAGTTGCACATTTAATACTTGGAGAGAAACTTAAATATTTCATTACGAACTCTTTATTATTTTTCTGCGTATATTGTGCCATGATCTGATAAATGATAAGTAAGCCAGTTATGTTTATATATTCTAAATTTGCTGAAACCTTTGTTTTTTAATTTATTTATTATATAATCTACTTTAGGTCTATTGAAGTCTGTATATTCAATTTTCACTTTTTCAAATTTTGAAATTGCATCATCTTCAATAATGTAATATTCGCAGCCTTTACAATCAGCTTTCAACAAGTATGGTTCATTTAAATTGTTTTCTTGTAGAATCTTTCTAAGACTTACACTTTTAACCTTTAATGTTTTTCCTTTAGTCTGACCATATATGCTAAAACCCTTGTTTATGTTTCCTCCTATTGATATTTCGATTTCTTCATCTTTCCCTACCGCTTCATTAAATATTTTTATTCTATCTTTTAAATGCGGATTTAATTCAATGTTTTTTTTCAGCCAATAAAAATTGACCGGATGCGGTTCATAAGCATAAACAGTCGCTCCAAATTTTGCATAATATAATGCTGTATCCCCAACAAAAGCTCCAATGTCAACAATTACTTTGTCTTTTAAATCAAATCCTACGAAATGAATATCGTGAATGAAGGTTTCAGAGAAAATCAAGGGATCTACTGAGTATAAGTAAAAGCACAATCCGTTCGGTAAGATTAGAATTTTATTCTGCCAGTCAACGCGCCAGCAATATTCACAATTTTCTTTTGCAGTTTTTAAAGGAACATTCTTATATAACTCGTATAAAACATAAGCTAACCATTTTGTTTCTTTGTTAGCATCTATTATTAAACCACTTCTAAATTTTAATTTTGCTTTATCTTTAATACCTGCAAAATATAAAACTGCATCACTAAAATTTTCAAACGTTCTAGCTATGTTTTCAATTTCTAAAATAAAATTAATCCTTCCTTTCAAAGATGAATAAATTGGCATTAAGATTTTATCTTTTAGCATAATTTTCTATATAGCGCATAAAGTCTCTGGGAGACCATTAAAGGATCATAATTATCTCTAATATATTTTATACAATTTTCGCGCATATAATGTAATAGATCTTTATTTTCGATTAAATCGATAATTATTCTTGAAAATACTTCTTCATTATATTCTTTAACTAGGTATCCAGTTTTTCCATCTATTATAAAATCTAAAAATAATGGAGTGTAAGTAGCTATTACAGGCAAACCAGCAGCCATAGATTCTAATAATGAAGTTACTCCAGGTCTGTTTCGTAAATAAGGTATTAGAGATATATCGCAACTTGGCATAACTTTTTCTCTAAGGATCTTATTTTCCAAAGGGCCTAGAAATTCGATACCTTCGCAATTTATTTCAGGAGGAATTCTTTTAGAAACTATTATTAATTTAGCAGATTTAACCCTTTCTTTGACTTTTTTAAATGTTTTTACTACCATTAAGCCTCCTTTATCTATAAAGTTATAACCTACAAAAAGTATTCTGAATTCCTTTCGTTCTTCTTCATCTTTATTCTTTTTTACGATGGGAAAAGGAGGTGGAATGAATTCTATTTTATGAGGAAAGCCTAGCTTAAGTAATAAGTTCACCATGCTCTTTTGCCATGCGAGAAAAATTCTTTGTTCATCTTTAAAGAAATCTACTAAATATTTAAATAAATGTTTCAATTTCTCAAGAGGAACATTATGATAATAATATAGATAATCAATTGGAGATGGATCTATTTCATAAATTGTAGGTTTATTGAAGCTGATCAATTGACCTCCAGTATATGTTATTATATGTGCTAAATCGATATTTTGTAAAAACAGACCTCTACCTCCTTTACCTACGGAAAATGCATAAGATAAACCGTTAGAGAGATTATCTAGAATTAATTTGCTCGGTCTGCTATAAAACCATATAAAATTATAGCTTAATTTGTTTATATTTGTTAGATAAATTGTTTCAGGCGGTTTATATTTAAGCCTTAATTTTTTTGCAGTTGCTAATCCATGTGCCCAATTGTCAGGAGGTCCTTCTAGATATACCTTGATCATTTTTGATTAATTAGATGTTAGTACTTTGTTTATGGTAACAATATAGAATAGTCCCGGTCTGTAAAAATCGCCTAAGTTTATTACTATAAATCCTCTTTCTTCAAGTAAATCTGAAATTTGTTTTAGATCCTTGCTAACTTCGATTATAAGGTATTTAGTCAACTTTAACGTATATTCAGAACCTTTGAGAATTTCATATTCTGAACCTTCAGCATCGATTTTTATCAAGTCTATTTTCTTCAATATATCTGATTTAGTAATTTCATCCAAAGTTATTGCTTCTATAACTATGCCGTTGCTGTTATTGGTAACAATGCTGGACATCGCTGGTACATCTTTATTCTCAAAAAACTTTATTTTTGCTCGATGAATGTATGCAACATGTTTATACACTATTGCATTTTTAACATTATTGTAGTAGATATTTAGAAGTAAGAATTTATAATTTTCAGAATTAGGTTCAATAGCGATTACTTTGCCTTTTATTGCTTTCTTAGCAAATCTTATTGTATATCCTCCTCTATAAGCTCCAACATCGATTATTACAGAATCTTCTTTAACCAAAGCTTGTGAAAGTTTTAACACATCTCTTTCTGCTTCAAGTAAAAGATGAATTAAATCTAAAGTATTACAATCAAAAATAAATTTTAATTTTTGTTTATCTTCAAAGAAAATAATTGTTAATTCTTTAAGCCCTAAAATTTTTGCTATCTTTTCAAATCTTAACTTAGAAAGATATAAATCACGTGTTTTTTCAAATCCGAAAAATAAATAGATGAAAGAAATTATAAAAAAGGCAATATTTGTTGCAATAGCACTTATGATAACCTTGATTATATCTCTTGGAATATAAGGTAGAATCATGCCTATTTTTATTTCGCCTCTTTTTGATGATGGAAGAATTATTAACATTTCTTCAAAATCTTTTGAATTAACTACATTTAATGATTTTTAGGTAATAATTGAACGAGAACTAAATTCTTCTTTTTATGCTTTCAATTACATAATTTGCCCTATGTTGAGGTGTATGATATTGTAGCAAATGTCTTCTTCCATTCTCAGCGATCTTTAATAATTCTTCTTCATTGCCTTCTAGAAAGTAATATTCAAGAATATCTTTGAGCTCCTTAAGTGAACTAAAGAATAAAGCGCTCTTCTTATGTTCAAAATTATTAGGAATTATCGTGTATTGATTTTGAGCGATCAGCGCTGCACCGCAAAGAGGAATTTCCCAATATCTGTATGTATCATAACCAGTTGAGATTGGGGCTATAGAAGCTTTTGATCCGGCTAGTATTTGCAAATAATAGTTAAAAGGTAAAAGATAGCTTGATGTTTTGAAAGGATAGCTTGTTAGAATTGGAATATTTGGTAAGCGATAAATATTCTTTGCTCCTGAATAGGAAAGATGAACGAAGGATTTCGGTATTTTACTTACAATCTTTGCTATGCCTGTTCTAGAACTAAAACTATCATAATTTCCTAAAACTCTGATTATTGATGGTGGCGATACTCTGGATATTAAAGATACCGAATAAATTTTTTCTCTTTCTTTAATTTTAATTAAAGGAAAAAATGTATGAGGTAAGGGAATTATCTTATCACCTAATTCTTTTCTAACCTTAATTGTTTCTTCAATACTGAGCCATTTGAAATGAAAATGAAAGTTTTCATATCTTGAAAATAATCCTCGCGTAAAATGTTGGAATTTTAACATATACTCAATTTTTATTAATTCCTTTTTAAAATAAATATTTAAATTTTCATTTTTTATAATATCAAATAAAAAAGGATGATCAGAATCATCAATAAAGACCTTTATTGTAGGAGATTCTAAATAATATTTATATAGTTTGATAAAGGAAGATTGATTAAGAGTAACATGATCTATTAAACTGACATCTGCTTTATTTAAATAACTTAAAAATTTCTCTTTTTCTTTCCTTAAATCACAAATTAAAAAATCATCTTTTAGAAACTGTTTTAAGATTTTCGTTATATTGGGATACATCCATTCATCAATACTTGTAATATAAAGGAGCTTCACTTTATATTAAAATAAGATATGAGCAAGAATTAATAATGAAATCTATTGCAATATTATATCATAATTATTTAACTGTTATTTTTTGGCAAAAAAGTATCTTGTAATTCTATGTCTTATTCCTAAATCTATGATTTTGAAACCTTTGTTTTTTAAATAGTCTATGCACTTATATCTATTATTTTCATGTGTTTCAATAAGAACACTTCTAGTAATATCCAAAGCTTTATTCGCTCCCATTAAAACTTCATATTCGCTTCCTTCAACATCAATTTTAATAAAATCAATTTTAGTTAATCCTAAACTATTTATTAACTTATCTAATGTAGTCACTTTTATCAAATTCTTATGAAAATTAGATTGCTTATCAATAAGATTGATGTTTAAAGTAGCCAAGGTCATTCTGTCAGACTTATAAAAAATGCTTTTTGTTCCTTCTTCTGACCATATTCCCATATTTACGGAATATAAATTTTTGCAATTATTTAGTTTAGCATTATAAACCAACATTAAATAATTATCATATAGCGGTTCTATAGATACAATTTTACCCTTATAAGCTATTTTGCAAAAACGTATGGAATATGTTCCTATGTAAGCCCCTATATCTATTACAATAGAATCCTTATTTAAATTAATTAGCGACAAAATATCTTCTTCTACTCTTAAGAAAACTGTAGCTTCATCATCATAAACCCATGTTCTGACTAAAAATTTATAATCCTTAATCTTGAATATTGCATAATTTATGTTAAACATCCTTAAGAAGTGATTAATTGATAAAGGAAACAATTGGGATAATTTATAATCTATGCTACAACCAAAAGAAATGCGTATTATTGATCTAATAATAAATACTAAATTATAGGTTATACAAGATAAAATCACCTTTATTAATTCGTTGCGATGGTACGGAAGTACAAGTACAGGAAATAATCTGTATCTTGTTAATTTAGTATATTTTATAAATAACATTGAAAATTTTTATAAAAATATTTTAATTAAATCTTAGTTCCTATCAGGATAATGCTCATGCGTTGGTCTGAATTTTTATGTGGAAAATGTTCATGAATTCTGGATATGTGTGTAATTATGACTTTTGTTAGTTACTATACTCTTGACTGTCAAGATAATCCCATCTGTACTATCTTTTAACATATATCAAATAATGAGAGGAATATGATGGGAATTAGGGTTTTAATAAAAAGCCTTTAAACTTAAAATATTCATAGCAATCTCTTTTCTAAATAAGTTCTCTAATCAAGGTGTAACTTGGAGAACTATTAAATACATTATTCCCCTTATCTTTTCTTAAATCACAATCAAAAATCATCTTTAAAGCAATAATTTAATGTTTTTGTACATGCTATTCATCAGAACTATTATATAAAGAAATCTCATTTATTAATTCATAAGTATTATTTTGATTTTAACATATTATATCAACTAATTTTAATAGTTTTTATTAGCGCTTTAATAGTCTTAATATTTGAATTCCCAGCTATGAACTTTCTACATAAATAATATGTATAAATTCTATCAATTAAGTATTTTATGTCCTTATCATATATATTTTTACTTCTATAAATAAATTCTTCTTTATACTTCGTAAATCTATGTTATTCTGTATTTCAACTCCATTTAAAACTTTATTATAAACGTCTTCATACATCGGTATAATTTTTCTTGGATGATATTCTTTAACAGCTTTCTCTCTTCCTGCCTCGCCCATCTTAATTCTAAGTTCTTCGTTATTGTAGAGCTCTAATATCGCATCAACATATCCTTTAATAGAATTTGTAACAAAACCATTTCTTCCGTTATCCACTAAAAGCGTTTGAGCATTAGGCGTGAAAGGTGTACCATTAACTACAACAGGAAGACCTGCGGCCATAGCTTCTACTATTGCTGCTCCAAAAGTTTCACTTTGAACAGCAAAAGTGGTGAATACATCCAATGAAGCTAGAGCTTTATATAATTCAGAGCCAAATTTAGGGCCTATGTCTATAATTTTACCTTCCTTTATTAAAGGTTTAACACGGTTTCTAAAACTTTCAGGAATTCCACCAATAGCTAAAAATCTCCAATTTTTAATCTTTTTATCCAATAATTTAAGCACTTTTGCAAAGATGGGCGTATAATACTTTACAGGATCAGACCTTCCAACTAGACCAATAGTAAATATTTTATTTGATGAATTTATTCTATAATTTCCATATTCTTGAATATATAGGACTATACTTTCTACATCTACTGGGTTAGGAATGACTGAAAAGTGTTTTATTAGATCTTTAGATAATTTATATCTTTTAAATATAAAATATAATAAAAATTTCGAAATTGCAACATGATGTGTGATACCATAGGAATATTCATTCCAATCGTCAAATTGTAATACTTCTATTATGGGATATTTAAGCTTCAGCAAATTTGCGGTTATCTTTGGATCAAGGTGAGCATTATTAAGATGAATAAGTTCAGGTTAAAAGAGATTATTTTACTTTTTAATTCTTCTATGTCTTTAAAAGCTATAAAAGAACTATCAAGTGGTATGTTTATTGATGGGTTATACTTATAGAAGCATTTGATCGAGAATGAAGGTGATAAATATTTTGATAGTAATTGATATATTTTTAAACCGCTCCAAAGCAGTGTTTCAGTTATATATGCTATTTTTATAGTCATAAGAGATCCATCAAAATTATTTTATTTAACTATTATACCAAGATTTGCTGAAAGTATAACAGGTTTGCATTTTACTGCTTTGCAAAAATCTATGAAAGAATTATTCAAGTGTATGTTATCCGATATTAAGATGCCATTCTTTTTAATTTTAGGCCAAGCTGTTTTATATTCGAACATCATATGCTCATAAGTATGCAATGAATCATGGAAGAAAACATCTATTGAATCCAAATCTCTAAGTAAACGCGGTAATTCGATTTTACTATCTCCTAATATTAGTTCCCATCTATGTCTTAGCCTTTTTGGAACAATTATACCTACTTCCTCTTTAGTTGCAAATTCGAAAGGCAAATCAATTGAATAAAGAGTCCCAAATCCATTTTCTTCCATTGCTTGAAGGATGAAAGAAGAAGTTATGCCAAAGCTTACACCAGTTTCTACAACAATTTTTGGTTTTACCTTTCTCATTAAAATATAAAATATCTCAGGATTAGGATAACCACCATAACGAGGTCTAGGAACGTTTGTTTGGATTTCATGGATTTTCTTAATTATATCTTTACAATTTCTAAGTCCATAGTAATAATCCATGAGTTCTTTTTTAGTTATGCCTAATTTCTTGAATTGTTTCGTTAGATAAACTTTATAAAATTTTCGTCTTAGTAATTCGAGTTTTCTTGATCCTAAATATGTTTCAGGAAAATCATAATAACCTATGGTATAATATGGAAATGTAAGTTTAGATTTCTTATAGAAATTGTAAATTATAAAATACATTAACTAATTAGATTATCTTTGAAATTTTTGCAGGAACGCCATAAGCTATACTGCTACTAGGAATATTCATACTTACGACTGAATATGCTCTAAAGAAAAGTTTCATCAATTTTAATTTATTATTGAAATACCATGACGTTTTAGCCAGCTTTCTAAGGTTTCTACAATTTTAGCAGGCACACCATATACCACGCTTTTAGGAGGAACATCTTTTGTTACCACCGCCCCCGCGCCAACTATTGAATATTCTCCAATTGTGATGCCTGGTAATATTACAGCATTTGCACCTATTTTAACATGATCTTTGATTATTGGTCCTTTAAATTCTTCTTCCTTCATTGCAAATAGATTATCATTAACAGTTACAACACCCGCAGAAATAAAGACATTGTTACCTATTAACGAATTTCCAGTTATATGTGCATTGTTCATAATTCTAGTTTTAGAACCAATTTTTGAATTATAATTTATGCTAACACCTGTGCCTAATATAACATCATCGCCAATATTTACACCCTCTCTTATTTGTACAAAATCTGCAATTAAACAGTTTTTTCCTATTTTGACGTTATTATAAATTATAACATGATTAAGTATTTTAGTGTTTTTACCAATAAAAATATACTTTTCCTGCATATCGAATTTTCGCATTGTTAAAGATGTTTTTGCTGGCATAACGCCAATTACATTATTATTACCTATTTTTACATCATCTTCTATAAAGGAGGTTAAAACTTCTGTGTTGTTCCCGATTTTCACATTATTCCCAATAACATTTTCTTCTCTTATTATAACATTATGCCCAGTTTCGAAATTTTCTCCTATCTTCGAACCTAAATAAATAATAGATCCTGCTCTAATTATTGCATTGTCTCCAATTTCTAAAGTTAGATCATTGATCTTTCTGCTAGGCATATAGCCAACTATTGCAGTATCATCGATTTTGCAGTTCTTTCCAAGCTTTACGAATTCCTTATTCAATATCATAACTTTTCACTCTAATCTTTCTACCTTTCTTTATAGATTCTTCAACAGCTTCTAAAATTGAAATGACTCTAATAGCTTGGTAAGCATTAGTTAAAGGTTCTTTGCTGAATCTAACGCAGTTAATGAAATGCTCAACCTGTTTCATTAAAGGCTCCTCTTTTTCTATTCTTGGCATATATAATTTACCTTTATAAATCTCGCTTTGCTTTTTTATTAAATCTTCTTGCTTAATTTTCTCGATATTGCTTTGATAAATTGCCAATGGCCATTCTTTATTCATATCATCAAACTTTATCAAATACTTAGAAGTTGCAATATACCAGCTCCTAATTTTCTCTGCTGCATACCAGCTCGTAGTTATTGCGAATTGCATTTCAGGATATTCTAAATGAATATAAGCATAGTCATGAATATTTTTATCTTTTTGCAGAAAAGTAGTAGCTGTTGCAGTAACATAAATTGGCATGCTATTGAACAAATAATCCAAAATGGCTATATCATGGGTTGCAAGATCCCATGTACAGCTTGCATCTTGCCTTATCGGGCCTAAGCCTATTCTAATTGCTATCCCATAGAAAACTTTTCCTAACTTTTTATTTTTAATTAATTTTCTCAAATATTGAATAGCAGGATGGAAGCAGTATATATGACCAACCATTAATAGTGCTTTATTTTCTTTAGCGATTTTTGCTAGTTCAAATGCTTCTTTAACATTCATAGTTAACGGTTTCTCAACGAGCAAGTGTTTACCTTGTTCCAAGAATAACTTGGCTATTTTGTAGTGAGTTGAAGCAGGTGTTGCTAAGAAAGCTGCTTTAATATCTTCATCCTTAGCTATTTCCTCGTAGTCTAAAGTGGTCTTAACATTACTTGGAACACCCTTAAGCGCTTCAGGATTACTATCGCAAACGTAACTTAATTTAATTCCTTCAATGTTCTGCAAAATTCTTAAATAATTCCTTCCCCAATAGCCTAAACCTATAAGTGCTACGTTTAACATTTTTCAAATATTTCTTCAACAAGAATCTTTGTAATTTTATTTAGATTGTAGAAATTTTTTATACTTTCTATGGCTTTTAATGACAGGTCTTTATAATAGTTTTCATCCTGAAGCAATCTTTTTATCTCTTGTTTCATCTCTTCAAAATTGCTTACTTTTATCACCCAAGGAAGATCATCCCCTTCTCTCCTCTTCTTTATTAATCTTATGCAAGGTAATCCAAGCACTGCGTAATCGAATTCCTTTCCTCCACCTCCTATTGCTTTAAGATTTAGACCTATTTTACATTGAGATATGTAATGCTTTAATCTAGTATGAGGAACAGCTTCTATAACTTTAACAGAGTCATGCATACCTTCATCTTCGATGATTTCTTGTAATTTTATTTTTTGTTCTTTATTAACTCCTATCCAAAGCATAGATATTTTATAATCAAGCTCTTTTTGCAAATTTCTGATTAAAGCAAAAATATTATTTAAATTAGATATAAATCCTCCAACATAACATAAATCGTAATTGTATTTTCTGTCATTTAATTCAGACATCCATTCCAAAAATGCACCGTTTGGTAAATAAACTACTTTATTTTTTTCTATTCGATATTCATGTTTTAAATATTCTGCAGCATAAAACACTTTCTTTGCTTTATTAATAAAGATGGTAAGGAGAAGTTTATTTAAAGTTAACGAGCGTGTGAAAAAATCCAGATAAGGATCCCTTACATCATTGAAGTTCGGTATTCTTCTTAGTTTACTTATGACATACCCTATAGCAAAATCAATTATATCGCCAGTAATTATTGCATCGTATTTTGCATTAATAAGCAGCCGTAAAGGTCTACTAGAACCTATTGAATATTTTGCAATTGAAACTCTTTGGTAATTTGCTAACGCAAATGCCATTTTCTCGTATCTGCTTGGGATTGTTGATTTGGGTAATTGGTTAATCAATAAGATTGTTTTATCCGTTTTTATGGCATATTTCTCTAATTCATTTATCTCATTAAAATCGAACAGATTATCCTTTATTTTCTCATAAATATTTTCAAAATTCAATAAATCGTTTTCGCTTTTAATAAAACAAGCAAGAGGAATAATTATTCTTTCCTTTATATTTTTTATTTTTTCAATAAATTCGTTAACTTCCTCTGGCCTCCCAAAGCTTCCTTTAAAGAATCTAATTAGTATGCTATTCGGAGTAATTAAGGGTGTCAAAGGAAATTTTTTACATTTATCTTCGAATGATATTTTAATAAGTTTATCCTTTAATTGAGAGCTATTTAATGTTAAATATTTATTTCTTAAAAAATCATTAGCATTAATATTGAATTTTATTACTCTTTTATTTATTTCAATGTTTTTAAATTTATCTGAAATTAATAGGGTTAATATAAATTTCGGCGTTTCATTGCTACTTAATCCATATTCTTCTTTTACAATATTCCTAACTCCAGTAATCATGAAAATAATATCTTCAGCATTCAAACCAATAATATTTCTTTTAATTTTTTTCAAACTATTTTCTAAGTATAGCGGGTTATAAAATATAGGATCAAATGTAAAGTACTCGACTTTGTCGACCAAATCTTTCAGATGAATTAATACTGAAAGTTTAAGATAATCTATCATAGTAAATAACTATTATACTTCTCAGCAATATGAGTCCAGTTAAAAATTTTTGCTCTTTCTTTTGCTAGCTTAGAGCATTTTTTCCTTAATTCAACATCTGAGATTAACATTTCTAAAGCGTTTTTTAATTCTTCTGAACTTATATTTATTAGTATACCTGAATTGGCTAATATTTCAGGAATTCCTCCTGTTCTTGTAGCTATTATAGCTTTACCTGTAGCCATAGCTTCTAAAATCGCAATGCCGAAAGGTTCATAAAGTGCTGGATGAACAAATATATCTGCTTCATATAATATACTTTTGAATAATTCTCTTTTTCTTGAAGGAATAAACGGTAAAATCATTATTTTATTTTTAATATTCAAAGAATTTATCAAATTGATAAATTCTTTTCTACTTTTTAAATCTCCACCTCCAATGATTATTAAATACCAGTCCTTTTCTTTAATTTCTGCTAATGCTTTTAATAAAATATGAAGCCCTTTTCTTCTTGAAAATCCGCCTACGAATAATATTAAATTTAAAACTCCTAGCTTATCTTTTAAATTAATTTTTCTTATATTACTAATTTCATATTCTTTAATGTCTATTCCATTATGAACGGTCACTATTTTATGAGAGGGAAGATTATAATAATTTATTAATTCTTTCTTTAGGAAATCAGAAGACACAATGATGGTTTTGCTTTTTTCGAATGTACTTTTTTCAAATCGAGAATTGACCAAATTAACTAAGCTCAAATAATTTCTCGATAAATTAAAAAGACCTATTTCAGTGCCTTGACAAGTTATTGCTAACTTATCTTTTTCTTTTATCATGTGAACTATAGGGGAAACATGGACATGCTGAACATCAATTAAATCTGGTTTAATCTTATACTTTATTTCCTCGAATTTCTTATACGCTAGTAAGTTGAAAAGTGAAACCTGTGGTAAAGGAACAGGAGGCATTTTAAAAATATATTTTGGAATTTGAACATAATAAGCATTAACTTCCTTGCTTACATATTCTCCTTGCTTAGTTATTACATGTACTTCATGACCTCTTTTTGTAAGTTCGCGAGATAAATAATAAACTCTATTTCCTACACCTGAATGCTGATTTGAAACATAAGATATGAAAAGAATTCTAGACATTATTTAACAAAGAGATAATTATTATCCAAGATTCCGCTTAGTCTAAATCCTTCCTTTTTTAAAATTTTATAAGATTTTAAGATAGAATCATCATTGTATCCGCAATTAAATAAAGCATATTTTAAATCTTCAAGATCTCCTGCAAAACTTTCAATTAATTTATCTTTGATGCTATTCTCTAATTTTAAATATTCTAGATATGCAAGCAAAGGTTTAATATTTCTCCTAATAATTGCTCCAATGGGTGGCACGAATAGTCTTATCTGTCTATAAATTTTGCTATTTTTCGTTAATAGATTCATGATAGCGTGCTACTTCTTTAAAGCAAATCCTACATTTACTAAATCTATCCAACTTGCTTTAACTTCTTTACAAAAATCTTTAAAAGCATTATTCAAATCTATATTATCTGAAATTAGCAATCCTCCCTTATTTAATTTCCTCCAAGCCGATTTATATTCGAACATCATATGTTCATAAGTATGTAAAGAATCATGGTAGAAAATATCTATATTGCCAAGCTCTTCTAAAAGCTTAGGAAGCTTTTCTTCAACCTTTCCCAAAATAAGAGTCCAACGATCTCTTAATATTTGCGGAACTAGCCAACCAACTTCTTTATTTTGAGACAGCTTTGCTGTAGGATCCAAGTTAGGAAAGTCAATTGAGAAAAGACGACCTTTTTTATTCCTTTTTAAAGCAAGCAATAAATAAAATGAAGAAGCACCATTTGCTACTCCTGTTTCTACTATAATATTTGGTTTTAAAGCACGAATAATAACATAAATTGAATCAATGCAGCCGTGCCAGGAACATTTACTTTTATATGAGATATTTCCTTATAATAATCTTTTATTATTAGTTCATCTATACCTAAAAATTTTGAAATAATATTTACTTTAGTATGGTTAATATACCATAATTTAATATTTTGAATTAAATACATGTATGCAGGCGTAAGATATCTTATATAATATTTACTCATATAATTAATAGAATTCAAAAATTAGGTATTATGATTAATAGATTTAGATGAATGTTACACGAAAAAATTTTCTATATAATAAAAAAATTTATTTTAATATTATTATAATCTTCTTTTAATAAATACTGCTGATAAGGCTATCAGTGTTATTATTGTTGCAATTAAAAAGTAAGATACATATGGAATGCTAGTTTTATTTTCATTTGGTACTGAAGGAGGATCAAACTTTAACACCATTGCTCTTCCATCTTGATTATCAGGAGAATTTACGCTTGCCGTAATATCAACTAATGGAGCGGAAGCCGTAATATCATTTATAGCCGCAATACTGGCTAGCAAATAAAAAGTTGTTTGCGTTGTTACTGAAACACTTGATGTAACCAATGTAAATGAAGCGCTTAAGAAGTTGGTAGAGGTTGGATTTGAATTGCTTATTCCTGCAACATTTACATAAAATACATCATTTGTTGAGTGGATATTTAATGCGACTTTGAAGCCTTTATCTTCACCAGCCATACTGCTTCGTTTTACATATAATGGTGTTCCATCTGCTGCAATTTTTGCAAAAAACATATCTCCGCTAGAATCATAAGCATAAGTTACTCCTGTAATATATATATGATCAGATTGAATTACCGCTATTGAATATGCTCCATCATTTGCTCCTACATTATCTATATCCCATACTCTAAACCATGCTAGATTTCCATTAGGATCAAATCTTGCTACAAAAATATCATAAGTAGCGCTTGCACTAAAACTATTTGTAGATCCTGTAACATAAATATTGCCTAGGTTATCTAAAGCAACTCCATAAGCGTGTTCTCTTTTGCTTCCGCCAAAAGTTTTGTACCATAAGAGGGAACCATTGAGATCAAATTTTGCTACAAATGCATCGTAATCCTTTCCTGCTGGTAAATCTACTGAACCTGCAACTATGATATTATTATCATAATCAATTGCAAGAGCTCCGCTTATTCCTGGAATTCCTATATATGACGGGCCAGCTCCAACAGGTCTAAAAGCTTTGGACCATAAAATATTTCCAGCACTATCAAATTTAACTAAGTAAGGCACACGATTATCTAATGGTGGAGAGCCTGAATCAGAGAAGCCTGCAACTATTGTATTTCCTTGACTATCAAAACTTACAGAAACCGCTTCATCTCTAGCCGAACCACCAAAGACTGTTAGTTGATAAGCAAGCGTTGTACCAAGAGTACTTTTATCAAGCCAATAAACAACAGGATCTCTATTATTATTCGGAATATATCCAACGACTGCAATAGTATTGCTTAAGCTAATACCTATTGGAACAGCAACATCATAAAATTCGCCCCAGCCACTGAAACCTTGCATCTTCACAACTGTTGAAGGTGTTCCTAGGTTTTCATCAAACATTGCAACAATACCTTCTCTTTGTGGAGGTGAACTAAAACTGGTAGAAGAGCCTACAACATAAAGCTTACCGCTTGGATTTCCAAATGCCCATGCAAGACTATATGCAGTGTCAAAGCTATTACCGCCATATGTAACACTGAAAGTTAACTGCTGATCTCCTGCGCTTACTACTTGAATTATTGCAAGTATCGTTATTATTAGTAGTGCCCCAAAGATTCTTAATTGGTATTCTTTTGCCATAGTTTTTTAAGGTTTTATAAGTATTTAAATTTTTATCAAAATGTTTATATATATATGGCAAGAACTACCAAGTCTCTTTTAATTATTCTCATGAGCTTTAATTCTGAGCTAAATCTTATCGTAATTTTTTGCTATTGAACCTTTCTACTTTTTTCTTTTATAGACAATTATATTTATAAACTCCTGAATATTTGTTCCTATAACTATAAAATTATAATTGGTAACATCAAAAATCCTTTTTCGCATGGTAGCAATTATAAAATCATTCCTCTAAGATAAGTCAATTCATGCCTAGTTAATTGTCTTATTGCAAACCCATCCAACAAAAACGTTGTAGTCTTCATCCATAGTTTATATTAAAATATATCATGAAATAATCAAACGTCTACAAACTATAACTGAATCGTTTCACAATTTAATCTAAAAAAGTAATTAATTAATGAGATTATTATAATAAATGGGTTGGCTAATAAGAATGTTAAAATCCGCAATTATTTTATAACTAAAAAATATCTTCCAATTGACTATGAATAGAACTCAATTTTGGTTTAGCTTTAATAACCATATTATGTATTCCTTTTATGGTCTTTTTTATAGTAACATATATGAACATAAGCATAGTGCGTTTCAGATCTGTTAATGTGAATGCGGTAGTCTGGATAACTGTTTTACCACAGTTGTAGCAGAATAGTTAGGTAGCTAAAAAGATGTTAAATAAACTTTCATGGCTTTCTCGTTTGTTTAATACTATGTTATTTTAATACAATAAATTTTCTTGAGATCTATTGATATCTTCTTCATTTATTATGGCTTTTTCATAATCTAATCTTATTAAACAAACGAGATTAGATTCTTAAAAAACAAGAGTCGTCATATTTTAAATTTAAAGCAGAATCTAGACATTGTTTAAATATAACTTTTCATTCCTTCAGCGTTATATGCTACTGTTATTACTGTAACTTTAGGGTGGTTTATTTTATTCATCATTAATTATTCATCTTAATATGAAGACTAAATAAGGGGGGAGAGTTATTGATTAAAAGGTTAGCTGTTTAATAAGGAATAGGTATAATATTCTTATAATCTTACTTATTAATCATTAAGCTATGTCTTTCAAAGAAATAAACCAAAAAGATAAATTTCTAAATCTAACATGCTTTAAATTAATTCTTAGAACTTTATGATACTTTGTGGAAATTTAGACATGTCATAAGAATACTTATCAAAAATAGTAATCTATTAGTAGTAGAGCATTATAAAGCTTCATTTTTGCAATATTATAACATTATCAGAGTTTAATAAGATATTTGCTTCCTTTCCTTTAATTTTATAAATAAAATTATTAATGATGTGCTTATCATAATATGCAGCATTCCTTTCTATACCATATTTGCTAAAAATAAAAATAACATCGTAGGTCTCATCTAATTTTATAATATATAATGGTTTACTGTTACGATTTTCATTTTTAAGAAAAAGATATTTATATATAATAAAGGATAGCATTGAATGATCACCTGTAACGTTTTTATCCTTTGGTAAAACTTCAACAAATTCTCTAGCTTTATGCATCGAATCTGTTCCGAATGTAGTTCCAGCAAAAGGATTACTGTACTTATCGAAATAAGGATTATCGTCGGTATTCAATATAAAAACAAAGAAAGCTAATGTTATTAAAATTAAGAAAACACTTAAAACTCTTTTCTTTGTAATATTGGATAACATGTTAATTGAAACTCCTCCAATTAAAGCAGCCATAAATGTAATTAACCATGTCCCAATGATTTGTTCTGATGTTCTATAAGTAATTAATAAGATAAATGGGAACATAAAAGTTATTGTTATTATTACTGGCAAGTAATAATTTTTAAAGTTCTTATTTAAAATAAAAAAAGGGATTGCTAAAGAAGCAAAATAAACAATTACAGGATAATAAGCATGGGAGAAGATATAATAGGAAATAAATTCATGAAAACTTTTTCCTCCTGCAAGAAATTCATAATAACCATAGTATGGTGTAGGTAAAGTTAATCTTCTTATGAAGAATTCAAAGAAATATCCAGTAACGTAAATTAAATAGGAAATTGTAACTATTAAATAAATATAAGGAAATAGTTTGTTTAAATTTCTTAATGAAAATAAGATAATATTCATTGTTATAAAAATTATGGATAAAAATAGGCCAGAAGATGGATGGTAAAGGAATGAAGAAAAAGATAACAAAACTAATAATAAGAACATTTTTCTTGATAATTTTTGGTTAAAAATAACGTTGTAAAGTAAATAAATAGTAATTAAAAATAACATAAAACTAAAAGGATGTGGAGTGAAATAAGGTTCTGGTAATAATATAGATGCAAGCACTGAAGCAAATAAACCAGCTTTAAAGCTTTTTGATATTCGGTATATAATATAATAAGCAAATATAATAATAACAAATATTATTAAAAGATCGATATAAATATAATTTATATTTGTTTCGTTGAATAATATTTTTAAAACTATTGTATTGAAAGCATGAAATAGACCAAATGCTCCCCAGTTAGTTTCAGCTGGTGGCAATTGGTTTGTGTTAAATATATTATAAATTACAGTATAATGGAAAAATGAATCCCACCAAGCTATTTCATAATTAATAAAATAAATTGAAATTTTATTAATTATAACAATTAAAATTATTTCAAATAAAATAATTTTAGCTAATTTTTTATTAAGATCTAAAAATAATATTTGGAAAGCAATAATAAAGAAAGTAAATGATAAAAATATGAAATATAGTAATGATCTGTAAGTTATACTAAAGTATGCTAATAATGAGGAAAATGATAATAAAACAAAAAATATTATAATTGTTATGTAAATTTTTTTATAATTAATTATTGGATCTATTTTGTTTTTATTGTTTGATTTTATAATAGTATATGAAAATATTCCTAATACTGATGCAAAAGTATTCATTAAGAAAAATATTCCGATTGCAGTTAAATTAAATAAGTTATAAATAGTTAAAATTATGGATATTCCTATAAGTAAGTATAATATGTATTTAAGGTTTTTATAATTAATTAGGTCTAAGGCTTTTATAATTAATTTTTTCATATTATGATTTTATTAAATATAAAATATATTAATAATAGTTCTAAGGAAAGATAACAATTTGCAATTCCTGATCTAATAACTTATCTTGAAATAACAAATTTCCTTGCAGATCTATTAATATCTTCATCGTTTATTATAGTTTTCTCATAATCTTCTAAAATTTCTCTTGTTTTATCAGTAGAACCATTATTCACCACAATAACTTCATAATTATCATATTTCAAATTTAAAGTTGAATCTAGGCATTGTTTGAATATATTTTTCATTCCTTCAGCATTATATGCTACAATTATTACTGTAACTTTAGGTTGATTAATTGTATTCATTTTTTATAAGAAAAATAAATTATGTTAAAGCAGATTTCTTTATGAAAAATAACTTATCTAACTAAGAATAGCTTATTCTTATGGTTATTTGAATTTTATCCGTATTTTCATAGGAAAGAATCTGGTTAGTATATGATAAAACATTTATCAAATTAATTTTTAGAACGTTAGTATAACGGTTAACTATTTTAGAACAGCCCTTAAATATTTTTGAATGTAATTCTCAGGATTAAAAACACTTCTTGCATATTCCTTTGCCTTCTTGCTCAGCACTTCGATCTTATTTCTATCGCTCATAAGTTCATGGATAACTTCAGCCAAAGCATAAGGATTATTTGAAGGAATAATTATGCCAAAGTTACCAACAACTTCAGCAAGTCCGCCGGTTTTACTCGCTATAACTGGCTTGCCAAAATACATTGCTTCGATAGCTGTTTGACCAAACATTTCTTCATATGTAGAAGGAATGACTACTATTGAACTTCTAGTTATTAGTTTAACTAACTCTTCAGTGGATTGAGGACCAACATAAACTACTTGATTTTCTAGTCTATAAAATTTTATTAAATTACTAGGGTAATCTTTGCTAGGTGAAGGTCCGCAAATAATTGCTCGGTAAATTATACCTTTATCTTTAAGAATATTTAAAGCCTTTATCAGCACATCTTCCCCTTTACCTGCCATCATTCTTCCGTATAGTAAAATGTAATTGTCATCATTATTTGAATTGTTTAAAGGAATTTGATTTAAATTATCAAATAAAACAGGATTATAAATTATATGCCAATTTAACCTTCTTATAAATTCTCTAAATCTCGTTAACATGTAATAAGTTGTAACTATATGTGTTATTTTTTTATCAATTTTCGCAATCATTCTACTAATATGAAAGCTTAACCAAAGAAGTATTCCATCCAAACTTCTTCTTAAATGTGGTTCCAAAGTTTTAAAGACTCCTTTATAAATAGATGTCCCCCCACCAACGCTACATAAATCATAAGTGTGATGATACCAAACGATTCTTTTTCTAAATAATTTAGCAAATAAATATACAAAAACATTAAATCCTTGCATATGGATTATATTATGATAAAATATAAGGAAACTTAATAATGGTATTGATGGTTTTCTCACAATTGTTATTTTATGTTTTATTTCTATACCTTGATTTCCTATTTGGGTTACGATAGTAACAGTGTATCCTTTATTTATCAATAGTTTTGCTAAGTTATCAGTATGCCTTTCAACACCTCCAATACTAGGATAGTAAAAATGCGAATAGATTAGGAATCGTAAATTTTTATTAATCATGGTTAATTGTTGTTAAGATTTAAGAGGCAATATATCAATTTTTTAATAGAGTAATTTATAATTTATTAATCATTGATTTATAAATTTTATTTAATAATTTTAATAAACTGCTCAGCTATCTTTTCCCATGAAAATAGTTTTACTCTATTTAGTGCAATTTCGGATTTTTCTTTATAAAGTGCTTTATTTTGTAATAATTCGATAATTGCATTAGCGAATTTTTCATGATTTATTTCGTTAACTAATATTCCTGCATTTCCTACCACTTCTGGTATGCTTGCTAGATTGAAAGCTACGATTGGCTTACCTAAAGCCATTGCTTCTAAGAATATTAATCCAAATCCTTCAAGGACGCTTGCTGATGCGAATATGTCACAAGAAGCATAATATTTAGGTAAATCTTCATCGTTAACAAATCCTGCAAAAATAATATCTTTTTCTAGTTTCAGTCTTTTTGTCAAATTGATTAAGTAATGTTTTAAAGGACCATCACCAACTATTACAAGTTTTACATTATTAATTCGAGATTTTACTAATGCAAAAGACTTTATAAGAAAATGAATCCCTTTACTAGGATGAAGATTTCCTACAAACAATATTTTTCTCTCGTTACCTAGTTTTTCGTTAATATCTGAAGTATCAACATTTCTGTTAAATTTTTCCTGATCTACTCCTTCTGGTATAATTCTTATCTTTTCCTTCGATATTTTGAATAATTTTATGAACTGCTCAGCTGTGAATTTACTTGGTGCTGCCCAATAGTCTGGCTTGGTTAATTTGCCATAAATATTTCCAAAAGGTACAGCAAGAGCATCTTTAATCTTCACAATGGGCTGAACATGATGTAAAAGGCCAACACTTATAAAATTGCCATCTATTAAACTTAAAAACGGGAATGGCAAGTTTATCAATAAGAGATCAGCATCGAGCAATTTTTTATTTAATGTAACGTTTAAAGAAAAAGTTAAAAAATCCAACTCAAAAACTCCACTTAGTCTTCCAAATTTTCCTAAGATTGCTCTAAGATCCTTAAATCTATAGATTTCTATACCGTTCAAAGTGTGATATGAACTTCCGCCATTCCAAAATGTAGTTATTATTGTAACTTTATGACCCAGTTTCTTAAAGCCTTTGCATAAGCCTTCCACATGCCTTTCAATTCCTGTATAAACTCCCCGTTTAGGATATGGAAAGACAGGTGTTATAATTGTTATTCTTACCATTATTTTAGCAAGCTATTTATTAATCTTATCCACTGTTCTCCTATTACTTTCCAATCAAACTCCTTCTCAACCTTTTTTCGAGCACGTTCGCCTATTTTTTTACACAAATCTTTATTTTCATACAATAGCTTTATTTTATTTACAAAATCTTTTACATCTCTATCACAAAAAATGATCTCTTCATAGTTTTTAAAAAGTTTATTCATTTCAGGCGTGTTTATTTTTATCAAAGGTTTACCGCAAGATAAGATTTCTAAATCTGATAATGAGAAATCATAATATGTGCTGACAAACATATCTGCTTTATTAATGAATGTTGGCAATATATTTCTTGGAATAGTTTGTTGAAATGCTATGTTCTTCAAATTTTTTAACATATATTCATAAGGACCAGAACCTAGAACAATAAATTTAACTTCAGGCAATTCTTTTTCGCATGTTTTCATAATATCATATAAAAGGCCAGCCCCTTTTTCTTCTGTTAATCTTCCAAGGAATCCAACAACGCAATTTGTTTCATCAGAATTATAAGGCCTAAAAGTGTTCGTATCAACTCCTGCAGGAATTATTTCTATTTTATCTTTTGATATTCTGTAATTAATCATACCTCTTTTTATTAGTATTGATTGTGTCCTAATTTTATCGGCTAATTTGCATGCTAACTTTCCAAAACTTAAATTAACCCCCCAACTAAGGGCATGTGGTCTCTTAATTAAAAAAGGTGAATACCATGGGTACGGATTACTTTCAGAAAATATAGTTTTAATTTTAAGTAATTTACAAATCATAATTTGAATAATACCTGAATATCTTTCACTAAGTATTACCAAATTTAAGCCATATTTTTTTAATTTAATAATATTTATTATTATTTGAAAAGTATAAGAGATCAAGATTGATAATGTTTCTAAAGATAATCGCAAAATATTAACTTTTGCAGACCTATTTATTGCAGGATGATATATATAAAGTATTTTGAGATTTTTATTAACTTTTTTATATTTTTGATATTTATAGTAAAAAGGTGAAGTAATTATAGTTTTATAATGTGCAGAAATTTGAATACCAATTCGATAGTCTATTTCTGGTATTCCTCCAATAATTCGAATAGGAGGGACTTCAACTAGACCTGGACTAATTATAAGAATAACCATTTTAAGGGTTTATGGAATATAGTTTGATTATTTACATTCTCTCTTATTCTTTTGTTGAATTTTTTTGGTTCAATCATTTAAATTAATACTTGGCATTATGAACGTTATTGTTAAGAGGATAACTTTATTAATTTCCTCCTTTTTACTATGTTTTCCAAAGAAGTTCTTTTGTTCTTCCTAGGCTTGTCCTCTATATAAAAAGTTAATTGGCATTTTTCATAATAAGTACAATTTTATGGTAATCATGATATTTTAACATTTATTATAATAGATTTTGAGAAGTGCATTAATAAATAAATTTGCCATAGTTTTATAATTATATTTCTTTTTTATTTTTAATATTATATTATTATTTATATCGATTTTATTTGATAGACACTTAGTAATTCCATCTGCTATATTTTTTTCATCAATTTTATTTATTAATACACCATTAATATTATTGACTATTAGTTCTTCTGCTCCTACACTTTTTGTGGTTACTATAGGTATTCCTGCTTCTAAGGCTTCATTTATTACTAAACCCCATGGTTCATTTTCTGCTGGAAAAACAAAAACGTCAGCAGCTAAATAATAGTTGGCTAATCTATGAAAAGGTATCCAACCTAAAAATTTTATATGATAAGCTAAATTCATCTTCCATACCAGGTTATATAAACTTTTAATTTCAGGTCCTTGTCCTACTATCAATAGACCAACATCCAAATTTTTTTTTCTTAAATTATAAATAGCCTTAATAATTTTGTCTACATTTTTTCTCTTAATTAGGCCGCCTACGTACAAAATAATATGCTTTGTATTTAATATCCTTCTTACTCTTTCAATCTCGTCTTTAGACGAAAATTCTCTAAATATTGTAGATGCATTTCCTATGAAAAATATTTTTCTCTTATCAACACCTAGTTTTAAAAAATATAAATAATGCTTGATACCATGAACTAAAATGCCATCAGCTATTAAGTATATTAGACGAACAAAAGGCTCAAATATTTTTCTGATCAAATGTTTTTTATAACCCCAATCATCTACCCACAATACTGCTTTTTTGCGAAATAGTTTTAGAGTAGGAATGAATAAAAGGCTATTCAATGATAAAATGGGTTCGCCCCATACAATAATGTCATAATTTAACAGAGTTCTTAATAAGAAAGGATTAAAGTAAAAATTGTTATTACCAATTACTTTTTCAGTTTTATAACTTATTTTGTATTTTTTTAATAAATATTCTATAGCATCAAAATCTGCTTTACCATATGTGGGCAACTCTTTAGAATTTAATATAATTATGTCTGATCTTATTTCATCTTGTAGTATTTTAAATAATGGTATGCGATACCAACTTAAATTTAGGTGGGTTATTGCAATACGAAGTCTCTTTAAATCTTTAATTGCTTCTTCCATAAATTATTTTAAATATTCTTTAGTTTTTAAGTAAAAATGTGTTTAAATGTTAATTTGAACCAATTCAATAGTAAAGCAATTGAAAATAATCTATTTGTGTATTCATAGGAAGAATAATATTCATAATATTTCTTTATTTCATTATAATTTAAATTTAATTCCTTCATTAAATAACTTAATTCATCAATTTTATTTATAAAATCTTTATGATATTTCTTTAAAGATATGCTAAATCCAACTTTTTTTCTTAAAATTATATGTTTAGGTATTTTTAAATATTTAATTGCATATACTTTTAATAAATATTTATCTATTCCATGATTTATTTTCATTTCATTTTGAAAGCTAAATATTTTTTGCATTAAAATATGGTTTAAAAATGGTGCTCTTAGCTCTAGCGAGTTTTTCATGCTAATTCTATCATCCTTATGCAAGAAATCATTCGGCAAAACTTTCTTAATGGTAACGTATGCAGCGCTTTTATGCTCATCACCTTTTCTTAACATCTTTTCATATTCAATGAAAGGATCTTCGAAGCTATTTACAATTATATTTTTCAACTCTTCTTTATTGAAATGAGAAAGTCTTAGCAATCTTTTACCTGCGTTATCCAATGAATAATATCTATATTTTTCATATCGCTTTAAGTCTTGAAATGTTCCTGCTAAATTTTTATTTAAATGGCTTCCTAAAGAAATTATAATTTTCCTAATGAACTTAGGCAAGCTAAACCATTTGCTAAGAATATCATTTATATTTATCCAAGGATATCCCCAGAACATTTCATCTCCTCCTTCTCCTGTTAAAGCAACCGTTACTTCCTTCTTTATTTCTCTACATATGTAAAATGTTGGAATAATTGAAGGATCAGCAACAGGTTCATCTATTGCAATAGTAATTTGATCAAAATCTTTCATGAAATCTGTTTTTACATGTATTGTTTTATGATCACTTTTTATTAAGTTTACAACTTCCTCAGCAAATTTAACTTCTTCTTCGCTACCAGTAACATGCATTGTTTTAAGTCTTGAATATTCTGAAGCAACCTTAGCTATAACGCTTGAATCAACGCCTCCGCTTAACAAAACTCCTAAGGGAACATCGCTTATCAAAGTATTCTTTACTATACCTTTTAAGTTTGCATCAAGAATTTTTAATGCGGTATCCAAATCTATATCATTATTTTCCTCAAAGTTCAAATCCCAATAAGAATTGAAAGTAGCCTTTTTATCTTTCAAAGAATATAAAATGTAGCTTGCAGGGTTTAATCTATAGACTTTTTTTATAAAACTTTCTTCTAAATGATTGTAAAAGAAAGCTAGATAACTTGCTATTGCATTAGGATTAATTTCAGGATTTTCAATGCAATTGATAATTGCTCTTAGCTCAGAAGCAAATATGAAGTTATCATTAACAAAGGTATAATACAAAGGCTTCTCTCCAAATCTATCTCTCGCTATGAAAACAGTTTTTTCCTTTGAATCATATATTGCAAAAGCGAACATTCCAATTATTCTATTCAGCATTTTCTCTTTTTCTTCTTCCCACAAATGGACTAATACCTCTGTATCTGTATTTGTATAGAATTTATGTCTTGATTTCAACTCGTTTCTTAATTCAATGAAGTTATAAATTTCGCCATTGAAAACAACCCAAACTGTTTCATCTTCATTATGAATGGGCTGGTCTCCGGTTTTCAGATCAATTATCCTCAACCTTCTTACTCCCAAGCCAACATGATCATCAATATAATATCCTTCGCTATCAGGTCCTCGATGAATTAAATTGTTGCACATTAATTTTAAAAGATATTTATTAGGTTCTCCTATTATTCCACAGATTCCGCACATTCTGCTATTTCTCTACTTATTTTTGATCAATTTTAGTTATCTCTATTTAGAACAACAATACATGATTACCTATATTTTATCTGAGGATGAGGGCGGATTGGTATAATGCTCCTAAGCGCTATAGGTTTCATACTTTCATAAGTATCCTTCTTATGGCTTCTCGATGAAGGGGTGTTTGCCATGAAGCATATTTTCCTATGCCCAGCTCTAGGTCCTTTTCGGGAGGTGGTATGTCTATCCAAAGATTCGGAATTCTGCTGTACATACTACTTACTGCAAGATTTATTTCAACCAACTTGTGCAGTAGAGGCAACCTCTCTCTTGTATAGAGTGTGTCAGGATCATCTAGAGCCTCTATCAGCCATGCCCTCTCTTCTTTCGTCAGTGCAAAGATGAAGTCTCTCAAAGATTTTACTTCGATGATACCTGTTACCGTATCATCCGCGTTCCACTGCTTTCTGTACAGCTCCTGTAGCATGTAAGGATTTCCTCCTGTTAGCTTCCATGCCTCTTCAAGTGATGGTTTCGGGCCTGGTATTTTCTGGTAGAGTTGCTCGAACTCTTCCCTGTTCATGTTCCACATGGGTAATATATAAGCCCACCTGTGCCTGCCGATTTCATAGCGAGTTAAGCCCTCGCTGGTCGCTACTAGCACAACCATTTTTTCGTAGTTGTAGAATGGGTGTTCTATCATGTTCAGCAGACCTTTTACATAAATTGCCGCTCTATTGAGTCCTATTGCTTGAAACACGTCATCAGCTATTACGGCCACTTTCCTTTTTCTTCTCTTTAATCCTTCGCGTACGAAATCGAATACTGCCCATGCTACTCTGCCCAAAGCATCCTCTGCTGCCGCTCTTTGGACAAAGTCTAGAAACGCTCTTTTCACGTCTATCTCCTCTATCTCTGCTTCGAAGATTTTGTCCAGAGGGTGTAGGTAGAAGACATCGTAGCCCATCTCTTTAAGCATTGCTGTTGCTTGTAGCAAGAAGGCAGACTTTCCGCAACCCTCAGGTCCGAAGATTACTACTGGATTTCCGGTGCCTCTATCAGCCCATTCAGATACTTGACTAAGCGCCCTGTCTCTAGCTGTAAATTCAATTTGAAGATCATCAAAGCGTAGCCTTATTCTTTTCACATTGCTACTCAAGGGTTGCATTCTAATTTATGCTGCACTGTTACTATTTTAGGGGTCTCATGAATATATTATGAATGGTATTCCTAATTTTTTTATATCTTTGCATATATTTTCCATCCCTTCTTGTACTTACGTATGTAATGGATCAATATAAATAGCTTCAAAACCAAGTTCCCGTAAAATAAAAGTAGCTTGTTTTAACCATGCGGTTTTGCCACAACCTTCAGGCCCGAAGACAACTATCGGGAATCTAGTACCTTTCTCAGCAAACTCTTCCACCTGTTTTATAGCTCTTTCTCTATCAACGAACTCAACTTCTAATCCGGGCGCAAATAAGAGCTTAATCTTATTAGTATTCACAATATTCCTCCTTAACATGTTAATTGACTCTTATGGTAAAGAAAGCATCCAACTCGCCGTGACTGTTAATTAAGCCCTTGCTATGAAGGTTCTCGTAGGCTTAATTTCTCCTGACACAGGATCCACAGCTAATCCTAAGGCTTCAAGTGCAAAGACTTCAAGTAATGGCTCATCAACATCGAAAACTCTAATTGGAATCAAATCACCTTTTCCCATAATTTCTAGATAAGCTGTCGTATACCATGCCTCAACCATCCTTCCATCAGCTAATGTGACCATAGTCTTAAATTCCAATCTCAAACCTAACGCTTCGGCCAGCCATTTAGGGATACATGGATATGTTGCACCGGTATCAACAAGCATTTTAACATCTCTAACCTTTTGCTTGAGCGGATCTCCCAACTTAGCTGTAACGTAAATGTGGCCCATTGTTTTGTTGTTCTTACTTATATTGCAATACTTCTTTATATAATTTGTAATATTCTCCCACCATTCTTTCATAGCTATAATTTAAAGATTGCTTATGATTATGCTCACCCATCTCTATCATTAGTTTAGGATTTTCTACAATTTCAATTATTCTTTCACTCATTTCCTTATAATTTTCATGACTTACAATGAAGCCTCCTTCTTTTCCTATAAGCTCCTCAACTATACCAACAGGCGTACTTATAATCGGTAATTTAAAGTAAGCTGCTTCAACTAATGCATGTGCAAAGTTATCATATCTTGAGCTCCATATAAATAAATCTGAATTGCAGTAAACTTTCCATAATTCTTCACCGCTTAGCCATCCTTTGAAGATCACTTTGTCTTGCAAACCTAAATCCTTGCATAATTTAATTAGCATTTCTTTGTATCCTTTCTCTTCTTTTCCATATCTGCTAGGAATCACATCTCCGACTATTATATAACGAAGCTTATTATTTCTTTTATAAGCTTCATAAAAAGCTTTAATTGCCATTTCTAAATTATTTTTATAAGTTAATCTGCTTACAGTAAGTAAATTTATTGTTCCTTTATCTTTCTTCTTTATATTAATATTTGGAAATTCTATACCGTTTGGTATTATTTTTATTTTATTTTCTGGAATTCCAAAACTAATTAACTCTTTCGCTTCACTTTTTGACGTAGCAACGATTATCTTTGCTATTTTTAAAGAAAACTTCATTGTTATTGCATCATAGATTATATTTGGTAATCTTGACTTCAAATCTAAATTCAAGAATTCATAGCCTCTAACAGTTCCATGCGTTGTAATTATTAAAGGTACTTTTCTAAGGAAAGAGGATATAGCCCCAGCATCGGTCTGGAAATTCCTGTAGCCATGAACATGAATTATATTGTAATCTTTCCTTAAAGAATCTAGCAACATTTTCAAAGATAGCTTGTAATGGCCCGCGCCAAAAAATGGCTTATATTCAATTATCTTACTTCTCTTTAAATTTACTGATCCCTTTTTAAAGGTTAAAATTATTGAGCTAATTCCTTTATTTTCCAAACCTTTGGTTAAAAGATATGCTTGCTTTGAAGGGCCTGTGAATCCGCTTCCAAATTCTCCTATCAATCTTAAAACTATCAATTTGTACTACTCAAAATTCCAGTATTTTCAATAACATTATTTCTTTAAAACAAGCAAATCATAGAATAGTTCAAATTTGTCTGTTTTAATTTTTTGATTAACTATTCTTATCCAATCGACGTTTATATCATCTACAATTAAAAATCCTCCTTTTGGTATGTAATTATAAGACTCTTTTAACTCGAAAAGTATATGTTCTAGTGTATGTAATGAGTCGTGAAGAAATATATCCACATGACCTAGCTCAGCTAGCAATTTTGGTAAAACAATTCTTGAGTCGCCAATGATCAGTTCCCATCTATGCCTTAAGGATTGTGGTACTAGCCATCCTATTTCTTCCTTTAATAAAAGGTCTTTACTTGGCAAATCTATGCTATAAAGTTTACCTAAATTATTCTTTTCAAGAGCGCTTAATATGAAAGTTGAAGAGGCTCCGTTAGCTACTCCCGTTTCAATTACTATTCTAGGTTTAAGACATCTAATTATTGTATAAATTATTGGTCCTTCTAAAGGAGAAACCATAGCTCCATGAAAAGCAGGAATTTTTGAGAGTTTATCAGTAATATATTCTCTTATATTTTCAGCTTCATTCAGTACTCTTTTAATTTTCACCTTTTCTTCTCCTGTTAATTTGACCAATTTGTGCTCTCTCTCTAAATAATGAATTATAAATCTGAGATCAGATGGATTTTTTATGAAATGTTTAAAAGACTGTTTATTTAGAACGTAATCGATTAATGTTTTCATATATTGTAATTTAAGGTTTTAACACTCTTTGTTTAATGTTATCAATTCAGCTTCAAATCGAACTCTCTTAGATCTTTAACATTACCTTCAACTATCGCTTCCATAACCTTGAAATCCTGATAAATTATATTTTTCCAATCCAATTTTTTAGCAATGTTTCGCATAAAGCTGAAATCTTTATTTTCAACTTCTTTCAAAGCAAGAGCCAAATCTTCAGCAATCATATCTACGTTTGAAGGATCTCTAAAATACCTTGCTACATTGCCCAAAGATCTTGAAATACCTTCAGTTTTCGTAACCAAAAAAGGCTTGCACATGCTTAAATATTCTCTTATTCTTGTATGAAGATTTGCTCGATTCATTCTTGTTTTAGGTAATAAAGGTAATGCGCATAATGATGCTGAAGCTATATAGTTTGGCAATTCTTCATATTCTATCCATCCTGCTAGTTTAACTTCTTTAGCTAATCCATTTTCATTTACTAAAGATCTTAAATAATTCATATAATTTGGCTTACCTTCTCCTACAATTAATAGAGAAGCTTTTTCTTTTAGTTTATTAAAAGCTTTTATCAATAAATGAACTCCATCATAAAGTCCCATGTCACCATGGTAAAAAATTACTTTATCATTCAGTTCAAGCTTACTTTTTATCATATCAGGATTTATTTTATCAGGATTAAAATGCTCTATATCAACACCATTTGGTATTACTGCAACTTTCTCTTTGTTAAGACCATACTCATGCCAAAAGTCTCTGCCTAAGTCTGTTTCAACGTTTGCATAATCTACTGTTCTGGCTATCTTCCTTTCCTTTCTTTTTAAAAAAGGTACTACTAAACTTTTAAGAGGCATATCAAATTGAATATAAAGGTCGCTGATGAAGTCGGTTAGCTCTGCATAAATTGGTATTTTTATTTCTTTTTTGTTTGATATTGCTGCGTAAGTTGGCACGATATTAATAGTTCTAATTATATCAAATTTTTCTTTTTTGCATAGTTCTTTTATTTTCTTCTTCATTTCTCTCGTTATTTTTATCCTTGAAAAGATGTTGAATTGCTTAAATTCTAAATTTATATATTCGTAATTAGCTAAATTATCTTCTGGCAAATCTGATTTAGGACAAATAACCGTTATATCGTTTCCTAATTCTGAAAGATATTTAACGCTATAATTCGGTCTTCCTGCTCTTTTCTTGGAAGGTAAAGGTTGTTCGCAGACTAGTAATATCTTAATTTTACTCATTTCTTGCTTTAGTAATCTTTGTTAGATTATTGGTTTAACGACCGTAATTTAAATCAATAGTTTTTGTCCATTCAATGAATTTGCTTACTATTTTTTCTGTTGTTTCATTAGCTGTTTGATAAAGAATTTCGTTACTAATTTCTAAGTATTGATTCACAAGCATGTTTCTTAAGCCTACAAGTCTTGTTATATATTCTGCTAAGTCTTTAGACATTTTGTTTGCTCTTGTTAGTTTTTGTGGATATTCTTCATAACTTTCAGCCAAATCAAGCAAGTAAACTGAAACTAGATGTCTGCATATATCAAGCATAGCTTCTATGATTTTTTGCATAGCTCTTTCTAGGGCTAGCATATCTTTGTAATTTAAGTCTTCGATTTTCTTCGATAGTATTTCGCTTTTAATGAATTCTGTGTTTCTTCTGATTTCTTCTGTTCTTGATATAATGACCATTTTATCTAATTTTGGATCAAAAGTTGCCCAATGCTCAATCTCCATTATGGCATCTGGCGCTTGCTCTGCTTTTTGTAAGAGTTGTTCAATAATATTAGGTTGTGCTTTGATTATGATACCTTCTTTGAGTATTTTTGAGAGCGTTATTGGATTTGCTTGGTTTAAGAGCACAATATCTATATGATCTTCATTGATATGTAGTGTTTTTGCTATCTGGGTTATAATGTATCCAGTTTCTAGCAGGTCTTCTTTATTTAATTTTAGGGCTATATCTATGTCATGAACACTGAACTTATTTCTTGCTATGGAACCAAATAATATTGCTGTTTCAACATTTTCAAACTTTTCAAATAATTCTTTTAATCTTGGCAATACGTGATCAATTGTAAGCTTGTTCTTAGTCATATAAGGATTTGTGAGGTTTAATTTTTTAAGAATGGAATATTTATCTTTTTAAATTTGAATATGTTAATCCTAACCAAAAGATATAATTAGGATCTTTTAACCAATCTTTTATTTTTGGTATCATTGCAGCTGTTTTGCTTTTTGATAACACTTCTGCAATTTCTTTCCCTTTTTTCATTATTTTTTCTTTAAAGGAATTTAACTTCTTCATTATTGATATTACTGATTCAATGATCTCCTTGTTTATTATCTTTTTAATTTTTGATAGTTTCATGCAAGCAATGTAAAATGCTTTATCCATAGCTGAAAGGTTGTTCCATAATCCTCTTCTTAAGCATGATTTATAAAATCTTGATAGATCTGAAAATGATAAGCTAAGCATTTTATTAATTAATCACTTTATTGTTTAAAAACTTTTATCATGGAGAAAACTTCATCTCATTTAAAGAATTATTTTTTGATCAAATAATTACTGATAGCTAAATATTTTAAGCCTGAATTTTTGAAAGTCCATATAGCAAGTTCAGGTGTTCCTACAATTGGATATCCATGCAAATTAAAACTTGTATTTAAAATGGCTCCAACTCCTGTAATTTTTTCAAAAGCTTTTAATATTTTTTTATAAGAAGGATTCCACTCATTTAAAGTTTGGGGTCTTGCTGTAAAATCTTGGGGATGAATAGCAGCAATTATTTCATCTCTTTTTTCTGTTGTATCAAAGGCAAGTATCATATATCTCGCAGGTCTCGCATTTACTAAATATTCATGCATTCTTTCTTCAAGTATTGTTGGTGCAAATGGCATCCAAAAATCTCTTTGCTTTATTGCGCTATTTAATTTTCTTACAACTCTAAAATCTCTTGGATCTGCTAAAATACTTCTGTTGCCCAATGCTCTTGGACCCCATTCAACTCTTCCATTAAATCTTGCTACAATTTCTCCTTTAGCTAATAGTTCTCCTACAATTTCTTCTATACCATCGTATTTTTCAGCTTTATTTTCCAATCCTTCTCTTTTTATTACTTCTCTTATATAATCATCATCAAATTCACATCCGTAATAAAGATCTTCTAAAGGATGAAATTCTGGTTTTCTTCCATCTCTTTTACAAAGCTCATAGTAAATTTGTAAAGCAGCACCAACAGGAGTTCCATCATCTCCAGCTGCAGGATAAAAGAAAGCATCATCAACTTCCTCCATTTCCAAAACTCTTTTATTTGCTTTAACATTCAGTATATTTCCTCCTGCAAATACTAGTTTATGAATTCCTGTAATATTTATTGCATTTTTTACCCATTGTATAAATAATTCTTCATAATAAGCTTGACATGCAGCAGCTATATTATCAAATCTTTCTCCTTCAAGTAGCTTTCTTAATTTTTTCTGCATAGATTTTAAGTAGCTTCTAAAAGTATTCTGAAATTCCAATGGATTTTTTGGATTTACCCTTATTATTTTTCTCATCTTATCAATGCAGTATTCTGGCTTTCCATATGGAGCAAGACCCATTACTTTATATTCATGATCCCAAGGCTTCATTCCTAAATATCTCGTTATTTCGCTATATAATGCATTTCCTAGTGAATCATAGAAAGTTGACCATGCAATTCTTATAATTTCTCCTTTTTCTCCTATTGAAACTGTTGAAGAAACACCATCTCCAGCACCATCTGCGGTCATTATTAAAACTTTCTCATCGTAACCAAAAGGAGAAGTTCTGTAAGCACATGAAGCATGGGCTAAATGATGCTCTACAAAAAATACTTCTTTATTATCAATTCCTAATTCTTCAAATATTTTTTTCAATTCCTTTATATTTCTGAATTTACTTAGTATTTTTACGTAAAGCTTTACAAAAGATTTGAAATGAATATAAGGAGAAATTTTTTCAAATATCTTTAATTTTAAAGGATATTCTTCCAAAGGTGAATAAACTCGATTTAGACTTACTATAGCTATAGCATCTGTTTCGGAAGGGTCAACTTTTGCTATTTTATATACTTCTTTTATAGATAATTTAGGTATTCCGCTGTGATGCTTTATATTTGATAATCTTTCTTCTTGTATTGCTGCTAAAACTTTTCCATCTCTTATTAAAGCTGCTCCACAATCATGTCCATCGTTTATACCTAGAACTGTTATTGGTCTATGTGGCATTAACTCCTTTCAAAAAGTAAATAATCAAGTTTTTTCTTTATTTCTTCAGGATCTTTTGTAGAAAAATACCATTCTATTGTTCTTTTCAATCCTTCTTTATAACTAACTTTAGGTTCCCAGCCTAGCAATTTCCTAGCTAAAGTAAGATCTGCTGCTCTAGATAATACTCCGACAGGCTTAGTTGTATCATAGATAATTTTGCTTGGTCTCCAGTTAACTATTTCAAATATCATTTCAGCTAATTCATTGATCGTTATGCTATCTTCCCTTCCAGCATTTACAGCAGTACCGTCTTCGATTTTTTCACAGGCTAATATTAAGGCATCTACAATATCATCTATATAAGTATAGTTTCTTTTTTGCTTACCGTTTCCCCAAATTACAAATGGATCCATTTTTATGAAAGCTTTAGCTATTAAAGCTATAACAGAATGTGTTTCATTTTCCCTTGGTCCATAGGCAGTAAATATTCTAACAGAAGATGTTTTCATTCCATACTGTCTATGATAAGCTTTTAAAGCCATTTCTCCCATCAGTTTAGTCCAACCGTATTCTAGATCTGCATTGGCTTTACCATAAGTAAAAGGATCAGCATCTTCCTCTTTTAATTTATAATTACCTTCAGGATCTTCCTGTAAGTGAACAGGGTAAACACATGCAGAGCTGGCATAGCATATTCTTTCTACGTTATTTTTACATGCTTCTTCAAAAACTAATTGATCTATTATCATTCCTGTACAAACATCTGCAGGATGCGTAGCTATGTATCCTCTTCCTCCATGAATTGCTGCTAAATGAAACACAACATCTATATTTTTAACTACTTTCCTTACAAATCTTCTATCTTTTAAATCTCCAACATAAACCTTTAAATTTGCTTCCTTTGCAACATATTCTCCTCTTGCAACTCTTGAAAAATTGTATTGCAAATTTTCCCATTTTCCACTTGAGAAATTATCAGCTACAATAACTTCAGCACCTTCTTTTAGCAATCTATCTACCAAATGACTTCCTATGAATGATGCTCCTCCTGTAACAAGAACTTTTTTACCTTTATACATTGTTCAATTTCTTATAAGCCCATTCTATTGTTCTCCTCAACCCTTCTTCTAATTTTGTCTTTGGCATCCATTCAAGCTTTTCCTTCATTTTTGTAAGATCTGCGCAGTATCCTTTTACTCCTACTGTTCCATTTAGATCATATTCTATTTTTATCTCCTTACCAAGAATTTTAATAATTTTTGAAGCAACTTCATTTATTGTAACTACTTCATCACTTCCAAGATTTATTGGTTCAGCATCATTAGCTTTTAGCATGCATCTAAGAAGACCTTCAACACAATCTTGAACATATAAGAATGCTCTTTGCTGACTTCCATCACCTAATATTACAAATCTTTCCTTTGGATACATTATTGCCTTTCTTATCAATGATGGAATTACATGAGCCCATTTTAGATCAAGATTTTCATTTTCACCGTAGGCATTAAATATTCTAGGAACTGAACATTTTATTCCATAGTCTTTATAATAAGCTTTACATGCTATTTCTCCCAATATTTTTGCCCATCCATATGTTGTAGGTGGATTTGCTGGATAAGCATCTTCTTCTTTAAATACATTCAATCCATTTGTTTTGCTTCTATAAACACAAGCAGAACTTGTAAATAAAAAGCCTTTAACATCATTTTTTCTTGCAGCTTCAAGCATGTTTATATTCATTGTTACTGAAGGAGATAATTGTTCAACATTCACCTTTGAAATATAATGAATTCCACCAACAGATGAAGCTAAATGAAAAATGTAATCGACTCCTTGACTAACCTTTATACAATTATTTATATCTGTTAAATCTACTTTGTAAAATTTTATCTTATTAATTATTTCACTTAAATTTTCTAAGCTTCCTCTGGAAAGATTATCCGCAACTATAACATTCGCACCTATTTCTACTAATTTCTTAGCCAAATTTGAACCTATAAATCCTGCTCCACCTGTAATTAAAACATTGCTTCCTTCAAATTCTTTAAAATTCATTTCTTTAAAATTTTCTTTATAAGCTTAAATGTTTTTAGTTAAAGATTTTCTTTAAAATTTCCTTTAATTTGTTTTCTGAAAAATACTCATTTAGAACTTTAATATTTCTTGATTTGAACTCTTTTAATGAATTTTTTTCTTTGGAAATTTTTATTAACAAGGAAGCAATCTCTTGGTAGTTGGCTTCCTCAAATACAAAACCAACATTTTTTTCTTTCGAAAATTTTGCTAAATATCCTTTTGATATTATTAACATTGGTTTCCCAAATCCTAAATATTCTACAAATTTTATTGGAAAGGATGCATCTGGAAACATTGAACTTTTTAAAGGAAGCATAAAAATATCTGAATTGCACATTTCTTTTAAATATTCTTTATAAGGTAAAGGCTTATTTTCAATTTTAACATTCTTTAAATTATATTTTTTTATTAATTTGCTTAGAATGCTGTACATTTCTCCTTGACCTCTTATGATAAACTCTATCTTTTCGTTCCTCAAAATTTTAGCGACTTCAATGATTGAAACTAAATCATAATTTTTACCAAGATTTCCTGAATAAACGATCCTCAATTTATCTTTGCTAACATTTTCTTCGCAATCATGTTTTTTTGCTATATTTGGTAAAATTTTAATTTTTTTAGGTTCAATTTTATATTCTTTTACAATGAAATCCTTCATTGAATCAGTTAATACTGTTACCTTATCACTTAACAAATATACAATTTTAGCTAAAAATCTACCTATTTTGAAAAATATACTATTATATTTTGTATAACCAGTGTTTACTAAAGCTTCTGGCCAAAGATCTGTAATATCGCTTATCAATTTGCATCTGTAAAAAATTTTAAATATTATTCCAGAAATGGAAGAAAATATTCTTTGACTAAAAGCCCAAACGTAATCTGCTTTCTTTAAAATAAACAATGGAAAGAGAGAAGTGAAAGTAAATGTAATATATAATATTAATCTTCTATGTAAACCTTCATGCTTTAAAGGAGGAATGTAAACTCTTATTATTTTAATATTTTTTCCTTTCTCTATTATAATAGGTTTCGATTTGTAACCTTTTCTATCTCCATATGGATAATGAGGTAAGGAAGTTATTAAAGTTACTTCGTATCCAAGATTTATCAAAACTTTTATACAGTTCTTTAATCTAACTACATCTCCATTTAAATCTGGAAGCCAATATTGTGATATTATGCATATTTTTTTCATTATTTAGATATTTCTTCTCTTATTAAAGAAACAAGTATAAATATTAACAATCCAGTTGTAGCTAAAATTATTGAAATAATCAAACTCATTCCAGATATTATAAGCAAATTTGTTGGTAATTGTCTAGTAGTATTAAAGTAATCCATAGCTAATATTCCAGCAATTATGGAAATTAATAAGAAAATAAAGGATGGAATTCCAAATAAAATTAAAGGATGCCTTATAGCATGTCTTTTTAAAACTGTAAGCAAAACATCTAAACCATGTAAAATAGGATTTGTTTTTGAAGGCTTTGGAACATCGTATTTAACAGAGATAGGAATTTCTATTACTTTTAAGTTATTATCTAGTGCTTTTAGTAAAATTTCAGAATCAGCTCCATAACCCATTTCTGATGGAATTAAGAGCTTTAATACTTCTTTTTTATAAGCTCTAAAACCACATTGGGAATCTGTATATTTTTTGTTTGTAATAATGTTTAATATTTTATTACCAATAACTCTATAACCTGGTACTTCCTTACTTTTTGAATTTAAAAATCTTGAACCTATTACAACATCAGCATCATTTTCTGTTAAAGTATTTATAAAAAAAGGTATTAGATCTGGATCATGCTGCATATCAGCATCCAAAGTTATTACAACATCAGCATCTTCTTTCAAAGCTCTTTTAAATAATTCAGCTAAACAATATCCTTTGCCATAATTTCTTTCATTTTTTATTACTTCAGCTCCAAGACTTTTGGCTATTTCATATGTCATATCTTGCGAGCCATCATCACAAACTATTATTTTATCAACATATTTTTTCGCTTTTAATATGACTTTAGCTATTGTATTTTCTTCATTATAAGCAGGAATTAAAGCAATAACTTTCATTCAAAAGATTAGTTTTTTAGAAAAATATAAACTTAGCTAACAAAAAATACAGGTATAAGATATAAAATTATGTTGCCAGAAAAGTGGGCTGTTATGGGAGTGACAAGGCTATTGAAATAATAAGCAAATAAACCAAATATTAATCCTGCACCATATGCTAAAACTACTTCCCAAGGATTTAGCCAACCTATGTGCATTAGTCCAAATATTACTGAAGCTAAAAAAATGGCATGAAATTTAGGCATTAATTTTTCAAGATATGTTTGAAGCATTCCTCTGAATAAAATTTCTTCAGCAAATCCTACTAATATCATAACAAAAACAACGTATGAAAATACTAGAAGCAAATTCTCGAAAATTACGACTTTTAACTTTAAAACAAAATATTCTGTTGTCCCAACACCAATACCTACAATTAAACCTAAAATAATTTGGAATGTTAAACTTGAATTTCCTTTGAATAGCCTAATGCTTTCATTAGATATTTTTCTTATATACAAATAAGTTACTATTGCTATTATTAAAAAAGCATAAATAATGATCATTGAATAACCAAGAAATAAAAATTGTTTAGGAAAAGCTACCAATATTGTTCTGCTAATTAAAATTAAAGCTAGAGATTCAAGGCAAATTCTTAATCTTTCATCCTTAGTCATTAAGTTAGCAAAGAGAGGTAAAAAGATTATAAGAAATATATTTATAATTAATCCATAAATAACATATAAAGATATTAAAAGTAATTCTTCAATTAATATTAATATTGTTATAGAAATAAACAATAAATATAATTTTGTTTTTTCTTTAATTCCAATAAGTATTAAAAAAAGGGATAAAAGAGTAAAAGCAGTTGTTGCTATAAAATGTAAAGGTAAATAATAATAAGGAATAAATAAATTTAGAATATAATAATAAACTGAAAAGAATATTAAAGAAAGAAAAAAAAGTGTTAGTGTTTGCCTTATTATTTCTGAGCTATCTTCCATGAAATTTTAGCCAGTTATTACTAATATTGCCCTTAAAGTAACTATCGTAAAGAAAATTAAAGCAAGTATTATTCCCATCGGTAACAATGCATTTCTAATTTCAAAGTATTTTCTTTTAACATTTCCATAACTTTGGTGAGTAATTTCTAAATAAATTAATAAACCTATTGTAGCTACTGCAATTATTATTTGAGCTATATATAATGCATTAATTAAAGTATTTAAATAAGTTTCAGCGTAGACAGTAGTTAAAGTTACAGAGCCTAAGACTGTGCTCCCTAATATTGTAGAGCCCATTACTGTACTACCTAACACCGTAGAACCTAACACGGTGCTGCCTAATATTGTTGAACCTAATATTGTACTACCTAAAATTGTTGATAAACCTACAAGTTGTGCTGGTGAAATGAAAAACGATACTATAATAGCAATTATTGAAATTACTATTAATCCTAGCCTTATTTTATCCATTTTGTAATTATACTATAACGTAAGAGTATTTAAATCTTTCTATTATTTAAAGGTTTTTATTTTATTATAGGAGAGTAAAAATCTAGCTATAAATGATGGGTAACCACTAAACACTGAAATTTTCGCCTTTAAGGAATAGCTTATAATTGTATCTCTAAAATTCTTGGCTTAGAATTATAGCTTACTTTAACTATCTCATAAGGATAAAGAGTTATTTGATTATTTACTTTATAGAATTTTTTACCATCCTTTGAATATTCTACATTAGCTTCTCCTATAATTATTATATTCACAGGGTAAGGATTTTCGTTTATATAAACAAATGGATTTTCTTCGAAATTTATTTCCTTTACTTCTTTTTGGTTATAGCCTTCATTATTAATAAATAAAGCGCCTTTAGTTTTTATCTCAAATATGATTGAAGGATAATCTTGACTGTAATTTTCGAAGATATTGCTTGCGAAAATACTTGAATCCATTTTGTTTCCTCTAACAACTACTCTTATTGTTTTAATTCTATTGTTTATTACCTTAAGGTATCTATTGTCGCACTTATTTGGATCTTTACCATAACTTATGGAAAATATTCCGCCTATAAACGTATTTCCTTCAATATGACATCCCCTTCCTGAACCACGTATTACAAAGGGCCAATTAGCTATTACTGTGTTATTAACTATTTTCACATCGGTATTATTTCCTATTCTTATTCCATATGTTGCAATTTTTACTTTAGAAAAATCTGTTAAAATTGTATTATTTGCTATTATGCTTCCATTATAGCCAGGATTATCTTCTGTAGCATTTGTACCTGCTACAGTTATAAAGCTCCAATCTTGGGCAGGTAAATCTGGAGAAATATTTCTATCAAGAATAAATGTATTATTTGATACTACGTTGAGAGCTGAATGGCCGTATAATAACAATGAAGTATTATAAAAAATATTGTTTGTTACAAAATTTTTACCTGTTATATCAGTAAAGGGAGGTTCGCTTATTGGATTATCTGTACCCCATAAAGTTACAGCAGGATTATTGGTAATTAAAGGATCGCTGTCTTGTCTAAAAACATTCTCAGCTATTACTACATCAGAAGCATAATCAACACGTATCATATTAATAGGAATTTCTTGATAAAATATGCATCTTCTTATAATAGTTCCTTTATATGAGCTTGGTGAAAACCAAATATATTCATTATTAGTACCTGTAACAGGATTGTTTCTAAATATACAATCTTCTATTAAAATATTTGCATCATTAATATATCCTGGTCCGCTAGATTTTACAGCCCAGCTAAAACTGATATGATGGAACTGTTCCTCTACAGCAATAGGTGCCTTAGGATCGATTACAGGAGTAACTTTTAAAGGTTCAGCTTCAAATATAATGTTTCTTATTACTATATTGTTTGCTCCGTTTCCTGTTCTTATTAAAAAAGTATTACCATAATTAGGCTCTTTTGAAACATCTACTTTTCTTCTTAATACTGTATTTCCTTCTCCTTCTATTATTATAGGAACACCTTTGTTGTCAATTTCAAACCCTCTTACAACATAAACTCCATTCCTAATAAATATTCTTCCCCCTCTTTGATAAAGTGCTTCTATTGCTTTTTGTATAACAATTGTAGCATCATAATCTTGGAAATCTATGTTTCCAGTTACACCATTTAAAGCTTTAAAAAGCTCTCTTTCTTGAAATATTATATAGTTAGCTAAAATGTCTCCTCTTAATGTTGCAGGAGATAATCTTTGAGATAATAGAAACAACGTTCCTGCAGTAGCTATAGCTGCAGCTCCTAATCCTAGTGTTTTCAACCATTCTCTTCTTTCTTTATCTTTTATTTCGCTCATTTTAAAGTACAGTTACAGATTTAGCTAAATTCCTTGGTTTATCAGGATCAAGTCCTTTTAATACTGCAGTATAATATGCTAAAAGTTGTAAAGGTAAAATGTATAAAATAGGTGTAATTATGCTATTCATTTTAGGCATTCCTATGAATATATTGCTTAAAGATCTTATTTCTTCATCGTCTTCTTCTGCTAAAGTAATTATTTCTGCTCCTCTTGCTTTCATTTCCATTATATTTCCAATTATTTGCTTCCTTGTTTCATCTTTTGCAGCAATAAAAATAACAGGTACTCCTTCTTCTATTAAACTTATTGGTCCATGCTTAGATTCTCCTGAAGGATAAGCTGTTGAAGGAATATATGCTATTTCTAAAAGCTTCAATCTTCCTTCCAAAGCTGTTCCATAATTTAATCCTCTAGCTAAAAAGAATACATGGTTCTTATTCATTATTTTCTTTGCTACTTCCTTTACTTCTTTACTTTTTTCTCTTAAAATTTTTCCTGCTAAAATTGGTATTTCGCTAAGAGTTTCCTTCATTTCATCCATTTCATATTGTGAAATTTTACCTCTTTTTTTAGCTAAATTCAAAGCTAAAAGTAAATGTATTATTAGCTGTGATGTATATGTTTTAGTAGCAGCTACTCCTATTTCAGGCCCTGATTGTTGCAAGACATATGCTCTTGCTACTCTTGTTAAAGTTGAACCTATTACATTACAAATAGCTAATATTGTACATGCTCTTTTTCTTGCAAAATCTACTGCGTTCAATACATCAGCTGTTTCTCCTGATTGTGAAACAAACAATATTGCTGTGTTAATATCTATCGAAGAACCAAAATTTTCTATGAATTCTGAAGCTATTACAGGAATCGTTGTAATTGTAGCAAGCTTTGAATAATAATATGAACCTACAACACATGAATGATATGAAGTTCCTGCCCCTACTAAAAATACCTTATTAGCTTTATCTATAAATTCTGAAATTAAATCTAAATAAATCTTTTGGGCATTTAAAGACCATCTCATAGATGTTTCCTGTTCCATTATCTCTTTTAGCATATAGTGATCATAACCTTCCTTGCTTGCTTGTTCCAAGCTCCAATTTAAAATTATTGGTTTCCTGTTAACCTTTGTTTTCCCTTCTAATTTATATATTTCATAGCCATTAAGAGAAATTATTGCTATTTCGTTATCTTCTAAAGGAATGCATTCCTTAGTTTTATCTATAAATGCTATAGTATCTGAGGAAGCAAAATTGAATTCTTTTCCTATACCTAATAATAAAGGAGCACCATTTTTTGCAAGGAAAATTTTATCTGGTTCATAAGTTGTAATTACTGAAATAGCATATGAGCCTTGTAATCTTTTTATAGCTTGTATAAAAGCCTCTTTAAAATCCTTAGTTAACTTGTAATATTCTTCAATTAAATGTACTATTACTTCTGTATCTGTTCTTGAGACAAATTTATGATTAAGCTGTTCAAGTTCTTGTTTTAATTCCAAAAAATTTTCTATTATTCCATTATGAGCTATTGCTATGTTTTTGCTACAATCTAAATGGGGATGGGCATTAATTTGTGAAGGAGCTCCATGTGTTGCCCATCTTGTATGAGCTATTCCAATTTTTCCTTTTAGGTCATCAAAATTTAATCTTTGATGGATTTCATCTATTTTTCCTTTATCTTTTTTTAAGTAAATTTTATCATCATAAATTGTAGCAATTCCAGCTGAATCATAGCCTCCGTATTCTAATCTTTTTAAACCAATTCTTAATAAAGGAGCAATATCACCATCTTTAATTATTCCAGCAAAGATTCTACACATATTCTTTAATTTAGGTTAACGGTATAAAAATTTAAAAATCGTATTTGAAATATTAACCGATTATTTTCTAAGTTTTTTAAAAATAATGTGATATTTGGACTGAAAATATGAAAATTATTCTACTTTTAAATAAATCAACGAAATATTAACCAAAAAAACAAGATGAAAATTATTCGAAATAAATATGCAGGGGGTGGGATTTGAACCCACGAAGGCCTTCGCCATAGGGTCCTAAGCCCCACCCCTTTGACCTGGCTAGGGAACCCCTGCTCCAAATATAATATAATTAAATTTTGCCTAAAAATTTTAAAGAGAACCTTCTTCTGAAGATAATTTTTGACCTAAGAATGCATATATTCCTAACTTTAATACCTTTAAAGACAATGTAGCACATTTTATTCTTGAAGGACCTAAATAAGGATTTCCCATCTCTTCTAAAATATTTTCTTTCTTAAGCTTTTTTATTTCATCTAAAGTTTTACCTTTTACTAACTCAGATAAAATTGAAGCTGAAGCTTGGCTTATTGCACATCCTTTTCCAATGAATTTTATTTGTTCAATTCTCTTTTTCTCAGAATCTAATTTTATATAATATTCAATTTCATCACCGCATAAAGGATTCGAATCTTTTACTTTAATATCTGCATTTTCTATTTTACCATAATTTCTAGGAAATTTATAATGTTCAAGAATTATCTCGTAATAAATATCGCTCATAGTTTTACTTTACATAAACAAATTTAAATTTCTATAAAAATTTCACCGTTAATTATTTCTACTTTATATGTTTTTAAGTTTCTTTCAGCTGGAGGATTTAATACTTGACCTGTTTCTATATTAAAAGAAGATAAATGTAAAGGACATATTATTTCATTTTCTGTAAGTATACTATAAGCTAAATCTGCTTTTTCATGTGTACAATATCCTTCAAGAGCATATACTTTATTTCCAAGTTTAAAAAATATTATATGTTCATTGTTTATATCCTTTGAATATATATTACCTTCAATTAAATTTTTTATTTCTCCAATTTTTACCTTCATTTTCTATATTTATAATGTGTTTCAAACATTTTTTCAGGAGATAATTCTTTAAATTCTTTTATTTCTTCTGTTATGATTAATCTTTCTTCTATCTTTTTCTTTCTATTTTCAATTTTATCTTCAATTAATTCCTTAATTTTTTCTTTTATACTTTCTGAAAGAATCTTTGCTAAAAGAGGATCAAAAAATCCTAAAGTTAATAGTTTCTTTGCTTCATTTTCACTTAAACCTCTACTCATTAAATAAAATATTTGTTCTTCATCTATTTGTGCTACCGATGCAGAATGAGTAGCTCTTACTTCATTGTTTGCAATTTCTAATCCAGGAATAGAATCAGCTCTTGCACCTCTATTTAAGATCATTGCATGTTCTTCTAAATATGCATTTGAATTCTTTGCATTTTCTGTAATTTTTATTAAACCTTTTAATAAGCTTCTTGATTCATCTTTTAAAACTGCTCTTGATAAAGCCACTCCTTGTGTATAAGAAGCAGCATGGGTTAAATAGGATGTTATATCAAATCTTTGTTTCAAGTTACCTACAATTAGCTCTATTGTATTTGAAAAAGCTCCTTGCTCTTTCATAAAATTATCAGTTTTTATTCTTGTTATTAATCCTCCCAAATATCCTGAGATCCATGAAATTCTTGAATCTTTATTACAAACAACTCTCCTGTTGCTAAAATAACTCGTCTTTTCATTAAAATTACAAACTGTAATATATTCCAATTCCGAACCTTCGTTTAAATAAACGTTCAAATTTTGGCTATGCAAAGATTGAACAGAAATATTTTCCTTTGAAAAATTTTCTTCTAATATTACAAATTTACTATCATTATCTGCTACTATGAAATTTTGAACTACAGAAACTATTCCTTCATTATTTATTAAATTTATTATTCTTATTGGAACTTTTAACTGAATTCCCTTTGGAATATAAATAAATAAACCATCTGAGAAAAATGCATCATTGAAAGCTGCAAATTTATCTTCTTTATTGCTTATCGTTTTATATTTAAAAATTTCTTTTATTTTTTCTTCTTCAGAAAGATAACTTTTTATGCTATCTATTCTTAAACCTGTTTTTAAAAAAATTTCAGGAATGTTAATTTTTGAAACCTTACCATTTATTATTAAAGCATAAGGAAAATTGCTTATGCTTTCTAAGAATCCTAATATTTCTTTATCAGCCTCATATTTTTCTTCATAAGTTATTTTAGCATTTGCTAAATCTAAACCTGAAATATCAAAGTTTTTTATATACAAAGGAGAAACTTCAATATTTAATTTATTATAATAATCAAAGGCTTCCTTTCTATATTCAGTAAGAATATTTACTTCATTTAATTGATATTTATTTTCAAAAATTTCCTTTAATGAAAAATTTGGTAATTGATAGCTCATTAACCTACAGAACCTGTCATTTCAAGTCTTAATAATCTATTCATTTCTACAGCATATTCCATTGGTAGCTCTTTTATAAATGGTTCAAAGAATCCTAAAACTATCATATTCAATGCTTCTACTTCTGGAATTCCTCTTGACATTAAATAAAATAGCTGATCTTCGCTAATTTTTCCTACTGTTGCTTCATGTGTAACTGTAGCATCATCTTCTAATATTTCAACGTATGGATATGTATCTGTTTTTGAATATTCATCTAAGAGCAAAGCATCACATCTTACACTTGCTTTAACTCCTCTAGCTCCCTTTGCTACATGTAATAATCCTCTATATGTAGTTCTTCCGCCGTCTTTTGATATAGATTTTGAAGTAATTCTAGAAGAAGTATATGGTGCTAAATGAATTACCTTTCCACCAGTATCTTGATGTTGGCCTTTTCCTGCAAAAGCAACTGAAATTATTTCTGCACTTGCATATTTTCCTAAAAGATAAACTGAAGGATATTTCATTGTAGCTTTGCTTCCAATGTTTGCATCGACCCATTCTACTCTAGCTTCTTCATATGCATGGGCTCTCTTTGTTACTAAATTATAAACATCTATACTCCAGTTTTGTATCGTAGTATATCTTACCTTTGCTCCTTTCTTTGCAATTATCTCTACTACTGCACTATGTAACGAATGACTCAAATATATTGGTGCTGTACAATTGTGAACTGCAAATCCTTTAACTAAATAAGAATTATCCCTTTCAACTTCTAGATTAAAAACTGGACCTTCATATTCAAACTTTTCGATTTTTTTAATTGGGACTATATAATATTCCTCTGTTTCTCTCACTTCTGACCACTTTTTAGGATAAGTAAAAGCAACAATGTATTGATTTTTTCTTTTGATCTCTCTTCCCAAAATTTTATCCTTTCCTCCTTTTCTTTCTTGAATGCTAGCGAAAATTCCAATTTTGGCTAAAATCTCTTGTAGCTGAATGGCTAAATTAATTGAAGCAGTTGCAACACGATAAAGTTTACTTTTTCCATTTTTTATGCAAAGATTTCCATCTCCTTTAAAATAAGCCCAAAAGAACTTTTCTAATTTTTCTTTTGGCAAATTCAATATCTCTGGGCTTAGTCTTTTCTCTTTGGCCAATTTTCCGCAATGTCTTAAACACAAATCGTATAATGGTTTTGAATATACTACTACATTTATTGAATGTTTCTTTTTATCTCTTACTAAAATAGCTTTTTTGCCAGAGATTTTTTCTATTAGAAACTTTACTCTTTCAATATTTTCCTTTTCTCTTTCAGAAAAAGACAAAGAAACAACAAATTGTTTAAGTTTTTTATGATAATAAGCTGAACCTTCAGCAGCATAAAATCCTAAAAATTCTATTTCTTCATCAGAAAGATTTGAAGAATTTATTATTTGATTTTTTATTTTGGGAAATATTAGAAAATCTCCTTTTTTAAGATCTCTTACCGGAATGAATTCTGGTTTTGTATTCTTTAACTTTCGAGAATCTACTTCTGGTAGCCAACCCTCTTTCCTTATTTTTCTCTTTTTCATTACCCACTCTCTCTTAATAGCTAAAACTGGATGTTCCTCGGTAAGCGAAAAACTATTAAAAGGAGAAATTGGTGTAATTTTGTACATATCTCCTTTATAATTTCTCGTCATTACCAATTTAACCTTAGCTAAAGTTCCCCTATGAGTAACAACATAATCTCCTGGTTTTATCGTTTCAATATTTATCCAAGAATCTCCTAAAGAAACCTTTTCACCTGGTGGCAAACACCCCTCAATATACTGGACTTCGCTGTAAGGCTCAGCTATTATTAATGTTCTTTCAAATTGACCAACATTTTGAGCATTAATTCTAAAATATGCTTGTAAAGGCATCTCAACTTTAACTCCTTCAGGAACATAAATAAAGCTACCTCCACTCCATACTGCAGAATTTAATGCAGCAAATTTATTATCATTTGGAGGTACAACTGTACCAAAGTATTTTTTAACTATTTCAGGATATTCTCTTACAGCAGTATCTGTATCAACAAAAATTACTCCTTGCTTTTCTAATTCTTTCCTTAAGTTATGATATACAACTTCTGAATCATATTGACCTCCTACTCCTGCTAAGAATTTCCTTTCTGCTTCAGGAATTCCTAATCTTTCAAAAGTTCTTTTTATATATTCAGGTACTTCATCCCAACTTCTTCCTTTTTTGCTTGTAGGTTTTGCATAATAATGGATATCATCCAATCTAAGTTTTGATAGATCTACACCCCATGTAGGCATTGGTTTTTCCATGAATAATTTAAATGATTTAACTCTGAATTCTTCCATCCATGAAGGTTCATTCTTTATTCTAGATATTTCCCTTACTATTTCTTCGTTTAGCCCTTTAGGTAATAGTATTTCATACTCTACAATATCTCTAAAATTGTATTTACTATAATCAAAACTAAGATCTATTTTGCTCATGTTCCTACACCTCTTAACCAATTATAACCCTTTTCTTCAAGATGATCAGCTAATTCAGCGCCTCCTGAATCAATTATTTTACCATCTATTAATACATGAACATAGTTGGGTCTAATATATTTCAATATTCTGTTATAATGCGTAATTAAAATTAATCCCATACCATTTTTATATATTTCCATTATTGCATTTGAAACTATTTTTATACCATCTATATCCAATCCTGAATCTGTTTCATCTAATATTGCAAATTTTGGCTTTATCATTGCCAATTGAACAATTTCAGTTCTTTTTTTCTCTCCTCCTGAAAATCCTTCATTTATATATCTTGAACTAAAGCTTTCATCTAAACCAAGTAATTTTAAAGCATTTGTTAGATCCTTCTTAATTTTTATAACGGTAGCTATTTCTTTAGAATCTTGTTGTAATCCATATATTGATGTAATTGAAGCTCTCATTAAACTAAGCAAAGTAATTCCAGGTATACTTATTGGGTATTGCATAGATAGAAATAAGCCTTTTTTAACTCTTTGATCTGTAGGTAAATTAATTATACTTTCGCCGTTTAATTTAATGTCTCCTTTTGTTATTTTATATTTAGGATGACCTAATATAGCTAAAGCTAATGAGCTTTTTCCTGAACCGTTTGGACCCATAATTGCATGAATCTCACCTCTTTTAACTTCTAAATTTAAACCTCTAATTACTTCTTTTCCTTCTACTTCTACATGCAAGTCCTCAATTGTTAGTGTATCAATCATACTTCTTTATTAGTATTCCAACCAAAATATAAATATAACTATTGTTATAATGATGAATTTTAAGCCCCAGGCGGGATTTGAACCCGCGATCTCTTGCTTTCCCGATATATTTACGAGGCAAGCGCATTACCAAGCTATGCTACTGGGGCTTCCAATTATTATTTATTAAAATAAAATTTTAAGTTTATTTTGATGAACATTTCAGAATTAGGAGAAAGGAAAATAATTGAAATTGTTCATGAAATTATTGAAAAAAAGCTTAACTTTAAACCAGATTACGATGATTCAGTTTTTATAAGACTTCCTTCTTCAGATTATCTAGTATTACATACGGATGTTTTAAACGAGTCAACCGATTTTATTAAAGAAATGGGATTTTATAACTTTGGTTGGAAAGCTGTAATATCAAATTTATCAGATATAGCTTGTAAAGGAGCGAAGCCTTTAGGAATTCTTTTTTCTTTTTCTCTTCCAAAAAGTTTAGATTTAAAAGATTTTGAAGAAATGATAAAAGGAATTTGTGATGCATGTAAAGAAGAAGATGTAATATACTTAGGAGGAGATACTTCAAGTTCCAATGAGCTAAGTATAGCTGGATTTGCCTTTGGAATAGCAAAAAGAATAATTAAAAGAAAGGGAGCAAAAATAGGTGATCTAATTGGGGTTACTGGTAAATTTGGTTTAAATTCAGTAGCATATGAAATATTGTTTAAAAAAGCTAAGAGTGATGAATATATTAAGAACTTATCTTTTGCAAATCTATTTAAGCCTAAGGGAAGAATAAAAGAAGCTTTAATGATTTCTCCTTATTTAAATTGTTGCATGGACATAAGCGATGGTTTAGCTATTTCTTTAAATCAATTATGTGAATTAAATAATGTAGGAGCAAGAATTTTTAACATACCTATTCATGAGAAAGTTAATGAATTTTGTGAAATTAATAACTTAGATCCTTTGGAGCTTTCTTTATATAAAGGAGGAGAAGAATATGAAATTTTATTTTGTTTTAATAAAAGTTATTTAGAAGATATCAAGAATTTATTAACAAGTTTAGGATGCGAATTTAATGTTATTGGAGAAATAACTAAGAATAAAGAAGTAATTTATAATGATGGAAAAAGGAATTTTGTAATAGAAAGTAAAGGATGGGAACACTTTAAACGATGGGGTTAAATATATTATAAAATTAAAAAATAATATCAAAAATGAAATGCAAATACTGCGGTTCAGAAATAAGAGTTTTTATAAAGGATCCTGTATCTCCTTTTAACGAATATCCTTTCTGCACAAAATGTGAATCAATAGTAGAAGTTGAACCTTAACTACTTCTTTTTCTTTGGAAGCAATAAAGCTTTAAAAGGATAGGTTATTGTTTTAATGATTTTCTTCTTAAAAGTCTCTATTTCTTCAACATAACCAAGATTTTCTCTCACAATTTTTGTTATTTTCTCTATGTCTTTTTTATTCGAAACAAAGATTTCAAGTTTTAATGGAATTTTTCTTTTAAAATGAAAATTATGCTTTTTTAATTCTTCTTCAGCTTTTTCTATTGCATAATCGTTTCCAAAAGTAGCTTCTATTTTTTTCTTAAACATTTAATAACATTCTACTTTAACTTTATTACTTTTTGCTTTAACTTCTCCTTTTTCTATAAATTCATAATTTCCCCATTTTGCTTTAACTACAGCAAAGATTTCATGCTTACCTTTACCTAATTTAAAATTATCTATCAAATACTCTTTTTTTAAAACAAATAGTTTATCCTTAACTTCTTCAGCATCTGAAGGAAGATATGGCTTCTTTTCTTCTGACACATACATTACCCATATTCTATTTTTTATTGTAGGATTACGGGTCCAAAAGAATGTTGCTTTTCTTACTATTTTATCTTTTAAAATTAATTTTTTCAAAAATTTTTCTTTTTTAAATATTTCAATGTAATATCTTAGTAAGAATCTCCTTTCTCCTTTATCGTATGCTTTTTCCCATATATCAGGTGAAAAAACTTCTCTTATTTTACCGTTTAATTTAGCATAAATCCTAATTTTTAACGTATCATCTTCCTTTAATTTGTTCTTATCCGTATCGATTATTACATTTTCTAAGAAAGTTTCCATTTCATTCTTTATATAAAATTAAAATATTTAAAATAAACATTGGCATTACTGGAGCGTATTATGTTGATTTTGACTACGGAATTACTATTATGGTTCCTATGAATACTAAACTAAAAAAGATAGTGATAAATGCTGGAATGATGGAAGAAAATATTGGAAAATATAACTTAACTACGTTCATATATAAGGAAGGTGTAGTAATAAATTCGGCAGAAATCTTTTCCTCTATTACAAAGGGACAAACAAAGGAATAAACCCCATTATTTCTTGATTTTTGAAAGACTGAAAGTTTCTTCTTTTATGGTAAGAAAGTCAGCTAAATATTAAGAATTCATGCTCAGGCAATCCTATTTTTACTAAGCTTTCCTTCTTATCTTTTATATTTTTTACTATCGCTTCACCTTCATTAATAATGCTAAGAGCTATATCTATATCATTGCTTGAAATTATAGAGAAGTTTTTAAGATAATTAATATCATAGGAATTAAGTATTTGATGCAGAATTAAACAGCAGGTATTAGCTAAAATATTCTGATTAATTATGGAAGGTCTTGTACACGCTAATATTATGCCTAATCCATACTTTCTTAATTCCATAAACATTTTTTCCAATATTCCGTTTTCATTTTCTTTTGAAGCAACATTTTGTGCTTCATCTATTATAATGATCAATTTAGGATTGTTTGTTATTTCATTTTTTCTTAAAAACAAATTTAAAAGATTTAATAAAACCAAACTGAACATGTTTTTTATACTTTCATATTCGAATATAGACATATCTACAATATGAATTCCTGTTTTTATCAAAGCTTCATAGAATTCATTAAAATCAGAGTTTTCAAAGGCTTTTTTAACTTTTCCTATCTTAAATATAAAGAATCTGGAAATTATAGCTTCATATGCTTCCTTCCAAATTATGCCTCTTTTGTTTGAACCATCAATTATATTCTTTAGTAAAATATCAAAGTTTATTTTTTCTTCTTTCTCATGCATTTCTTGAAGAGTATCGATAAGTATTCTTGTTTGAAGAGGACTAAATTGATCTTTCCATGTTATTCTGCAGTATTCATTTAATAAGAAAACTTCGTTTTGAACTCTTTCTTCTATTTCATAATTTTCCCAAATATAAAAAGGAGAAAGAGAAAAATTTACACTTGGAATATAAACGTAAGAATTATCTATGTATTTAGGTAAATGCTTACTAAATTCTCCAGTTCGATCTAATATTAAGCAAGGAATGTTTAATTTATTTAATTCGTAGCTTAAAATCTTTAAAGTTGTTGATTTACCAGAGCCAGTTACACCAAAAATGCATGTATGTCTAATTAATATCTTAGGATCTATTTCATATAATTTTCCTTTTGATCCTCCTTCTATAATATAGCCTAATCTTATCATAAAAAGATTAAGAAAATAGTATAAAACTAATTATCTTTTATAGAAGAAAAAATCTAGTTATTTTATGCTGGTTACGTTACTTAGCTAGAAACAGCTGCTTGTCCTGTTTTAGAAGAATGGATAGTTGCACATGCACAGCTTGGTTGCAAAGATTCCTTTGTAGTTTTATAATTTGCCAAATCGCAACCGCAGTTTGGATGATGTTTACCTCTTCTTAAATTTCCTCTATATAATCCATCTTCTAATTTTCTTCCAGCTCTTTTTTCCCATTGTTCAACTGGTATTCCATATTTTTGCTGTATTCTATCACGGTAAAATTCTGGTATTACGTTAAATGAACAGAATGGAATTATTCTTAAGTCAGGTGTTAAATAATGTATATCGCATCTTTGCAATCTTTCTTCATCTTGGTTATATTTATCTTGGAAGTGCATCATACCTAGGAATAAACTCTTTAATTGTAATCTACCAACAGCTTCATAGCTATGTTTAATTACAATATCAGCTATAGCTTGTGCAAACTTTAGTCCTTTAGGTTCTTTGCTTTCGTCTATGAAGCTTTTTAATTTTAATATAAACTTACCAAGTGAAACTATTCTTGGTCTTCCAGATTTTATTTCCTCTACTTCTTCTTCTAAGAATTCCAATAATCCATGAATATCAACAAATCTTGTTATAGGAACTAGTTTATTTGTTTCATCATCTTTAAATACATAAGTTCCTGCACCGCATGCAAAATGTATCGATAATTCATATTTAGGCTTTTTAGTTAAAAATTGAATGAAATCGCTTAAAGGAGTACATGAAGGGACAGGGAACCAATCTTCTTCTGCTATTTCTCCATTTGTTTGTTCTTCTACTCTCTTTATACAATCTGGAATTGTTATCCTGTATTTTTCTCTTTCAGACTTTGTTAATCTTCCTGTTAAAGATACTGGTTGGAAGTTTACAGCTCTAACAATATCCATATTTCTTTGAGCATATCTAATAATTAATCCTAATTCATGATCGTTAATGCTTTTAATAACTGTAGGTACAAGTACTACTCCAATTCCAGCTTTTCTACATGCATCTAAAACATAAGGAACTTCCCAATGGTTCTTCGGATTTGTTCTTGGTGTAACTCCATCGAAACTTAAATATAGATTTGAAACTCCTGCTTTTCTTAAAGCAATTGCATATTCTGGACCTTTTAAAGCAATTGTAATTCCGTTTGTATTTAATTGTATATGATCTATTCCTTCAGCCTTTATTGCCTTTACTATATCTATTAAATCTTCTCTTAATGTTGGTTCTCCGCCTGTAATTTGTACAGAGTTTCCTGGTACAGGTCTTTCACTTCTTAACATTCTTACCATTTCAACTATTTGTTCAATAGTTGGTTCATATACGTATGCTCCTTCTAATCCTTTTTTAACGTAGAAGAAACAATACCAGCATGTCAGATCACATCTATTTGTTATAATTATATTAGCTAAACCTGTATGGCTAAGATGGTTGCTACATAAACCACAGTTATATGGACACATGCATCTTTCCATTGGAACATTAGGAGCATGTGTACCTTTTCCATCTTTCCAGTAGGCACTAAATCTTTCATACATTCTATAAGAACCAAAATATAGTTCTTCTATTTCTCCATGTTCTGGACAAACTTTTCTCATAAAGACTTTATTTTCTCTTTCAAGAACAACAGCTTCCAATAATCTGTTACATTCAGGACATATACTTTGAGTATATCTTATTAATCTTTCATTTTCCCTTAATGAAAGCCCCTCTGATATTAATTTCTTTGGTTTGATCTGTATAAGTTGTGCCATTGAATTATCATTTGTTTAAGGGTTTAAAAACCTTCATTAACTTTACATATGTTAAAAAGGTTAATTACTTGTTTTTTAGATTTTATAGATACTTTTCACGTATTTGTCTCCTTTATTATTTATAAAATAAATAGATAACTGCCCCTATTTATACTTGAACTTCCTTTTAATTATTGTGAGTTTTAACCTTGTTCACGTTATAAATTTCAAATTTTTTACTTCTCATTATTTTAGGAGGTCAGTTTTAGGATACTAGTCTTAGATCGTTCTTAAAATTTTTATATAACATAAGTTATAATAATTCTATGGGTTATTTTAAACCAGAGGTTTTAGTATCTACAGAATGGGTACAAAATAATATAAACAATCCGCAAATAAGAATAGCTGAAGTAGATTACGATCCTTCGAATTATTATCAAGGACATGTACCAAATGCAGTACTAATAGATTGGAAAAAGGACATGAATGATCCTTTAATTAGGGATATTATAAAAAAAGCTGATTTTGAAAAACTTTTAAGCAGATTAGGAATAAGTAATGATACAACAGTTGTATTATACGGTGATTTCAATAACTGGTTTGCTGCCTTTGCTTTTTGGGTATTTAAATACTATGGCCACAAAGATGTTAGATTAATGAATGGAGGAAGGAAAAGATGGTTAGAAGAGGATAGACCAATAACAAAAGATATTCCAAGTTTTCCTCCAGCAAATTACGTTGCTCAAGAGCCTGATGAAAAAATTAGAGCATATCTTGATTATGTTAAGTCTTCCTTACAGTATGTTGGCGTAGATAAAATATTAATAGATGTTAGAAGTCCAAAGGAATATAAACCATGTAAATGAAGCTCTTTCTCCTATTCTGCAATATACTATTATTTCTTTATCAGGAGTTACACCTTGACTTTCATATATTTGCTTAAGCTCTTCATAGCTTTTTATCGTTCCATCTTCTTTAACTGCAATACTCCACGGAATATTTAAAGCCTTAGGAATATGTCCACCTCTTTGTCCGCCTTCATTGGGATATTCAGGAGGAGCAAGTATTTCACCAGTTTATTTTTTCTTACAAATATATACCATAAATTTCCTTCTTTTTTTACATCTAAAAACTCATTTTTTGTTTGATCAGTCCATCTTATCATTTCCACGTAAGCTGTAGGATCATCTGAAACAAGCAAAACTATTTCCTTTTCTTGAATTTTAGAAAATAATTCATTAAGCTTCGGTATTACCGCTGCGCATTCAACACCTATTTCATAAAGATGATGATCTGGTACATATTTTAAACATTTTATTTTTAAAGTTTTTATGAGATTTTTTATATTTTCTTCTTCTTTTTTAACTTCTTTAAGAAGAATTGGTTTTTCCATTGCTTCAATCAAAGCTAACCAACCATCATTATAAGGATCATCGTTAACAATTTTTGGTTTGGATAGTATTTTTTCATTAATTTCAATTAATTTAACTTTGAAAGGCAATCTGATTCCTTCATATTTATTTAAGCTTTCAATTAAGCAAACATTCTTTCCCTTTTCTATTATACTAAGAATAGGCTTAAAGTTAATTCTTACTATTTTTCCTAAATAAAATGAAAACAAGCTAGTTATACCAATTTTGTATATATTTGTTTGTATTTCTTTAAACCAAACATTAAAATCTGGAGTATATAATAATTCTTCAGGAAATAAACAGTCTTCTATTTTCATAAAGAATATATAATCAAAAGATGTTAAAATACTAAGCTTGAGCAGGTTAACAGAACAAATAGTAACTTTGTTAAAGGAATTAGAATTTAATGATGAAGAAATAAAGGTATATTTATATATTCTTAGAAAAAAGGAATTTGTTGAAAAGGATATATTCGAATTAGGAATAGCTGAAAATGAAACTTTGAATATAATAGAAAAATTTAAAGGAATGGGTCTTATAATTGAAGGAACAAATAAAAGATTTAAATGCTTGCATCCTAGAATGGGAATAACTAATGTTTATAAAATATTGGAAGAAAAAGTCTTAAATAGTTTAAAAGAAAAAAGGAAAAAAGCTGAATTACTGGTAAGATTTTTAACTTCTTACTACGAAAAATGAATATAATGAGCACGAAGTGTGAGCATGTTATAACTTATTATAATGCAGTTAATTTTCTAAATAAAGGAGAAATTGTTGCTGTTGCTGATATCTATCATTGTAGAATTTGCAAAAAGCTTTTCGCTGATCTAAGAAGAATAGGTTTACCATTTGTTTTAGAACCAAAACTAGGTTTCGAAGAGCTTGAAGAAGGAAACGATTGGTTTTTGCTTGTATGCTATTTTGGTGAAAAATATATTTATAGTTTAGTTCAAACAGAAATAGGAAAAAAAATAAAGCATACTTGTATAGGAGGAGTAGAGAAGGAAATAGAATGTTTAGAAGAAGATAATTTCTACGGGAATGAAATTAAACATAAATTAATAAGAATAAGAAAATACTTAGGCAAAGCTGTTGATTTTTATTATTAATTTTAAAGACTTTTAAAAATATAAGAAATTAATTAATATATGCTTTCAGATCAAGCTAGAAAAGCTTTATATGAACTTGGATTAACTGCTTATGAGGTAAAAGTTTATGAAACCTTGATTTCTCATGGTTATCTAACTGCAAATGAGCTTAGTCAAATCTCTAAAATACCTTATACTAAAGTTTACGAAGTCTTAACTAGTTTATTTAAAAAAGGTTTTATTAAGATAGAAAAAGCTAGACCTGCTAAATATTATCCTATCGAACCTAAAATAGTTCTTGATTATCTTAAAAAAGAAAATGAGAAAAAATTAATACAAAATGTAGAAATTGCACTTTCCGAGTTAAATGCAATATATGAAAGAAAAGGTATAAAGGAAAAATCTGATGTATGGCTTATAAGAGGAAAAAATGATATAATTGCTAAAATAAAAGAGATGGTAATAATTTGTAAACATGAACTTTTTCTATCTTTACCTAAGTATTATCCTGAGCTAAAGCAAATAATTCCTGATTTATTTACTAGCATAAGATTTCAAAATATAAAAATATATGCATTAATAAGCAAAGATGTATCCGATACAATTTTCAGATTTTCAAACCTTAATATAGAAGTTAGGGTAGCCAAAAAAATGTTTGGAGGAGGATTGATAGTTGATTCAAAGGAAGTTTTGCTTTTATTATCAGAAGAAGATGGGGATTTTATTGCTTTATGGTCAGACCATGAAGGTTTAGCTAAATTTGCAAAAAATTATTTCTTATATGTTTGGGAATCTGCAAAACCTGTATAGAAATTATTATAAAAAATCAAATTTTGGGCTGGCCCGGATTTGAACCGGGGTTCTCCTGCGTGTGAGGCAGACATCCTACCAGGCTAGACCACCAGCCCAAATAATAAATAAGTTCTTTAGAATTTTTCTTTTAACTTTCAATTCCCTTTATGGGATACTTTAGAGCATCTGCAATGCCACAATCAGCTAGACCAAAATTCTTTCAATTCCCTTTATGGGATACTCCTTCCAATAGTTCTTTTATTTCCTGTTCCATACTTTCAATTCCCTTTATGGGATACTCACCCGTTTGATTTTAGGATATCCGCATGGGATTTTTTACTTACTCTCTAATTCATTCTTGACTCATAATTTTTCTTTTAAGGAATTAATCTATCAACATCCCTTGGAAATAATACAACTTCCTTTACGTTTCTGCTATTAGTTAAAATTAGTAAAAGCCTTGATATTCCTAAGCCAAAACCTGCATGAGGAGGCATACCTGAATCTAAAGCCTTTATAAACAAAGAGAAATTCTCAGGATTTAAGTTCATTTTCTTAAGTTTTTGAATAAGTTGCTCACTTTTATAAATTCTTTCCCCTCCTGAAGCTATTTCTAAAAATCCATAGTTAAAATCAAAAGATTTGGTTATTTTAGGATTATCTTCATGCTCATAGGTATAAAATGGTTTTAATTCCGTTGGCCAATCTATTATAAAGAAAAATTTCTTACCCATTTTTTCTTCAAGCAATTTTAAAGTATGTTGTGTCAAGTCATCACCCCATTTTATACCATAAGGTTCAAGAATTGAAATTACCTCATCATATTTTATTCTTTCAAATTTATAATCGACGTTTATTTTTTCACTTTTTAAAACTTTAAACTCTTTTTCATTATTTTCATAGAGCTTGTTAATTACATATTTTATCAAAGATTCCAATAGATCCATTACTGCATGATAGCTATAAAAAGCACATTCTACATCAAAGGATAAAAATTCTGATAAATGATAAGGTGTTCTAGATTTTTCAGCTCTAAAATAACTAGCTATTTCGAATACTTTTTCAAAGGCTCCTGAACAAATTTCTTTATATATTTGTGGACTTTGTGCAAGATAAGCTATTTCATCAAAATATTTTACTTCAAATAGTTCAGCTCCTCCTTCTGTAGCGAATTTTATTATTTTAGGAGTAAATATTTCAATAAATCCTCTTTCATATAAAAATTCACGAATATATCTAACCAATGCAGATTGAATTTTAAATATCGAATTATAATCTTCTCTTCTTAATGAAAGATATCTTGCATCTAAAATTGTATTTAATTCAGCATCAACTTTTCTAGTAACATCCAAAGCTAATGGATGTTTTGCTTTGGAAATTACTTTTATTTCGTTTGGAATTATTTCGTAACCTAATTTTGCTATTTCTGATTTTTTAACTATTCCTTTAACGTATATTACATCTTCATGATGTAGTTTTTCGCCTATCTTGGATATTTCCTCCTGGTCTTTATTTATTGTTATTTGTGCTTTTCCTGTAACGTCTCTTACAATAATAAATAGGAATTTTGCAGTATCTCTAATTTCATGTACCCATCCATACAATTCTATTTCTTTATCAACTAGCTTAGGAATTTCGTTTATGTAAACTTTTTTCATTTTGTTATTTTTAATGATTAAAATAATTTATTAGCTTAGCAATTTTTATGCATATTAAAGCTAGTTCTTTAACATGAGACTGATATAACATTAACTGACTTCCCCGCCCTAAAAAGCAAGGCTTTCATTTTAAATAATGGATATTAAAAAGTAATCTATTTTAGCATGTTAAACTTATTAAAGAATTGATATAATGAAAGCAAAAGTATGCAAAGTATGTGCACTAAGTAATATTTTTTGTTCTCAATGTAGCGAGAAATTTGAAAAAGGTATATTAAATTCTACAGAAGTAGAGGTAGCAAAGTATCTTTATGAAATTGAAGAAAAATTTAAAGAGGTCAAAAATATAAACTTGGAAGAGGTTAGTAGCATAAACAATGATAACTTATTAGTCATAGTTTCATCTCCATCTCTTTTAAATCCATTATTAGTTTCTTCCCTTTCAAAATACTTAAGTAATAAAACAGGAAAAAATGTAAAAATAGTTGAGAAAGTTAAAGATGTTAAAAAATTTGTTTCGCAAATTTTTTATCCTGTAAAAATTTTAAGTTTAAACCAGGTATGGTCGCCTGAAGGCTCTTATGAATATAATATTAGAATAAGTAAAGAAGAAATAATAAAACTTACCATTGGAATAAAAGAAATGGAAAAAGTCATATCTAAATTGTTATCTACAAACGTAAGGATAACGATAGATTAGACTTAAATTTTTTTAAATTTATAAAGTTCTTCTGTAATTTTTAATTTATGCCTTTACCTTCTCCTGAGAAAATACAGCTAGCTCAAAAATATCTGCTATTTGTAAAAATATGTAGAGAATGCGGTGCAAGAAATTCAATAAAGGCTGAAAAATGCAGAAAATGCAAAAGAAAGAATTTAAGATTAAAAAGGAGAGAAATCGTCAAGAAGTAATTAAAGCAACTTAAGTTTAGAAGTTATTTCATCTATTTTATTATTTTCATCAGGACCAATACCTAAACAAGTAATTGTTCCTTCAGGCAATTGTGTTAATCCCTTATCTTCTATTATTACTGCTATTAATCCTTTTTCAATTGCTTTTTTATACAAACTTAATAATTCTTCTAAGCTATCAACTTTTAAAACTACTTTCTTTTGTCCAGTAAATAGCCAATCTTCTGCTAATTTTTTATTTACTTTTAATGTTTCAACAAAAGCAGAAACTGAAGCATGAGCAACTTGAGCAGCAATTTTACCTTTACCCATTTTAATATCATTTCTAACAACAATAACTTGTTTTATTTCATTCATATTTTTAAAATAAATTAAATATAGAATATATGCATGATTTGATCATCGTTGGCGGAGGGCCATCAGGATTATCTTCAGCTATAGAAGCTTCTGATAATAATATAGATATTTTAATAATAGAAGAAGATAAAAGAGTAGGAATACCTAGACATTGTACAGGAATAGTAAGTTATGAAGCTTTAAAGTTGATTGGTGAACCTGCTTTTAAAAGCGTAAAAAATAAAATTAAAAAAGCTGAATTTATATCTCCTACAGGAATAAAATTCAATATAACCTTATCACATCACAAAGTTTTTGTTTTAGAAAGAGTTCTCTTCGAAGAATTATTGCTTGAAAAAGCATTAAAAAAAGGAGTAAAGGTTAATCTCGGAGAAAGAGTAAAAAAGATTTCAATTGAAAAAGAAAAAGTAAAAGTAATAACAAATAACAAAGAATACGAATCAAAAGGAATAATTTATGCAGCATCTACAAAATATAAGTTAATTGATGTAAAAGTTCCTAAAACGATTCCAGCAATACAGTATGAATTTGAAGGAGAAGTCAAAGATCAAGAATGTGTTAAAATTTTTCTTTGTAAAGAAGCTGAAGGATTTTTTGCATGGTATGCTCCTTCATCAAATAATACTTTTCTTGTAGGATTAGCTAATAAATACATTTCTCCAAAGCTAATGCTAGATAAATTTATTTCTAAGAAAGGAATTAAAGGAAAAATTTTTGGAATTTACAGTGGTAAGATAATTTTTGATAAGCCTTTTGATCAAACTGTTTTTAATAATGTATCTTTAGTAGGTGATGCTGCTGGTCATGTGAAACCTACTACAGGAGGAGGATTATATTATGGAATTTTAGGAGCAAAAATAACTGGAAAATTTTTCCCAAAATATGTGCTAAAAAGAAATGATTATTATAAGAACATAATTGAAAAATTTAATTCAAAGTATATAGCTAATCCTCTTAAAAACATGTATGAATTTTCTAGAATATTTTTCTCTTTGCCTTTCAATTTCTACGATAAGATTTTTTATGCTATAAAATCTTCAGACGCATTAAATAAAATACAAGAGAGTTATATAGATCATCATGATAGCGTTATTAAAAACTTTTTAATTGATCGTAAATTAATTTATAACTTAAGCGTAGGGTTTATAAAGGAATTCATAGACAATATATTAAGATAATATGCAATCTTCATTAAAGTTGCCTAAGTGTACAACTTGTAATAGAATAATTCCACCGTATGAAAGAGCAATAAAATTTCCATGCCCAAACTGTGGCGGGAGTATAATAGTAAGATGTCAAAAATGCAGAAAATTGGTTAATACCTATACCTGTATAAAATGCGGTTTTCAAGGACCTTAAAATGGGTAAAGTATTAGTTGTTGTAAAAGTCTTGCCTAAGGATATAAGCGTTAATTTAGAAGAATTATATCATAAAATTAAGGAAAATTTACCTGAAATTCTAGCTTTAAAGGGTTATAAAGTAGAAGAAATTGCCTTTGGTTTAAAGAGTTTAAAACTTTATTTTTCAATGCCAGATAATATCGAAGGAGGAACCTCAGTTATTGAAGATTATCTAAATAAATTTGAAAGTATAGAACAAATAGAAGTAGAGTTTATATCTCTATTAAGGGAATAATTTTTGTATGCATAAATCTAATTCTTCATTTAAAGAAAAAAAGGAATTCGTTTTAAGAGTAGCTGAAGCTAAGCAAAAGGATGTAGGAAAGGGAAGGGTAAGAATTGATAGTGAAATATTATTAAAACTTGGTAATCCAAAATCTTTAATTGTAGAAATAGAAGGAAGATCAAAAACTGTAGCTATAGCTTTACCAGCCTATCCTGAGGATGATGGATTGAAAATGATAAGAATGGATGGATTGCTAAGGAAAAATGCAAATGTTTCACTAGGAGAAAAAGTCATAATAAGACCTGTTTCTTGTAAATATGCTGAGATAATAAAACTTGCTCCTCAGGATCACATTATAAGCATAGATTCTTCTTCTTTAAATTATATAAAAAACAAGCTTCTTGATAAGCCTGTTTTAGAAAATGATCTAATTCAAGTACCTGGTCTTGAATATAATTTAATTTTTAAAGTAATATACACTAAACCTTCAGGACCTGTTTTAATAACCAACGATACTTCGTTAGTAATTTTAGAAAAACCTGTTTCTGAAATAGCAAGAGTTAAAGTAACATATGAAGATATAGGAGGATTAAAAAAAGTAATTGATAAAGTAAGAGAAATGATCGAATTACCTTTAAAATATCCCCAGCTTTTCAAAAAGTTAGGAATAGACCCTCCAAAAGGTATTTTATTATATGGCCCTCCAGGAACAGGTAAAACTTTATTAGCTAAGGCTGTTGCTAATGAAACTGCCGCATATTTTATATCTGTGAATGGTCCTGAAATTATGAATAAATATTATGGAGAATCTGAAGCAAGATTAAGAGAAATATTTGAAGAAGCAAGACAACATGCTCCTTCAATAATATTCATAGATGAAATTGATGCAATAGCTCCTAGAAGAGAAGAAGTACATGGTGAAGTAGAAAAAAGGGTTGTAGCTCAGTTACTTGCATTAATGGATGGACTTGAACCTAGAGAAAATGTAATTGTAATAGGTGCTACAAATGTTCCAAATCTATTGGATCCAGCCTTAAGAAGGCCAGGCAGATTTGATAGAGAGATAGAATTTCCTGTCCCTGATGAAGAAGGAAGATATGAGATATTGCAAATTCATACAAGAAATATGCCTCTAGATAGTAATGTAGATCTTAGAAAGCTTGCAGAATTGACCCATGGTTTTGTAGGTGCTGATCTAGCTGCTTTAACTAAAGAAGCTGCCATGAAAGCAATTAGAAGATATTTACCAAACCTAGATTTAAGTAAACCATTTCCTCTTGAATTGCTGGATAACATAAAAGTAACTTATGAAGATTTTCTTTCAGCACTTAAAGAAATAACTCCAAGTGCAATGAGGGAAGTCTATTTTGAAAAGCCTAATGTTAAACTAGAAGATATTGGGGGGTTGGATGAAGTAAAAAGAGAATTGGAAGAAGCAATAATATTGCCAATAAAAAGAAAGGATATTTATGAAAGAATGGGAATAGAACCTGTAAAAGGTGTATTGCTTGTAGGTCCTCCTGGTACAGGCAAAACTATGCTTGCTAAAGCAATAGCAAATGAAAGCGGAATTAATTTTATTTATGTAAATGGACCTGAAATATTTAGCAAATGGGTTGGAGAATCTGAAAAAGCTATAAGGGAAATATTTAGGAAAGCAAGACTTTCTTCACCCGCAATAATATTTTTCGATGAAATAGAAGCTATTGCTTCAGTTCGAGGTATTTCAGGTAGCGAAGTTTATAATTCTGTTTTAAGTCAGTTTTTAACAGAATTTGATGGTTTCAAAAGTAATGAAAATGTATTTGTGCTAGGCGCTACAAATAGGCCAGATCTTTTAGACCCCGCTCTGTTAAGAAGCGGAAGATTTGATAAAATTATCCTTATCTTACCGCCAAATGAAATTGAAAGACAAGCAATTTTTAGAATTTATCTTAAAAAAATGCCTATAGACCAAGATGTTGATATTTTTGAACTAGCCAGAATAACTAATTGGTATACAGGTGCGGATATAAAAAATGTTTGTAGAGAAGCAGCCTTAATAGCTTTAAGAGAAAACATTAATGCAAATAAAGTATATAGAAAACATTTTTTGGAAGCAATAAAGAAATTAAGTCCTTCTGCTAATGAAGCAATGGTTAATTATTTCATATCATGGTATAATAGAGCAAAACAAATGCTTCAAACAAAACCTTCTCCTATAACATTTTTATGAGTTATTATAGTTTACCTTTGGAAAATATAATTTTTGAAATAATATCAAAGAAACAAAAAGTTGATGAAAAGGAATTAATTGAAGAATTAAATAAAAGAAAAATTATAGTATCTCCTTCCGAATTAAATAATGCTTTAATGAAACTTGAATTTTATGAAAAAATAATAGTCTATTCCCAAAAAGATACAAAAATAATAATGATAAGACAATAAAATATTGATGGGTGTAGATTTAGGCGAATTAATAGAAAGAAAAAATATAAGGCTTGAAGATTTATCTGGTAAAATTATTGCTATAGATGCTTATAATGCTCTTTATCAGTATTTATCTGCAATAAGACAAGCTGACGGAAAACCTTTGATGAATAGACGTGGAGAAATAACTAGTCATTTATCAGGTTTATTTTATAGAACAATAAACTTAATAGAAATAGGTATAAAACCTGTTTATGTTTTTGATGGCAAACCTCCAAGTTTAAAACAAAGAGAAATAGAAAAAAGAAAGCAAATAAGAGAAGAAGCAGAAAAAAAATATATTGAAAGTTTGGAAGCTGGAGAAATAGAAGAAGCAAGGATTTATGCTCAACAAGCTTCAAGATTAACTGATAAAATGGTAGAAGATGCTATGAAACTTTTACAATACATGGGAATTCCATATGTAATTAGCAAATCTGAAGGAGAAGCTCAAGCTGCATATTTGGCTATGAAAAATGATGCATGGGCTGCTGCAAGTCAAGATTATGATTCTTTATTATTTGGTTCTCCGAGATTGGTTAGAAATTTAACAATTAGTGGTAAAAGGAAATTGCCTAGGAGCGAAGCATACATCGAAATTCAGCCTGAACTAATAATCTTAGATGAAGTATTAAAAAAGCTAAAAATAACTCGTGAACAATTAATCGATATAGCTATACTAATAGGAACAGACTACAATCCTGAAGGATTTCAAGGAATAGGTCCTAAAAGAGCTTACTCTTTCATTACAAATTATGGTAATTTAAAGAAAGCTTTACTTTCTCTTAAAATTCCATATAAAGACTATTATGATGAAATAAGGAATATTTTTCTTAATCCTCAGGTAGAAACAAACTATAAATTGGAATGGAATCCTCCAAATACTGATAAAATAATAGATTTTTTATGTAAAGAAAATGATTTTTCTGAAGAAAGAATATTAAATGCATTAAATAGAATTAAAAGATCAACGATATTTTCAAAAGGTCAAAAAGGTTTGGAAGCATGGTTTAGTTAATCGTTTTCATATACTTTACCTGTTCCTTTCAATGGTACAAAAGCACAATCACATATTTTATTTGAATAAATTTTTTCATCTTTTTTTCTTACTAAAATGAGTTCTTGACCAAACTCATATAAACCTACTGGAATTATTAGCCTCCCTCCATTTTCTAAATAGTTAATATATTCCGAAGGAATTTCCTTTGAGCATGCTGTAACTATAATTACATCGAATTTTTTTCTAAAAGGTAAAGAATGAGTAGCATCTGCATTTATTACATGAATAAAATAGTCAAGATTTAACTTTCTTAAATTTTTTTTAGCAAATTTAGCTAGGTCCTTTATTACTTCAATAGTAATGACTTCTGATTTTGTTATGTATTGATAAACTGAAGCCATATAACCTGATCCTGCTCCTATCTCTAATACATTATCTCCTTTTTTTAATTCAGTATTTTCGCAAAGCATTGCTACCATATGTATTGCTGAAGTTGTTTGACCGTAACCAACAGGTATAGGAGTATCAACATAAGCATATCTTTTAAATTCTTCAGGTAAAAATTCTTCCCTAGGAATTTTTTTAATGGCTTCCTCAACTTCCTTTCTTCTAATTATTCCCAATAATTTTAATGTTTCAATCGTGTTTTCCATCATTTCATATTTTTAAAAATAAACTAATAAACAAATTTTGAAATTATTCTTAAATGGGGAAAAAAGAAAAAACCGTTATGGTTGGAGGAACTTTTGAAATATTACATCCTGGTCATATTTATTTGTTAAGAGAAGCCAGAAAATTAGGTAAAGTTATAGTAGTTGTTGCTCGTGATGAGAATGTTAGGAGATTTAAAAAAAGAGAACCTATAATTAATGAAAAACAAAGATTAACAGTTATAAGAAGTATAAAATATGTAAGTAAAGCAATTTTAGGAAATCCTGGTCCTAATATTTTTCAAATAGTAACAAAAATAAAACCAGATATAATTCTCCTTGGACCAGATCAAAAAGTAGATGAAAATAAACTTAAAGATTATTTAAGAGAACAAGGTTTAGATAATGTAGAAATAAGAAGATTAAAAAAGAAATTGGAAGGAGAACTAAATAGTACAACAAGTATAATAAATAAAATATTAAAGGAATATATTAAGTAAAATGGGCCCGTAGCTTAGCCAGGTTGAGCACCCGGCTCTTAACCGGGGGGTCGTGGGTTCAAATCCCACCGGGCCCGTTTAACAGAACATGTAGTTTTATTCTTAATAAATTTTTAAAAATATTTTATAAAAAAATAAAAAATTTTTCTTAACTTAAATGGTACCCTATCCTTTTTACTTTATGCAAGGTATATTTTTTAGGTTTCAATTCATTTACAATATATTTAAATGCCTTAAGAGGTTGGCTTTTGTATCCGCATGTATAGACGTCTAATGAAGCATAGTTATATTCCGTCCATGTATGAATTGCAATATGGCTTTCCTTTATTAATGCAATAACAGATACTCCTCCCTTTTCTCCTTCTAATTTCCATGCATGTATATCAACAAGATTCATTTTAGCTATTCTAATTGCTTCTTTTACTATTTCTAAAAGTTTTTCTTTGGAAGAAATTATTTCCTTATCGCATTCATACAAGTTTCCATATACATGTTTTCCGATAATTTTTTTCGCTTTCTTTTTTAATTTAACTAGAGGTTGTCCCACTTCGGTTTTTCTAATGGATTTTTACACAGAAAGATATTTAAGCTTTTTTATTGAAGAATTATAAAAACCATTGGAAATGGAAGAGAAAAATTCTCCAAGAAACGATAGATACGATGATGTTATCATAAGGCTAAATTCTGTAAGAATTCTTAGAAGCTTAAAGAATTTTTTAAAATATAATGAAATGGAGAAAATTTTTGGGATTTCGAAATCTATTCTTTCAAGATATATTTCAGGAAGTGTTCTTCCTAGTAAAGATAAAGCAGAAATTATATATGAACAATGTATAAGTAAGGGATTAATTAGAGAAATAATTAATAAAAACAATTTAAGTAATAACGGTGTTAACAATCCTTCTTTAACATATCTTTTTTCTTCATTAATATTAAGACATTGTTACAATCTTGATGTAAATAAAGTAATTGTTTTCTTTCCAAATGATATTTTTTTAGGATTTTTAATAGCTTTGGAATTAAACTCGCAACTTGTATTTGCTTATAATGAAAAATATTTGCCTTTAGAAAAAAGAATCGAATTTACTTACAGCTTAAAATTAAATGATCCTTTTGAATATGAAATTAAAAATACAATTGCTATATCTAAAAACTCATTGAAAAAATTTGATAAAGTATTGATAACTGGTTTAAGTTTGTCACGAATGGTTGAATATTTAGCTTTGGTTTCGCTTATCAAAAAATTAAAATTCGTAGAATTAGCTGGAATAATTATCGTTTTTTCTGAAAATAAGAAATATGTTAAAGAATTTCAAGATAGATTAAACCAAATACTACCTAATATTTACTTTAAAACTATTTTATAATTTTGCAAAAAATCAGAACTTATTATTTAAGTCAAACTCAGAAGATTGACAAGAGAAGCATTAACTGGTCTAAAAGCTATTCCCCTTTCTGTAATAATTGCATCTATTAATTCAGGATCTGTTATATCAAAAGCTAAGTTTAATACTTCGGCATCTTTTGGAGCTATGTAAAATCTTTTTATTTTAATTACCTCCTCTTTCCCTCTTTCCTCAATTTTTACATCTTCAACTTTATTTTTTGTATCTATTGTAGATGTGGGTGCTGCAACGTAAAAAGGAATTTTGTAATAATTAGCTATTAATGCTATACTTAATGTGCCAATTTTATTTATTACATGTCCGCTTAGAAAAATTCTGTCAGCTCCTACTAAAACTTTTTTTACCATACGTTTTTTCATTACAATACCTACAGCACTATCTGGAATTATTTTATAAGGAATTCCTAATTTTTTTAATTCCCACGCAGTTAATCTTGAACCCTGTAATTTAGGTCTTGTTTCCGATACAATAACTTGTATTTTTTTACTTTCAGCAGCTTTTGCTATTATTCCTAAAGCAGTCCCTATACCAACGGTTGCTAATGCGCCTGTATTACAGTGAGTTAAAATAATATCATCATCCTCGATCAGCTTTTCTCCATTTTCAGCAATTTTCATATTTGCTTTTATATCTTCTTCGCATATTTTCAATGCTTCTTGTAAAATTTTTTCTTTAATTTTTTCCAAATTTTCTTCATTGTTTATCACATTTTTTATTTTATCAATAGCGAAATACATATTGTAAGCTGTAGGTCTGGCACTAATTAACTTATTTGAATATTCTTCTATAAGGGCCTTAATTTCTTCCTTTGAAGAATATTTTTTATAAAGAGCAACTAAAGCTAAACATAAAGCAGAAGCTCCACCTATTGCAGGAGCACCTCTTATTTTCATTTCCCTTATTGCTTCTATAATTTCGTCAGGATCATTTGTTTCTATTATTTTGAATTTATTTGGTAACAAATTTGTATCTATAAATCTTACTTTTCCATCCTTGAATTCTAAGTTTATTATTATCATTTAAAAATTATTCATTTTTCATTATTATTAATATTGATGAAATATAACGTAATTGTAGATGAGGAATTTAAAATATACTTACCTTTAAATTTATCTTTAAGTCTAGCTGAATCAGGATATGGATTCATTGAAGGAAATAATCTTTATTTAGAACCTTACGAAGCTCTTTATTTATTATATAAAAATAAAGCTAATATAATGAAGGATGGAAAGAATATAAGTTTTGAAGAAGCTTTTAAGATCTTTTCAAGCAAAACTGAAAGATTGTGGGAACGCTTCATTGTTTACATGACCTTAAGGGAAAAAAATTATATTGTAAGAAAAGGATATGGAAAAGAATATGATTTTTTGTTGTATAAAAAAGGAAGCAACTATAAAGAAGATTATGCAAAATATATTGTAACTATATTAAGAGAAGGATTAAGCATTCCGATAAAAAAATTAGATGAAATGTTAGATTTTGCTAGAAGAATGAGAAAAGAATTGGTTATTGCTATAATTGATGGCAATGGTGATGTTTCTTTTTATAAAGCTTCAAAAGTTAAAATTGTATGAAAATTTTTCCATATATTAAGATTACAAGACCTTTTAATTCTTTAATGATGGGTTTAGCTGTAATAATAGGGATCCAAGTAGCTGATCCTTATTGGATAAATTTAGAATATGATTTTATTTTTGGAAAATCTCATTATTTGCTTCTTATGATTATCTCCTTTCTTGTAGCTTTCTTTATTACTTCTTCTTCAATGGTCTTAAATGATTATGCAGATTATTCTATAGATAAAATTAATTTTCCTAACAAACCTTTACCTTCAGGTTTAATAAAAAGGAATGTAGCCTTATATTATGGAATTATATTAGCTTTAACAGGTTTAATCTTTGCCTTTCTAATAAAAAATTCTCTTTCTATTCAGTTAGCTTTTACAGGATTAATAATAGCAATACTTTATAATTTTTATTTTAAAAAGAAAGGCTTTATAGGTAATTTAATGGTAGCTTATACTACTGCTTTACCTTTTATATACGGTGCAAGCTTGGTCTATTTCAAAAATTTTGAATTTATTACCATTTTATCTTCAATGGCATTTTTATCTAACGTAAGTAGAGAAATAATAAAAGGTATAGTTGATATTGAAGGAGATTCAAAAATGAATGTAAAAACATTAGCTAATACTAAAGGGCCTTTTCTAGCTTCCAAAATAGCTTCAGTATTTATAATAATTGCAATAATATTAAGTATATTACCTTTCTTAATTTCATTCTCATTTTATTATATTTTATTCATAATAATTGCTGATATAATTTTCTTATATTATACAATAAAATTATTAAAGAATCCTTCAAAATATAATTCCTATCAAGTTAAAAAAATGTATTTAGTGGCAATGTTTATTGCTTTGATAGGATTTTTATTTTTATAATATGAGTAAAGAAAAAATCCAACTAGTAAGAGGAATGCGGGATCTAATTTTTGATGAAGCTGAAAAAATAGTCAAGATAATCAATGTTGCTAGAAATGTTGGTTATTCATATGGATATAGAGAAATTATTCCTCCAACAATAGAATATTATAGCTTGTTTGCAGAAAAATCTGGATATGAAATTAAAAAAAGAATGTATGCTTTTGAAGACTTATCTGGAAGAAAAATAGCCTTGAGACCAGAAGGAACTCCTTCGATTGCTAGAATTTTTATAAATGAACTTCAAGCTCTTCCAAAGCCGATCCGCATTTCTTATTTTATAAACGTATTTAGATATGATGAACCCCAAAAAGCAAGATACAGAGAATTTTGGCAAGCAGGATTTGAACATTTAGGTTCAAGTAGTGTTTTGGCAGATATGGAAGTAATTAAATTATGCTATGATATATTTGAAAATCTCAATTTAAAAAATGTTAAAATGAAGATTGGGAACATGGATTTTATTAAAAAACTATTAAGAAAAACTTCCGTAAAAGAAGAAGACTTGCCTTATTATTTACATCTAATAGATAAAAGAAATTTTGATGAAATTAAACAAAATTTAGAAAAATTAAATAATGGTAAAGAAGTCTATGAAATTTTGTTCCAATTATCTCAAATAAAAGGTAATATAGAAGATAAATTTTCAGAAGCTTCAGAAATTTTAAAGAAATATGAAGATTTGGTTGCTTTGTTAAACAATTTTAAAGAGGAAATTTTAATTATTTCTTCTTTTTTCCATGTTGAACCAGATTTTTCGTTTGCAAGAGGTTTGGAATACTATACAGGTATAATATATGAATATTATCATGAAGATCTTAATGTTGCAATAGGAGGTGGAGGAAGATATGACACTCTTATTGAATATTACGGCGGGCCAAAAGTACCAGCAACAGGTTGTGCTTTGGGAGTGGATAGAATAGCATTAATATCTAAAGATAGTAATGGTTTAAATCAAAGAAAATGTTTAATTTATTTAACAGATATAAATAAAGAAACAATAAATCATGCTTTGAATTTTCTTAATGAAACAAAAAAATTTAAACTTGTAACAAACTTTGACACCTCTAATAGAAGTTTATCTGAATCTATAAAATATGCATTAAAAGAAAATTATAATTTCTTTGTTATTATTGGTTTAAAAGAAGTAAATAATAAAATTATTACTATAAGAGATTTATCTAAAAAAGAACAGTATGAAATAAGTTTAAGCAATTTATCAGAGTGGTTTTCAAAAAATGTCTGAATTAGAAAAATTAAGAAAAAATTTAAAAGAAAAAAGATTAAAGGCTCGTTTATATTTTGAAGGAGTAAAATATGTAATAGTTTTGAATAATCAAACAATTGTTGAGGAAAAAACTACTGGCTTACATGTCAAATGGTTTCAGGCTTTTGGAAACAAAACATTGAATGATATTTTCAAGCATTTTAAACTATCAAAAATTATTATTTCAAATGGTAAAGAAGAAAAGGAATTTAAAACCTTAATTGATGCTATCAATTATTTGTTATTTTAAAATATTCTTTAATAACCATTCCTTATCCATTTCGATAAGATCTTCATAACCTGTTCCTATACCTAAGTATAAAATTGGTTTTTTAGTAGCGTATATCAATGATAAAGGCACCCCTCCTTTTTCATCTGCATCCACTTTGGTAACAATATATCCATGTATCGGTATTTCTTTTCCAAAAATTTCTGCTTGGTAATATGCATCATTTCCAGATAAACTATCAACGACTAGTATTACAAAATCAGGCTCGATAACTTTTATAAGCTTTTTCATCTCATCTACCAAGTTTTTATCTGTTTGCATTCTTCCTGCGGTATCGATCAATACTACATCGATTTTTTTATTATAGGCATATTCTACTGCACTATAAGCTACAGCTGTAGGAGATGCGCCGTATTTATGCTTAACATATTCTACATTTAAATTTTTTGCATGTTTTTCAAGCTGTTCAATTGCTCCTGCTCTAAAAGTATCTGAACAAGCCAACAAGCATTTCAAATTATGTTCATTCTTTAATTTATAACATAACTTAGCAATAGAAGTTGTTTTTCCATTACCGTTTATTCCAATGAAAACTATAACAAAAGGTTTCTCTTGCTTGTCTTTAATCATTTTAATAAGATCATATTTAGGCAATTGTTGAAATGTTTCATCGATCAAATTTTTAAACATATTATCAACCACTTCATCAATTTTTGTAAACCTAGGAAACTTTTTGTTTAATAACGCAGATTTTATATTTTCAGTTAACTTTCGTGCAACTTCTTCAGATACGTTATTTTCAACTAAATTAATTTCAAATTCCCATAAAGCTTTATCTAGATCTTTTTCCTCTAGAGTAGTTGTGGTTATTTTTTCTTTAACTTTGCTTATTGCTTTTTTAATACCGTTAAACATTAACTTTTTTCAGACAATCTTGCTATTTCCCTTTCTACTCTTGTAATTATATTACTTAACTCTTGAATTATTTTATTCAAATTCTCAATATTTTCCATTAATCTTTTCTTCCTTCTATTTATAAAATCAATTGTTTCTTCTAAAGTGTATTCTACGTATATTTTACTTCCTACATGAACCAGAAGTTTTGTGTTTGGTTTATAATTTATTAAAATATGAGAACCACTTCCTATTGATGCAAACATTTCAACATTATCTTCTTTAAGCTTTTTTAATTCTTCAAAGCAATTCGAAGTAATTTCCATTTCATTATATACTGTTAGCATCAAAGTTAACTGATTTTGATAATTTTCCAATAATTGTTTGTAATATTCATATTCAATCAATTTCCTATTTAATATAGCTTCTTTACTGCTCATTTTTTATTTCTTTTATTTCTTCAATAAAAATATGAGCCCTTTTAACTTTATAATTGCTTCCTAAAGTAGAAAGCAGAATATTTATAGCATGTTTTAATGAATATGCTTTTATCCTTTTTTTAAATCTTAAATAAAATTCAGTGCCTTTTCTTATGTATCCTTTAGCTTCAAAATCTTTAACCACTTTTTCCGAAGAAGATTTGGTCGATTTTCCCAATTTCAACACCCGTTGTCATCCCACCTACAATTCCTCCTTTATTATTACATATTAAACCTAATTTAATAATTTTACTTCCTCTGTTTACACTTCCATAACCTCCATTTGTATTGAAAGTATTTTTGAACATCTCTAGCGTTTTTTCACTAAAATAGTTTGAAGCTAAAAATCCTTTATCGTTAACATATAAGAATGATGCTAAGTAGTTTTCTCCTTCAGGCAAAAAAGAAATATTTTTAACTTTTAAAGTTTCCTTTATTAAATTTATTTCATCCTCATTAAAATTTATATGAAGAACTGCACCACTCGAATTACAGCTTATTAAATTACCTAACGCATTATATTTAGATTTCAAAACTTCAACATTTTCAAAATATGAAGTCATCTTATCCCTTTCCTCCTTTGTAGAATTCCAAGGCAACAATATTCCCTTTTCATTAAATGCTACAAAAATTCCTATTAAGCTACTTTCTGCAATTGTAGTTTCTTCGATTTCTACTTCTAAAATTTCTTTAAATAATTCCTTTGTTTTTTGAGATACACCTTTTGGTAAAAAACAAACCTTATTTGTAGCTATAGAGAAAGCACCTATAATTTCCATATTAAAAATAAATGCTCTATCTATTCCTGCCATAAAATTAAGCAGAAAATACCAATGCTCTATCTTTATTCGTTATTATAATCTTAACTTTTATTTTTCTAGGAGGTTTCTTAATACCCCTCTTCCATATTGCTTCATTAACTTCTTGGCTGATCCATATTTCCTTTTGCTTTGTAAATCTTTTAACTAGTTCTTTTAAAAGTTTTACAGCTTTTTTACTTCTTTTATATAATGGAGCCTTTTTAGCATCTCTTAAATTTATTGTCATAATTCTTTCTTCTTTAATACTTTCATCTTCATAGAGAAAATCTTCTATTTTAAATTTTTCTTCTGTAGTTTCTTCCTTTACTTCTTCTTTTATTTCTCCTTTTCTAACTTCTTTTTCTTCACTCATGGTTTAATGGAAGAAGTGCGCCAACTTCTTTTTCTATTATGTCTTCTTAATCTTTTTCCTCCTACTTTTGTTTTCGCTGTAACCCATATAGGAACAGCTTCTGCTAGCTTACTTTCTCTTGCTAATTTCTTTTTTCTATAGGGGGTCTTATTTCTTGCCATTATTCTTTTTTATAAATTTTGAACCTTAATTCCCTTGTTGTTTGAATAGACCTTAATAGCTCTTTTATCTGCTCATCTGTCAAAGGTTCTTTAATTTTGCCAGCCAATGCAAGTTGCATTAATTGTAATTCAAGTTGATTTATTAATTCAGGTTTGACTAATTTAACTGTATTAATTCTATTTCTTGCTTCAGGTGTTAAAATCTTCCTTAATATTTCTTCCTTCTTTAATTCAAATTCTCTTCTTTTTCTTTCTTCATCATAGGATTCTTCTAATCTTTTTCTATATTCTTCTAATTTTCTTCTTCTAATTTCCTCAAGTTCCAAATCTTCACTCATTTTCTCACCTATACTTAGCTAATGCAGGAATTTCTTTAACTATTTCATTATATAATTTATCAGCTATTTTATATAACAATGATTGTCCTTCACTAGTTAATATTCTTCCTTTGGGAGTTTTTTTAACATATCCTGCCATTTCCAATTGTTGTAATATTTTTCTTATTATTACTCCGCTAGCTTTAACATGATGTTCCCTTCTTTTACTAAACTTTTTTCTCCCTCCGTATAAAACTCTTAAAGTTTTAACGCTTACTGGTTGCAATAAATATACTTTCCTTAATATAGCAGCAGCCCTAGTATACCACCAATCATTTTGGATTGGCAATCTTTCCCTTGAAGGAGAAGTTTTAACGAATACAGACCATTGTGGAGGCTGAATTTCTTTAACATTTTCTTTTAAATATCTAGCTAACTCAGCTATGAATCTATCAGCAGGAATTATTTTAGGATCTACCATATGTGTTAAAATTTAAGTTAAGAATATTAATATATTTTTCTTTCAATTTCTTTTCTAATTACTCTACCGCATTCTAAACAAGTAGTTATTATTTTAATTTTTTTCCCTTTTCCTTCAATTCGAATCCTAGCACCATCAGGGGGTAATAACAAGTTAAAACAGCTTTTGCAATATAGGGATCGAAAATCTTTAGGAAATTTTAAATTAAATCGTGTCTTTATTTTATACGCATGATAAACACAGTTCTTTGAAAATTGTTTATTGATCTTATAATACTTTAAAGCATAATTTAATAAGATCTTAATTCTTTGCTTAGCCAAATCTATTTGCTTATACTTCCTCACATAACTTTTTAAGATTTTTTATTAAATATTTATTTTGGAAATGGCCCGGATTGAGTAGCCTGGTAGCTCGTAGGCCTGTGGAGCCTATTGCATGGGTTCAAATCCCATTCCGGGCCTAATGTTAATTTTATTTTTCTCTCTTTAGTTTATTTTATTGAAGGGCCGGTAGTTCAGTGGTAGAATGTCCGCTTCGCACGCGGAAGGTCGAGGGTTCGAATCCCTCCCGGTCCATTCGATTAAAGTATTTAAAGCTTTTGCCTCCTTATTCTTAATAGAAATTCTAACTATGATTTAAGAGGTATGCCCAATTATTCCTGATTATCATTATAACAATGTTACTATTGTTTATTCAACTTTATTCTATTTTAACAGGTAGTGCCAGGCTACCGCATAAATAATCTTGTGAGATTATCTTTAAAGGTCTGATACATTTGATTTGAAGGGAAGAGCATGGGAACAGAAAAAGCTCTCGAGAATTTTATTTAATAAGAAGTTAGTCCCAGCACAAAAAAATCAACTTGTCTGAAAGTAGATATGGAAAATGGAAAGGTTTAGCCTTTCATTACATTTTTACTGATTTATTTTGGAATCATATAGGAAAAGAAGATAGAATAGTTAGAAAAAGAAATTAGTCTATGATGATTGAATGAGCTCTATTGATAAGAGTATATAAGCTTTAAAGGTTTGTGGTGAATATTTGGCAATTTCTTAAGCTAACGAAGAAAATTTTGGAATATTGAATAATCTTTTAGTTAAAATTTCACTCAAGATGATGTTGTTTTATTCAGATTTATTCAATTATAACAATTTTTGAACAGTTGGCAAAAGATTCGAGAGCTAAAAACATATAACCGTAGAGTTTTTATATTGTTAGTAACAATATTTTTATATGGTTAAAACAACCATAAATTTGGATGATGAGATATATAAAAAGTTGGTTGAGGAATCAATAATGAGATTTGGCTCAACTAAAAAAATATCATATTTAATAAATGAGAAATTAAAGAAAGTAGTAATAGGGTTAGAGTCGCCCAAAAAAACAATAGCAGAGGAAACTTTTGGACTTTGGAAAACTTGGAAAATTTCCAGTGAGGGATATGTTAGAAAATTGAGAAAAGAAAGTGAAAAAAGACTTAAAAGATTAGGAATATGAAGTATGTTTTTGATACTAGCATTTTAATTGACCATTTAAGAAATATCACAGATGCAAGGATTCTAGTAGAAAAAGTAGAAAGAAAAGAAGTTGAAGGAATAATCTCAGTTATTACTGAAGCAGAACTTTTATCTGCAAAAAGATGCGAGGATGCTAAAGAAAGGGAAATGATAGAAAAGTTGCTGAAAATTTTCAGAAAAGTAGAGTTGGATAATGAAATAGCAAAAATTGCAGCCAAATTTAGAAGAGAATATGGAATTAGCTTACTAGATGCTATTATTGCAGCTGTAGGTTTTAAAGAGAAATGTGCAATTCTTACAAAAAATATAAAAGATTTTGAGAGAGTAAAAGTAGTTGAGATAAAAAAGCCGTATTAAAACCAGGCTATTAAAATTTAATTAGCATATAAGATTATCGCTAAATTAGCTATATGTTTTAAATAGAAAAGTTAAAATTAAGCCGAGAATAAAAATGAAAATCTATTATAATAATTTGGAGAAACCGTGCGGAAAATGTGTGGGTTGCAAAGTGAGGATTAAATCGTTTGAGCTTGCTGGAGTGAAAGATCCTTATTAGCTGAGGTATAACATATTTTTGGTGTTTAAAGGCTTATGTAGAACTAACAAAACTATATGCTTTGTGGGTTACTTCAATTTTTATCAGAGTTTACGTAAAACCTTATTTCAAATTAACGTATAATTTTGCGATTAAATGAACCGAAAAGGTCCTGGCCGCTTAGGATCCTGCTAAGCTTAGCTCAGCTGCCAGTAGCACTAAATTTCCATCTAATTCCCATTATTTCATTGTATTCCTCGCCAATTCCCTTACAGACCCTATTTTTTTCACCTTCACTTAACTGTAATTTTCAATCGATTTATTCAAGATTTTTAGAGACAATAAACTATATCCTGCTAATTGGATGAAATTGGATAAGGCCTGCCATGGAGACAATAGAATCCTATGTGAGACCAAATTTTTGTTTCACTAATTAAAACATTAAAATCCGGCCTTCGTAATTTTATTCAGGAATTCGTGCGGTAAAGCTCACACAGTAGGTAGGGGGATACTAACTCTGGTATTCATAACACTTTAGTTAAAACGCCCAAACTCAATAAAGAAGATAAATTAAAGGAGATTCTTAGTGCGATTTTTGTTAGTGTTATCTTAGGAATGCTTATTATTTTTTGACTGGAAGTTAATGCAAGATCATTTATTTTTATTACGAAAAAACGACAAAGTTCCTTTAGAGGAACAGTGCATCATTGATTTTATTCAAAAATAAGAGTTATAGATTAAGGAACAAAACTTTTACAAAATAAAACCTTGCCTTTCAAGGCGTAAGGAAGTAAGTCCTATTATCATTATTATTCTCGTATGATTTCCAATATTGTCACTTCACATGCTGAGAAGTAAGTTTCTCAATTTTTTGTAAAAAGTTATAAAAATTATTTAAAATGTTAAACTTTTAAGGCATTTTCAAATATAATATAATACGTTTAGTAGGTGAACCTCATGAATGAAGATAATACTAATGAAATAATAAGGCTAAGAAGATTATTAAAAGAATTGAAGAAGAAAGAAGGTAAAGGAACCGAACTTATTTCTTTGTATATACCTTCTGAAAGGCAAATGAGCGATGTATTAAATGTATTAAAAAATGAATATTCGCAAGCAGGTAACATAAAGGATAGAAACACAAGACATAACGTACAAGAAGCATTAACTTCAATTATTCAAAGATTAAAATTGTTTAATAAAGCTCCTCCTAACGGTTTGGTTGTATTCGCTGGTTATGTAGATAAAGGAATACCTGGCGCAGAAGAATTCGAAATTCATTTAATAGAACCTCCTTATCCAATTTATGTTTATTTATATAGATGTGATTCTCGTTTCCATACTGAAATATTAGAAGAGAGTATTAAAATGGGTAAAAAGTATGGTTTGTTGGTATTAGATAGAGAAGAAGCATCTTTCGCTATAGTTTATGGTAGTAATATTGAAATACTTGAAACAATTACTTCAGGAATACCTGGAAAACATAGAGCAGGAGGACAATCTGCAAGAAGATTTGAAAGAGTTATTGAGGTTATGACTAATGAGTTTTATCATAGAGTTGCTGAAAGGGCTGTAAAATATTTTCTTAGGGAAAACTCTGTTGATGGCTTATTAGTAGGAGGACCTGGACCAACAAAAAATGAATTTCTCGATAAAGATTATTTACCTACAGATTTAAAGAAAAAAGTAATAGATGTTATAGATTTGGGATATTCTGGAGAAGAAGGAATTTATGAATTGATTGAAAGGGGAAAGGAAAGTTTGCAAAAGGTTGAAATAGTTAAACAGAAAGAGGAAATTTCTAATTTTTTAAAATATTTAACTGAAAATCCTAAGCAGGTTAGTATAGGTTTAAACGAAACTTTAGCAGCTTTGGATAAAAATTTACTTTTGAAAATCTTAATACCTGAAGATTTGGAAATAATAAAATTAATATATGAATGTTTAAGTTGTAGAAACAAAGAAGAAATTCTTACCCATTCGGAAGAAATTATTAAGTTAAAATCCGAATTAAAATGCAGCAAATGTAACTCAACTAATTTAAAATTTGAAGAAATAAATGAAACTGATAATATTTTAGAAAAAATCTTTGAATCAGGAATAGATTTAATATTTCTAAGTAAAAATTTAAACGAAGCTTCTTCGATTAAAAAAAGCTTTGGAGGTATTGTAGGAATATTAAGATACTAATGAAAAAAACCATTCTAAAATTGGGTGGACATTTGCTTAAAAATGAACTTTTTAAAAAATATGCAGAAACATTAAACGAAGCAATAAAAATAAAGAAAGATTTAATAATTGTTATAGGTGGTGGAGATAAAGCAAGGGAATTTATTGAAATTGGAAGATCTCTTAATTTAAGTGAATCCTTTTTAGATTATCTGGGAATTTTAATAAGTCAAGTAAATGCTTTAATTTTTCATCAATATCTTTCTAAATATAATGAAATTTATTTTGTTAAAGAACTGGATAAGTTAATTGAACTAGCAAATTTAAATAAAGCAATAATATGCGGAGGCTTCTTTCCTACGATCTCGACAACCACTGTTGCGTGCATGATTTCTGAACTTGTAAATGGGGAGCTATTATATGCTACAAATGTTGAAGGAATATATGATAAAGATCCAAAAAAATTTAAAGAAGCAAAACTTTTATCTCGTGTACATATTGATGATTTAATCAAAATTTTTGAGAAAAACCAAGAGTTTTATGCTGGAGGATATAAATTATTTGATTTACAATCTTTACAAATATTAAAAAGGTCGAAGATTCCTGTTAGGGTATTCAATGGAGAAATTCCCGAAAACATTTTAAAAGTTATAAAGAACGAAGATATAGGAACAATAGTATATTATTAAAGAACGTTTTAACCAATTAAAAGGAATATAAATCCTTTAATAATAATTAATATTTGGTAGCAGGGGTTCCCGAGCCAGGTCTAAGGGGCGGGACTCAAGATCCCGTGGCTTTGAGGCCAGCGTGGGTTCAAATCCCACCCCCTGCATAATTTACTAAAAAATCTTTAATTATTTCCTCAGTACTTTTACTTTTTAATTTTTTATATAATCTCAAATAAGTTTTCTTTAATCTTTGGTAATCTTTGTTATAAATTAAAGAAATGTCTTTGAGAGATAAATTTTTGAATCTCTTTTGACCGATTATTTTAAGTATAAGAGCTTTTTTAAAATTTAAATTGGTATAAAGTTTTATTCTCTTTTCAAATTCTTTATATCTTCTAAAAAGATTATTTTTTGAAATTCCTAGAAACTTAGCTACAGTTTCAAAAGAAATATTGACATTATTCCTTTTACAATAAAAAATTATTGCTATACCTAGAAAAATCTCTTCTATGCCGCTATAATTTAAAAATACTTTAATTATATTAATATATTTTTTTGCTTCTTTTATTGTTTTTTTATTTATTAAAGAATTGTCTTTAATTTCATTTCTTATAATTTTAATTATTTCCTTTCTACTTTTAATTTTTTTATCTCTTATTTGATATAAAATTTTATTATTTATTTTATTTTTATATTTTAATGGTATTTTTAATTTTAAAAAAGTTTTAGAAAAATATAAATTATTTCTCCTGAATTTTTGTTTTAGCTCTTCTTCTTTTATAAAATTTGCTGTTGAAAAAATTATAATATTGCTAACAAATCCGCATTGAATGCATACTAAATATTTAGAATTGTTGATTTCTTTTAATTCTTCACCGCAATTATCGCATTTAAGCATTACTTTCTTCTAAAAAGTATATTGTTTTGTAAGAAAGTCTTTTGTATTTAACTCCAGGCATCTTTATTAAATATTGACTGATTTTCTGCGGAGTAGCCTCTATTCCTTTGGCTAAAAGATAAGCTGCTATATCCTCTACGGTAGCTTTTTTTAGTTCAAGTAATGATTTATAAAGCGCTGCTTTAAAGTATAGGCTATCCATCAAAAATTATTATTAAAAAAATATAAAAGGTGCCTAAGTGATTTCCTCTATGGTCATTAAATTTCTCTTTATATCATAACTTAAGTATAATTTTGTGATTTGTTTATTAATTTCTATATATGTAAAATTTACGTAATACTCTACTTTATTCATGTAAACGTTTTTTATTATTTTGTTTGGATCATAGAGAATAATACTAATGTTTTTGCTAACTTCTATTGTATTATTATAGATTTTTATCCATGTATTAGGTGGAAGTTTTATTATCAGTCTTGTAGATTCTAATGGATTACCATAAATTTTTTGAATATAATTATTTAAATCGTTTAAAGCTGTTTCTAAAGCTTTTTCTGAGGTATATTCGTTATAAAAATATACTGGCGTTATACCTAAAGCAAAGGTTATTCCAATTATTATTAACAAACTTAAAGTGATTAAAAAGCTATTTACTATTTCGCTATTCATGCTAAAAGCCAGAATATTATTCCAAAATTATTAATAATCTTGATTAATAGACTGTCTTTATACTTTCCCTCAGTTATTATTGTGAATTTATTATCAGATGCTAAAATTAATGAATCAACTTTAATATTGTTATAATAAGTTTCTATTTGATAGTTAGTAAAGAAATGCTTTTTAAAAAAGGAAAAAAGAGTTATTTCGACTTTATAGTACACGTTTTCACTTTCATCAATAATAAAAATTTCAGTTGCAACGATGCTTAAAGTTACATTGAACAAAATTCTGTTATCATATAAACAATAAACAGAAAAAAATCCATCTTTTCCTTTCTTATTATTGTTTGTTATGAATGTTTTAACTATATTTTTATTTTTACTTATTTTTTCAGCCTTAGTTAAGGAGTTATTTAAATATTCATTTGCCAAATTTTCTGCAATCTTAGCTATACTTTGAGTATTATTCTCGTTTATGTTATAGTTAAAACTTCTTTGAGTGCCGTAAGATAATGATTGTATACAAAAATAAGATATGTTAACTTCTTTAAGGAATATTTCTTCTTTATTTATTGTTTGAATATTTAATGTTGTAATATAAAAAGATGAAAGAATAATTATCACTGCTATAATAGCTGAAATAGGAATTAAAACCTGTGCTTTTTTATTCATTTGCTTATACATAGAACAATAATTAATATGTTAGTATATTCAGTACCGTTTCTACCATTTAATATGATATAAGATGAATTGCACATTGTTTTATCAAAGTTATTTCTTTGATGATACCATAATAGATTTAAATTTTCATCGTAAGCTTCAATTCTGTATCCATAATCTGGCGGTATAGCTTTTTCTAAAAAATCTAAAATTCTATCATATTTTGAATTATATACATCTGTAGCAATGCCACTTTGAATTAAATAAGAAAGTATTCCTGAAGCAAGCTCTCTGTTATCTTGATTTTTATTGAAATTAACAGCATTAGTTTGTAAATAATTGCTACTAATTAATAATGAGCTGAATATTATAAAGCTTGCCAATATAGCTTCTATTACTCTTGCTTGAGCTGTTTTATACATATACCACTACTCTAACGATTATTAATGTCTTGTCTATATAAGCTCCTACATACTCTCCTTTGTTTATCAAAGGTTTTTTAGAACTTTCAAACAGTATTTTCTCTTTTACTCCTTCGTTTGTATTTTCAATTTCTTTGATTTGAATATATATTTTTATATTATCTTTTATTCCATAATTTTGAGGATCTTCAGAAGGATTTTTAAATTCTTTGTTATATATTATTTGCTGGCAAATTATCTTAGCATAATTATTTAATAAATTTTCCATTTCTTTTTCTTCAGAGATATTTGAGTATATTATAATGTTATTAACTGTCCATATGAAAACTATTAAAATAATTATAACGCCAAAAATTGTTTCGTTTAAGTTTTCCATTTTAAATTGAAAATAAGTTTAAAAATAAGCTTAAATTTATAGCTAAGAAATTTAAAGCTAAACAAATTAAAGCATTTTTGCTTCCCAATTTTAAATCCTCTCCTATAGAACCGCTAAATAATCCCAATAAAATTGAATTTAAGAAACTTGAAGTGTAGAGCATTTCATTTAGTAAAAATATATTGTTTATAGAAGAGCTTAATATGAATGAAGGAGCATAAATTAAGTTAATTTCTCCAAAAACTTTGCTTAAACTGATTAATACGTTTGAAACTATACCTACCGCGAAACCTAATAATAAGCTTAAAAGAAATGAAGAATAAGCAAAGAAGTTACTTCTTAATTTAATTATTCTTCTATTATTTTCAAGTTTATTTATGAAATCAGCAATTTCTTCAAATGTAGAAGGATCTATACCAATTCTGTCACTTTCATCTATAATGGTAAATATTTGTTTAAATATTATCGGTATATTTTCTTTATCAAGCATATCTTCAGTATTCAATCCTAATTTTTTTGCAAAGATTATCTTCTTAAGCAATGTATTTGTTTCTTCATCATATCTATCATGTATTTTTTCTATAGCTTGATAAACTCCATTACCTTTCTTAATCTCTTCAGAAATATCCCTAATTACTATTGGTAAATTTCTTAAGAGCTTTTCCTTTTTACTCTTTTCTTCAAAAACTAATAAATATAATATTAATAAATTAAAAAGCAAAATTAAAAAAATAAATAAAGTAAATGTTATTAATTGAATTATAAATAAAAATAATAAAACAAAATTAATAATAGGAAAAAGAATTATTTTTTTATCTTTCTTAATTTTAATTGGGATATAAAAGTAATTTGGTATGGCAGCTTTTAAAATAATATAAAATATTACCGAAAAAATTATAGGAAATATATATAAAAAGAATATAAATTGAAAAATACTAGAAAAACCAATAAATACTGAAGTAATTGCTATTGTTACAGGTAATAATATAAAAACTATAATTTGGGAAGCCGTTAATATGTTGAATTTTTCGACAACATTGTTTATTTTTCCTTCAACATACTTAAATATATCTTTAAGCTTTTCTTTAAATAACAAGTATAAATTGGAACCTAAAGATATAGATGTGGCTGTTAAAAGTAAACTTTTCACTTCTTGAACTGGAAACCTTTTTGAATATAATGATATTGATTGAATGGGATTTAAGTTGAGTAAAATTCTCAATTTTTCTATTTGGAAAAACATTTTGGTAAAACCTTTAAAGAATTTACTTCTTGCTAAATAGGATAAAGCATAATATGGATTCATGTTAGAAGCGCTGAAGATTGTTAAGATCATTGAAGCAAAAGGTAATTCTCTATCTAAATCTGATTTTATTTTTCCTTCCTTTAAAATAGGTAATAAAATCAAGTAGATTAATAAAATAAAAGGATATATTAACAAAATTATTCCAATAACCATAACTATAGGATTAGATCTTATTAAATCAAAGAATAATATAAAAAGAACAATTATTAAAATGTTGGATATCAAAGCAGATAATAATATTTTTAAAATACTTTTTATAAAGTTATTTGGTGTTTCGTTAATATCTGAATAATATAATTTTGTTTCATAGAAATTAATCAAATTATCTTTAAATTTTGTCTTTCTTTCAATAATTATTAATAAAGTTTTACTTATTATATTTATTAAAAAAATTGATAATAGACCATAAAGAATAAGATAAAAAGCTATTAAAAAATTATTTAAAAATATTAATAATATAGTTGAAAAGAAAAATACATTAAAATTTATTTTTGAAATTTCTTTTATTTTAAATATTTCTATAATTCTATGCAAAATATTTTTAAGTTTTCCCTCTTTCTTTTTTTCCTCGATTATTATTTCCTCAGACATTTCCCATCACACCTACGCCTTCTTCTTCTATTTCAATTTCTTTCCCTTCCTTTTCTTCTTCCTTAATTTCTTCAAGGTTGAACTGCTTAGGATTTTCATAAAATTTCCAAATAAGCTGTGTAACGAATCTATAATCTAAGAATTTTTCATCAATTAAACTTTTTTCTTTTAATTTTAAGAAAAATTTATGTTTTGTAATAAGATCATTAATAAACATTTTTTCATCCCATCCTTTTTCCTCCATTATTAGCTTAGCAGTAGGTAATTTTACAATAGTTTCAAGCTTTGGAACATTGAAGCTATCCTTTATGCTATCGTAGGAAAACATTTTATAAAATTTAACCTTCTTCCTTTCCAATTGCACTTCTAGATCATAGATGCCTGCTATTCTTCGAACAAATACCTTTCTAGGAACACCCCTTTCATCTTCTTTTATTAAAACATATTTTTTAATATTAACTATCGAATGTAAAGAAGCTAGACTGCCAACATCAACGTTTATAGGCTCGTTTATTAATCTTTCTACTGCAACATTATGGGTTTCTGCATGAAAACTGGTTATTCCTCCATGGCCTGTCATTATAGCTTGAGCCCATATTCTTCCTTCTTCTCCTCTTACTTCACCAACTATTAAATAATCTCCGCTCATTCTTAATGCATGTTTTACTAAAGTAAACATATCTATCGAGCCCTTTTCATCTAAAGTTAAACTCTCTCTAGTTATTAATGGTATCCAGTAGGGATGGGCTAATCTTAATTCTGGTGTATCTTCGACAGTAATTATAGTTGCTCTTTCATTTATACAATTACAAAGACCGTTAATCAAGCTAGTTTTACCGCATCCCATTCCTCCTATTATTAAAATTGCCTTTTTATTTTCTATTAGTTGCATTAGCCATGCCGCCATCATTGGATCTAGAGTATTTTTAACAATTAACCTAGTTATACTCCAAGGATTCTCAGGAAACTTTCTAATAGTTATGCTACTTCCTTTATGACCTATTTCCTTTTTATAGGTTACAGTTAATCTTGTTGTATCGCTACTTCTTATTGATAACAAAGGTCTAAATGCGCTTATATTTTTTCCACTCTTATAAACTAGTTTTTCAACGTAATTGTTAAGTTCTTTTTCATCAAGAACAATGTTAGAAATTAGTTTATCATAATCTGAATGAATTATTCTTGCTGGAATATTGGGAGCAGGTATTTGTATATCTTCCACTTTGCTATCTTTTACTGCAGGATCAAGAACACCAAATCCAAAAATTTCACGCTTTAAAAAATAGATTAATTTATCATTTTTTATTCCCATCTTTTTAATTGCTTCTTCAAACTTATTTTCATCTGTAATTTCTATAGTATGCAGTTTATATAGCAAATATTCAAGAATATTATTTAATGCTTGAATTTCACTTTGGGTTATTATAGGATCTTCTATTATATACCTTCCATCTGAAGTTATATAAATATAAGAATAACCAACCTTATATTGATCTATTACAATAGAATTTGAAATAGAAGCTCTATTTATTTTAAAAAGAAAAGGATTAAAAGAAAAAAATTTATTTTTCATATTTCGATACTAGCTTTATTGAAGTACAGCTTGGAATGGAATATTTCCTGCATCTGTTTTTATAAAACCTTGAATAATATTAGGTAATGTAACAGCGGGAGTAAATGTAATTTCCAGCTGGACGGTCTCTCCTGCACTTATAACTATTCCGCTTATTAAAGGGTGTGTTGTGGATGATGTGCTACTTGTTACTGTAACACTTGTAATGGTAATTGGTATATTTGATAAAGAGAGTCCTAAAGTTGTCACATTTGCATTTCCTCCATTCTTAATGGTAATGTATAAAGTATAATTTCCTCCTCCAGCAGGTTGAATTACAGGGGTTCCTATTACTACTAAAGTTCCTTGTTTACTCATGGTACTGCCTATTCCGTACATCCATGATATTACTAGGGTTGCTATTGCTATGGAGGCTATTATTAGTAATACCGTTATTATTGGTGCAGATATGTCTGCTTTCTTGGATTTTATTATTTTTCTCATCTTCATTAATTATGGAGATATATAAATAGGTGATAAAGCAGTAATTTTAATGGTAGAATTTTCTAAAGAGAATTCAATAAAGTTTGAATATGCTTCACCTATCGCTTTTATTGGAGTATAAACGTATGAATATTTAGAACCTATTTGTATGTAAATTGTATTATTTAGACCCTTTATAAAGACCATTTTGTTAACCATTAAGAATAAGCTATTAGAATAACCAATTTCATTAAAATTTCTGTATAATTTATGAACTATTTTTTCAACTTCGCTTTTTAAAGCTTTTATTTCTATTTCGCTAACTGAATAATAAATAATATTAATTATACTAATTGTGGAAATTAACAAGATAATGGAAAATAAAAGAAGTCCTTTTGTAATTAATACTTCAATTATTGCTCTATCCATAATTTACTATTAAAAAGTCTAAATTGATCTTAGAAATATATAATGTAACAATGTCTCCTCTATTTACTTGCATATTTAATATTTCATTATTGTCAAGTAAAATTTTGATCTCGGAATTAAATAAAATGGCTCTAACTATTTTTTCATAAGTTTTATTTAAGATTGTTCTTAGTTCAAAAGTACCTTTAAGAAAACTTTCCTTATTTAAATTTAAGAAAGATAAGTAAATGTTATAATTTATTCTTCCGTTTATTCTAGTAAAATTACTTTGAATATTTAATTTTGGAAGTATTTCCCAGCTTTTCCAATCAAAATATGTGTTTATTACTTCATTATTTTTTGTATATAATTGTTCCAAGCTATAATTGTTGTTTTTTTCTTTATTAAATTTTATTAGGAAATAATTTATTTCGAAATTAAAAGTCTCATTAAAAATAATTATAGTTAAATTAAATTTTTTATAGAAAGAAATGTTAATAAAATTGTTTCCTATGTTTAATATTTTTATGTATTTATTTTCTGTTGAAAAATATGCCTGTTTTATTATATCTTCGAATATTTCTTTTATATTTTTTATGTCATAGTTTTCTATAATTCTTATTTTATAATAAAATAGATTATATGAGAAAAATGAAGTAAAAATTATAGAAGATATTATAAAAGTTGAAATAATTAATAAAATTTTATTTATTGGAATATTTGAACTCATATTTTTACATCTATTGTTATATCAGATAATTCTGAAGATATTAAAATGACATTGAAATAACTTGGTAATAGTTTTATGTATATTTTTCTGTAATTTTCTTGGATTAAAACGTTAAATATTGTTTCGCCTCTTTCATCAGTTAAATTATAAGCTATTAGCCTATTATCGGCAAAAAGTATAACCACTACATTTTTTATTTCAGTAAAGTTTTCAAACTCAACAACTTTAATTTTTAATTTTAATTGATCATTAGTTAAGATTTTTTCTTTAACTATTGTAGCTAATTTAACCCATTTTACTAGAAATTCATAATTGTTTATCAAAGTGCCATTACCTTTAAACTGAATCTTAACTTTTATATAGCCAGTTATTTTATCTAAATTGTTTATCTCTTGATAATTCAAAGTAGCATTAACTTTACCTGTGCTATCTGAATTGCCTATACTTTTGCCAAGTTCAATGAAATTCAAAGAAAACACATTTTCCTTGAATAAAGCATTATTTAAATCATCAGACCATTTTAATTGAAAATTAATGTTAATTTCATTTTGAGTATGAGATACGTTTAACAATTCAAGAAGTAAGTTAGAAATAATTAAAGAAGTGATATTAATACCGTATAAATTCTTAATTTTCTCCTTATATACATACCCTTGATTTGATAATTCATACCAGCTCCATTTTATTTTTACTATAGATAAAGAAGCTATTATATAGCTTCCAAAGGAATCTGCAATTCCTAATCCATAATTTCTTTCAGGATAAACAACAGAATATGTTTTTCTTACATCTATTAAACCATTATAATTTTCAAAATAACTATAATTTAAAGATTTAATTTTAAGTATATTTGTTCCTTCTCTTTTTATTAAAGTATCATTAACAAAAATTGTATTATTAATAAATATTTCAGTTTTTTCATTATATGTAGGATTATTAGTATAAGGTTTTGTTTCATTTACTTCTATAATATTGTTAATTTTTATTGATTCAAAAGGAACAAATTTTATATTAGGATTATTATTTATCTTGTTAACTATTTGTAAAGAATTTTTTGTTAAGTTTCCAAAATATATTGGAAATCCTAAATTATTATCAGGTAATGAAGGAAAGCTATTGTCTGTTACTATCATTGTAATTGTTGATTCAACTTCTATTTGAGTAATTGTTGGTAAAATGCTATATGAAGGAGGTAAAAGTAAAGCGAATGTATTAGGGCTAAATCTATTTTCAATTATTATATTTTCAGAAGAGTGCCATGCAAGGAATTTATATTTTTGGTCTAAAATTGCTCCCAATGGATATCTGCCTTGTTTATATTTTATTTGATCACCGCTCGAATATTCCGTGCCGTTAAATAATATTTTTCCTTCATTTAAATGATGCTGAATATAAATAAAAGGATAGGAAAAATGAATATATGTAATCTGAAATACTAAATAATGCTTTATTCCAAATTCAACGTACTCTTCATTATTTTGATATGTTAATTGAATGTTTGAAAATAAAGAATATGCTAACAATAAATAAAATAAAAAATAACTATAATTGCTTTTCATAAAATTATTTTTAGGAAGATATAAAAAAGACAACAAAACTTTTTATCTTAATCTATTAAAATTAAAAATGGTAGCGGGGGTACCCGAGCCAGGTCAAAGGGGCAGGTTTGAGGTACCTGTGCGCTAAGCGCTGCGTGGGTTCAAATCCCACCCCCCGCATAAACAATCTTGAAAAATCAAAAGTATGTTTAATTTTTTCAAATACACCTATATAAGTTGTTTCTAGTTAAGAAAAATAAATTATAAAAATATTAAAAGCCCCGGGAGGGATTTGAACCCTCGACCTTCCGCTTACAAGGCGGATGCTCTACCAGCTAAGCCACCGGGGCTGGATTTTCTATAATAAAATAAAATAAAAGTATTTAATATTTATTGAAGTGGTAGACGAGTTTCAGCCAATTCAAATATTAATTGATTTTTTTATAATGCTGGTTATAGGTAATTTGGTTATTTTATTTTCGAAAAGATTTAAGTTTTCAGCTTCGGTCTTGTTATTAATTACAGGTATATTGTTAAGTCCTAATACCTTTAGTTTAAACATATTGGGCAATTCAGGAATTTTGTTCTTTTTTCTTTATTTAAGCATTTTTTTTGTCATATTAGGCTTAGTATTGGATTTTCCTTTATTAAAAATTCGTGAATATTCATTCTTAATTTTTATAATAGCTGTAATTGAAATTTTCTTTGTAACAGCTTCCTTGTACTATTTTAACTTAATTTTCTTTAATTTAAGCATGTTAGATTCATTTTTTATAGCATTTTCGATAGCAATTACAAGTCAAACTATATTATTCGAGCTTATTCATTATAAGTTTAAAACAAAAACTTTGGTAACAATTATTCGAGGGATTATATTTCTAGAAAACTTAACGGCTATATTTTTTCTTTCATTATTAAATATTATTTTTCCTGAACATGAGTTAAGTAGATTTGAATTTTTCTTTAGAATTTTTTTATTAACTGCTTTCGTAGGCTCTTTAATTGTAGTTGGAGGTTATTTTATACCTAAATTTATTAACAAAATTTATACTAAAAGAGATATTCTATTCATTTATATTTTAATTTTGGTTAGCTTAATTGCTATCGGAGGAATTTTTATCGGAATAAGTCCTTACACTTTAATTTTTATCTTAGGAATGATCGTTGGTGTAACAAAAGCTAAATCAATAATAAACGAAATTATCTATCCTTTAAAGAGCATTTTCTCTATATTTTTCTTTGTTATAGCAGGAACATTGGTGAATATTTCTTATTTAACTTTACTTTATCCTATAATTTTGTTTATCATTACATTTGGTGCTCTAATAAAGTATCTTTCCATTGTTTATCCGCTACTAAGTTTTGGGTACGTATCTAAAAAGAATTTACCATTTATTTCATTTATGCAGCCAGGAGAAACAACTTTAATTATAGCATTAATTGCTTATTTATCAAATTTAATTAGTCCTTTTGCTTTTAATTTAATTTTTTTCGTTATTATATTTATTTCAATTTTTAATTATTTATTTTCATATTTTATTAAAAAATTTATAAAGGAATGAAAGTTTGTATAAAATAATCTAGTTATAAATATGGTAGGTAATGTTAAAAATTTCGAATCTTTAGGATATGAAGGATAAACAAAAGAGTTTGTGTAAAGTTTTTATTAATTAAATTCGATTTTTTTGTATGCAGATATTAATAAAAAGCATTTTCCTTTTAGTACTGGCAAGTCTTTTGCTATTTTCAAATATAGAAGCCCCAAGCTATATTGTAAACTGGAAAAAATCATATAATGATACAATATCTTACATCTCTTTATCAGGAAACGGACAAGAACTGGTAGTTGCTTGGAATAACAAAACAGAAGTATTAAACGCCTTTAGCGAAACAATTTTTACTTATAGTTTTCCTAGTAAACTCAATATTGCAAAAATATCTAATAACACGAATTATATGGTTGCTTGCATTAGTAACGCTTGTTACTTATTTAAGAGAGGTCCAACTACGTATAGTTTGGTAAAATCTGTTAATTTTACTTCTACAGTTAACGATATGGATCTTTCATATGATGGAAGCGTAATTGCTATAGTAACTAATGACAATAAGCTTCATTTGTTAAACTCTTCTGGAAATTATATAACTTCACCAAAAGTAACAAGTGGAACACCTATAAGATTAGTTATATCAGGAAATTCTAAGTTTATTTTAATTGGGATGGCCAATAACAAAATAGGTTTCTATGATAATAAAGGAAACTTGCAATGGGAAAAAAATTTGTCAGCTTCAGTTAAAGATATGGATATTTCATATAAAGGTGATTTCATGGCATTAGGAACAAGTGATAATAAAGTTTACTTTTTGTATTACGATGGTACTGGTACTATAATATGGAATAAAAATGTTACAGGACTTCCTTATGTTATATCGATAGATGATCTTTCAAAATACGTTGTAGTAGGAACCTTATCAAATTATTTATATTTGTACGATAACTTAGGTAATTTAAAATACACTGAAATTTTCTTAAATCCTATCAATTCCTTAAAAATCTCTTCCAATGGAAAATATTTTGCAGTTTTAGATAATGGAGGAAATCTGTATTACTATGATGAAAATGGAAGTAAATTATGGACTTATAGGCTAAGCGATTTAGGAAAAAGATTGGATTTATCCTATGATGGTAAAATAGTTATAGCTTTCTCTCAAGATAATAAGGTATTTTATTTGACTAACATTGGTGAAGCTACAATAACCCAAACAATGACAAAGACTTATACTTTAATTTCCAATGCTACTTACACAACCTATAAAAATTCCACAATAACCAAAACTTATACTGCCACTACAACTTCAATAAGTAATGTCACTTATCTTTTTACTGTTACAGCTACTCGCTCGATTACTAAGACAACAACAGAAAATATTACATATACAACTACTGTAGTTCAACCTCTTTACGAAAACCTAACATTAGTAGCTGTCTTTGTTTCTATAGGAGTAATTTTTGGTATTGGTTTAGGTTATGCAATTAGCAGGTTAAGAAGATCTTATTATTAACATTTAAATGCTTCTTTTTCTAAAATTAATCAATGTCTAGGAGGCTGATGCGATAAGAGCTACCGTTTCGATGAATATCGCTTTAACAAATCCCCTCCTAGACTTTTCCAAAAAATATTTGGAAGGAATAAGATATGTTCTGTATTGGTTAAAAGAAAAAAGAATCAACCCTAATAAAAGGAATATTTTAAGCATTGTTCATAAAGAATTATACGATAAACTTAAGAAAGAATTCAATCTTCCTTCAAGAATTGCTCAAGATTGTAATAGAAATGCAATTTCAATATACAAAGGCTGGTATAATAATCCTAAAAAAGGTAGGTTTCCTAGAGTTTATAAACCAACAGTTTGGTTAACTCCAAAGTTATCATATACTGTTAATTTTGAGAAAATGCTTGTTAAAATATCAAAAATTGGTGAATTTAAAATACTTGGTTATCCTAGAAACTATAAAGAATATTTATCTTGGAATATGAAGGAATCAAGACTAGTATTTCGTAATGGAAAGGCTTTCCTTAAGATAGTTTTTGAAAAGTTTATGCAAAAAATTGAGCCTAAAGGAAGTATAGCTGTTGATATTAATATGAAATCAACTGTTGTTGGTAAAGATGACAATAATTATGTTAAGATTCCAACAAGAATTAATGAAATTCATAGATACAAATCATTAGCTGAAATGCTTCAAAGAAAATATTCAAAAAGATGGAAAGAAAACAAAAACATTAAAAGAAGAATAATTGCATTTCATTTAAAAGCTAAGAATATTGCTGAAGATTTTGCAAGAAAAGTTGGCAAAAGAGTTGTTGATGAAGCTATTAAAATGAATGCTAATGTAATTATTTTAGAGAATTTAAAGAACCTTATTAAACATGTTAAAAATCTTCATAAACAACTTAGAGATAAATTATATTTAATGCAGTATAGAAAAATTCAATACTGGATCGATTGGCAAGCAAAGAAGCATGGCTTATTAGTAAAATATGTTTATTCTGCTTATTCTTCAATAAAATGTCCTAAATGTAATAGAAAAATGAAAGAAATTTATCATCGCTGGTTTAAATGCAAATGCGGTTATGAAAATGATCGAGATATTATTGCAATAATGAATTTAAATGGGAGGGGTTCTCTGAGCCTCTCGACTGCCCCTCAAATGCGAGATGTAGCTCCGAATCAATTGAGGGGAACCCTTGCTCTTTATGGTGGGGGAAGTCAGTATTAAAAAAATGTTAGCAGATATAGGAATTTTTGGCTTAGGCACTATGGGAGAAAACTTATGCTTAAATCTTGTAGAAAAAGGCTTCAAAGTATCTATATATAATAGAACCGAAGAAAAAACGAGGAAATTTTATGAAAAAAATAGATCTTTAGCTATAATTCCTACTTATAATTTAAAAGATTTTGTAGAATCAATAAAAAAGCCTAGGAAAATTCTTTTATTAATAAAGGCAGGTGATCCTGTAGATGAGGCAATAAATCATTTATTAAAGCATGTTGAGAAAAACGACATAATAATCGATGCAGGAAATTCGCATTTTAAAGATTCTGATAGAAGATATTCAGAATTAAAAAAAGTTGGTGTAAACTTTTTTGGCATTGGAATTAGCGGAGGAGTGGAAGGTGCTAGAAAAGGATTAAGCATAATGGCAGGAGGAAGCAAAGAAGCATTTGATGAAATAAAAGAAATTCTTGAAAAAATTTCTGCTAAATATGATGGAGAACCTTGTTTTTCTTATTTCGGAGAAGGCGGATCAGGACATTTTGTAAAAATAATACATAATGGAATTGAATATGCTTTAATTGAAAGTATATCAGAAATATTCTTTTTACTTTCCAAGTTTTTTGATCATGAAAAAATTTCTGAAATTTTTAACGAATGGAATAAAGATATATTATCTTCTTTTCTTCTATCTGCTACTGTTAATATTTTAAGAAAGAAAGAAAACGGAAAATTTTTAATAGATTATATTCTTGATAAAGCTGAACAAAAAGGTACTGGAAAATGGAGTGTAGAAATTTCTTTAGAAACAGGAATTCCAGCTCCTGCGATAGCTGCTGCGGTTTTCTCGAGATATATTTCTATGATGAAAGAAAGCAGAGTTAAATATTCCAAATTATATAATTTATCGAAAATAACTAATTTTAGTTTAGATTTAGAAGATATTAAAAAGACTCTTTTAGTATCAATTTTACTTTCATATATTCAAGGAATTTATTTATTGAAAGGTTCTTCATTTTATAATTATAATATAAATGTTAGTGAAGCGTTGAGAATTTGGAGAGCAGGGTGTATAATTAGGGGAGAAATTTTAAATTTATTATATAAAGAATATTTAAATTATGAAGATATATTACTTTCAAATAATATTAAAAATATCCTATTAGAAAGTTTTCAAAGTTTTTTAAAAACATTATCTTTTGCTTTTAATAATCATTTACCTTTTAATGTTATTTCTGCTAACTATAATTATTTTATCATGGTTATTAATGAAAAACTTCCAGCTAATTTAACACAGGCTTTAAGGGATTACTTTGGAGCACATGGTTACAAAAGAATAGATAAAGAAGGATATTTCCATACTGAATGGTACTAAGAAATTTTAATAATTCTTTCTTTTTCCTCTTCTACAATTTTTAAAACTTTTTCATAAATTCTTGTATTAATATATCCTTCATTATAGTAGTGTTCCAATTTATCTTCATCTATTACTTTAACATTTCCTTCCTTATCTTTAACTACATCGATACCTAGATCCACATATCTTATGCTATTTTCATAAAATTCAACAGGTGTAGAAATATTAACATAAATTCCTATTAAACTTCCATCCTTTCTAAAGTATCTCGATTCGCTTGCCATTGAACCTAATTTATATTTTGCTATACAATAATCTCCAAACATTTTTCTTTCATTTAAACCATCATAAACACCATGGCCCATGATTCTTCTTAATAACTTTATTTCTTTCTCTTCTGCATTAACTTCTATTATTTTTCCAGGTGTTAAATTAACTAGCTCATCGTTTGGTAAATAATGTTCAATTTTTAATATTTTGCCTGGTTTTAAATACGTTTGAATTACACTCTGAATTAATTTATCTTTAATTAATTCTTTTGAAGGAAAACTAGGTAATAATTCTTCAGCAAACCTTATTAACGCTTCAGACTTTTCTCCAAAGTTTCTAAGATAATGATGTTCTTCAACTGTAGGTAATACGCTGTCACGTATTTTATCTAGAACCCTTTTAGCATAATAGGTTAAATAAACTTCAACATAGCTATATCCGCTTTTTATTTCGCCTACATTTTCAGATTTAATGCTAGCCAATTTTTCTTTTTCTTTTATTAATTCTAAAATTTCCTTTTTAACAAAATTTTCATTAGCATTAATACATGTTTCAAATATCTCTGCGCCCCATCCAAGAGGTAGCATGCCCTCTATTTCTTTTAATAATATCTGTCCTTTTCCTTTATTTGCCATTATAGGAGGTATCTTTATATCACCGTTTTGAATTAACATTAAAAACTTACCTATTATACATAGCCCTATCCAAAAGTTAATCGGTTGCTTAAATACTGGTTCCTTTATAGAAACTATTAATTTTGTATTTAAAGGGAATTTTCCAGCCACGTAGCCTTCATATTGTCCTACTGTTATTTTCGATTTATTATCTTCATTACTAATCACTTCGCCTACAAATACACTTCCTAAATTTATCTTTGATTTATTTACTATTATATCTTGAAGTTTATCATCGAATATTTTAATTATTTCATTAATTATTTCCTTTTCTCCTATAATTTTTAAACCAAAAGGATAAGGATTTGAAATAATTGCTGCATTCCAATCTTCATTAAATTTTGTTAATTTTAATCTTTTTATTATTGTTTTTGAAGGAAAAGCTAATTCAAAATCGTTATCTATTAAAAGTTTGGTGATAGCAGTGCTAAAAATACCTTGTACATAAACACTTTTTTTATCCATTAATCTCTTACTTGTTCAAGAATACTAATAATTCTCCACAATGTAGTTCTTGCGTAGGAAGGAATTGTAGGATCTTGTATTATTTCTTCAATTTTACTTATACTTGAAGCAGCTTTAACTCCATATAATTGAATATCTTTCCTCATTAATATATTAGCAGCTTCCTTACAAGCTTCTTTAACATTTCGAGGAACATCAGGATCCTTTATTAAACTATTTAATAAATCATGTGCCATTTTTATTTTCGCTTCATTGTTACTCATATTTACATTATTCTTAAATCTTAAAGATATATAAGAATTTATTAATAATCTCGCATGTATTTTGAAATTGAAAATTATTCAGGAGTAGTTAGATATGATCTTTAATAATAAATTATGAGGAATTAAAATAATCTTTAAAACAAAATATAATTAGATGAACCAAAAAGAGACTGTTACCAAGAAAATGGCTGAGCTTTTAAAAGCGGGAAATGTTATGCTAAACGATTTCTGTCCTGATTGCAAAGTTCCATTATTTAAATTAAAAGACGGAAAGATCATTTGTCCTTCATGTAATAGAACAGTCATTTATGTTAAATATGGAGAAGAAGAGATTGCTAAACATTATCAAACTATAGATATTACGATGAATTCTGTAATTAAAAAAATTACTGAATTAACTTATTCAATTATAGATGAAATAGATGAGGAAAAATTAAAATTAAAAATTTCTTTAATTAACGATTTGCTTGATGCATATGATAAATTATTAAAGATTAAGAAACATCATTCTGAAGCTTAGTAATGAAAAAAGGACATTTAATAGTTTTTGAAGGAATAGACGGTGCAGGATTAACTACCAATTCTATTTTTTTAGCTAATTGGCTTAAAAATAATGGCTATAAATCTATTTATACCAAAGAACCTACAGAAAGTGAAATAGGAATCGTAATAAGAAAAATATTGCAAAATGAGAAAAAAGCTGATCCTTTTTTATTAACCCTCCTATTTACAGCAGATAGGAACATTCATGTTAATAATGTTATTTTACCATTTATGAAAGAAGGGTATTTTATTGTATGTGATAGATATTATTTTTCAACAATAGCTTATCAATCTGTACATGGAGCTGACGAGAAATTAATTAGAAAATTAAGCAAAAATTTTCCAAAACCAGATATTGTTTTTTTATTGGATGTTGATCCAAGAATATCTTTAAAAAGGAAGGGTGAAAAAACTGAATTATATGAAAAAGTAGACTTTTTAGAATCTGTAAGGAAAAAATTTTTGGAATTAGCTTCAGAAATGAATTTCATTGTTATTCCTTCGGAAGAAGAAATAAATTATGTTCAGAATCTAATAATAAAAGTTATCAATTATTTTTTAGAAGAAGTTAAAAATGATTAAGGGAAAGTTTAAATATTGGGGATTTATAAAGGATCCTATATATGGATATATAAATATAACAGAAGAAGATAAGAAACTTATCGATACTCCGTATTTACAAAGATTAAGAAGGATTAGACAATTACCATTAGCTGATTATGTTTATCCTTCAGCTGTTCATACGAGATTTGAACATTCTCTTGGTGTTGCTCATTTAGCTATGAATATTATGATCAATTTACCTGTAGAAATAGAAGAAGATGAAGCAAAGATTGTTAGGTTTGCTTCGCTGCTCCATGATATAGGTCATGGTCCTTTTTCCCATTTATTTGAGGTTTTTCTAATTAAATATTTTGGTTTAAATCATGAACAAGTAGGTAGAGAAATTGTAATAAGAAGTGAAATAGCTGACATATTAAAGGATATAGGTATAAATCCTGTTGAAATTGGAAATTTAATTGTAGGTGAATCTTTTTCTTTAAAAAAATATCTTCAACAAATAGTTAAAAGCGGTATTGATGCAGATAAATTGGATTTTATTAAAAGGGATAATTTTCACAGTGGAGCAGGCTATGGTAACATAGATATTGACAGGTTAGTTAATACCATGGAAGTATATGAAGAAGATCTAGCAATAAATATGACAGCTCTTCATACTTTTGAACTTTTCCTTTTAGCTCGTGTAAAAAGTTTTGAAGCAATATATTTTCATAAGACCTTAAGGATAGCCCAGTTGATGCTCTTAAAAGCTATAGAAAAATATATAGAAAAAAATGGTTTTCCTTCGAAACTTGAACTAGATGAATATCTTAAGTTTGATGATTTTAGATTATGGATCAAATTAGCTGAAGATAATTCTTCTAAAGATATCATGGAAAGAATTGAAAGAAGGGATTTAATAAAAGAAGTCTTTGAAAAAAGATTTCTATCTAAAGAAAGTTTAGGTAATATTGTTAAAGAATTGGATAAAATTAAAGAAAGCATTATTGCAAAAGCAAATATTAATGAAGATGAATTGTTTATAGATTTATCAATTCTCCCTTCGGTACCTTACCATGGTGCTTATGAATATGACCCTTTTGAAATTCCTATAGTAAAAGTGGAAGAGGATAAAAAAATAAAATATAGTTTAACAGAACTTTCTCCTTGGGTTGAAAGTATTAAAGGATATTTAAACATTCTTCGTGTTTATACTGAAAGAAAGCATCGAACAAAAATAGAAGATATATGTAAAAAAATCTTTGAAGATTTTCCTTAGTCTAGTATTATTAAATCTCCATCTATTTTTATATAATCACCTTTCTTTACTATATTTTTTAAATCTTTCTCAGGTTTATCTAGCAAGGGAATTTCACTTATTAAACATCCCGAAGCTAGTATCATATCAGCTTTATCGACTATTATTGCTGCAGGAGCTACATTATTTTTCTTTAATGCATAAATTATCCATGAGCCTACTGTTGAACCTATGCTGTAAGGAAATATTAAGACTTTATTTTTTAAGCTTTCCATGTATATATCGCTTTTTTTATTTATTATGATACCTGTTTTTTTATCTACTTCTCCATAAAAGGAAATTGGCATCTTTGATACTAAAGCATAACCTTCTGCTTTTCCTTGAGATATGCTCCTTGCTTTTATTATCATTCTAACATTAATTTTATAGCATCATTTAACTCTGTTAGATAAACTTCTATTCCTTTTAAAGATCTTAAGTAATGTGCAGCCTTTATTGAATCAGTACCTACTTTCATTCCTTTATAAGATAATGGAGCGATAACTGGACATGCTCCTGAAAAAATGTATATTCCTCTTTTCTTAAGGTTTGAAATTTCGATTGTGGTAGATTCTGAAGCACTTTTAGAAGCAAAAAGCCATAGTTTAGAATTATTTTTTATTTTTTTATTTACAGTTACCCGCTCAATATTTATTATATCTTGCTGAGAAAGATGAGGACATCCTGTAAAAAAGTAATCTAAACGATCAGCTTTACTGTAATTGAAATCATTTAATATATCAAAAAGATCTTCTTTTGTTAAAGTTATTTTCTCTTTTATGTTAACTTTTTCTTTTAAATCCTCTTCAAAGTATACCATGCCTATATTACTTGAAGCAGATAATCCTCCGCAAAATTCTTTAATATCTATTAAATTTTCAGGCTTTTTATATTCTATTACTGGTATTCCATTACCTATTTTTTTACCTAACAAATAACCTAGAACACCCCACATTAAATGACCTTTAACATCAAATTCTACTTTTACATAGAAACTCGGTTTCCTTCCTTCTTCTGTATGTAAGCCATAATAAGGAGCTCTTCCAGTTATAGCACATGCTAAAGCAGATAGACCGCTTTCTTTATTTGTATAGGAATTAATGAAAGAATTTACATAAATCACCGCAGAAGATTCAGCAAAAGCTACATGTTCATATTTGTTAGGAACATTATCTAAAACGTAAGGAGTGCAACTACAGCTTGCTTTTGCTCCTAATCTTTTATAAGTTTCAACAACTTCCATCTGTTTTTTATAAAATTCTTCATTTACACCCATCTCATACCATATTTCTAGATCTGTACCGCAAGGATTTATCGTAGTAGGTACTTGAACTCTTGCACCTTTTTCTGCTAATTCTTTCAAAAAACTAAGTCCTTCTTCACCTATATTTTCATAGGATATTCCTGCAATATGAGCTCTAGTTATTTTGATCAATTTTTCTGCTTCAAAGGCTTTAGATAATCCAATTAAAAGTTTCATAGCTATTTTTACTCCTTCTCCAAATTCTCCATTTAACATTCTTTCTTCTTCTTTACTTAGTAACATCTTTTATCAACTCATCAATTCTTTCCTTAGATATAGGAATATTTGACCTTTTATATTTTTCATATGGTTTTAAAAAACTTCTTGTTGCATCTATACCTAATTTATTACCTAAAGATAATTCTTGGTTCGAAGAAGGATCAAGAGAAGATATTGTAGCATCTTCTATAACTATTATACCTTTAGCAGGATTTAACCTTGTAGCCAAAGCCCAAAAAATCTCATCCATATTATCTATATCTATATCTTCATCAACAACAATTGCTATTTTTAAAGAAGGATGGGCTGCAAAACAAGCTGCAATTATATTTTTTCCATCTCCTTCTCTTATCTTTCTGGCAGATACCGTAGCAATAAGCCATCCACATCCACCCTTTATTAATCTTACTTTATTTACAAATGGAGTTATTCTTTCCACATATTTCCTTATTAATACTTCCTTTCCTAAACCCATTAATAAAAAGTGTTCATTTCTAGCAGGCAAAATATCTTGATATAATGATTCTTTGCAAGCATAAACTTTTTTAATATGAACTGCTGGTTGTTTCCTAACAACATCAGCTGTTCCTGTTAAATCAGTAAATGGGCCTTCATTTATTTCTTCGAAAGGATCTATATATCCTTCAAGTATTATTTCGCTCTCTGCTAAAGCATAAACACCATTATCACATTTAAATTGATGAAAAGAATTATTCATTAATCTATTAGCTACATGAATATGATCTATCTTATAATTAGGAGATAATCCTGCAGCAAGAGCCACAGCAGGATGAACTCCTATACAAATTGCTACATTTAATACTTTTCCCTTCTTTTTAGCTTCTTGTAGCATAGAATAAAGATGTCTTGGAACTATTCTAATTCCAAATGTTTCTTCATCTATATACATTAACCTATGAATTGATGCATTTTGAAAATCTTCCTCTCTTGCTATTACTATTCCAGAAGTGATATAATATGAAGCATCATTTTCATAATGTTTAGGAATAGGAAGATCTTTGACTTTAATCTCAGGATCAGATTTGAAATAGGGAGAATTTACAATTTCGCAAGGTAAAGGATTTTCCATTGCAAAATATATTTTTTCATGATAATTTTCTTCATTCATATTCATAGCTTCATATAATCTTTTTCTATTAGAACAAACGTTACCAACAACTTTAATATCAAAATCCTTTATTTTTTCAAATAAAATTATAGGGCCATCGTCAAATTTGCCCAAAATAGCTGCAATTTCAAATTCTCTTTTAACTTCTTTTTTTATTCGGATCAAATTTCCTTTTTCTTCTTCATTTTTAATATAATTCTTCAAAGTAAGTAGGTTTGTCATTTTATGTTATTTTTAAAATGTATTATATGAATAATTTTCTTTATTTTCCTTATAGTGAATTAAGAAAAGGACAAGTTGAAATAATTACTGCTATTCGAAATAGTATTGAAAAAAGAAAAAATTTAATTTTAGAAGCACCTAGCGGAATAGGTAAGACTATAGCGGTATTATATGCTATTTATCCTTATTTATTTGAAAAATTTAAACTGGTATATTTAACAAGGACATATAGAGAAATAGAAAGAGTATGTAAAGAATTATTTTTATTAAATAAAAATTTTGAAATTGAGACCGCTTTGATAAAGGGTAAAAAGGAATTATGTATAAATGAAAAAATAAATAATAAAGAATTTGATGAGTTTTATTTTTTATGTAAAAAACTTATTCAACAAAATAAATGTGATTATTTTAAAAATTTTATTATCAAATCAAATATTATTGAAAACGTTTTAAAAGATAAAAAATTTTTATCTAATTTAAATCTAATAGATTTAGGTTTAAATATTTCATGTTGTCCATATGAGTTACAAAAGATTAAGATTTTAAATTCTAAAATAATAATATCGACTCATTATTTAATTTTTAATCAAGAAATTTTGGAGAATTTTTCTCTTTCTGATTGTATTTTAGTAATTGATGAAGCACATAATATTATCGATTTAGCTTCTAAAAAATTAGTTGGAAATATTTTAGCTTCAGATCTTATTTTTATAAAGGAAAAAACAAAAAATTATGAGATAAAAGATATAATAGAAAAATTATTGTATTTATTTAATAAATTATTTGAAAATTATAATAACTCTTACTTAAAAATAAATTTATATGAATTATTAAATTATTTTGAAAAAAATTATGGTATCGATTTATTAAATTTTTTAAAATTTATAATTAACTTTTATGAAAAAAAGACGGTACTGGAGGATATTTCACTTATTCAAAAAATAGTTAAAATAAGAAATTTTTATGAAAAAATACTTTTTTCAAACAACGATGCAATTTTTATTCTTGAAAAGATGAATAACGATTTATCTTTTCAAATTTTTAATTTTAATCCTTCATTTTTTCTTTCCCAATTTTTTAAAAAATTTTACAATATAATATTTATTTCAGCAACTTTGAAACCTTTTGAATATTTCTCAAAATTAGCAGGTCTTGAAAATAATTCTGAATTTTTTGAAGTAAGATCAGAATATAATCCTCAAGTTTTAACAATTATTATTAAGTCATTATCCACAAAGTATGAAGAAAGAAATCCTCTTTTATATAAAAGCTTGATTAAAATTTTGACTGAAATCTCAGAAAATAGTAAAGGTAACATCGGTGTTTTCACAGCTTCCTATGAGATAATAAAAGCCCTAATAGAAAATGGTTTGAATGAGAATATAAAAAATCCTATTTTTATCGATAAACCTGAAATTTCAAACGAAGAACTTTCTTCGATTATAAACAAATATAAAGAATTAAATAATGCTATTTTAATTTCAGTTCAAGGAGGGAGAGTAGCAGAAGGGGAAGATTTTCCTGAAGAAAAAATGGACACAGTAGTAATTATAGGAATACCTTTTGAGCCTCCTTCTTTATTAGTAAATGAAAAAATAAATTATTTAAATAAGATCTTTGAAGGAAAAGGAAAACTTTATGGATATATAATTCCAGCTATTAGAAAAACTGTTCAAGCTATAGGAAGAGCTTTTAGAAGCCCAACGGATAAAGGAATAGTTTTTCTTATAGATTCAAGATTCTGTAGTAATATAATAATGAAAAATTTACCTGATTGGATATTAAAAAATAAAATTATAATTGAATATCAAGAAAATAAAATTAAAAAATATTTAAGGAAATATTATAATCACTATTCTTAATTTATATTATATGAACAAATTTAACCTTCTTGGCCATTTAAAAGGCTGACTTTTCATATTTTGGAAAATATTATAAATTTGAACATTTTAATATCAATATGAGCTATTATGAAAGTCTATTAGCTAAACGTGTTTTCCAAGTGAAAATGTCTCCTATGAGAAAAATTGCTGCGTTATTAGATGAAGCTAAAAGAAAAAGAGACATGATTTCCTTTGGTGGGGGCGCCCCTAGTTTACTACCCCCCAAGGAAATCCTTGATGATCTTTATAATTATGTTAAAAATAATCCGTATGAAATTTCTCGTTATGGTTCTACTCAAGGTTCCATTGATTTAAGGGAAAAAATTTCGGAGGATGTATACAAATATACTAAAGTTAGATATGATAAAGATGAAATAATTATAACTGATGGGTCTACTGAAGGCATTTTTCTTGTTCTTTCCATTTTTCTTGAGGAAGGAGATGAAGTAATTCTTACAGATCCTACATACTTAGGATACTTGGAAGTTATAAAATTTTATAATGCAAAGCCTGTTTATGTCACACAGGATCCTACAGTAGGTTATCAACCTAATATAGAAGAATTAAAAGAAAAAATTACTAAAAAAACAAAGTTAATCATATTAAATTCTCCAGAAAATCCTACAGGAAGAATAATTAAAGAAGATATAGCTAGGGCAATTGTAGAAATAGCTAAAGATAAAAAAATTTTTGTTGTTGTCGATGAGGCATATAAGCATATAGTTTATGAAGGAAGAAATGTATATTTATCACAGTATAATAAGGATGTTGTAATTTCTGTTTGCTCCTTTTCTAAAGAAGCTTCGATGCCTGGTTTTAGATTAGGATATGTTTGTGCTAATAAAGAAATTATTTCGGCAATGGAAAAAATTAAACAATTTGTTACTTTATGTCCCAACATGCCGGCCCAGTTAATTTTAATAAATTATTTAGCTTCAGAAGCAAAAGATAAATACTTAAATGAATACGTTATTCCTACTTATAAAAAAAGGAGAGATTTTATGGCAAAAATGTTAAAGCAATATTTACCTGAAGCAGAATTTAAAATTCCTGAAGGAGCGTTTTATATTTTTGCTAACTTCGCTAAATATATCAAAGAGAAAAATGTTGAAGAAGTGACCGATGATATTTTAGATAAAGTAAATGTAGTTGTTATACCTGGCTCTTATTTTGGTAAAACTACAAATAAACATTTTAGATTAACTTTTGTTTCTGAAGATGAAGAAAAAATAGAAACAGGTATAAAAAGGTTAGCTAAATATTTTTCTCAATAATTTTGTTTTGTCAAATATTCAAGTAAAAAAGTAAATACTTTTTTTTAATATATAATTTAGTATAATGTCCTTAATTGATTATGAAGAAGAGGAGAGGGAAATTGAGCAAGAAGAACTTAGAGAAGAATATACAATATTTGAAGCTGAATCTCCTCAAAATTTACCTCGGAGTTTTATATTATCAGTAACTTATAGCGGTAAACATAAAAAAGCTTTAGTTAAGCTTTACGAACCTGTTCAGCAAAAAATATATTATTGGTATGATAGTTTCGGTCACAAACCATATTTTTATGTATCAGCTCCTGTTGAATATATTAAAAATAATCCTAAGATCGCACTTCATCCAGGCTTTTTAAGTTATGAAAAAGTTAAGATTTATGATCCTTTAAATGATCAAAATTTAGAATTAATAAAAATAATAGCTAAGGATCCTTTGGCTGTAGGAGGAGGAAAAAATTCTCTTAGAGAATATTTTGATAAAAAATGGGAAGCGAACATAAAATATCATTCATGCTATATTCATGACCTCGGTCTAATTCCAGGTGCTCCTTATAAAATAATTGATGGAAAATTAGTAGAAGATTTTGACGAAGTCTCTATGGCAGATCTTGAAAAGAAATATAGCGACGATCCAGTTTATTTTGAAGAAATTAAAAATTGGGTAAGAATATTAAATCAACCTATTCCATCAATAAAACATGTAGCAATAGATATAGAAGTTGAAATGGAAGGTCCTAATATTATGCCTTCTCCAAAAAAAGCAAACATGCCAGTTATTGCAGCAGCTTGCGTAGGCAGTGATGGATTAAAAAAAGTTTTCGTTTTAAGAAGAAATGTACCTTTGGGTAAAAAGTCTGAAGAATTAAAAGATGTTGATATAGAAATTTGTGAAAACGAAGTAGAACTTTTTAATAAATTATTTAAAATAATTTCTTCTTATCCTATTGTTTTTACTTTTAATGGAGATAATTTTGATTTAAATTATTTATATCATAGAGCAAAGGAACATTTACGTTTTTCTAAAGAAAAGATACCAATATCTTTAGGTAGAGAAATTGCTACAGTTATACCTGGAATTCATGTTGATCTGTATAAATTTTTCCATAATAAAGTTATACAAATTTACGCTTTTTCAAGAAAATATGATGAAACTGATCTAAATTCAATAGCAAAGGCATTATTAGGAATTGAAAAGAACATTTTGGAAGATTTTATTAACAGAGTATCGTTATATGAATTAGCAGCGTATTGCTATAAAGATGCATGGATAACTTATCAGCTAGTTAATTTTAACTCTCAGCTTGTTCTTAAGTTAATAATAATACTTATGAGAATTACAAAGCTTCCAATGGAAGATGTAACACGTATTGGTGTTTCAAATTGGATTAAAAATATGGTTAATTTTAAGCTAAGACAACGAAGGGAATTGATCCCTAATAAAGAAGATATAGCATCTGTAAAAGGTAATATATCTACAACTGCAATAATAAAAGGAAAGAAATATCTAGGAGCAAAAGTCATAGAGCCTATTCCTGGAATACATTTTGATATTACTGTAGTAGATTTTGCTTCGCTGTATCCTTCAATAATAAAAATTTGGAATATTTCGTTTGAAACTATTGACTGTCCTCACAAAGAATGTTCTTTAGAAAAATTACCAGGAGTATCTCATTGGGTTTGTAAGAAAAGAAGAGGAATATTAAGTTTATTGATAGGAAGTTTAAGAGATTTAAGAGTAGAATGGTATAAACCAAGATCTAAAGACCCTAAATTAGATGCAGCTACAAGATTTCAATATGAAGTAATACAATCCTCTATGAAAGTTATATTAAATGCAGCATATGGTGTTTTAGGAGCTGAAACATCCGATTTATATACGCCTGCAGCAGCAGAAAGTATAACAGCTATAGGAAGATTTAGTATAGATAAGACAATTGGATTAGCTAAAAAATTAGATCTTGAAATTATATACGGAGATACTGATTCTTTATTTATTAAAAATGCTACAAAAAGTTTATTAAATAAATTAGTTGAGGAAGTTGAAAATGTTTTAAAAGTTGATATTGAAGTAGATAAAACCTATAAATATGTGGTATTTTCTCAAAGAAAGAAAAACTACTTTGGGGTAACTTACGATGGTAATGTTGATATAAAAGGTCTTTTAGGTAAGAAAAAACACATTCCAGAATTTGTTAAAAAAACATTTTATGAAATAGTAAATATTCTTAAAAATGTTAATAAAAGAGAAGAATTTGAAACTGCAAAAGAACAAATTAAAAAAATAGTACAGGCTAACTATTTAAGATTAAGATCAGGTTATGTTTCCTTATCTGAATTAGTAATAAGAGTAACGATGAATAAAAACATAGAAGATTATACGAAAACGACACCACAACATGTTAAAGCTGCTATACAATTAAGGAACTTTGGTTTCGATGTCAAAGCTGGTCAAACTGTTTCTTATGTAAAAGTTAGAGGCGAAGATGGTGTAAAAGCAGTTCAATTGGCTAGATTAGATGAAATAGATTTTAATAAATATGTTGAAATTATGAGAAGCACTTTAGAACAATTATTGGAACCTGCAGGTATAGATTTTGAAGGTATTGTTGGTATGAGTTCTTTAGGAAAATATTTTTAAGGATAATTTTTTATAATTTCTTCAAGAATTTTTTTGCCTTTCTCTAAATCAGGTTTTCCTTCTTCATCTAAAGGTACTCTTCCCATTATAAATTTAATATTGCCTTTATCATCTTCTATAAAAATTTGTGGAACTTCTACTCCTCCATATTCGTCTTTTTGACCATAAGTAGCTAAGAAATCCCAATCTTCATTTTTTATCTCTAAGTTAATGTTAAGTTTTTTACTAACTTCTTCTACTATTTTTTTAACGTATTTTGAGGCTGCTTCCCATTCAGCTATTACTGCTATTAATTTATTCACTGGCATGTAGTTGATATATAAATTAGAATATTTAAATTTTCCATTCAGATTAAATTTCTTAGCAAAGCAAAAGATATATAAGATATTAAATCGCCAAATATAATCGTTATATAAATAGAAATAAATAAATATACAAGGAAAGGTTGAGGATTTTCAACCCAATAACTTTCACTTTCATAGCCTCCTTTTCTTATTTCAAAATTATTAAAATCAATATCTCTTACGTCTTTATTTAATTCAAGCTTTAAGTTTCCATCTTTATTTACAAATAGAGATATATAAAACTTATTTTTGATTAGTTTTTCTTTTTTAATTTTTTCACCTAAGATAAATAATAGAATTTTTTCAAAAAAATTAACTTTATAATCTTTAAATAATTCCTTATTTTTTATATACCATAATGTATTTTTAAAAATATTTAAAAATATATAAAATGCAGATAATAGAATAGCATTAAATAAAATAGAAACAGAAAAGGGGAAAATGACAATTATTTTAAGAATAGGATCAAAATTAAAGTCAGGTCTCGAGGGAAAAACAAAAGGCAAAGTCCATATTGCTTTAGCGTCTGCTCCTCCAAATTTGGCTACATAAAATAATAGTAAACCGAATAAAAAACATAATACTGATGATATGATTAAAAGATTCAAAGCAATTGTCTTTAAATAAAAAATTTGTAAAAATGTTATAGGCGCAGTTAAAATAAAAGTTAATATCCAAACTTTATCTTCAACTTCTCTCTCTTTGATATCCTTGTATGCTGCAAAACCAAAAAGCAATGTTATTATAGATAATTTAGTTAAATTTAAAATAAAGTCAAATTGATCCATACTAAAATATTTAATACATATTTTCATTAATTATATTTATGAAATTGGTATATGTTTCCACAATTGTCTATTTAACTCTCATGCATCTCTTTGTTTTCCTTTACATAATTAACGTCATTCAAACAGCATTTTTGTACACAATAATTACTGCTGCAATATTCTCTTATTTAATTTTGATATTCTCTTTTATTGTTTTATTTTCTAACTTAAAGGTAAAAAATAGAAGGAGTATTATTCTTACATTAGCTATCATATGTTTGCCTATAACTTTAGTATTTTATTTGCCAGTTGTTTATTATAAACAAATTCTTAGCTTATTTAATCCAATTTTCCCTTCGTTTACTGAATTTTTTCTTTCCGTTTCTTATCAACCACTCTATTTTCTATTTATTTTCATCCCCTATTTTTCCTCTTTAATTTCAGCGTTTATTGTTTATCTTTATTTAAAGTTTAAACTTAAAGTTTAATTTATAAAATGAGTTCTAGAAAATCCAGAGCAAACCTCTGGAAAGAATGAGCAAAACTTAAATAGTTGTAAGAAAAAATTCTAAAGGTCAAAGGAAAGATAAATAATTGCAACTTACCAAACTAGCAAATAAAGAGCTAGGTGTGAACCTTACTCTAAACGCTGGAAACTACCTATTTTAGTCGTGGAGTGTCTCACTCTGCCGTTGTTATCCTTAAATTTCTTGCTAAAGCATATGTTGAGTAAGTAGGAATATTTACTTCCCACCATTTTATTGGATACTTTATATTTGTAAGTCCCTCTATAGAATTTAAAAGATTTAAGTAGTTTTCGCTTAATCTTCCGCCATATAAAGCTTGTTTTATTTCTCCATTCTCAATTAAAAATATTCCATCTCGCAATATTGTTGAAAAATCGCCTGTAACATAATTTTGAAATCTAAGATACCAGTTGTTAAGCAAAAATAATCCTTTTTTAACTTCTTTAAATATTTCTCCTTCTTTGTAATCTCCTTCCTTTACATGAACGTTGAAAGGTGTAGGAAAAACGATTCCTGCATTGCCAGTAGTTTCAGTTCCAAATTTCTTTGCAGTTCTTAAATTATGAAGATATGTAACTAAAATACCATCTTTTATTATTTCCTTCTTTCTTGTAGGAATACATTCATCATCAAATCTTGAATATGCTGGAGATTTTGGATCATGTGGATCCTCATATAATGTAAGTTTATTTGAAGCAACCTTTGTATTTAATTTACCTATAAAGAAAGATAATCCTAATTCTACACTATAAGCAGATGTAGCACTAGCAGCATGTTCCATAAGACTTGCGAATATCATAGGAGAAAATATTACATCATAATTGCCAGGCTCGATTTTTTTCTGATTCACATTTATTTCTGCAATTTGAGCAGCTTTTTCTACAACTAAATTATAATCTAAGTCTTTAACACTTCTTGAACAATAAGCCCATTGACCAGTGGAAGTTGAGTTTGAAAAGCAACGATGATTAAGCATAATTAAGGATCTTATATCTTGCAAATCATAACCTGTTGAAGTTATTACTCTTATTTTTTCAATTTTTCCTTCTAATGTACCAGCAACCTTTTTAATTCTTCCCTTTAAACTCTCATTTATAACATTTTCAGCAATTCCTGGAAGCAACTCTGAGATTCTTTTTGTTTCTTCGTCTACATCTAATATAGGAACGTAGTTGTACTTTGTGGAAGGAATTTTAACGTAAACTTCTTGTTCTTTAAGTTGGGATGCAATTTTTATTAATTCTTCTGATGTTTTTTCTGCATCAAACAAAACGTTGTTAATTGAACTAAGTAATACAACATTCCTATATCCAAATCTTAGTTCAATATGAGATTCCTCATTATATATTGGAATTGTCACTTCATTATTCGCATATCTTATTAAAACATCTTCAGTTTTTGATATTTTTATTATTATATCTTCTGCACCTTTTTTTTGCAAAGCTAATAGTAATTCTTCAGCCTTTTTATCTATTTCGCTCATTTTATCCATACCTTTCTTACCCTAATAGTAGGTCCTCCAAACCATACAGGAATTCCTTGCATAGGTTCTCCTTTCCCGCAATTTCCTGGAGTAAATTTTAGGTCTTTACCTATAGCATCTATATTTTTAAATAAATGCCCAGTCGTTATTTCCAGAGCTACATTTTTTACCATTTGCTTTATTTTACCATTTTCTATTAAATAACATTCAAGACCTGTATATTTTTGATTCCATCTTCTATCATCGATGTTCCATTCCATATATGACTTTAAATATATACCTTTTTTTACATCTTCTATCATTTCTTCAACTGTAAAATCTCTAGGTTCAATATAGGTATTTGCCATTCTTATTAAAGGCTCATTGTAGTAATATGTTGCTCTGGCTGCGCTATTACTTTTAGTAGATAAATAGCCTGCATATTCTCTATTTAATAAAACTTCCGTGGGTACACCGTTTTTTATTAGATATCTTTTTCTTGCAGGAACACCTTCATCATCATAAACATAAAATCCTGAAGCTTTTTCTATCGTAGGATCATCTGCTATGGATAATATTTCACTTCCGATTTTTTCTTTATTTAACATATTTAAATTTAAATATGATTCTCCTCCTTGAGCAGCTTCTCTTCCTAGTATTCTATCTGCTTCAAAAGGATGGCCACAGGATTCATGGGAGATTAATCCGGTTATTTCCCCATCAATTATAACATCATATTCTCCTTTTTCTTTTAAAGTTTCAGCCTCATTTAATATTTTTCCTAGCATTTTAGCTTCGCTTTTTAATTTTTCTTCGTATTCAATTTCATGAATTATTTCCCAGCCTTTTTTTCCACCATCTTGTAAAAACCTTTGAACAAAGCCTTTTTGATGATCAACTGCAACTAAAGAAGCAAATAATGAAATGATTGGCCATTTTTGTTCAATTACAGATCCCTCGCTATTTATAAACAATTTTTCTTCTTCTGTTTTACTTATAAAGAAAACTCTAAAAACAGTTCTGTTTTCATTTTCAACAATTCTTTTATCGTATTCTTTAAACTCATTAACGATATCTTCAATAGATCTATATTCAATTTTGGGCTTTACAATGCAAGTATCACGATAATCTCTCCATGAATCAAATTTTACAGTTCTTTTCTTCGCAGCTTTTGCAATTTTTATTGCTTTATTACAAGTACTAATTAAATTTTCTTTGTTTATTATGTTTGTGGAAGAAAATCCTATGGAATTTTCGAAAATAACCCTTATACCAACTCCTCGAATATTATAATTTCCTACATTATCTACGATGCCATTTTTCATTGAGAGAAAATTTCCAGTTAATAATTGATACCTTGCTTCTACATATTTAGCTCCTTGAGAAAGACCGTAATCTATAACACTCCTTAGTTCTTCTTCCATAATTCTAAATTATTTTAAGTCTTAATATTTCTTCAGTTAAAAATTTACAAAACTTTTAAAGTTAAGAAGGTTTAAAATAAAGGAAAAAATAGATAGCTCTAACCAAAGCAGATATAATTCCTATAATTCCAATTAATAAAATTCCTAGTGTTAATATGAAAATGTCAAATAAATAAGCAAAAATAGAAGATAGTATAAGAATAATTAATCTATCACCTCTTTCACCTAATGTATAGTTTATCGTTTTATTTTCTTTAAGCGATAATGCTTCGATTTTCGCTCTTGTAAAAGAAGGGAGCATACTTCCAAATATGCAAATAGCTATATAATGCCATTCTACTAATTTTGCCAAACCAATTGCAAAAAGAGGAAAAAAATCAGAGAATCTATCTACAAAAGAATCAAAAAATGCTCCTTTTTTTGTTTCTTGGTGCGTCTTTCTTGCAACTATTCCATCTAATGCATCAAAAAAAGAAGCTATGGATAAAATAATAACTGCTATAATTAATTCTTTAAAAAAATAAAAATAAGAAGCTAAAATAGATAGCATTAAACCTAAAAAAGTTAAATGATTTGGCTTTATTCCAAGCTCATTAATTTTATAGGCTACTTTCTCAAGGTTTTTATCTAAAATTCCTTTAAATTTTCCGATCATTTAATAACTTTTGAAAGAATGTTTAGAATAGTATCTTTTTCTAAAGCTTGGACCAATGAAACAAACCTTGGTCCATTCTCTTTGCCTAATATTATTTTATAAAGTAAGGAAAAACCTTGGTTTGGTTTAATGTTGTTTATTTTAATAGCATTGTGAATTTCTGTTTCTAGTTTATTAACCTCGCCTTCCCAATTTTTAATTACATTATAAACATCATTTATCATTTTAATCTCGTTTTCTCTTAATTCTTTTATTATTCCTTCTGGAATTTCATATTGTATTTTAATTTTAATATTTTCAGGAGCATAATTGGATACCCAATAAGCTACCTTTTCTACATATGTTTCTAATTTCTTTTCTTCTTCGTAATCTATACCGTCGGAAATTATTTTCATTCTTTTTAATTTTTTAATCAGTTCTTGCATTCTATTTTCTTTTGGCAATATTTGTACTAATATTGCCATTAATGAGTAAGGAACTTGTAAACCCAACTTTTTAGGAGGATCAAAATCATTTGCAGCTACATAGCTAAAAATTATATCATGTTTTAAATCCTTTGTTGCAGGTTCTTCTAAATTAAAATATATTCTTTCAGCTTTATCATATTCTTCATGTAATAAAGGAATTGTTCTTGAAGGATCAAAATCCAAATGAGTTTTATTTTTCATAATTAAATACCAATATTTTAGAACTTGAGGTTTTCCAACTCTTAACCATTCATCTATATCAAATGAAACTCCTTCAGAGCTTCCCATCGGTTCTTTTTTTCCTTCTTTAACTAAACTAACCCATTCGTATGCAAAACCTTTTGGTGGAGCTTTATTGAACAATTTTTCATATAATTCATTGCAACTTTCTCTACTTCCTCCTGCTGCTGCATGATCTTTGCCATATAATTCAACATCGACATTAAAAGTATACCATAATGCTACCCATTCAGCTCTCCATTCTAGCTTTCCTTCATAATATTTACCTTTGTCTCTATAACCACATTTATTACATTCGTATTCAACATTTTCATTTTCCAACGATAATACTCTTGTTGTCAATATATTGTAACAATTCTTGCATAAAGGTTTTAAAGGAAACCAATTTTCAGGTAATTTCTCTCCTTTATATTTATTTAGTATTTCTCTTGCTTCTTTTCTTTTATTTAAAAATATTTTGATCGCTTCTTTCATTCTCTCATTCTTTTCATATATTTCATGAGTCATTATAGGCTCTGCGGTTATTCCGTACTCTTTATAACTTTTTTCATATTTTTCATAGAAATGTTCGACCCAATTATTATGACAGCCCTTTGGATCTTCAACATTAACTATTCTAACTCCTTTCCATTTTTCTATGAATTGTTTAGATACCAATGGCTCTTTGGCTTTTAATGGATCTTGCGTATAAATTATTACTATATGTTTTACTTCCTTCCCTTGTTTTCTTAGGTATCTCGTAATAATTGAAGGATATATTACTTCGCCTCTAAGTTTTCCTATATGTATTGGTCCAGAGACTGCCATTCCACCGCTTATTGTGTAGCTTTCTTTATTTTCTTTTAATATCTCTTCAATGAATCTTTCTAACCAAGATCTTATCACAGCCAACTTTCTTTCTTTCTTTCCTCTTCAGATCTAACTTTTCTTATTCCCCTGAATATTGCACAAGATACACAGTAAACCACTGTAACAGGCACCTTCATTATTCTTGCCCCTTTCTTTTCTAATTCTTCAGCCAACTGTGGATCAACTAAGCTTTGTTCTCTTGTAACTTTTATAGCTTTTCCTCTAGGAATTAATCTACCACATCCATCACATGTTAGTATCGAATCTTTTCCTTTTCCTCCTTTAGATCTTCCTCTACTTTTCCTTTTTTTTGGCATTATCAACTATTAAAAAATAACAAAATATATATAACGTTATTTTTAAAAACTAAATTCAGTTAAAATAGATCCAAAACTTTGGCTTTTAGGTGAGGATCAGAATAGAAAATTAGTAGCTTTTACCTGCATAGCCTAAAATATTTGTTTCTTCACCACATATTATACATTTTCCTTTTTTATTTGTTAAAACATCATAACCTAAAAATTTTAATCCTTGTATTTTTTCGAAATAAGTTCCGCAACTTTCTTTATTACATATACTAAATTTTGCAAATTTTTTGTTACGAATAACTTCTTCTATTTCACTAATTTTATTAATTTCTACTATTCTACTATTCATTTCTTTTTGCACTTTTTCTTTCAACTCAATTTCTAAATTCATTAATGTTGTTTTCACTTCTTTTACAATATCTTCTTTTTTTACATTCCATTTTTTACCTATTCTTGTTACAAATCTTACAGTATTTTCTTTTATTTCCTTAGGTCCAACTTCCAATCTTAAAGGAACTCCTTGTCTTTCCCAATAATAAAATTTTTCACCAGGTGTTACATCTTTCCTTTCATCCATCACTACCTTATAATTGGCAGTTGATAAAATTTCGTATATTTCTTTAGAATAATTTAATATAATATCCTCTAATCCCTCAAAAAATATAGGAATAATTACTATTTGTATAGGAGCAATTTTAGGCAATAAAACTACCCCTATATCATCTCCATAATGTATAAGCAATGAAGCAATTACTCTTTCAGATATTCCATAGCTTGTTTGATATAAGAAATCATAACTCCCATCTTTTCTCATAAACTTGGCATCAAATACTTTTGAAAAGTTTTGACCTAAGTTATGTATTGAACCTATTTGCAGACTTTTTCCATCAGGAAGTATTGTATCAAAAGCTACAGACTTATCTGCTCCTGGGAATCTATCCCATGCAGGTCTTTCTACAGCTATATAAGGTATTCCTAGAATTTTAAAGAATTCTGAATAAATTTTAAAGGCTTCATTCATTTGTTCTTCTGCTTCTTCTTTAGATGAATGAAAAGTAAAGGCTTCTTTAAAGGTTGTTACTTCTCTTACTCTAATTAATGGATGTGTTGCTTTTGTTTCATACCTAAATATACTTACTATTTGAAAAACCTTTAATGGTAAATCTCTATAGGAAATTATAAGATCTTTAAAATAATATGTCATTGGTGTTTCGCTTGTAGGCCTTAATGATAATTCAATTTCAAGTTGCTTATCTCCGCCTTTAGTAACCCAATAAACTTGATCTAAAAATCCAGCTATATGTTTTGCTTCTTTTTCTAACATATCCTTTGGAATTAAAAGAGGTAACAATACTTCTTTATGTCCTGTACTATATAACAATTCCCTAATTATTCTTAATACTTTGTCCCTAATTTCAAAGCCATTTGGTAACCAGATACCGCAGCCTTTTACTGGATATTTGCCATAATCATAAATATTAGCATTAAAAGCTGCCTCTGTTAACCATTCGGTAAGATTTTCATCTTTTTTCATTTATTTTTTAATAATAATTAGCTCTTAATAATTTTATGGATATTATTAGGCTTTTAAGAATAATTTTAGCTTCCTCTATTTTTCTCTCACTTTATCTCTCATTGAAATCTAACATGTTTTTCATGTTAGAAATTCAGAATTTTTATTTAGAAAAATTTTTAAGAGTAAATTTTATTGAAATTTATTTATTAATTTTGTTTATTATTTTAATTATATATATAATCTTTAAAAGATGGAAAACATAATTATATCATTTTTAATTAGTATATCAATTTATTTTTATTTTTCTTTTAAAAATAATTTTATAAAAATGTCATTTATTCTATTATTTCTATTAATAATTTTTCTTTCTTTAATTAAAAATTTTATTTATTATCAAAATTTTATTATCATTATTTTTACATTTTTCATTTTATTATTTGTGATTTTCTTGCCATCTAATTTTTCTTCAAAGTCAGTTAGAACAAGCAAATTAATTAATTTTTTTATAACTTTTCCACTTTTTCTGTTGGTTATTTTGCTCGTAATTCTGCCAAACATAGGATTGTATTGGCAAGTTCTTGAAAGAAAATTTGTAATTTTCATTTTCGATCCTAATGAAAATTTAGCATCTAGATTAATTTTTGATTCTTTTTCTATTAATATATTAATATATTTTTTAGCTTTCTCTTTCTTGGTTTACTTATTTTATTTATTTAAATTTTATGATAACAATTTGTTTTCATCTTTAATATTTATAATTTATTTATTTTTATTCTTTCATTTTATAGCTTTAATAAATTTTTTAGATTATTTAATTATTCTGCAAATTTCATCTACTATTCTGATTTTTATATATAATTTTAAAAATAATTTATTTTTCTATAATGATTCATTATTAGCTTTTTTTCTTTTGATAATATATTTAATTTCCCAAAATAATTTATTTTTGATAAATTCATTTGATATTTTATATATTTTAATAATTGGATTTTTATTTTTTAAATTTTTAAATATTGGTTATTACATTATAAAACATTTTAATATTAGCTTAGTATTAAAACTTCATTTCATTTCGTACTTTTTCTTAACTTATGTTCTAGCTATTTTTCTTCGAGCCCAAATTATAAATCCTGTATGACCTATCATTCTAGTTTTTGGCCTTATTTTATTTAATTCTGTTTGATATTCTCTTTCGAGTATCTCTACTGTGTTGATATCTACGAAATCATTATCATATAAAGCTTTTAACGTTTTTTCCAATTGTGATACAGTAAGACAAAAAATTATTATTATTCCAGCTCCTTTAAGATTTTCTTTAATTTTTCCAATTAAATTCCAAGGATCTGCAATATCTATTATTATGCAATCAACATCTTTTTCATCAATTCCTTCCATTGCGTTTTTTAATTTAAAAGTAACATAGTTTTCAAGATTAAGTTTTTTAACGTTATTTTTCGCAATTTCTAAGAATTCTTCCTTAATTTCATAAGTATAAACATGACCATTGGGTTTTACTGCATTTGCTAATACGCATGTTAAAGCTCCACTACCTGTACCTATTTCAACAATTTTAGAACCGCTACTAATATTTCCTATTAAAATTATGTAGCCTGAATCTTTTGGATAAATTATTTGAGTTTTTCTTTGGATTTTTCTTATGAAATCATATAATGTAGGTTTAGCTATGAAAAAATCATAATTTAAACTAGATTTTATATAACTTCCATATTCTTTGTTTATCAATTCATCATGCTTGATATAACCTCTATGAGTATGAAATATTTCACCTTTGTTTACTTTTATTAGATATCTTTTACCCTCTTGAAGGATTAATAAAACGTTATCACCTTCTTTAACTATATTTTCTTGCATTTTTTCTTGAATATTTTAACTTTTTTACAAATTCAGAAGCTTTCAATGCATTATCAAATACTCCATAAATTTTGCTTTTTAAAACATCGAATCTTTTTCCGCATCTGGTACATAATTTAGTTTTGTAACTTGCATAGAAAGCTAAAATTTCACCGCAATTAGGACATTCTGCAACTCTTATTTTACCCATTTTGTTTCTTTAAAATATTTTCTATTTCTTCTAATTTTTTTATAATCATATCTAGTTTCTTTTCCATAGCAAGCACTCTTTTTATTATTTCTAATTGGTAATCTCCATAAATACCTAAATTTCCTATTTGCATCTCTCTAAGTTTTTTAATAATATCCTCTGAGCTCATTATTTTTAAAATATTTATTCGAATAATTAAAATTATGAGCAACAGGACTTTAGTTGATCTTCGTAATGAAAATTTAAAGATAGCTTATATTCAAGATATTAAAAACTTCTCAAAATTTACTTTAGCTTTTAGCGATGTTTTTAAATCTTATTACGGAGGCCTTATTTTAGATCTTTATTTAATAATGAAACTTGGTTTCGATAAATTTTCTAGAATTGTAGCTGAAGCATACAGAGCAAATTTGGTTTCGATAGTTAATCTGCCTATATTGGTAGAAAAAATTGATAATAATATAATAAACTATATAAATAAAATAGGAATAGATTACATTATTCTTTTTCTTTATAACAAAAAAAATTTTAAATATTTAAAAAATCTAACCAAAATAATGAATATAATCTTAAATTATAATAAATACACAAAGGAAATACTTAAAGAATATAATTTATCTATTGCAGGATTATATATTGAAAATGCAAGTAAAGATTTAATTAATGAAATGAAAAAATTTGGTTTTCTAATAATAAATTGCGGGGTAGAAAAATCTGATATTAATGTTGAAAAGATGTCCTTCTAAGGTCCTATAAAGAATTTTTCTCTTTCATTTTTTATTGCTTCTTCCTTTCTAAAAAGATCAAATAATGCATACCTTATAAGCTCACTTTTACTTGTAAATCTTCCTTCCTTTATAAATTGTTCCATCTTTTTAACATAGGCTTCAGGTAATTTAACTGAAATTATTCTCATATTACGTTAGTAATACTTTTCTTAGTAATTTAAAAGGGTTATTTTTTGATGATAAAGATATATTTGGATGAGCGAATTTCAAAGAACTAATAACTCTAAAATAAAAAAGATAAGATTTAAAATAGACTTTTTAGATAAACTTTTACCTGAAGGTTTCCCTTCAAATTCTTTTATAATCTTTTCTGGAGAAGGAGGAATATCGAAGTCTTTTATATTACGTTCGATACTTTTTTCCTTTATAAAAAGAAAATATATTGGTATTTATTTATGTGCTGATGAACATCCGTTATCAGCTTACCAGTATATATTACAAAATAAAAATGGTAAAAGTTATGTAGAACAAGGAAAAGTAATCCTCGTCGATCTTTTTTCCTATAACTTGAATTTTCCATCTTTGGCAAACAATAAAATTTCAACCAATGTTGTAATAATATCTCATAATAAAAGATGGAACGAAATATTATCTTCTATAATAACTCTAGTCGATTCTTTATTTAGCAAAAATCCAAAAATTATAATAATAATTGATTCTTTAACAGAAATAGCATATAGTATCGGAATAAATCAAGCCTTGGATTTGGTTAAAGTATTAAGAATGGAAATATGTAAGAAAAGAAATATTCCTATTTTTGCTTCGCTTCATTTTGGAATAAGAACATTTGAGGAATTCGAACAAATAGTAGAATATATTGCAGATGGTATATTTGACTTAAGATACGATCCTATTCTATTACAAAAAGGTTTTCTTGTTAAACAAATAAGGATAAGGAAAATCCGCAACGCGTCACATAGTTTAACTTGGCATAGCTTTATTATATCAAAGGATACTATTTGTGCGTGGGAATATGAAGAAAAGGATGTTGGTGGTTTAAATACTAAAGTTATAAAAAGTATATAGAGATGGCTGAAAGTGTAAATTTAAATAACCTTTTGATTCGAACAAAAGCAATGTTTTTAATTAATGCATTAAGAGATATTTATGAATTTAAAATTAATAGAAACAATTTAAAGGATGTTATATTCTTAGCTTATGGGTTAAATAAAAAAGAAGCTGAAATATTAATTAACACCGCTAAAGGTAAAATTACAAAATCTTCAAATAGAATAGTAAGGAAATCTTACAAGGAGTTAATGAATTTTTTAACTATATATGGGAAATCGACATATTTATTTCTAGTATATTGGTTAAAGATAAGTGTTGAAAAAAGAGATTGAAAAATATACGGTTTATGTTAAAACCAATAGTGAAATAATATCAAAGTTAGAATTAAATAGATGGAGTAATCCTTTACTTGTAGAAAAAATAATTAGAAACTTACCATCAAAATTTCTAGTTTTTATTTTAGGTAATAAGATCTTATTTAAAATAGGAATTCCTCAAGCTTCAGCTAGAAAAATCTATAAACACCAAAAAGGAGATATTAGCTATGATCCTTTACATGAATCACTTGTAATATATACTAAAGAAGAACAGGATCATTTGGAAAATATAGGAAAAGTTATAGAAGGAATGGAAAATTTGGAAAAAATCAAAACAGGAATTTTCCTTACATTGGAGAAATCATAGTTTTATGAAATCAGGTTTTTCATATAAAGAAACTATAGGTATTGATAACCAGCCTGTTCTTGTCCTATCTGAAAAAACTACATGTTCTCCTGTCTCATCTAATTTTACTAATACATATTTACCTTCTTCCTCTCCTTCATAGTAATAAAATATTGGAACGCCGTTCAAATTAAAATAATCGTGGAATATAGCCAAAATACCATAATAATGTTTATTGTTATGTTTAAAATGTAAAAGATAAACAGGTTGTCCTAAAGTAAGCATTGTTGCAGCAAACCTTGCTATATCAGCTATACTTGTTACTCTTAAAGTATATACAGGTTTTAGCTCAGACATTACTTTTATTTTCCTTTTTATGATATAAGAATTTTCCAAAAATGAAAACCTTATAGTTAAACCAATTTATTTCATTTTTTGAAGTAAAATGAAAGTCTCGCTATTATGGTGGGAAGAAAATCTTAGATATTTTTAAAAGATAATTTTCTTCAAAATGGTAGCAATGCTTCTCCCAGCTTAAACGAGGGAGTAGCTCACCGTATCAATCTAAGCTTAACTATTAACTTTAAAATAAAGAAATTGAATTTTTAATGAGTTCTGGAAGGCAATTCCCTAAAGATTACCGTATAACTGTTTATTTTTACACCATAATAATATGTTATCAAATTTACAATGATTGGAACAATAACAATATTTGTAAACAAAAGAGATAAAAATGAAGATATGAATGGATGATTAGATAACGAGTTTAATATAGAAAGTAGATAACATACAGGTATTAAATTAAGAACGATAGAAAATAAATTATTTATAATATGCTTCTTATTTTCAGGTTCTTTAATGAATAGTTGACTATAAAATGATAAAAATAAAGAGGTTATGATCGATGCTGGAATTACAATTGCAAGTTCTAGACGTAATATTATTGAATAACTTACAGTTAGGCCAATTATTCCTCCTAATAAAACTGATTCCTTATTGATATAAGGCGTAATTAAAAAAGTAATTATAAATAATGGAAAAAAGACAGTTAAAAAATAAAAATTGAGATCAAAGTAAATTAAAGTACTAAAAACAATTAATAAGGCGAAAATTATCGTTCCAATAATCCCTTTATAAAAATTTTTAGAATTGAACATAAAAAAAGAAAAAATTTTGGTTTACTTTGCTACTTTTTGAAGATGTATTTCGATTACTGAAACGTCCCTTGCTTTTTCACCTTCTCCGATCCTTTCTGTTCCTATTTCTACTTTTTCTACTTCTACAAGATTAGGTAAGAACTTATTTTTAAGAATTTCTGCAACATCTACGGCTCTTGATATATTTCTTCCTCTAGCTTTTAAAATAGCTTTGCTTCCGCCTCTTTGGAATTGCATTAAAGCTGCTACAACGTATCCCATGATCGGTTTCTTGCCGACATAAACCGTGTTTTCTGGAATTGTACCTGTTTTCTTCTTAGGTGCTTCAGGTGCCACGGTTGGTACTTCGCTGCTACTCATATTTTCACCTTGTATGTAAAAAATTAATAGAAATGTTATATAAATGTATCGTTATTCTAGAATTTCTTTTATTTGTTTTTCTTCCGTTATAAATTCGTTAATTCTTGCTATACCTTCCTTTATTATTTCAGGATTTAGTACTGCTGAAGAAAAAGATAATCTTGTCCATCCATCCAAGCCAAAATCATAACCTGGAGCAAGAGCAACTTGTTTTTTTAATAGTAAATCGCCACAGAATTTTTTGGAATTTCTTTCTATTTTCTCATGGTTAAAGAATACATAAAATCCAGCTTCAGGTTTTAAAGTATATATTCCTTCAAGATTTTTTATGTTTTCATAAGTAAATTCAGAAATTCGTTTATATAATAAGCGACCTTTTTCAATAAATTCGCTCACAATTTTTATATTTTCTTTATTTCCTAACAATTCAGCTATTATTTTTTGTGAGAAATTATTTGGACAAAGATTAATTGTTTGTTCAATTACTTCTAATCTTCTTAAAATTTCCTTATTATTAGTTAAAATATAGGCTATTCTTAATCCAGGTATTCTTAATTCCTTTGAAAAAGTACATATTATTATTTCGTTTTCTTCAATATCCTTAGAAAAATATTGAGGTTTTCTATAATACCAGAATCCTCTATAAGCAATATCTGTGACTACAAATATTCCTTTATCTTTAGCTATTTCAATAATTCCTTTGTATGTTTCATCACTTAATATTTGAGCGTCTGGATTTCCTGGTGAAGTTAAAAGGATTAACGATGTTTTATTTGTTATTAAGTTTTGTAATTTATCCAATGAAGGATCGTATTCATAATCTTGAACTAAATCCCAATATTTTATCTTTATCGATGGATTCGTAGCTAAAATTATTTGTCTTAAATAATTTAAATAATGAGGCCTTGTAAGAATAATTTCGCTATCATCATCTAAAATGGTATTAAGAAGCGAAAATGTTAACTCTGTACTTCCATTACCCATAAAAATATTTTCCTCGCTTATTCTCCGATTAAACATTTCTTCCTCATAGAGTACAATTGCTTCTAATGTTTCAGTTAACCCTCTTGTTGGTCCATACTGTACAGTTCTCAAAAATTTTTCCTCATCCTCCACTATGTTTGTCATAATTTTTTTAATTAAAGGAGGTGGAGGATCTTGAGGCCATCCACCTGCTAAATAAATTAATTTTCTTGGAAACTTTGTAGGCTCTTTTTTAACTTCCTCAATCAAATTCATTATTTCACGTATAACGTTAGGATTTTCTATTAAATATTTTACTTTGATCGGAGGAATGCGTAATCCCATTATTTTAATAATATGCTAAATATATTAAAATGTTATCTTAATTTCTTTTTATGAGCATTTCATTTAAAACTATTTTGATATCTAAGAATATGTTTAAAGAAAATAACGAATGGTATGTAAGATTGGAATTTGCTCAAGAAAGAGAAAGGCCGCCTTCAATAGCTAGTAGAGATGAATCTTCTTTGCAATGGTTAATACCTGCCATCCAACAAACTTTGAGAAGTATCTTACCTATTCAGTATACCTTATTTTCAAGAATGATATTAATACTTAAGGAAGAAGAATGGGAAAAAATAGAAAATAAGCCAGATATCGGTGAAGAAGTTATAATAACAGTAACAGATAAAAAAGAGATTGTTATAGGAAAGGCTTAGTCTACTTATTAATTTCTTCCAATTTTATTATATATTCTCTATTACTAGAAATTCTTTTTATTAATATTGGAATTTTGTTAGCTTTTAATTCCAATTCAGCAATTTTTATCGGATCTGTAACATCAGGAGGAACATCAATTAAAGGTGGAGCTCCATCACTTAGCTGTTTTGCTCTTAGTCCAATTATTTTAGCTCTTTCGTATTTGGTCAAAAAATTTGGGCCTTTAGGGTCTTTCCACACTTTTATCAAAGTTATTTTATTAGTAGACTGGTGGAGTTTTTTCTTCTTCGGCACCCTTCTTTTCTTTCTCTTTAGGAGGAGAGGCTGCAATAATATCATCTATACGTAATAACATTATTGCTGCCTCTGTTGCTGCTTTCAAAGCTTGTATTTTAACATTTGCAGGATCATAAATTTTTAATTCTTGCATACTAGAAACTTTTCCTTCTAATACGTTTATACCATAATGGATTTCTCCTTTAGCATGGTAAGATTTCAAATTAACTAATACTTCCAAAGGATCCATGCCTGCTGTTTCTGCTAATATAGTAGGTATTACTTCAATTGCTTCAGCATATTTTAATGCAGCCAATTGTTCTTTACTTGGTAGTGTAGTTGCGAATTCTCTAATTTTATTAGCTAAACTTATTTCAATTGCTCCACCTCCATATACTAGTTTTCCAGTTTCTATTACATTTTTAATAACATAAATTGCATCATGTAAAGCTCTTTCAGCTTCATCTACTATCATTTCAGAAGCACCTCTTACTAAAATTGTTACAGCTCTAGGATCCTTACAATCTTCTATAAATATCATCTTTTCTTCACCAATTTTCCTTTCTTCAACTACTCCTGCATAGCCTAAGTCATCAGCTGTTAAATCATCAATATTTGTAACTATTTTAGCGCCTGTTGCTTTAGCAATTTTTTCTATATCGCTCTCTTTAACCCGTCTTACTGCAAGGATATTCTTTTTCTTTAATAAATATTGTGCAACATCATCAATTCCCTTTTGACATATTACAACATTCGCACCTGCTGAAACTATCTTTTCTACCATTTTATTTAGTATTCTAGTTTCTTCATCTAAAAATGCTTTCATTTGCTCAGGAGATGTTATGCTAATCTTAGAAGTTATCTCAGTTTTTTCAATTTCCAAAGGAGCGTTGATCACTGCTATTTTTGCATTCTTTACCAACTTTGGCATTCCGCTATGAACAACTTCTTTATCAATTACTATACCGTTTATAAGTTCTGTTTCATCTAAAGATCTTCCTTTTCTTTTTTCAATTTTTACATAATCAACATTTACTTTATACTTATTTCCTACTTGTTCAGTAACCTTTAAGCACGCTTTTAACGCAATATCTGCTAATTTTTCTTTGTATTCGCTAATTGCTTTGCTATACATTGAAGTTATAGCAGCAGATTTAATTAGATCATAATCATTTATCGATACAGGCACCGTTAATTTTTCAATCTCTTTTAATGCAAATTCCATAGCTTTCCTGTAACCATCAATTATCATAACAGGATGAACGTTTTGTAGGAGCAATTCCTCGGCTTTCTTTAGCAATTCACCAGCTAAAATAACTACAGTTGTTGTTCCATCACCTACTTCAGTATCTTGAGCTTTAGCTACCTCAACTAGCATTTTAGCTGCAGGATGTTGAATTTCCATCTCTTTTAGTATTGTAGCTCCATCTCCTGTTATTGTTACATCTCCTAAACTATCAATTAGCATTTTATCCATTCCTCTAGGACCTAGGCTTGTTTTTAATACTTCTGCTAAAGCTTTGGCAGCTGCAATTGTGACATCATATGCTTCTCTACCAACGGTTCTTTTCGTTCCCTCTTTTAGAATTAAGACAGGAATTCCTTGTGTAGGAGCAGACATAATCAAAGAAATTAATATAAGAAATTAATATTTAAATTTTATTGCATGGAAGAAAATATTAGAAAAACAAAAATTGTAGTCTTAGCAATCACAGGTATAATTCTTTTTGGTTTTTCCTTGTATGCCATCTACTATTATTATGAAACTGGAAAAATTCTATTATATGAAGTTAATCCTGAAATAACTTATATGATATTTTTCTTTATTTTTCTTCCTTTCGTTATTTCTTTAATTGATTATATTATTTTTAAATTTAGGTCTTCGAATTAATTTAAACTTTTTAAACACTAAATTTAGATGTTAAAATAGTTATTAGTACTAAAAATAATACAAAGAAAATAAAAAGAGCAAGTGATAACACTATAACCGGGGAAGTAGTATAATATTTCTTTGTTGCTGTTTGATACATTATTAATAGCGAAGAAAATAAGATAACTAAAATAAAGAAAATCGCAAATCCTTCTAATATTGTTTGCTGTGAGCTGCCTCTAGGATAAAATATTGATATTGGCTGGTTTTGTTGTGCTATATAAGGTAAAGGATTTTGTGTAATTATAAATATAAACCCTGCTAAATACAATATAATTAAAACAGCTATAGTATAAGGCAAAATATTACTTATGATTTTTACCAAATTATTATAAAATTTATTGAACCCCTCGAATTTCTTTGTTAACTTACTTATAACCATAAAAAAAATTATTTTGAATTTGTATTTAAAATTTGTGAAAAGAGAGCAAAGAGAGTGGCTAAAACAATTTCAAAGATTATTTTTGCTTAGCCTGTTTTATGATCTAGTATTTTTAGATCCTTTTACTGTAATTAAAAAATTGAATCCTGTTCCAGGATTATTGGCAATATTTTTTGCAGGCATTTTATATGTAGTTTATGAATCAATAAAAATTGAATATATTTTAACTATTTCATTTTGGTTGGTAATATTAGGTACCTTCTATGTAATTATTACTAGTTTTAGGAGAAGACCAGTTTATGTTTTTAATATTGAAAAAAGTTTTAAAATAGTTAAAGAAAAAGGACTTGAATTAAAGGATCTAAACGACCTTGATCATGCTAAAGCAATAATAGAATATATGCTTTATAATTGTCAAAACGCAAAAACTGTTGAGGAAATGAAAAAACAGCTGGATATAGCTTATGATACATGGTTTAAGGTAATAAAAAATCAAACTATTTATTTAGGTATTTTTAAGAGAAAAACTTTAAGTAGAAATTAATTTTATATATTCGCTAGCTTCAAGAAGTTCATTCCATTCTTTTTCAAGGTTTGAAGGTTTAATTTTTACCATCCATCCTTTACCATAAGGGTCTTGGTTTATTAACTCAGGTTTACTTTCTAGTTCTTTATTTACATCAACTATTTCACCTGATACAGGTGAATAAACATCTGAAGCTGTTTTAACGGATTCAACAACAGCAATAGTTTCTCCTTTATTTATTTTTCTACCTACCTTAGGTAATTCAACATAAACTATATCTTTTAATTTTGATTGGGCATACCATGTAATTCCTACTAGAATTAATCCATTTTCTTTATAAGCCCATTCATGATCTTTGGTATATCTTCTATCTGTTGGGTGATATCTTTCCATAAAGATAAAAAAATATAAAACATATTTATCTTTATTTATGTAATGGCTATTAGGAAAAAAATAAAATCATTATTTAGACCTTTAAGAAAAATAACAGAAAAGGTTCCCAAACCTAATTTAGAAAATCTTTTAATACTTATTATATTGGCAGTAAACTTCACAATAGCGTTATCTGTAAGGCTTCTTCCTTTAAAATATGGAATTTATTTAAACGAATTTGATCCATATTATCAATATTTTCTTGCTTCATGGATCGTTGAAAGGGGATGGTATGGTTTTATTGAATGGTTCTTCTCTGGAGTAGATAAAACAATGTGGTATCCTACAGGAAGAGATATACCTGCTACATCTTATCCTGGAGTAGCTTTTGTAGGGGCTTTTGTATATTTAATAATAAAGAGTTTAGGGATTAACTTACCATTAATGTTTGTAACTGGATTAATTCCGCCTTTTTCTGCAGCTATAACTACAGTACTGTTATATTTTATAGGAAAAGAACTTCATAATAAAGTTACAGGACTTCTTGCTTCTTTCTTTTTTGCTGTTGCAGCTGCAACTGTAGGTAGAACAGTATATGGATTCTACGATGATGATAGTATATCTCAAATTTATATTGCATTATTCATTTATGGATTTATTAAATCTTTGAAATCAGATTCTTTGAAATGGCCAATATTAGTTGGCTTATCATTATCTTTAGTATGCATTACATGGGGAGCTTACACTTATTTAGTTAATTTATTTGCTTTGGCTACTCTAGCTTTAATGCTTTTAGGTAAATTTAATGAAAGAATAAGAAAGACATACTTAATAGGAATGACTATGCCAATAATTACTTTGATTCTTTTACCTAAAACTTCTTCCTTTTTCATAACTAGTCAATTTGCCTTTTTAGCTTTGATAACTTACGTTTTGATCTTTATTTATTCATATTTAACTAAGTTATCAAAAATTAAAATTGCATTTTCTTTAATAATTATAGTTTTATCTGGTTTAGGTTTAAGCTATTTGCTACAACAAATGGGAATAATTAAAGGTATATACGATAAATTTATTATGGTTCTAAATCCCTTTGCAAAATCAGGTAATCCTTGGATCGAGTCAGTTGGTGAACATGCAGCTACAACATGGGTTCAATTCTTTATTAATTTTGGAATATTGTTTGTATTTTTACCATTAGGTTTCTTTATTATAGCCAAAAGAGCAAAGGAGCATGATATATTTTTAATATTAATGGGATTAACTTCCATTCATGCAACAGCTACTGTAAATAGATTATTTATGTTATCAGCCCAACCTGTAGTTTTAATTTCTTCAATAGCTTTTTCAACAATTTTACTTTCATATTTTGAAGCAGTAAAATTAAAGAAAGAAACATTTTTGGAAAGAAAAAGAATAAGATTACTTAAAGGCTTGCCAACCTCCACTTCAGCTGCAACTTTGCTAATATTATTTATAATATTATTATTAAATCTTTTCCTTATTACTCCTAACGCTGTAACTGTTGCTTCTAATCCTCAAAGTTTACTAAGTGGCGAACAAGGTGAAGTAGTAAATGATTGGGTAGCAACCTTTAGCTGGATGAGGGATAATATACCTGAAGGAACTGTTGTAGCTTCATGGTGGGATTATGGATATTGGATTAGGGTTCTTGGGGGGAAGGTTAATGTTGCAGATAATGCTAATTATAATTTCACTCAGATAAATTTAATAGCTAAAGCTTTAGTAAGTGATGAAAATGAATCTATTAAAATATTTAGGCAACTTAATGCAAGCTATGTTCTAGTTTATGAACAATTTGTCAACATAGGGGGAGGAGTTTGGATACCTATAGGAGGCGATCTTGAGAAAAGCTATTGGATGATAAGAATAGCATTTAACTATGACGATGCAACTGTAAGAAGGTTATATTTAAATCAAACACAAGTTAATATAGGTTTTCAGAACATATTCTTAAGTTTACCTACAGGTGAAAAAGGAAAACAAGCTTTAATTTATAAGTTAATATTTTATAAAATACCAGGACTAAGGGAAAGATATCCGCAACAAATAGAAGATCTTAAAATTGGACCTCCAATTTACTTTACTTTAGTCTATCATTCACCAAATGGTTATGTAATGGTTTATAAAATAAACTACCCAGAGAAAGCCAGAGGTTAAATTTTCTTTTTCCTTTCTAATATAGCATAAAACTTTATCCTTAAGTATTTATCCTGAGGAGAAAATTTTGGAGGATGCGGATTAATTAGTTCATTAGAATTACATTCTGGACATTTATCCAAAATTGTGTACCTGCTGCAATTATTACATTTTAAGATCATTGAACTTTTTTAAAGGAAAATATGGCTTTTTGTTGATTAGAAAGATTACTTAAAGTAGACATAAACTTATTAAACGCTTCTTCTGCTACTTTGTAATTATCAGCAGTAATTACTAATAAATATCTTCCCCCACCTAAATAACTAATTTCTGTATTTATCAAACCGCGTAGATCTTTTAAATTACTTTCAGCTTTATTTATCATATCTTTTATAACATTTACTCCGCTACGGTGGAAAGAAGTTAAAGAAAATTCCCCTCTTACTTCAGCCTTAGGTATTTTAATATGCTCTTTTGCTACACTTACTAATTCTTTTTTAATTTCTATAGGTAAATTTACTCCCTCTATAACGCTTTCTCCTTCTTTGGCTAAAGCTTCAAAAATTGAAAATAGTTCTCCAAATTTATGTTCCAAAAGAGGTTTTAATTCTTTAATAATTTTTTCTTTTTCATATTTAATTTTGTTGGAAACTATTTCTATTAGTTTTAAAGCCCTTTGTTTTCTCTTCCATTCTATAAGTTTATCTCTTTTTTCTTTTTCTGTTACTCTCTTTAAAGATATATCAACCTGCATCTTTGCAGGAAAAACTCTTATAACTTTACAAACATATCGGTGTCCTACTTTTATTACATCATTTATATCGAATACTCTTGTAGAAGAGACTTCTCCTATAGGCATGTATCCTTCAATATTTTTGTATTCGTCTAGTTTAAAGTATGCTCCATGCTCCAATACTTTTGTTGCAGTACAAACAACCAAAGAGCCTATAGAAGGTAAGGTTTCCTCTTCAGCCATATTTTGCTACAATTTCACCCTTTATTATAGCTTTTCCTCCTGTGGGAATTAAAAGAATTTCATTACAATTTTTACATCTAACTATTGTAGTAGCATGATCAAAGGTTATTTGTTCAAAAGTACATTTTATACATCTTACTTTTATAAAGGAACTTTTGGGTCTTGGAATAATTTCGTGTCTTTTCTTTACCATATTACTTTTTAATTATTTCAAGTTTTTTAAGTCGAATACCTTTCCTGTGCAAAATATATTTACATTTCTTGCATTTCAATTTTAAGGTTTGTTTTTTTGTTACCTTTGCAAATCTTTTTTGTTCAGCTGTTCTTTTACTTCCATAACCTAAATTTTTCCTTAAATATCTTCTTTGTCCTTCAGCCAATGTTCTCCTTTTACCTGCTTTATACAATTCTACGCTATGCTCTGTATGTGCATTACATCTTGGGCAATATGTAACAATTAATTCAGGTACTTTCATCTTTATCCATCCTCAAAGCTAACTTCTTATTTATTAATATATTAGTTATATCTTCTGGTATAAAAATTATATCTCCTTCTTTAAAAGGCCCATAATAATATCCGTCAGGAGCTAAAAATTCAGGTATATTTTCTTTTGAAATTACATATAATAAGGTCATTTTTTCAGCTTGTTTCTTAATTATCTTATTTTCTAAATTTTTAAGCATTTCTACAACAGAAGGATTAAGAATACCAGTTTCGAAATAATTGTTTATTTTTTTTAATCTTTCTTTAAGAATAATTCTTAAAGCATATTTGGCAAACTTTTTTTCTAAGTTATCTATTTTGTCTTCTATTTTAACTGGCTTTTTCTCTTGCGACTTTAAAATTTCTCTGATAAAATTATAGAAATCACTATTAAGTTCTAGTAATTCTTTTTTGCTTCTTTCCTCTTCAAGCTTTTTCTTTAAATAACTATAGAAATAATTCGTTGATTGTGACATAGCCATTCAAATATAAATATAATGCTAAATATATCGGTATTTCTTTTCCTTCTATTTGATTTAACTCATACTCTTCATTCTTCATTGTAATTTTAGGATATTCTCTCTTTATTTTAAAGGAAACTTTTGCTGAACCTTTAGTTATAGCTATCGCATCATTATAAGGTTCAAATTTTTCAAGTTCATTATAAGACAAGGGGCAAACTCTAAGGGCTGTTTTTCCATGAAGAGAATTGGGTAATCTTATCAATCTATGCATATCAACTGTTACTCTTTCATCTATATTTACTGTTATATCGGAGATCCATTTGTTTAGCAGATCTTTTGATAAAGGTTCAAGTATTTTTAAAAAGGAATAATCGGATTTATATTTGGTTAGAGAATACAAATATTTCTGTTTTTTATTCAAAAACAATTTTACCTTTTTCTCATTTAATCCTAATTTATTTAGTTTTTCCTCATCAAGTTTGTTTAATTCTTCATAAATTTTTTCGCTTAATCTATTTGAGAACCCAAAGGAGTTTATTCCTTTAAATTTATAGTTATTTTTTACTAAGAAATTATGAAAATACAGCTTAAAGGATGTACCTTTAATATAATCTACAATCATATTTCTTGCTTTAGAATCTATTTTTCTAAAATCCTCATTGAAAACATGTACATGGTATCCTCTATTGCCTGAAAATACTATTAATATTTCTTCTTTTGATATTCCTAAATCTGTAGCCAAAAAATCATCTACAAGTTTAAAAACTTCTTCTTTTGCGAAATTTATACATTCATTACACACAAAACTTTTTCTATCTATTGTTAAACTCCCGCATACGTCACATTTCTCAACAAATCCTGTAGAAATTTTTTTGCAATTTTTGCAAATCCATAAATCATGGACCTTCTTGCATTCAGTATTAATATGATCGACATCTATGTCAAAGATCAAATCAACATATTTTAAGTGCTTAGCTTCCATTTGTTTCATTGAAGGAAATTCATATACTGCTGCTGAATAATATACATGCAAAGGAACCTTTTTTATTAGTTCTTTTTTAAGACTTAAGGAATTTTCAAAGGCTAAATGTCTAGTTAATGTATCCGAATTAAATTCCCAAATAGCAAACTCTCTTTTATTTAATTCTTTTACAATTATATCTTCTTCTCTAAGTCTATAATAATAGCTTGAAAATAATGATTTTATTTTTGTTTCCATTTATTTTTTTGCTTAAACTGCAAAGGATGCTTAATATTATCACAATATGGACTTTCAGGAAAACAAAGATTAGCTACCTTCATTGTTAAACAGCTAGGTACAGAATAAACCTTTCTTCCACCTCTTAAACCAAATATATGTTCAATTTGATATCTAGTAATATCTTCTTTAAAATCAGGCAAAGTTCTAAATAAATTAATTATGTCTTCCACACTCCAACCCTTTACTCTTAGATAAGTTACAAGAGCAAATCTTCCTATATGCGTAATTTTTTTCCCTTCTTTAATTTCTTGTAAAAGAATTCTCATGCAAGGAGGATCTTCTCCTTCATATTTAGTTGTTTCAATTATTTTGAATTTTTCCAATTTTATATCTTTTAGGTCTTCGATAACTTCAGGATAAACCAATGAACTCAATTCTTCACATTTTATAATTAACCATTGCCTATACTTTTCTTCAATTATTCTAACTATGTCTTTTAAATTTAAAAGAACTTTTCCGTCTTTAATTTCCTTAAAGGTTAAACTCCATTTATATCCGCTAAAGTGGGAAGCATATTGTAAGTATTCTGTTAAAGGTAAGGATATTAATTTTATTTCTTCAAAATCCTTCTTTAAGTTTTCTACAGAAATTTTTTCGCTTAAAAAATCTTTTGCTATGTACAATATTGTTTCAAATTTTTCATTGATTAATTTCTTTGCTATTCTTTTAGATTCTATGTCAGCAAATTTTTTTATGAAAAAGCTTCCTAGTTGAGAAGCAAGATATAAAGAAACTAAAAATATAGAAATCTCATTATAGGGATCTTCTTCATACTCAAGTTTTCTATTTTCAGCATATTTTTTAATTCTTTCTAAAGCTTTCCAATATATTGGGTCTTTTATTTTAATTATTTCTTCAAAATCAAAATGAATTTCTTCTAAATATTTAGCTAACGAACGTAAAAAAGGATATTGAGCAAGTAAAGATAAATTTGCTATCACAATTTGCTATATTAAATTGTTTTAGTAATAATTTTTTAATTGAAAAATATATTTTTCAATTAATTATTCGATTTCAGTTCTAGGAGCCAAATAATATACAAATTCTCCTTCGTTTACTAATGGATAAGTTACTTTTAAAGGATTCTTTGTTGAAAATTCTAATATTGTAACTTCAGATAATTCACTTTTTCCAAGTATATTTAATAAATACTCAGTTGAATATCCTGTTATGCTTTCCTTTTCTACTTCTATAGCTATTAGATCATCTCTAGTAAATTCAGAGTTTGCTCTTCCCTTTTCACTTCTTGCGTTAATGACAAATTTGTCTGGATAAGCTTTAAAAATTAAGTAATCGCTAAATTTTTCTAGATTTTTTACGGTATCATATAATAAATCAGTTTCGATTTTTATTCTTGAATCAAATTTTAATTTAAGAGTCGGTAATGTTTCTGTTGTAATATCTAAAAGAGGAAATTCAAATACGTGGGTTCCTTTTCCGAGAAATGTAAGTTTGAGCAAATTATCTTCTGTAACATCAATTGTTAATCTATAACCTTTCTTTATTCCTTTCAAAGTCTTAACCATGTCTACTATGGAAAAGCCAATTTTTACTTCTTCTTTTTCTGTTTGATAATTTGCAAAAAACATTGAGGGCAAACGTAGATCTACCATAGCTACCTTAGCGCTGTCCATAGCTCTTAATGTGAGCTCATTTGGCGTAGCTATGAAAATTGTTTCTTCAACTATATCTTTTATTGCTTCTAATATCTGTAACCAGAGCTTTGCATCGTCAAGTTCTATTTTTAACATATTCAAATAATATTTCTACACTAATAATAAAAAATTATATTTAAAAATGAAAACTCGCCTTTCAGAGTTTAGAGGAAGTTAGAACTAAATTTCTTTTAAATAATTTTTTAAAATCCTACTTATAATCCCGCCAACTATATTTGCATTTAACACATTTATAAAAAGTTGTAGGGGGCTCGTCAGCTCTTCTTGTTTGAATTATCCACCAATAAGCAAGATTATTATGACATTTGGGGCACTCTACTTCAATTGTTGGTAGATTTAAACCCTTTGTTTCATCTATGAATACAATCTCTTTACTTGTTTTGTTTACTTTGCCAGATATTACATACTTAGTATTTTTTGTTATCGACTCTTCATAGTCACATACTCTACATTTTAATACTTTTCTTTGATGATCTGGCAAGAGTAAATTTTTGCATTTAGGACAAAATTTCATGATTGAATATTTTTAATATTACTTTTAAAATATTTAAACTATGCTTCAAATACCCTCTTGATTTTAATGTTTCATATTCTTGTTTGGAAACATTTTTTAATAAAATTTTCTTCTTAGTTTTAATTATTAAAGGTTTAGGAAAATTGTTAAAGTTTTTTAAATTAAATAATAATTGATCTATAATTAAAAAAACATATCTTATTTGGGCAAAATGTTTACTTTCTTTTAATTTAATTTTTAAAAAATCTATAGGATTATCTTTAACATAAAACATTTCTATATCATCTATATATCCTGCTCTATAAATTAATGTAACTAAAATTAATTTAGAATTTATTTTTTTAAAAATACCACAGTAAAGTCTCGCTTCAAACTTTGGTATTTTAAATTTTTGCAATTTTTTCTACATCCTTTTTTATTTTTAAGAATTTCTTTTGAATTTCGCTAATTTTCTCTTCAACTATTTTTAAAGCATCACCTTCTTTTGTTGCTACAAAAAATTCAACCTCATCTATTAAGAGGTGGGGTTTTCTTGCCCATGCATTTGCTACATTTTTATCTTCTAATAATTCTCTTGATAAAAGGTAAAAGAAGCCTAGATCGACTCCTTTAAATGTTAATAATAGGGAATTTTCTGTTTTTTCCTTTACTATTACTTCCATATTTTTTATTTTTCTCTTAATAAGTATTTTAAACTAACTTTTGAAGCATTTCTTTTGTTATTGCACTCTTTACAAATCAAGATTTTCTCATCTTTTGATAAATAAAATTCTTTTCCGCATTTATTACATTCTGAATAAATTATTCCTGTTTCTTTATCTCTAATTGAAAGTAGAGGAAAATTTGAAACTGATATAACTTTAGCCCTTATATAATCGCCTATTTTTAATGGAAAATTCTCTCTGTTTTTACCTATTTTTATTGGAAGATAAGCAGTCAATTTAGTTTCTGTTCTAGAATCTTCGATGTATGCAATTTCTATCTCAGCGATATTTCTTATTATATTTTTTACAATTCCTATTACTTTATAACCCTTCTTTAATGAATGTCTAGTAAGTTTAAAATTTTGTATATCTACCTTTCTATTCTTATGATCAATTCTTAAAAGTCCACCAATTCCTGCATAGATATTTCCGTTTTCTTCAAAAGTTCCTTCGCCAGGAATATACTCTTCTATTGAAGAAATCTTATCGCCAGGTAATATTATCGGTTTATCTTTTTCACTCATTAATAAAATAGTATTGATCTACCGATACATAATATTTTCTTTTTCTATGAAATTTCATTGTTTGTTTTAACATAATTTCAAAAGTATCTACCAATTTTAATTTAAAACCATACTTTTTAGCCAAATTTAAAAAGAACTTAAAATTTCCACTTTTATGTAAAGAAAATATTTTATTTGAAACCTCGAATGCTTTCTCCAAGAATTTTCTATCCATATGTCTATATTTTGTTCCGAAAGGAGGGTTCATAAAAACACAATCTATTTTTCTTCTCAAATTGAATTTTAAAAAATCTGCTTGGATTATATCTATTATATGCTCTTTATTTATTTTACTCAAGTTATACTTTAAATTAAGTAAGGCTTCTTTATCGATATCAACAGCTATGATGTTATTTATGCCCATTAATATTCCTGCTAAAGTTAACATTCCAGAACCACAACCAGCATCCAAAAATTCTCCTTTGTTTATATGAATAAAAACATTATACATAAATTTGCTTGCCTCTTCTGAACTCAACTCATACTGTTCCAACTTAACAATCGGTCTTGTTTTTAATTTTAGATCTCTAAGAAGTATAGCTACTTGTTTTTTTAAGCTTACCATTAACCTTGGGAAATGTTTTCAGAAGCACTTTCAAGAGAAGCAATTTTTCTTTCCTTTTCTAACAATCTATTTCTTATTCTTGCAAAAGTTCCAAGAATCGTTTTTGCCTCTCTTTTTGATAAATAAGCTCTATCTAGGAGTCTTTTAAAAACTATTAAACTATGTTCTAATTTTATTCCTTTTAGTCCTGTTAAAGTTAACATTTCATTTAAAAACTTCATTATCATTTCTTTATCTTCTTTTGTAGCTATCTCGTAATTAACAGTTCTAATTTTTTCATCCCTTCTTATTTCATATAAAAAAACTGCTAAAGCATGGGATAAATTCATTGAAGGATATTCATCAGAAGTCGGAATGTATGTTAGAATATCGCATTTATCTATTTGTTCATTTTTTAAACCAGTTCTTTCATTACCAAACAATACAGCAACTTTACCTTTTAAAACATTTTTAACTTCTGTAACAGGAATAGCTATTCTTCTTAAATTTCTTTCAGATCCAATATTAGAAGTTGTACCAATTACTAAATCAACATCACTTATTGCTTCATCCAATGTTTTTACTATTTTGCAGTTTTGCAAAATATCTGCAGCATGGGAGGAAAACTTTATTGCGATATCTCCAAAGCTTTCTGGATTAACTATATAAAGCTCTTTAAAATTGAAATTTTTCATACATCTTGCTGCCATTCCAATATTAAATTCATAGCTTGGTTCGACTAAAACAATTCTCACAAATACTAAAAGATAAATTTTTTATTAATATTTCTATATACTAATACTATGCCTTTGAGACCTGGAAGATGTTATAGTAAATTAGATACAATGCCTTACACTAGAAAAGAGTATATTAAGGGAGCTCCTCCTCCTAAGCTAACGAGATATGATTTTGGAAATCCTTCTGGAAATTTTAAATCAAGAGTTGAACTTTATGCTTTAGAAGACGGATTGGTTAGAAGCAATGCTTTAGATGCAGCAAGAATGATAGCAAACAAAGAAATGGAAACTATTGGTCAGCAAAATTACCATTTAAAAGTTAACAAATATCCCCATCATATATTAAGGGAAAATAAAATGCTCGCTATGGCTGGTGCAGATAGACTTCAAGAAGGAATGAGATTAGCTTTTGGAAAACCTATAGGTACTGCTGCAATTGTTAATAAAGGAGATGTTATTTTATATATAAGGTGCGATCCTTCAGCAATTGAATTGGCAAAAAGAGCTTTAAAAAAGGCAGCATCTAAAATTTCTGTAAAAACAAGAATAAGAGTCGTTTAATAGTTTAAAATTTTCCTAATTTTTTCATATAATTCATAAAAAGTATCTGAATAAATTACTTCATCTGCAATTTTAATCAATTTTTCATTCTTTGGATTAAATGCAATTTTATATCCGCAAATTTTAAGCATAGGAATATCAAAATCGCTATCTCCTATTCCAATGCTCTCTCTATTATTTATTCCTAATTTGTATAAAATATTAGCTAAAACTTTTCCTTTATTTGTTGGTGTAACGTTTATTTTAAATTTTCCATTCAATTTTCCTTCATTATCAAAATATAGATCATTGGCTACATAATGATCAAAGTGAAGCTTTTTAGCTAATGTTTCCAATAAAGGAGTTAATCCTCCGCTTATAGCTATTACTTTAATTTTTTTATTCCTTAAAAAATCAAAAAATTCTTTGCAATAGTCCCTTATTTCTACTTTTTCAAATAATTTAATTAATTCATCATAACTTATTTTACCCCAAAGCTTTATATCAAGTTCAGCCCATTTATAATAGGAAATTTTTTTGTTATAATATAGCTCGGCATTTATTTTAGCTTTATCTTGAACATTTAAACATTCATGCACATATCTCCATGCACTATGAATTTTTGTAATTACACCGTCAACATCTATAGCTAAAGCTTTAAATTTCATCCAACTTCTTGTTTTAAAGCGCTTTTTATCGTAGCCTTTATTTCCCTATCTCTATATTTATTACCAACTTCTTCTAAATAAAACAAAATTTCCTTTCCATTTAAATATCTTGTTTCTTTATATTGCTTGTAAATTTTTTCATCGTTAATTTCTTCTATTAAACTTCCAGACACATATCCAGATAATTCTAATATATCGTTAACTTCTCCTTCTTTTAATTCTGCAGAAATTAAGAATGAATATATTTTTCTTATATTATTTTCAAAAACTAACCAAACTATAGCTAAACATTTACCTGTACTTAAAAACATTTTCTTTAACATATCTCTGTATCTTAATTCTCCTATTGGTTCAGGAAATCTTGCAAGATAAATTACAGTATCTTTTTCTAGGTCATTTAAAAGCTCACTAAGTAATTCTCTTGAATCTTTATCTACTTTTATTACTTTCATTTAAAATAATAAGTAAATTTAAAGTATAAAAACGTGTTGAAGCAAACAAAATTTTTTCTTTAGCTACGGGCCGGGTGGGATTCGAACCCACGACCATAGGCTCCGCAGGCCTACGTCATAATCCTCTAGACTACCGGCCCTACTAAATATTAATATATAAAAAATTAAATATAACATAGTGGAAATCGAAGGAAGAAAAAGAATATTGGTAGATTATATTATATTAAATAATGTTAAGGTTATTTCTCCTTCTGTTGAAAATGGTAGAGTTGTTTATCCAATTTTAAAGCTTGCAGGTTTGAAAGATGATGATGTTGAAGTTTTAGAAAAACTAGAAGAAGAAGGATTGCTTTCTTCTGAGTTATTATTAAAGGCTGTAAGATGTCCATCGTGCAAATCTCTTAATGTACTTGGAATTCTTAAATGTCCTTATTGTAATAGTATGGATATAAAAGTAAAATACATCTTTAAACATGATCAATGTGGTTTTACTGGATTAGATGATTTATTTGAAGGAAATAGATGTCCTCTTTGTTTAAAAGATGCTAATAAAAGTAATTTAAGAAATATGGGTCAAACGTATAAATGCTTAAGTTGCAATCAGACTTTTATTACTCCTTCAATTTTTTTTCAATGCACAAACTGCGGTAATATTTTTACCATTACAAATTCGGAAACTGCTCCTTTATATCAGTATAAAGTTGTAGAGAAAAAAATAGAAGAATTAAAGTTAAAAATTGAACCAATTTTATTAATTAAAGAATTAGCTTCAAAAAATGGTTTTAAAGTTAAAGAAAATGAAATATTAAAAGGAAATTCTGGAATTTTACATAAACTTAGTTTAGTTTTAATTAAAAATGATCAAGTAAAAGTTGCTATTGATTTTGTTGATAAATTAACTTTAGAATATTTAATGAGTTCTTATGTAAGAAAAATGGATTTATCAAATATTGAAATAGTTATAATAACATATCAAGAAATTTCAGATCAAAATCTTTATAATATTATTAATATTTATGGTTTAAATCTTTTTTCTTTAAAAAATATAAATGATTTGTTAAATAAAATTGAGAAATTAATTGGTAAATTTAATTAGAAATTGTTGCTTGAAATATATTTCCTAAATTTGTTATAAATTTTATATTTGAATTAATAATATCTGTTTTAATTTTAATTAAAAATAAACCAGATGAAGGAATTGTTATATTTAGATCCTCTCTCTGAAATGTTGTACTATTAAAAACTACAACTGAAACAATTTTTGAAGAAAAGGGACTATTGTTTAATATATATGTAATTGCGTATTTGGTAGGGTCATTATATTCGAATTTTAAAGAAATATAATCATAGTATGCTTTAAAGGGGTCAATACTTGAAGCAAAAATTCTAACCTTTACAGTAAGATTCGCAAGAATATAATATCCAAGATTCGTTACTGTAATTATCTTTTGAGAAAACAAAACGGCAGTGGTAAAAGATGATGTATCTACAAGCTCCCAACTATTAGTAATCACGTTGAAAATATAAACATCCTGTGTTAATGATGATAATATATCATAGGAGAAGACAATGCTTATTCTTATTTCTCCCATTGGATCTACAGGTTCTATTTCTTCAAAATCAAAAGTAACATTGGTAAAGTAAATGGCGGCCGGTTTAATTGCTGTCAAAGTTAAATAATTATCATCAAGAGGTTTAATTAAAGAAAAAATATTTCCTGAAGATGATGCAGCAGCGCTTATTAAAAATCTTTTTGGTAAATATTTATCAAAAGCTGAAGAAATTATTTCAAGCCTTTCATTTTGTTTTTCACTTTCAAAACTAAGTTTTGTTATTTGGTTAGAAAATAAGTTAAACATTTGATCTGTAATGAAGAAAATTGAAGAGAATACTGCTAAAATTATTAAAATAAAAATTAAGCTACCTATAATTGTTCCTATTGCTTTTTTCATAAAAAAGAAATAATTTAAAAAAATAAAAATTTAAGCTGGATTAATTGCTATAGTAGCAAGAAATCCTACTGTTTGACCTGTTGCTGTATTTACTCCTTGTACTTGAACAATTGTGCTAAATCCTGCTACTGGCGCATTCATTGTATAGCTATATTGAACTGTAATTGATTGTCCAGCAGATAATATTGGTCCTCCTAAAACTGACATTACTCTTGGAACGGATGCAACAACAGTACCTATATTTACTAAACCTGTTGGACCTGCTACATAAGTTGCACCAGAACCTACTGCAGGATCAACTATTTTTATATTATTTAATTTAATTGGTATATTTCCATCATTTTTAATAGTTAAAGTAACAAAAACTGTTGTGCCACCACCTGGTGCTGTAGCTCCTCCACTGATCTTTAAACTTACATTAGTTGCTCCTCCAGCTAAAAATCCTGTAACATAAAAGTATATTACTATTCCTGCTATTATTGTTATTATTATTAGAATTATCGTAGCAACTATTGGACTTACTGCTTTTATTTTCTTTAAAGTTTTATTCATAAGAATACTTTATTTTTAATATTTAAAAATTTTTTGGTTTATCTATTGTAAAAAACTTTAAAGTTAAGTTGATCAAAAAGGATAAACATTATAAAACAAAATTAACATAAAAAGAAAGCTTACCGAATAAACTAGACCTCTTCCTATGTTATTATATATAATTTTAGATAGAATTAATCCAGAAAATAAAGCTTGAAAGAATCCCATCCAGTATAATGAAGAAATTATTGCTTCCAAATTTATCTTAAAGAGAAATACTTGCATTGGTGCTTGACCAGCTGTTACGTTTTCTATAGAAGGTTGGGCTTGAATTAAAGGTTTAAAAAGCTGAGCAATTGTTATTCCAGAAAGAAATAGAAAAACTATAAATGATAAAACAATGACAGGTATGTAAATTTTTAATTGAGCTTCTCTTGTAGCTCTATAGTTTTCAAGTAGCCAATAATATTCTGAAGCACTTTTTAAAATATTTACAGCATTTTCTCCTGCAAAAAATGCTTTCTTAATTATTGAAATAAATTCTTTAGCTTGCTTAATTTTTAATCTCTTTTCTGCTAAATTCATGCTTTCTTCAAAACCAAGACCTAGCTTAAATTTTACTATTGAATTTTTTATTTCTTTACCAATGGGATATTTGTAAATTTCTGAAGCATTTTCCAATGCTTTTAAAAATGTTTGCCCACCTTTTATATTTTCTATAACCATATCTAAGAATTTTGGAAGATTTTTTTCAAAGCTTCTTATATATGCAAAATTTATAGTTTTAATAACAGTAATAGGTATCAATCCTAAAGTAAAACCTATAATTATTAAATTATTTCCTTGAAAACTTTCAGGAATTATAACAAAACGATTGCTAAAATATCCTTGAGTTGTTACCAAAAATATAGAAATAAACGTAGCAATAACAGGAATTGAGTATGTAATGTATTCAATGTTTTTTCCAATATAAATTCTCATATTTCTTCCCTACCTATTATACTAATTAGTATTGCAAGGAAGAATACAGATAATGAAGGTGTAATAAGGAAAATTAGAAGTATAATTAATAGCTCAGTTGATATAGGCAAAGCACCTGGCATTAGACTTCCCAAAGTTGTAAATAGTATAAGGAAAATTAAAGGACCATTTATTATTAATCCAACATATAGTTCTGCATTTACAGATAATTGAGATAAAAGCTTCTGTAATCTTGTCATTTTTAAATTTATTAACTCTCTTGCTTCTCTGCTTAAATATTCAGCTATATTTCCTGTTGTAACATAAACTGCACTTAAATTTGTTAAAATGCTAGCTAATTTATCTGAAGGACATCTCTTAGCTGTTTCTTCCAAAGCTTCCTTTATGCTTTTTCCTCCAAATAAAACATATTTTAAAAAAGTATTGTAAACAGATCTTAAAGCCTTTGATCTTTCCATATCTCTTAATTCTTTAAAAATTTCAACCAAATCGTTTGTATATGAAGCTAAAATTGAAGCATAGCCTGTTACAAAATGAAGTCTTGAATTTATTTCCCCTTCTCTTGATTTTCTTATTATTATAGGATAGGAGATCCAATATAAAAATGAAGATAATAAAGTTAAAATTGTAGCGATAGAGGAAGGAAGTATTGCCATTATAGGATTAATGTTTAAAAAAATGCTATGTAAAAATATTGAAACAAAGAATGCAATGATCGAAATTATTAAAGAAAGAAAGAACATAAAGGAAACATACATTTCATAACTTTCTGTTATTCCTGTTTTTAATAATGCCTCTCTTAAAGATTTGTATTCTGGTAATTTATCATGAAATAATCCATAGGAAAAAGATTGTAGCTGTGATTTTATGTTTAAATTTAATTTCTTCATTTAACTATCCATTCTGAATTTGTTAAAGCTAAAAGAGTTACTTTCTTTGGGTCAATATAATATGTGGATATAATTTCTCCTACAACTTTAAAATCCTTCAAATTTTTCCTAGCCATCCATTCAAGGATCATAGCTCTAGTGTTTATCTCATCAAATACATTTTGATATTTATTCATTTTGGTTATTTCCATTAAATGCTGGCTCTTCGTTAAATCAATATCAGAGTTATCATTATAATTCCAAGAATATACTTCATTTAGAATAGGTTTATCTAGCTTTTCATCATAACCAAGCACCTCAACAATTTGTGTTACTTTTCTTAAGCTAAGATTTCCTATTTTAACTCTTTCTATTTTTACAATCGTGCTTATCATAGATAATAAAACTTTAGGAACATCCAATGGTTTATTTATTAATCTATAAATTGCATATTCAGCATTCTCAGCATGAAAAGTAGTTAATCCTCCATGTCCTGTAGCTATTGCTTGAACTAACGTGAATGCTTCCTCTCCTCTTATCTCACCTACAATGATATAATTTGGTCTCTGCCTTAAAGAAGCCTTTAATAAATCAAACATTGTTACTTCTTGTATTCCTCCCTGCGTAGTTACTCTTGTAACCAACGGATTCCAGTTTTTATGTGGTATATTTATTTCCCTTGTTTCTTCAATTGTAACAATTTTTGCATCAGGAGGAATAAATGTAGCTATTGCATTTAAAGTAGTTGTTTTTCCAGCTCCTGTTGCACCTATTACTAATATTGCTTTTAAATTCTCTATTAAAACCCAAAGATATGCAGCTGCTTTGGGAGTAATCACTTTATTCTGTATTAATTCTATTATAGTTATAGGCTTAACAAAGAATTTTCTTATTGTAAAAGTTGGCCCTCTTTTTGATACCTCACTTAAGGTTAAATGTGCTCTGTATCCTTCAGGAAGAACAGCATCTACTATAGGTCTTGCTGAAGTAATTTGAGTGTTTCCTTTATATGCTAATCTTAATACTAAGTTTGTAAGTTCATTTAGATCTGTAAAAATTATGTTTGTAGGAATATTCTCATATTTTTTATGGAAAACATAAACAGGAGTATTAATACCATCACATGATATATCTTCAACATTAGGGTCTTTAATTAAGACTGTTATTGCACCATAGTCTAAAAAATCCCTTTTTAAATAATATGTAATTTTTTTAATTTGGAAATCTTCAAGTTTAATTTTAAATCTTTTAATGAATTTTAAAATAATTTCTTCTAAGGATTTTTCCAAATCTCCTTTTATTGAAGAAAAATCTACTTCTTCATATATTGCATATTTTATTTTTTCCAAAGCATCCTTTTCTTTTTCATTTAGTTCAGGCTCTATTACTTCATAAACATAACTTCCACCTTCAAATTTTATAGCTACAAATGAGAATGGTGGATCAATAGGATAAAACTCATGAAATGATGAAGTTTTTTGCATCAAATATATTATGTAATGAGTTAATTTATTTCTTTCAACAATTTTTTAAGTCAAATAAAATATTTCTTGTTTAAGAAATTTAATATAACGATGGTTAAAAAAGTAGTAAGAGTAAGAGAATATAAAAAACTAGATTTAAGAGGAGGAATCCTTTTCGATGGCTTTCCTAGCATAGGTTTAGTTAGCACTATTTTAGCAAACTACTATATAGCTTCCTATAACTTAGATTCAATAGCAGTAATAGATTCACCAGTATTTCCACCAATAACTACAATTTATGCAGGTAAACCAAAATTTCCAGCAAGAATTCATGCAGATGAAAATTTAAAATTTGCAGTAATTTCCTCTGAATTTACACCCCATCCTTCTCTTGATAGAGAAATAGGTTTAGCAATATGTAAATGGGCTATAAAGCATGGTATAAGTAAAATAATTACAATAGAAGGTATTTTAGAAGAAAAGGATATGGAGGAAGCTTGTAAAGTCTGGGTTGTTGGAAGTACAAGTAAATCTATGGAGGATATTAAAAAAGCAGAATTGCCTATACTTGAATATGGAGCAATAATGGGGATTCCTGCAATAATATTAAACGAATGTAAATTTGCAAATATTGATGCATATTGCTTTATTGCAAAAGTTCATCATACCCATCCAGAATTTAAGGCAAGTGCAAAAGTTCTTGAAATGATCAATAAACTTATTCCAAAGATTTCTTTAGATCCTAAACCATTATATGAAGAAGCTGAAAAAATAGAGAAAAAATTAAAGGAAGTGAGAGAACATATAAAGCCTGTGGAAGCTCCAACTGGCTTATTTTATAGATAAATTAAATTTTTCTATTAAATATTTTGAATTGGGAAGCATTCCATGATCATTATTTAAATAAATGTAGCAAATTTTAGGCTTTAATTTAAAAATCTTTTCTACTATTTCATCCAATTCCTTTTCTTCATATACATCAGCATACCATTCCCTTCTTCCATGCATTCTTAAATAAATTATTTCATTTATTTTTAAAATATCATTTGGTAATTCTGGTGAATCTACTGAACAAAATATTAAATAATTCTCTTCAAAAATTTTTATTACTTTTTCATTCCACCATGAAGGATCTCTAAATTCTATTACTGCTTTATTTTCAAGCTTTACTTTTTTAAAGAAATTTAGAATTCTTTGCAAATTCTTTTCTTCATAAATAAAAGTAGGAGGCATTTGAAATAGCCAAAAGGAAATTTTATCTTCTATTTCTTTTAAATTATTTCTAAATTTATTGAATAGCTCAATACCCCTTTCACTTAATCTTGAAAGATGGGTAATGCTTCTATTTACTTTGATGGAAAAATCAAAATCTTTAGGTGCTTTTTTCCAGCTATTGATCCAACTTTTGAAAGGAAAGCTGTAAAATGTAGCGTTTATTTCAACTGTTTTAAATCCCTGATTAACATACCATTGAAATTGGCTTGGTTTTCCTTCATTCCAAAAATAATTATAACCACTTGTTCCTATTCTTACTATCATGAGTATTCCTTTAGAACTTTAGCCATTTCATAAATAACTTCATATGGATTTTGTGATTTTACTATACTTGAAGCTACAAGAATTCCTTCAGAACCTAACTTTAATGCTTCTTCAACATCTTCTTTATTTGATATTCCTGCTCCGCATAAAACTTTAATTTTTTTATCATGACTTTTTACAAGTTCCAATGTTCTTTTAATACTTTCAGGCTTATATTTTGAAACTGACTTTCCTGTACCTATTAGCTCGGGAGGCTCTATAGCTATAATATCTGGCTTAAAATAAGATAGTTCTAAGCATTCTTCTGGAGAAATTCCGCATACTAAACTTGTTATATTCATCTTTCTTGACTTATCTATCAAGAATTTCACTTTTTCTTTTTCAATTCTCTTTTCTGAATGATTTATAATAATTCCATATGCACCAGCTTCTTTTATTGCTTCAACTGGAATATGCCCTGTATAGCTTCCAGGCTCTACGGGATCTGCTGCTTGTGCAAACGTTATTATTATTTTAGATATTTCTTTTATGTAGGTAATTAAGGGTGCAACTCCTATACAAACATCTAATTTATCAGATATTTCCTTAGCATACTTAGAAATTATTATTGATCTATTTCCAATTATTTCATTAAAACATTTAAAATTTATAAGAAAAAAAGGAAATTTTAGAAAAAAATTCATTTAGCTTCAACAAATCTTTTCTCCAGTTTCTTTATAACTTCTGGTAAAGTAGTGTATTCCATTTCTTCAGGTCCTAATCTATGTGGCATGAAAGGACCATGTCTTCTTATATACTCTGCTACTTCTGATGCTTTATTTCTTACATATTCAAACGCTGGGTCATCGAATAAATCTGCAGGACCTAGTAATTTTCCATTGTAAATCTGGAATCCCAATGCTACGACTCTTGGAGGGCCATCGAATCTTGTTACTTGAGAATATCTTAATGGAACAGGCATTAAAGGACCTACATGGCTTCCTCTCATCCATCCTGAAACTAAATAAGGATATGCAAAAGCTTCTAAATATTCTCCTACTGCAGGCAATCCTCTTTGAGCTCTAACAATACATACAGGATCATCTTTACCAACATATCTTCCAGCTATTAAAGATAATCTAGTTGTACTTGCTGATGCTGCAATTAATCCATCTTTTCTATAAACTCTTGCAATTACAAATCTTCCAGGAGTTCCTATTAATGCCAATAAATCATAAGATTCTTCAGGTGTTTTTAATAATATTGATTTTCCTTCAATTAGATCCATTACTTCAAAAATGAATCCTTCATGCATTGAAGGATCAATTACCAATCCAGGTGTACAGAATGGATCTGCAAATACTCTATATAAAGGCAAATTCCATGCACCAGGTTCAGTTTTATCTGCTGCAAAAACTATTATTGGTTCGCTTGGTCTTTCTTCAAATTCCATTTCTGCTACTCCTGGTCCTAAACCTTTAACATTTCCTGAAAAAGCTTCAGATAATAGATCTTGTCCTGCTGCATATAATTTATATTTCTTAGAAACATTGTTTGTTACTTCTTTAAAAACATTCCATGCTAATTCATGTATTATAGGATTATCTGTACCTTTATCATGGGTCATTAGAAGCTCTAGGTCATCGCCTGCATTAAATACGAAATAATCAAATATTTTATTTTCATTTTTTGCTTTTTCAAGCATATTTTTAGCATATTCTATTTGTTCGTTTGTTACTTTATGATGTCCTGCAAGACTCCCTATGTCTGCTTTTATTAAACTTACAGTTACTTTAGCCATAATATGATAATAATTTCTAAGCTAAATAAATTCCCTTAACGTTCTCTATTTAATTTAATAAAAAAACTATTGATTTAATCATGCGAGTTATTAATATAACTCAAAGGAAATTGAAAGTTATTTTCCTTTAATTTTTCTCATTTTAGCTATCTTATATTCTTCTAAAAAATGTTTCCAAGCAGCCATTTTAGCACTGTAAAATATATCAGTTAGAATATATGAAATAGCTAAAATTCCACAAATTATAATCGACCATATCTCTGTTTTTATTAAAATAGAATATATAAAGAAAAATACTACTATCACAATTGTAACAATAGCTCCTGAAGCATGCATTATAGCTCTTCTTATTGGACTAGTATTTAAATAACTGTAATAATCAAGTTTTAATGCAGGTTCAATTTTTATTTTTCCTTTAGAACTTCTATGAAAAATGTAAATTCCGCGAGGATAAATGTATAGAAATTTTATTCCAAAAATTCTACCAGTAGCATATTGAGTTATTGGATGAAGTGATGCAGATAAGATAAAAGAAGCGATAGGTAAATAAACGCTTAGCAAAAATTTATCCGAATAAACTATAAAATAAAAAAAGATCGTTATTATTGAAACTAAAGTTAGCAAAACTATTCCTAAAATTGGTCTAAACTTCCATTTCCATTTTTTATCAAAAACTTTTTTATTTATTTCAGCTATCTTTTTACCTAATACTTTAGCAACTTCTGGATCAATTTTTGCCTCATGCACAATATCCCAAAATCCCAATTTTTTTAACTTTAAATTTCCTTTATTAACTTCTTCTTTTATTTTTTCTAATTTTTTTATTAATTCTTCAACTTTTTCCATGTTTCATAAAATAAAAAGTTTATAATTTAAAATATAAAATAAATATTTAAGTAAAATAAAGTTAAAATTTAAAAGTTATGATTTACTAGTTTATCCACCCAGTTTTTCTTTTAACTTATTCCTTAATTCTTCACTTAATTTAGCGTTTTCATTCACTATTTGATTAAATTTCTCAATGTCATTTCCCAAAATTCTTAATATTGCATCTTCCAAAAGCTTTTGCATTTCTTTAATATCCTTTGTAACCAAAGCATCAACTTCCCAGCTTTCATCTCCAAACATTTTATTATACCATTTAAATCTTGGATCTTTTTCTTTAGCTGGATTAGGAGGTAAATTATAATCAATAATTTGCTTAGCTGTTAAAGCTACTCTTACTTCATCCAAGTCAAAGTGATGGAAAACTTTTAGTAAACTCATATAGAATCTATTAATATCTAGACCGCTTGGATCGTGATCACTAATAACCAAAGCCCATATTTTTTGACCTTTATTTAATCTTTCTTTAATTTCTGGAGCCAATTTACTTATCCTTGTCCATACCGCTCCATATCCTTTAAAACTTATCAAAGGAACATAATACTTAGCACATACACTATTTAATTGACCAAATAATTCTCTTTTTTCAGTAAAAACATAAATATATTTGCCAATTTCATCCCATGGATTTTTACCCATGGCTGGAATATTTTCCATTGCTTTTTGTATTGCCTCCTCAACATTTGCAACCCCTAAAATTGTTGGGAAATATGCTAAACTTTCCGTTTCTGTTATCATACTCCAATCCACTTCTCCAATTATTCTAGCTTTTAACATAAACTCTACAAGTTTATTGTAATGTTTCAAGTCATTCTTATAATCTGGTAATTCTAAACCTACTAAGTAATAATGTATTTGTCTTATTGTTACAGGTTGTCCTAACTCTTTAACTGCTCTTTTAGTAAATTCAATTGCTTTCCTTTGCCATTCAAAGTTTAGTTTTAATTTATTTTTCTTAGGAACAGTTCTTGTAACATCCTTTTGCTTCCTTCCATACATTTTTTGGAGCCATTTTAAATTATACGAAGTATCCAGAAATTTTAGTAACCTTTCATTTTGACTCATAATACTAATTTTCTAGAAATGAGGTAATATATAAATACTTAAGCTTAAATTTTATATTTCAAAATTCAACTATTTTAAATCTATTTCAATAGGCAAACCTTGTTTATTATTTAACCACTTTTTAAATTTCTCACTTAGTGGAATACTCTTGTAAAGTTCTCTTCTTTTAGCTTCAAGCATATTTATATTTTTTCTTTCTTTTTCAGCTACCAACATAACCTTATTATTATAACTTTCAGCTATTGTTTTTAACTCGTTAATGTAATTCAATGCTTCAGAACTTCTTAGCAAATGATGATCTACTATTAAATTTGGGATATATTTACAAAGCATCTTTAAATTTTCAATTCCTTTATTAAAATTTTCTATCCTAACTTTACTGCCAACCAAATATAAAGGAGGACCACTTAGCAATAAAAAATCAGGTTTTTCCCTTATTATCAAATCACAAGTTGTTTTGCTCATTGGACCTTCAATATCTGAACCAAAGATGAACTTTTCTCCACTTTCTTCGATTATTACCATTATAACATAGCCAAGTGGAGTATTTTCTTCTCCATGAGGAACAGCTTTGGAAAATTTTAATTTTAAGCTATTGAATTTTTTTTCTTTTTCATCGGCTATTTTAATTTCCTTTGCTACTTTTTTTAATTTAGGTATAAATTCATTTGCTCTTTCTCTTTGACTAAAGTTTATGTTATTATAATAATCTTTCAAGTAAACTATTTTATTCGAGTAAATTTTTTTAGCGCTTTCGTAATTGGCAAAAGTCCATAGATTATCTATCTTATCCCAGAAAGGAGTATAATGATCATAATGGTAATGAGTAATACAAATTATATCAGCAAAATTAGAAATTTCTTCAACTTTTCTTCTTGCTTTATATAACTCTTCATATTCAATTTCATGCGGCATTAATCCAAATCTTGGTCCTAAAGCTACTCCTGGATCAATTAAAATGTTGATATTCTTGCATTCAACGAAAGTTGCTAAAGACCTTGTTCCTAATGTTTCTGCAGAAATTATATTTATTTCCATTATTCCAATAAATTTGGAAAGTCTTTTTTGATTATTTCATCGAAAATTTCCAAAGGATCTTCCATTTTATTATATAACGGTTCTTTTCTTTTCAAAGGATTTTTTATAAAATTTTTAACTAATTTTATTATTTCATCATTTTTACTAACATGAATTATCATGTTTTCTTTTACAAATCTTTCATACATTTTTTGAACAATAGGAAGATAATCTATAATTAAAGGCACACCACTAACCAAAGCTTCTCCTATTATTGAACCTGTAGCAATAACTATATCAGCTTTTGTTAATAATGTAGGAACATCAACAAACTTTCCAACATATCTTTCCAATGTAATTAAATTTATTTTCTCGCTTAACTTTCTCAATTCATTAACTAAATAATTAAAAGTATTTTTATCTCTTTCAATGTGAGAAGCTAAATATGCAGGCTCTCTTATTACAACGTTTATTTTGTTTTCTACAATTAAATTTTTAATATTTTCATAGTTATATTCATGTCTTTTTAACCATGTTACTGGAGTTAAACCATCATATTCTATGACTTTTTGTGCTCCTAACTTTTTAAATTCGTTTCCACAACCTTTAGGAACGATCATCAAAGTTGCCAAAGAAGCAGTAAGCCTTGATGCAAACACAGATTCTGGAGAATCATTGAAATCAAATATAGGTTTTCCTGCTTGAAAGCATATTCTTGAAGCTTCCACACTTCCATGATGAATTAAAGCTTTAGGGTTATTCTTTAAAAACCATTTTAATAATTCATAACTTCTTTCGATACTAAAAACAAGTTTTTCTGTTATATTTTTTCCATGTTTTCCAATAACTTCGTATTTGATTCCAAGATTATTTAAAGCGGTTATACTCTCAGAGTATTCTCTTGAAGTAATTAAAGAAGGATATTTTTCTGCAAAATATTTGAAAAATCTTGCTTGTTTTGCTGTAAGTATATCTATCCAAAATTTCATTATGAATTAATAATTCTATGCAATAAATACTTAGAGATTATTTGCAAAAACGCTTTTATATTTTAAAATTAAGATTTAATATTCTATATCTTAAAGACTTGTTCGATTTTCAATAATGTAATTACCTTATAGTTTATTAGTGTGGAAGATATAACAAATATTGTGAAAATATTAATAATAGGTGGCGGGCCTGCAGGTTTAAATTGTGCATATTGGGCATCTAAAGAAGGTCATGAGGTTGAGTTATATGAAATGAGAAACAAGTTGGCTTTTAAGCCCTGTGGCGAAGCGGTTTTTTCCGAAGGTTTTGATTTTGTTCCTATAAAACCTGAAGAATCAAAATGGGCTTTAAATTATATTGATAAGGCTGCAATATATTACGGAGGAGAAGAAATATTTGAAATAGATACTAAACCTTATTTTGGTTGGATAATAAATAAATCGTTATTTCTTGAAGATCTTATGAATCAAGCAGTAGATGAAGGAGCAAAAATCTTCCTAAATAAGAAATTAGAGAATATCCAAGAAGAAAAATATGATTTAATAGTTGACGCAGCAGGCTACATAGCTACATATGCTAGAAGAAAAGGTTTAGATTATAGAAATTACAAATCAGCACCTGCAATAAGAGGCTATGGAAAAACTAATAAAATTAAAGAAGATACTCTTTACATTGATTTCTTTGGCACAGGATATGTTTGGATATTTCCTTATGGAAAAGGTTATGTTAACTATGGAGTAGGAGGACATTCAACTTCTAAGAACTTTTTTCTTGAAAGAATGCAAAGATTTTTAAAGAAATTTGATGTTGAACCCTTAGGTAAAATTGAAGGAGCAGCTTTTCCTGCAAATGGTCCTTTAAAACAATTAAGATTAGGTAAGGTTGTTGTTGCAGGAGATTCTGCTGGTATGGTTATGCCTTCAAGTGGTGAAGGAATCCGTTTCGCTCTTTTTGCAGGAAAAAATTGCTTTAAAAATGACTATGAGAAAATATTTTGGGAAAAGTATGGTGAAAGGTTAATGGTTGGTAAAAAAATAGTAAATTTCTGGATGAAATTAAATGAAAAGGAAATAATAAAAACAATTAAAACATTAAAACCTTTGACTTTAATTGAAGCTTTTATTGAAGGTAAAAAACCAAGTATATTTGAAGGATTAAAGTTAATTTCAGAGCCTTCTATAGTTCAAAAAGCAATAACAACAGTATACATTTAATTTTGCCTTTTTCTTAGCATAAATGATGGGTTTTTATATAAGTTGATAATTTTAAAATGCCGGGGGTGGGATTTGAACCCACGACACCGGATTTCACGCATGCCTGACCCTTGGCATAGCATTATGAGTCCGGCATCCTAGCCAGGCTAGATGACCCCGGCTTATAAAATATAATAGTAAAAAATAAAAATTAAATTTCTTTAAATACTCTTTCATAAATGCTTTTTAAATTAGGATTAACTTTTACTTCCTCTTCACATAATTTCTTTATTTCTTCTATCGAAGGAGCTTTAATATTAAATCTCGAAAAGTTTTCTTCGAAACTTTTTAATGTTTCTTTTAATTTAGGTAAAGAAGAAATTTCTATATTTAACTGGGCTTTCATCGTCCCACCTTTTAATATCAAGTTTTTAAAGAATTTTGGTAAGGTTTCGTTTAACTGGTTAAATAACATTCTTACAGTATTTTTACCATGAATTTTTTCCAAGATATTTCCTAAGTTTTCTAAAATAAAGGCTGGATATGTAAAATCTACTGCATTATCTTTATAAGAATATTTTACTGCATATCTAAAGGCAATAAAGAATACTGATTTAACTTTTTCATGGTTTTTAATTTCATATAAAACTTCTTGGTTTTCTAGCCATTTTATAATTTCTTCTTCATTAATTGATTTTCTTTTATCTAATAATCCTTTAAATTCTTTATTCATTCTTTCTATTAAAAAATCTAAAACTTCTTCTTCCATTACTTGCATTTTCTTGCACACTTTTAAAGTAATTACTAAATCTATTTCATCTAGTTCTTTTGGTATAGATAGATAAATATTTTGGAAATCTTTAGCAAAAATATTACTTAGGAATTCCTTTGTCAGATCGTTTCCATGGGTAAGAATTATTCCTTTTACTGATGATTTTTTAATAAGTTGAAGATAATCTGAAACATTACCATGTTCGTTTATTTCTACCAGATGTACGTTGCATCTTTTACCTAAAGCTACCCCTTCAAAATCTATTAATTCTCCTCTTCTAGCCATTAAAAGTTTTTTAGCTATCGACTTTTCTTCAACTTTACCTGTAAATATAACTGTACTTCTTTCATCCAAAATATATTCTTGAACATAAATTAAACTTGGTCCATGTCTTAAGTTAGCTGGTGTTGTTAAAACAACGTAGGGTTGTTCTGATTTTATTATATCCTTTCTTATAGCATCGCTTACTTCCTTTATTAATCCTGCAGATTTAACATTTAAATATACGTCTTTTAAGTATCCTTTAAGCATTGGATAGTACCTATCGTATATTTTAAAAGCATCCCTTACACTTCCATCAATGAAAATATTAACACGTGGTAATTCGTTAGATAAAATTTTACTTGCTAAATAAGTTGCGATCTCTTGAGCTCTTCCTATAGCCGGAATTGGCATTATAACCTTTCCTTTCAGCTTGATAGTGTTTGAGATTAATTGAATAATTTTTTCCATATTTTTAAAGAACGTTTCTTCTCCTAAACTGAAGTTACTTTCTGAAATTATCAAATCAGTTCCTATTTGTGGTAAGAAAAATTGTCCTGCTAAAGGTAAATTCATTAAACTAATATCTCCTGTATAAAGAATTAATTCTGAATCAATTCTTATTAAATAAGATAATGCTCCTAATATGTGTCCAGCTTGTATAGGTAGAACTTTTATGTTATCGCTTATTTTTATTATTTCTCCTTCTTTTACAAAATTCACTGTTTCAATGATTTCATCGATCTCTTTTTTAGGAATTTTATATTTCTGTTTAATTTCCAAATTACTTATCGTAATTTTACTTAATTCCTTTGTTGGTTCGCTCATGTAAACATTTGCATCAGGAAACATTCTTTTAAGAATAGTTATACTTCCTACGTGATCTGCATGTGCATGAGTTATGAAGATATGTTTAACTTCTTTATCAATTTTAGTAAAATCTGGCATTTCATATTGGTAACCACAATCAAATACTGCACCTTCATTATTTACACTAAGTAATATTAAATTTGGCTTCCCTATACTACAACCACTTATGAATTTGATTTTCATGGATATCAATATATAGAAAAATTTGGTTATATTTTTCTCTCTTAAAAAATCAGATGTGGTAGATTTTCGCTGTTTATGCTTTTTAGTTTTATATTTAGATCAAAATTTTAAGTACCTATAGTAACAACTCATTCAAATCTTTTAGCTTTATGTAACAATTATGATTTTATGTTCAAAACTATTTGAGCAATTTATAATTCAATTCTTTCACTTGAAGCTTTTCGTAGTCTATTCATTATAGTTAAACCTAGCCCTTTATCGATAATTCCTTCCACAATAAAGATATCAGCGTTACTTTTATCTACCAATCTTAAGTTATCGAATAAATTATAAGCTATTTGGAAATAATTATTCTTACTTCCAAGTTTTATTATGACTTCGCATTTTCCCTTAAATAATTCAAAGTTTTCTTCAGTAATTAACAGTCCAACTCTTTTACCTTTTCTTTTTTCTAATTCTAACAATTCGTTAATTTTTTGTATTTTTTTATTTTCCTCTCCTTCAACTAATATTAATGGTTTTTGAGGAGCGTAATGCCTGTATTTTAATCCCGGAGAAACTACAATATCTTTCTCTGTAAACTTTTTTAATCCTTTTGCAATCTCATTTACCATAATTTCACCAACTTCCTTTAAAACTTCTTCTATTGGCAGAGCACCTGGTCTAAGTAATAAAGGTGGTTTTTTTGTAAAATCTATTACTGTAGATTCTACACCAAATAATGTTTTACCTCCATCGATAATTAAAGGTATCGATCCTTCTAAATCATTTAAAACATGCTCAGCACAAGTAGGACTAGGTCTGCCTGCTTTATTAGCACTAGGAGCAGCTATAGGTTTTTCCGATAAATCAATTAATTTTAAAGCTACAGGATGGGAAGGCAATCTTACTGCTACTGTAGGTAATCCTGCAGAAACCTCATCAACGATTATTTTTCTTCTTTTTAATATAACTGTCAAAGGACCTGGCCAAAATTTTTTAGCTAATTTATAAATTATTTCAGGAATATCATATGCAACATTTTCAATATCTTCATGTTTTGATATATGTACAATTATAGGATTATCTAGAGGTCTACCTTTTGCTAAAAAAATTTTTTTAACTGCTAATGAATTAGTTGCATCAGCACCTAAACCATAAACTGTTTCTGTTGGAAAAGCTACCACTTCTCCTTTTTTTATGTATTCTGCTGCTTCTTTTATAAGATGATCTTCAGGATTAAAAGGATCGACTTTAATTATCTTAGTCTTCACAAGTTAGATAATAGGAAATTTAAATTAAATTATTAAAATGGGGCCGCCAGGATTTGAACCTGGGACCATGCGGTCCCAAGCCGCACATTTTGGTCATGCTTTAAGCATTCTAACCAAGCTGAACTACGGCCCCTTACACATATTATAATAAGGAGTTATTTTAAAATTTTCTTTATTTCCTTCATACTTTAAAATGAAACAAAACACTAAGGAGAGACTGAACAAATCTTGTTTGAAATTAAAGAAAAATTAATATATTACAAAACAAAAATTAACAATAGCCAGCCGGCCATAGGGAGCGGGAAATACCCGGTCTCATTCCGAACCCGGAAGTTAAACCGCTCACCGTGGCTACTTTTAGTACGGTCCGAAAGGCCGTGCGAAGGTAGCCATGCCGGCTGGCTATTGAAGCTTATTAAACGAGAAGTTTTATCTTATAATTTAAAAACTCGCCTTTTAGTGCATGGATTGAGTCGGAGGATTATAAAAAGTTTTTCATAGTAAGCATTTAAAAGTTTTAGTGATTAATTTAATATTAATGAGTGAGAAAAAAGTTTTAAACATCTTTGATGAATATTTAGCTATGCTTATCTTTGCAATATTGAGAAGATTTTATTTGATTTTTTACGAATTTTTATCTTTGGGAAATATGTTTTTAATTAAGAAATTTAAAAAAATGAAATACAAGAAAAAAGCTCAATCTCAAATTTCTACATCAGTAATAATTGTAATACTCATAATCGCTCTAATAATTATTTTATTTATCTTATATCCTTATTTCCCTCGTACATTTTCCTCACCACTTAATCCAACCAATTCAAATTCCTCAGACCCCTTTGCATTTTTATTTTATTTGTTTTGGATCTTCTTTATTTTGTTTGGAATGATGGCTTTTTTATTGCCAGGTTTTCAACTATCTATTGCTAGAAGGTCCATATTATCTAGAATTCAAGGGAAATTAAGAATTTTAGATGCCTTAGATAACAGAGCTAAAAAAATATTAGCCGAACAATTAAAAAAGTATGGTGGTAATGTTGAAGAGTTGAAGGATAATGTAAAAGAAATTGTTGAATATTTTGAGATCGAACCGGTAGATAGAGATCCAAGTGGTATTCTTAATAGATTGGAATATATTCTTGATGTTACAAAATATAGATTTCAAACTTTAATTAAAACATATGCACCAAAAGTAAATAAAGATGAATTGGATTCATTATCAGATACAGCTGCTGTTGCTCTTGTCATTCATTTATTAAATAAACAAGCAAAACACTGGTATTTATTAGCTGAAAAGTATAAAAATTATTATCTCGCTGTCCAGCTTGAATTTATTATGCCTATAATTTTAGATCTTGCTAGAAGCTTTTTAAGAGCCATTCCAGCAACTACAATGCAAATTCCAATAGGAGATGGAATTGGTCCTTTAGTTATTGCAAGAATGTATAAAGACTTAGGTGTAATGCAAATAAGAGATATAGGTAATGATATGATTTTAGGTGAAGCTATGTATCAAAATAGAAAATTATTATTAATGAAAACTAAAGGACCTGCTTCAAGAGTAGGAAAACCAGGTGCAGCAGTTAGGCAAGTAATAGAAGAATTTCAAGGAAAAATAGATTTAATTGTTACAATAGATGCTGCTTTAAAGTATGAAGGAGAAGAAACTGGTTCTATTGCTCAAGGTGTGGGTGCAGCTATAGGAGATCCTGGTCCTGAAAAGTTTAAAATTGAAGAAAGTGCAATGAAATATAGAATACCATTATTAGCTATAATTATTAAGCAAAGTTTTACAGAAGCAATTTCTCCTATGTTAAAGGTATTAGCTGAAAAAGCAGATGTTGTAGTTGAAAAAGTTAAAAAATTAGTTGTTGAGACCGTTCCTGAAGGAGGCACAGCATTAATAGTAGGAATAGGAAACACCCTAGGAATAGGTGAAGCATCATGAGTAGGGAAATAATAGAAATTATAGAAGAAAGTTTAAAAGTTAAAACAAAAACTTTGCTTGAATGTGAGAAATGCAAAGAAAAAGTTGAAAGAGATCATAAAGAGGGAGATTACGTTAATAAATTAACTGATGAAAAATGTCCAAAATGTTCAAATATAATGTATATTAAACTCATCTATGCTATACAACCTGTAGTACAAAAACAATCTTTATTCTAAGTTTTTATAATTTTGGATAAAAAACTAAAAATAAAAAAATTAGTTAAAAAATTTTATGAAGACTTTTCAAAGGAATTTAGTGCTACACGTATTAAACCATGGAAAGAGGTCGTTTACTATTATAATCTTTTTAAAAAGAACTCTATTATATGCGATGTGGGTTGCGGTAATGGTAGACACTCTTTTCTTTTGGTTGATGATAACTTGGTAGTAGGTTTAGATTTTTCATTCAATTTAATAAAAATAGCTCATACGAAAATCAAAGAAATGGGAAAAATATTTCTGCCTGTAGTAAGCGATGCATTATATATGCCTTTCAGGAACAATTATTTTGACGCTGTAATATCAATAGCTACAATTCATCACATTCCCTTATTTCATTACAGAAAAAAATTCTTAGAGAATTGTTTAAATATTACTAAAAGGAATGGGATAATTTTATTGACGGCTTGGAATATAATGAATTTAAAAAGACTTTTTTTATGTATAATACAATATCCTTTAAAATTTAAAGGAGAAATTTTAGAATTTGGTGATGTTTATATTGGATGGGGTAAAAAAGCTAAAAGATATTATCATCTATTTACTTTAAATGAAGTTAAGAAACTTTTTAGAAATTTTAATGTAAAAATCTTATTATTAACATCTTTTAAAGGGAAATTTTTAAAAGAAAACTATCTAGGAATAATCCTTAAAAATTAGTCTTCTAAAGTTATCTCAGAGAAATTTAAGTAAGGTCTAAGAACATCAGGAATTATAATTCTATCTTCTTCTTGATAATTTTCTATTAAAGCTGCAAATGTTCTTCCAATAGCTAATCCTGATCCATTTAATGTATGAACATATTCAGGAGTTTTTCTTCCACCTCCTACAAATTTTAAATTTATTCTTCTTGCTTGGAAATCTGTACAATTACTACATGAAGAGACTTCTATATATTTATTTTGGGAAGGGAACCATGCTTCAATGTCATATGTTTTTGCTGAAGCAAAACCAAGATCTCCAGTGCATAGTAATCTCACTCTATAAGGAATATTTAATAATCTTAAAATCTCTTCCGCATCATTTACAAGCTTTTCCAATTCCTCGAAGCTAGTCTCAGGGGCTGTGATTTTAACAAGCTCAACTTTATTAAATTGATGCACTCTTAAGACACCTTTTAAATCCACATGTCTTCCAGCTTCTCTTCTAAAGCATGCTGAATAAGCAACGTAGTATATAGGTAAGTCTTTATAATTTAATGTTTCATTTGCATGAAAATTGACTAAGGCAAGTTCTGCTGTAGGTAAAAGCCATAAACCATCTTTTTCTGTTTTATACATATCATCTGCAAACTTAGGCAAATGTCCCGTTCCAAATGCTCCTTCAGTCGTTATTAAAAAAGGAGGAAATATCTCTTTGTAACCTTTTTTTACATGAGTATTTATCATAAAGTTAATTAATGCTCTTTCTAAAGCAGCCCCTTTGTTTTTTAAAGCATAAAATCCTGAACCGGCTAATTTTACTCCTCTTTCAAAATCTATTATGTTAAATTTTTCTCCTAAAACATAATGAGGTAAAGGTTTGAATTTAAAGGTTCTCTTTTCTCCCCATTCTCTTACTGTAATGTTATCTTCTTCTCCTTTACCATAAGGTACACTTTCATGCGGTATATTAGGAATTCTGTATAATAAATCATCTCTTTTTTCTTTTAATTCTTTTACTTCTTTTTCAAGTAAACTGATCACTTCATCAACCTTTTTTATTTCTTGCATTATTTTTTCTTTTTCTTCTTCATTTAATTTAGGAATTTTCAATGTTAATTCATTTTTCACATGCCTATTTTTTTCTAACTCCCTTAACTTTTGCCTGTAAAGTTTATCATATTCAATAAGATTATTTAAAGGAAAATCTAAGTTTCGTTTCTTTAAAGCTTCTTCTACTACCTTAGGATTTTTTCTTATGAGATTAATATCTATCATTTTCTTCTATTTATTCTATTTTCTATTAAATAATTTATAAAAGCATAGTAAGGAGGAGAAGGATTTAATACCCTTGCTTTAAATTCAGGATGTGCTTGAGTTAGAAAGTAAAAATGATCTTTTATTTCAGCAATTTCAACTAAGTTATCTAAGCTAAATCCTGAAAATATTAATCCTTTTTCTTGTAATATATCATAAAATTTAGGATTAATTTCATATCTATGTCTATGTCTTTCTTTAATTACTTCTTGTTTATATATTTCATAAGCTAAAGTTCCTTTAACGATTCTTATTTCGTAAGCTCCTAATCTCATCGTTCCACCTTTTGCCTCTATATTTTTTTGTTCAGGAAGCAAATCTATAACAGAATATTTCGTATATGGATCTACTTCTGTGCTATTAGCTCCTTCAAGCTTACATACATTTCTCGCAAATTCTACTATTGCCAACTGAAATCCAAAGCAAATTCCTAACATAGGCATTTTATTTTCTCTTATTATATGCGCTGCTAAAATTTTTCCTTCAGCTCCTCTTTTTCCAAAACCTGGTAAAAGAATCGCTCCATCACAAGATAAAATTTCGTCAATTAATTTTGTACTTTCCTTTTTTTCGAGCTCTTCAGCATCTATCCAAACTTGGTTTACTTTTGTTCTTAGCCAAAAACCAGCGATTCTTAATGCTTCATTTATACTTACATAAGAATCCTTTAATTTCAAGTATTTACCTATCATTGCTACGCTAACAGTATATTTAGGATTATCTGCATTATCCATTAATTGTTTCCACTCATTCCATTTTGGTTCATTTCTTTGTAAATTTAGTAATCTAACCAACAATTCCCCTATTCCTTGTTCTTCTAAAATCAAAGGCATTTTGTAAATGTTTTCAACATCGTAGGAATTAAACACAAATTCTTCTCTAACATTACCAAACAGCGCTATTTTTTTTCTAATTTCTGGACTAATAGGTTTTATGCTTCTAGCTACTATTATTTCTGGCTGAATACCAATTCTTCTTAGTTCATTCACACTATGTTGTAATGGTTTTGTTTTTTGTTCTCCAGTGACAGATAAGGTTGGTACGAGCGCCACATGCACAAATATTACGTTATTTAGAGGTTCTTCCAGCTTCATTTGTCTTCCAGCTTCTAAAAAAGGTAAACTTTCTATATCTCCTACAGTCCCTCCTATTTCAACTACAATAATATCTGTATTGCTAGAATATGCTACTTTTCTAATTCTTCTTTTTATTTCATCTGTAACATGCGGAATTATTTGAACACACTCACCAAGAAAATCTCCCCTCCTTTCTTTAGTTATGACTTCTAAATAAACTTGACCTGTTGTAATGTTATGATCCTTAGTTAAATCTTTATTTAAGAATCGTTCATAATGTCCAATATCGAGATCGGTTTCTGAACCATCCTCAGTAACAAATACTTCACCATGAACATAAGGATTCATTGTTCCGCTATCAACGTTTAGATAAGGATCAATTTTTATTATATCAACATTATAACCTCTAGCTTGCAATATTTTTCCTATCGAGGCAGCAATGACACCTTTACCTACCGAAGATAAAACCCCTCCTGTTACAAAAATGTACTTTTTCATTAACAATATCCATAATTATAAAAGCAAAATAAATATTATCTTAAAAAGTAATAGTAAAATATGAAACTATCACTATTACTGTTTTTTTTAGGAATATTTTTACTACTAGTATTAAATTTACCTAACCTTTATTCGGAAGAAAATACCAAATTAGTTTTAGTTTATACCTTTGAAGCTAATGTTAATATTCAACAATTAAATATTCCTCTAACTATAAATTTTAAAGGAAACAATACGCTAGAATTTTTTAAATATAATCAAACCTGTTATAATGTTACCTCTTATATAAAGGGAGAAGTGACTCTTAAATTGCTTTTCTCATCTCAAACTCAACCAATCGATTCAAAAAACTATACCATTGTTTGTTTTCCGTTATCTAAATATATAAATCAACAATTATCTTTCTTGCAAAGTAATTTAACTTCTTTTAATCAAACCATTAAATACGAATATAATATTAAGAATTTCACATACAGGGTTCATGAAGATTACAGAGGTTATCAAGCAATTGAATATAATATGGAAGGACATTTTAATATCACAGCTTCTATAGGTAAAAATTATACAAAATCTTTTTCATCTTTTTCTTCTAAAATGATCAATTCTTTTTATTATAATATTCCTTTATATTCTGAAACTTATATAAAAGGAAATTTTGAAATAAGTTTTTCTTCGTCTACAACTAATATTAGTCCGCCATTTCCCATTGGTAATAGTTTTTCTTATGAAATGAAATATAAATTTGAATTAGTTAAAGAAGAAGGTTTTAATTTAAAAAGAAAGATGAATCTTAACAAATTAGAATTTAAAACTACTACTGGTGTAACATTTACTGTTTTCTCAAATTCTACGATAAATAGCATAAAAATTAGAGGCTCTCAGTTTAATCTTACAACTGATTCGCCTAGTTGGGCATATGTAATTTACGGCTCAAAGAATCTTTTCATCTCTATTGATAAAATCCAAGTTAAAACAGGGGAAAAAGAAACATTCTTTTTCCCTCTATATTTTATTGAATATACCGCAATTTCTTACTATAGTGAGCAGAACTTTTCAAGTATTGCATTAGGAGCAAATGTTGGTTCTTATGACTATGAAAGAAAATTAATAATTAAAGATGCAAGTACAACTACTTATGCTTTAATTGGAATATTAGTGCTCATATCAATTGCTTTATCTTTATTTATATTCAAGAAATTTTTAGAATATTAACAATAGATTAATATTTGTTTATACCATTGAAATTTTTGGTAATGTTATCAGTAATAGTCGGAGGAGCATTTGGAGACGAGGGAAAAGGAAAAATAGTATCTTATCTTGCTTTAAAAGATAATGTAGATGTAGCTGCAAGAGCTGGTGTTGGAACAAATGCGGGCCATACTGTAGTTTATAATGGTAAAATTTATAGATTAAGACAGGTACCTTCTGCCTTTATCAATGAAAATACCAAATTATTTATTGGTGCAGGCGTTCTTGTAGATCCTGAGGTTTTTTTGAAAGAAGTCAATGAACTAAATTTAAAAAACAGGATTTGGATAGATTACAATTGTTCAGTAATAGAGGAAAGTCATAAAATTAGAGATAAATCTGATCCACATTTATCTAAAGTTGTTGGTACTACAGGTTCAGGCTGTGGTCCAGCTTTAGAAGATAGGGTAAGGAGAATTGCAAAAACATGTAAAGAAATAGATATTTTAAAAGAATTTTGTGATGATGTTTCTCTGAGATTAAATGAAGCTTTGGATAAAAAACAAAACGTAATTATAGAAGGAACTCAGGGAACATTATTGTCATTATACCATGGAACTTATCCATATACCACTTCCAAAGATACCTCTGCTTCTTCATTATGTGCTGACGTAGGTATAGGCCCAAAAAGAGTAGATGAAGTAATTATTGTTTTTAAATCTTATTTTACAAGAGTAGGAGGAGGACCTTTGGAAAATGAACTTTCTTTTGAAGAAGCAAAAAAATTAAATTTAGTTGAATATGGTACAGTAACTGGAAGACCTAGAAGAGTAGCACCCTTTAATATAAAGTTAGCTAAAAGAAGTGTAATGTTAAATAGTGCAACTCAAGTAGCGATTACGAAAATAGATGTATTATATCCTTCCTCGCATAAAGTAGTAGAGTATGAAAAATTATCTAAAGAAGCCAAAGATTTTATAGAAAACATAGAATCTGAACTGGGCATTCCTGTAACATTAATAGGTACTGGCAATGAAGTTTTTGATACAATAGATCTAAGAAAAACAAAACTTAGAAAATAAATGAAAATTCTTCATTTAACATGGGAATATCCACCTAGAATTGTAGGTGGCATATCTAGACATGTTTATTATCTAGCACAAGAGTTAGCAAATTTAGGTAACGAAGTATATATTGTAACTTTAGAATTTCCCAACACTCCTTTTGAAGAAACTCATAATAATGTTTATGTCTATCGAGTAAAAGTAGAGTTTCCTTCTTATGATTTTTTAACTTGGGTTTACGCTTTTAACCATTTTTTTGAGAAAAAAGTAGCAATGTTGAATACATCCTTTGATATTATTCATATTCATGATTGGCTAGTAGCTCCTGCAGGAATTTCATTAAAATATTTTTTAAAAAAACCCTTAATATTAACTTTACATAGCTTAGAAATAGGAAGGGTTGGTTCAATATCTAATCCTGTATCTTCGGTAATTTCTAGCATAGAATGGTGGTCTACGTATGAAGCAAAAAAGATAATTACAACAACAAATTTCATGAAGCAAGAAATAATTAATCATTTCAAAGTTCCTGAAAATAAAATTGAAATAATATTCAATGGTATAAACGTGAATGGTTATAATATACAAGTAGATAAAAATGAAATAAAAAGAAAATTAGGAATACCTGAACATTGTAAAATAGTTTTATTCGTTGGAAGGATAACAGAACAAAAAGGTGTTAAATACTTAGTAGAAGCTTCTCCTTATGTTTTAAAAAATAATAGTAATGTAAGGTTTGTAATAGTGGGCGATGGCTGGCAAATTAATGAAATTAAACAAAGAATAAATGATCTAAATTTAAATTGGGCCATTAAACTTACTGGTTACGTTGATGATTTTACTTTAAAGCAAATAATAAAATCTGCAGATGTACTGGTAGCTCCATCCATATATGAACCTTTTGGGTTAGTTGCATTAGAAGGTATGGCCAACGGAATTCCTGTTATAGTTTCAAATATTGGAGGGTTTAAAGAAATAGTTGAACATAATGTTGATGGATTGCATGTTAATCCTTTTAATGTTCATGAAATTGCTTCTGCAATTCTTTCAGTAATTAATAATGAAGAGTATGCTAAATATTTGGTAAATAATGCAAGGAATAAAGTCTTAAAATTTAGCTGGAAAGAAGCTGCAAAAAGAACCTTAGAAGTTTATAAATCAGTATTAGAAAATTAAATCATGAGAAGAGAAGAACTTAAAATTGAAGAAAAAATTTTGCTTTACTTAAATTCTTCAAGAGCTTATTCTTTAAATTTTTCAAAAAATAAATTTGAAATCGCTAATCATTTAAACATTGACTTATCTTTATTAGAATTTGAACTTAAAAAATTAAAGGATGATGGATACATTGAATATCATAATGATAATGTTTACATAACTGATAAAGGAATTATTCGTTTAATGAGCAGATTTAGTTAAATTTTTATTAAAAAAAATAAAAGTTAATGAATTATGGTTATTTCTGTTGAAGAATTAAAAAAATACATAACTTCTGCTATAGGAATAGAAGAAAATCAAATACAAGTTAACGGAATAGATCTAAGAGTAGATAAAATCTATGAAATTATTTCTTTTGGTACTCTTTTTATAGATGAAGTAAAACTTCCTTCATATAAAGAGATAATTCCTGAAAAAATTGACGATAAATATGTTTTTTTCTTACAAGAAGGTGTTTATATCCTTGAATTTTTTGAAATAATAGAGGTGCCTTATGACGCTATAGGAATATGCTTTCCAAGGTCATCTCTTCTAAGAATGGGATGCGATATTAGAACTGCTTTATGGGATAGTGGATATAAAGGAAAATCGAGGGTATTATTGGTTGTTCATAAAAGGGTAGCAATTGAAAAAGGAGCACGGGTAGCTCAAATTATTTTTTTAAGAACAGAATCCAAATCTGAAAAGTTATATAAAGGAAGATATCAAAATGAAGGAATAAAATAAGCAATTTTCTTCGGGTAATCTAAAAAAGTCTTAAAACAAAAATTTATTAATTACTTACCATAAGTATTTCAAGATGAATGTTAGAGGCATAAGTTGGCTTATAGGCGGAGCGCAAGGAACCGGAATAGAGAGAGGTGCAAGTATATTTTTGACCGCTATCGCTAGTGCTGGTTATTATATTTTTGGTAAAAGAGAATATCATTCCAACATTATGGGAGAACATAGTTATTATTATGTAAGATTCGATTCTAAACCTGTACATTCTCATATTGAAAGATATAATATATTAGCTTCATATGATGCAGAAACAATCTTTAGACATAGTTTAGAAGGATTAGAGGGCTCAGCTATAATTTATGATTCTGCTCATATAAACGTTAAAACCAAAGATATTCCTACTTTAGATAAAAGAGTAAGAGAAGATATTTATAAAAGATTTAATAACACTCTTGTTTCCATATCTGATGTTTTAAAAGAAGCTCAATCTTATGGTATCAAAAGCTTTCCAATAAATTATAACGGAATTTTAAATAAAGTTTCAATAAGGACAGGAGAAAAGCTTTCGGAATTAACTAGAATGAATAACGTAATAGCTGTTTCAGCTTCTCTTGCTATTTTAAAATTTGACTTGGATCTATTAAAAAAAGCGATAAATAGAGTTTTTAAAGGAAGAAAAACAATTGTAGAATTAAATTCCATTGTAGCTGAAGAAACGTATGATTTTGTTAATTCTTTAGGATATTCTAATGAATTTGGTATAAGATTAAATTTAATTAATAATAATAACAAAAGGCTTATAATAAACGGTAACCAAGCAATAGCTTTAGGAAAACTTTTAGCTGGTTGCAGATTTCAAACATATTATCCTATAACTCCTGCTACTGATGAAAGCTCTTTTTTGGAAGAGCATGAAATTTTTGATGTTGTTGCAGATGATCCATTAAAATCAGAAAGAGAAATCTTAAAAGGAGCAGGTTCAATTGTTGTTGTAGAAACTGAAGATGAGATAGCAGCGATAACGATGGCTTCAGGAGCTTCTTTGGCTGGAGCAAGAGCTTCAACATCAACTTCTGGTCCTGGTTTCTCTTTAATGGTTGAAGGTTTGGGTTTCGCAGGAATGAACGAAATTCCTGTTGTAATTACGCATTATCAAAGAGGAGCTCCTTCTACTGGTTTGCCAACAAGAACTGAACAAGGGGATTTAAGATTTGTACTTCATGCATCCCATGGAGAATTTCCTAGAATTGTATTAGCTTCAGGAGATATAACAGAATGTTTCTATGATGCAATAAGGTGCTTTAATTATGCTGAAAGATATCAATTACCTGTAATTCATTTAGTAGATAGATTTTTGGCCAATTCTACTGAAACCATTGAACCCTTTGATACTAAATCAATAAGAATAGATAGAGGAATAATATTTGAAGAAAAAGATTTGGAAAAATTAAAAGCTGCTGGCGAAAAATACAAACGTTTTGTTTTTAATTCTACAGGAATTTCTCCAAGAGTTTTTCTAGGCACAAAAAATGCTACATTTTGGATTACAGGAGATGAGCATGATGAGCTTGGACATATAACAGAGGATCCAGTAATAAGAGATAAGATGATGGAAAAAAGGATGAAAAAACTTGAAATAGCAGATAAAGAAATTCCATTGGAAGAAAAGGTTAATCATTTCTACGCCTCAGAAAATCCAGACTTAACAATTGTAAGCTGGGGTTCAACCAAAGGTGTAATATTAGATTTAATTGAAGAGTTATCAAAGGAAGGTTATAAAATAGAATTTTTACAAATAAGATTAATGCAACCATTTCCTTCAAGCTATGTAGAAAAAGTTTTAAACGGTAAAAAATGGATATGTGTAGAGAATAATTATTCAGGACAACTTGCAGGATTAATAAGAGAAAAAACAGGATTAAAACCAAACAATTTGATAGTTAAATATAATGGAAGACAAATATCTTTAGATGAAATTTATATAGCTGTTAGATCAATATTAGAAGGTAAATCGAATTATAGAGTGGTGTTGAGAGGTGGAGCTTAAACTAACAGATTACAGAACTGAGGTACACGCAAACTGGTGTCCAGGATGCGGAGACTATGGTATACTAAGTTCTATACAACAAGCATTATATGAGCTAAAACTTGATCCAAGCAATGTAGCTATATTTTCAGGAATAGGTTGCAGTGCAAAAACTCCTCATTATATTAATGCATATGGAATACATACTTTACATGGTAGAGCTTTACCTTATGCAGTAGGTGCTAAATTAGCTAATCCAGATCTTACTGTTCTAGTTGTGCTTGGCGACGGTGATGGTTTAGGAATAGGTGCAGGTCATTTTGTTAATACAGGAAGGAGGAATGTTGATATAACTGTAATATTATATGATAATGGAGTTTATGGACTAACCAAAGGTCAGGCTTCACCAACTTTAAAATTAGGTTTAAAAACAAAATCCTTACCAAAACCAAACATTAACCAATCAGTAAATCCAATACTTTTAGCTTTTGCATCAGGATATACATTCATAGCAAGAGGTTATGCATATGACGTGCCTCATTTAAAAAATTTAATTAAAGAAGCAATAAATCATAAAGGCTTAGCTTTGGTTCATGTTTTACAACCATGTCCTGTGTATAACGACATAAATACAAAAGAATGGTATTCTGGCAGATTATATAAATTAGAACAAGAAGGTTATGAATGTGTAATAACAAATGAAACAAGCGAAGAAGAATATTTAAGAAAAGTATCATTACTAATTAAAAAAGCTAGTGAATGGGGTAATAGAATACCTATAGGTATATTTTATAGAGATTTAAGATATACCACTTATGAAGAAAGAATAGAATCAAGAATTCCTGCTTATAGATTAAATCCTCCTGCAAAGCAAAAAATATGCGATGCTTATGGAAGACCTTTAACACATATAGAAAAAATTTTAGAGGAATTTTTAATTTAGTCTATTTTAAAAATTTTTTTAACTAGCATTAAACCTTCATATAATCTGTCTATATCTTCATAACAGTTATAAATGTAAAAACTTGCTCTTGCCATTGCTGGTACATCAAATCTTTTCATTACTAATTTAGCACAATGATGTCCTGCTCTTATTTGTATTCCTTCTTGATCTAGAATTGTTGCAACATCATGGGCATGGACATCTTTGATATTAAATGAAATAACTCCTCCTCTAATCTCGCTACTTTTTGGACCATAAATTGTTAATCCTTTAATTTCTTGTAATTTATCCAAAGCATATTCAACTAAAATTTTTTCATGTTCTCTTATTTTATCCATACCAATTTTTGTTAGATATCTTATAGCTTCTCCTAAAGCTATTCCTCCTTCAACATTCGGAGTACCAGCTTCATATTTCCAAGGTAAATCGTTCCATGTTGAATAATAGAAATCTACTTCTCTTATCATTTCTCCTCCTGTTAAAAATGGTTCCATTTCTTCAAGAATTTCTTTTTTAGCATATAAAACTCCTATTCCCATTGGACCTAGCATTTTATGTCCAGAAAAGGCTAAAAAATCGCAATTAATTTCCCTTACATTTACTGGCATATGAGGTACAGACTGAGCTCCATCTATTAAAGCTAGTGCTCCAGCTTCATGAGCCATTTTTGTTAATTCTTTAACGGGATTTATTGTTCCTAAAGTATTTGAAACATGTGTAAAGGCAAAGATCTTTAAAGGTTTATCTATTTTATAAAAATCGTTTGAATCTAATAATCCTTCATCAGTTATTCCTATATATTCTAATTTCGCTTCTTTTTCTTTTGAAAGAATTTGCCAAGGAACTATATTGCTATGATGCTCCATTTGAGTTATTAATATTCTATCTCCTTTTCCTACATTTTTTCTCCCCCATGCGTAAGCAACAAGATTTATTGCTTCTGTAGCATTTCTTACAAAAAGAATTTCTTCATAACTTTTAGCATTTATAAATCTTGCTACTTCTTTTCTACTTTCTTCGTAAGCTAAAGTAGCTTCTTCAGCTAATGTATATACTCCACGATGAACATTTGCACAATAATTTTTATAAAAATTCTCTATAGCTTTTATTACTTGTATTGGCTTTTGTGATGTAGCAGTACTATCTAAATAAACCAAATCTTTATTGTTAATTTTTCTTTGAAAAATAGGAAAATCTTCTTTAATTTTTTTAACATCAAAAACTTCTTGAATTTTTAGCATTCTAAAATAATACTTTTCATCATTTATTTAAGTGTTACTTTTTATATTTTTATTATGAGTAAATTAGAAGAGGGTCAAATAGCTCCAGATTTTGAAGCATTATCATTGTTAAGAGGAAAAGTTAATCTAAGAGAACTAACAAAGGATAAAAAATACTTAGTATTGTATTTTTATCCTAAGGATGATACAATGGGTTGCACAAAAGAAGCCTGTAGCTTTAGAGATCATTTCTATAACATTAAAGAATTAAACGCTGAAGTTGTAGGCGTAAGTCTCGATGATATAGAATCACATAGAAAGTTTGCTAAAAAATATAATTTACCTTTCGATTTGATTTATGACGAAGATGGTAAGATTTCTGAAAAATATGGTGTTCTTAAAAGTATGTTTGGTAAAAAGTTTGCCTCACGTGTTACCTTTATAATCAATAATGAAGGAAAAATTGTTAAAATATTTAGAAAAGTTAATGCTGCTGAACATGGTAAGGAAGTTTATGAATTCCTAAAGAATTTAGAAACAAATAAATGATTAATGAAGAAATTTATCTAAAAATAAATAAAAAAATAAAAGAATTAGAAAATAAATATAAATCATTAAATATAAAAAATGAAATTATAGAAGAAGAATTAAAAGAACTTAAAAATATAGAAAAATTTATAAAAAATAAAAATGCTTTAATAAAATTTTATAGAAAGTTAATAGAAAAGAAATTAAAAACAAAAGAATTTTTATTTTTATCCCAGCATTTTGATTTAAGTTATGAAGAAATGCTTCCTGAGAAAAGGGTAAGTTATGAAGATTTTAAGTTATTTTTAGAAACTAAGAAATATAATGTGCTACCATGGGATGAATTTTTGGAGCCTTGGAGAAATTATTACTTAACATTGAATGAAATTGTGGAAAAAAACAAAGAAGCAGAATTAAAATTTAAATTGATTGAATATTATCTTAATTATTTTAAAATGGCTTGAATTTTTTATATTTTACAAAAATTTTTTAGCTTCTAATTAAGTTATAAGTAAAATCTTAGTTTTTCTTTAAGTTCGGGTAATCCTAGAAATTTTATGGAGGTGAATAAACCAAGATTTAATTAACCATAAAGTTAACCTTTCAAATAAAGGTTTTTTCCCTAATTTTTTAAAAAAGATAAATTTATATTAAACAAAAAGAAGTTAAAATTACGGGTGCAGGGCAAACCTATAACTAAGTTTGCCTTGCATTTACGCATTAAATATGGATAACACCGGGGGTTTCCATAGGTCGCCCCCGCCTATGGAAGGTGTTATCCATATTTAATGCGTAAGTGTAAGACAAATTTGGTTATGGGCTTAAATGCACTCTACTAAAAAAGTTTCTCTCTTAATTCTTTAATAAAATTCAAATATTCTTTAAATTCCAATTTTTTAACTGAAACTTTATCAACGTAAATTATATAAATATAATTAATTTTAGCGTTTTTTAGTTCCTCTAATGTTATTGGCGGAGCTTTATAATATTTATCCAAAATCTCTTTTATATCTTTCAAATTTTCCTCACTTCGTTCATTGGATTGAAATGCGAAAACTTCAGGAATTTGTAATAAATGAAAAGGAGGAATTGCTAAAGAAAAAATATCGGCATACTTTGAATATCTTGCTATTTTACTTATTTCTCTTGCATATCTGTATGTTACGGGATCTGTAGAATATTCAGGTGGGACAAATCCTGTTTCTACTTCAATTACTTCTTTCTTATTTTTATAATGGACAAATAGATCAACAACTAGATTATTTACTTCTTTTTCAATTTCAACTTCTTTATTCTCTTTTATTAAATTTAATGCTAGTACTATTTCCATCATAGTATGATTTGACTTTAAAAGTTGCCTAAGATACAAATCTATTACCCTTTCAACAAGATCTTTAAACAATTTTTTCTGTTTATCATCTAAATTTTTACTTTCTCTTTGGTAAAAATCTTCTAGTTCTATCAAAAATTTATTCATAAAAAATAAAAATAAGAAAAAAATAAATTGATGTATTTGGTGCTGGCTTTCTTAGATAATAGGCTTGTAATTTATGGGTAAACTAATGTTACAGTAATTGTAGAGCCTACTTGACCTGCAACGCGGATTATTAATCTATATTTACCAGCTGGCAAATTAACTGTAAATGAATCTCCTACGCTTGGATCTAATTTAACCCATTTTGTAGAATGGCTTCTCCAATTATCAAGATTTACTATATGGATTGCTATTGCTTTAATTTTTCCATTTAAACTTTTAATTGTCACGCTCCATTGTCCATCGTTTTGTGTGGTAATATTTTCGCGATATTTTTCTATTCTCTTTGATAAACTAATCGTAATATCTTTTTCATTTAGTTGTGTTGTCTGAGCTTTAATAATCTGATTGCCTACATTATATATTGCTATTACAGATATTGCAATTAATACTGCTATTAGACCCGTAACCAAAATAGTCTTCTTTGTTTGCATATCTTATTATTTTTTTATATAGAATATAAATTCAAGTTTTTGAATACTTGTACAAAAATTTTGAATTATAACAAGCCGGGTGAGGGATTCGAACCCCCGTAATGCGGCTCTGCAGGCCGCCGCATAGCCACTCTGCCAACCCGGCTCCAATAAAAAATTTGTTTAAAATGATTTATTAAATTTATTTTATTATTTCCTTTATTTCTTTAATTGTAGCGTTTGTCCTTATACCTTTAGGCGAAAAGTGTGTTCTGCTTACTTTAAATCCTAAACTTTTCAATCTTTCAATAACTATTGATACTTTCGGGCTTGACGCTTTAAGCTTGCTACTTATAGCATCTAGATTATAGTAAAATGGTGGCAAATCGTCCTCTTCTATTAATATTGAACATAATTCGCTTACTTCTTTTATTCCAAAATTTATCATTCCTCTTGCAATTTCTTTATCTACAAAATTTCCTAACCATAAAGGACCAGCCATTTCTATTCTATTACCACATAAAGGACAATTTCTTTCAAAATTTGGTTTTAAGCTGGCATAAGATTCTCTCCATAAACAATTAAAACAATATAATAAGTAACCCATTTTCTCTAAAATTTCATCGGTTTTCCTAGAGCTAACATAGTATCTTAAATAAATCCGCATGTAATGCATTGTTGAATGAGCCAAGACAGGTTCTAAAGCTACTTCATTTATTGCAGCATTTTTTATAGCAGCTCCGATCAATATTCTTAATCCTACTTCATTCATAAATTCATTTCTCAAAGGAATAGCCATGTATTTTCTAATACATGCTTTTATTGCTACACCGCATAAAGCAGCGGTATCTGTAGCTGTTATTGCTAAATAACCCTTATGTGCTAAAGCTCTTGTTGCTGATTGTATAAAGGGCATAGGAGAACCATAAGGATCGATATCTATGAAATCGAATCTACTTCCTTTCTTAGCATTCTCATTTAATAATAAATTGGCATCTTTACAAAAAATTTGTACATTTTTTTCAATTTTATTCAGCTCTAAATTTTTTATAATATTATCGTAGGCTACAGGCAGTACATCGTTAATTGTTATTCTTTCTATTGCATTACTTTCTAAAAAATATCTTATTGCTCTAACACCTGTAGCAGCTAATGGCTCACAAACTTTTAATCTTCTTTTCATTAACTTACTTATTTCAGCTAAAAAAGCAACTCCAACATCTCTTGATAATTTAGCTAAAGGATTATAAAACACATTCTCAAAAACGTATATTTTTGCTTTTCCTTCCTCAAATACTTTCATATAATATGTATTGTATTTCTAAATTATGATTGTTTGCGGTATTGATGAGGCTGGTCGTGGGCCTATTATAGGACCTATGGTAATCGCAGGTGTAAGCTTTAAAGAAGGAGTTCTTATCAAATTAACTGAAATAGGAGTAAGAGATTCTAAAACTTTGTCTCCTATTAAACGTGAGGAACTTTATCAAAAAATCAAAGATTTAGCTGAAACTTATCATATAATAAAAATTTCTCCTTCAGAAATAGATAATGCCATTTTCTCTGGTTTAAAATTAATTAAACTTGAAGCTAAATATATAGCTGAAATAATAAAGAAAGTTAAAGCAGAAATTTATTATATAGATTCTCCTCAAAATGATCCAAGCTCCTTTTTAAAAACTTTGAATAAATTTATCGATACAAAAAATGTTGTTTGTGAAATAAAAGCAGATAAAAAGTATGTACAAGTTTCAGCAGCTTCAATTTTAGCAAAAGTGGAAAGAGATAGAGAAATAAGAAAAATGTACGAAAAATATGGAAACTTCGGTTCGGGATACACTTCAGACATTAGAACAATTAATTTTCTTAAAGAAAAAGTATCTAAAGGTGAGATACCTGAGGAAGTAAGAAAAAGCTGGAAAACATATAGGAAACTCATTGAAGAAAATGGTTTATTTAAATTTAACTCTCATTATAAACCTGAACTTTAAACTTTATATCTCTTTCAAGGTTTATACCCTTCTAAATATCTTCTTCTTGAATTATGTTTAAGAATATTTAAAAATTTGGTCAATAACTGGCTAAAACTAATGCATGATCTATGTCGTATGGTTCCAAATTTAAAGTTTGAATAATGTTAAATCCGCTATTTTTTAATTCATTTATTTCCATTTGGAATGTAATATCCGCTTTCTGCGTCACATCTATACTCATTGCTTTAATTATAAATAGAATCTTTCCTCCTTTTTTTAAATAAAATTCACTATTAGCTATTACAACAGCAGCTTGTTGAGGCTGAGCTATATCTGTATAAATTACATCAACTTCATCAACTATATTATAATAAGACTTGGGTTTTCTAGCATCTGCTAATACAGGAATTATATTTTTCCTATGTTGAGCACATTTTGTAAGAAATTCTCTCATAACTCGAGGAGCTATATCTACAGCATAAATTATTCCCTTTTCTCCTACAATATCTGAAACATGACTTACTGTAGTTCCTGTAGCTGAACCTAAATACAATACTTTTGTAGAAGGCTTTATTGGTAATTCTTTGAGACCATTTAAAATTGCTGCTGCAAGTTTACTTCTATAGGGATTCCAAAGTCTATATTCAACATTCATATAATTTATAAGCTTTTCATCATAAACTTTTATTCCTGGAACAAGATTTTTTGTTGCTAAAGATTTACTTCCATCTTCTAAATATGCCCAATATACCTCTTCAAATTTTTCGTGAGGTTTGATCATTGTTTATTTTATGTTTTCTTTTTCTTTTTAATTTTAGGCGGTTCTGCGTATAGTTTCTTTATCATTTCTACTCTTTTATCTATATCTCTTCTAAGAATATCTCTTATATCCTTTTGACTAAAATAATCTGCTCTTGCAGCGATAGATATTTTATTTGCCAATAACCTTGCTATTTTCCCTCTTTGCCATTTAGGAGCGCTATGAACTAAAGGATGCTGAAAGAGTATACCATGTTTTGGAGGTTTTGTACCGTACTTTAAATGTTTAAATAAAGCTTTTTCTGCACCTAAAACTTGAATTGTACTAGCAGGTAAATTTGCTAATTCCTTTAAACCACCGCTTTTAGCAATAAGTCTAGCTCCTATGGTAGCTCCTGCAATTGATTCAAGATTTGGAGCAATTTCTTTCATAAGCTCATCTAAGTATTTTTCTAACCTTCTATTTTCCTCGTAAAGATGTTTTATTTTTTCGGCAAAATTTCTTATCGCATTTAAATCTTTTTCATCAAAATCTGCTCCTGCTGATTTGATTGAAGCTTCTATTATTTTTTCAGAAACTTTTTCTGAATATCCTAATTTGGTTAAAATTTCTTCGTTTATATTGAATCTGTTCGGTTCTTTTATTATTAAGTCAACAAATCTTTCATTATCTTTTAAAATGTTATATAATTCTGGAAAATACAAACCATACCATTCTACTAATCTTCCTACTAATATATTAATTGTTTTGTTTAATTCGTCAATTCCTTCAATAATTTGAATTATTATCTTATCTCTTCTTTGCTGTTCTTCTTTTATTCTTATTTTTGTTATTTCTGTAGAAAAACTTCTGAGCAGATTATAGTATTCTTCTTCGCTTAGCTTCTTTTCCTTTATCAAATATTCTTTGGCTTTTTTTTGTAGAAAAATTATTATCTTTGGTTCCTCAACAAGCTTGGCTTTATATTTATTTTTTACCAATACATTGAATATTTTATCATCGACGGTTTTCAACTCAGTTTTTTTATCAACCTGATTAACAAACAATTTTAAAGTTTCTGTAAATTCTCCCTTTTCTAATTTTGAATTTTCTTCTATTGCTTCCTCAAAGGAAAGACTTTTATAACTTTTTACATTACCAGTTTCTTCTATAGCTAAATAACCTAAAGCAGTAAATATTAAGTACACTTATAATTTTTAATTTTTTGTAAATTAAAAATTATCTTAATTTTTAAAATGAAAGCCTGTATCTTTTAGAACAGAGAAAATTATCTTAATTTTTAAATAGTTCTTACTTACATTATAATATTGTATGCCATCCCATGGTAGTTTAACTAAAGCTGGTAAAGTAAGAATGGCTACTCCTAAGATTCCTCCTAAGCCTAAAACAAATCCTCATCCTAGAAAACATTTGAGAGCAAAATATTACAAACGCATAATTTATCCCAAATTAGCTACTCAAGCAGTACCTGTTCAAGAGAAAGTATAATCTTTTAGGCATTATTTTTTATTTTAAAATTAATGTTAGAAGGTTATAGTGGAAAAGTTAGAGAAACATTAGAAAAATTTAACATAGATATTGGTGATTTAATTCTTATTAAAGATAATAATATCACTTATGAAGGATTATTGATGCCAAGATATGAGATCTTTGATCCTAATTATATAACAATCAAACTTAGTAATGGTTACAATGTTGGTATTAGGTATAAACCTAGCTTGGAGATCAAATTAATTAATAAATATTCAAAAAGTGAAGCTACATTTGTAAAAGTTGAACAAGAAGAAATAAAAAATAAAATAAAAATATCTTTCATTGGTACAGGAGGTACAATATTAAGTAAAATAGATTATAAAACAGGGGCTGTAAAGCCTTCTTTTAATGTAGAAGATTTAATAAAATTAGTTGAAGAATATCGTGAAGATCTTAAAATAAACATGATTGAACTTTTTAAAATATTTAGCGAAGATATGACTGTTCATCATTGGGAGCAGTTATCTGAAACAATATATAATGAATTTAAAAATGGCTCACAAGGTATAATAGTTGCTCATGGAACAGATACTTTAGGATACACTGCAGCTGCTTTAAGTTTCTCTTTACAAAACCTTTCTCATCCTATAGTTTTAGTAGGCGCTCAAAGAAGTCTTGATAGGCCTTCCTCGGATGCAGCATTAAATTTAAAACATTCTTTATTTTTTTCGTATAAATCTAAATATAGCGGAGTATATGTGGTAATGCATTCCACAATTTCTGATAATTATTGTCATGCTTACCGTGGGACGAGGGTTAGAAAAATGCATACAAGTGCTAGAGATGCTTTTAAATCTATAAACGCTTATCCTGTAGCAAAAATATTTGATAATGAAATTATTTATATAGATACAGAAGGACTTTTAGAAAGGGATCCTAATCGTGTTATTCAAATATATAATAAATTTGAAGAAAAAGTATTTCCTTTAAAAGTATTTCCTTCGATGAATGATGAAATAATTTATTTTTTAATTGAAAGAGGTTATAAAGGAATTTTAATTGAAGGTACAGGACTAGGTCATGTTCCTTTCAAAATTATTGAAGCTATAAAATATGCTATAGAAAAAGGTTTATTGGTAGCAATGTCTTCGCAGTGTTTATACGGAAGGGTAAATATGCATGTTTATGAAAAAGGAAGATTGTTATTAAAAGCAGGTGTTATTGGAGCAGAAGATATGTTTCCTGAGACAGCATTGGTTAAGATGATGTGGAGTTTAGGTAATGCTAAAGATCTAGAATCTGCTAAGGAATTATTCTTGAAAAATATAGCTGGTGAAATTTCTCAACGAACAATATGAATAAAGATTATAAAGAACTCGGGTTAAAGGTTGGCCTTGAGATTCATCAACAACTTGATACAAAGAATAAATTATTCTGTTCTTGTAAAAATAAGCTAGAAGAAGAAATTTTGTATGAAGTCATAAGGAAACTTAGGCCTACAGAAAGTGAGCTAGGAGAAGTTGATCCTGCTGCTTTAATGGAATTTAAAAGGAATAGATATTATGTATATCAAGCAGTTAAAGAAGCCAGTTGCTTAGTTGAACTTGATGAAGAACCTCCACATAGTATAAATGAAGAGGCCATCGAAATAGCAACAATTTGTGCTTTGCTTTTAAATAGCAATATCTTAGAAGAGATACATGTTATGAGAAAAGAAGTTATTGATGGTAGCAATACTACAGGTTTTCAAAGAACAGCCCTTTTAGCTTTAGGAGGTTTTATTTATGATGGAAAAGAAAAAATAGGTATACAATCTATAACTGTTGAAGAGGATGCTTCAAGGAAAATTTATGAAGATCATGAAAAGGTTGTGTATCGCTTAGATAGACAAGGTATACCTTTAATAGAAATAGCAACAAATCCAGATATTTCGGATCCTGAACAAGCTAAAAGAGTAGCTTATAAAATTGGTTTAATTTTAAGAAGTACTGGAAAAGTAAAAAGAGGTTTAGGAACAATTAGACAAGATATAAACTTATCTATAAAACAAGGTAGCAAAGTTGAAATAAAAGGTGTACAAGAACTCGGTTTAATACCAAAGGTAATAGAATATGAAGTCTTAAGGCAAATTAAATTATTAGAACTTAAAAAGATATTAAACGAAAATAAAATTCCTAAATTAAAATTAGAATATTTAGATATAACTGAATTGTTGCATAATACTTCAAGCAAAATAATTAAAAGTAAAATAGAGAAAGGAGGAAAAGTATTTCTGCTTCCTTTAAAGCATATGCATGGTCTTTTAAAATTTGAAATAAATCCAAATAGACGTTTTGCTTCTGAATTAGCAGATTATGTAAAAGCATGGACCTCATTGGAAGGAATAATTCATAGTGATGAACTTCCTTCTTACGGTATATCTGAACATGAAGTCGAATTAATGTATTCCTTTGCAAAATTGGAAAAAGGTAAAGATGCTTTTATAATTGTAGCTGGAGAAGAGGAAAAATGTAAGGAAGCAATTAAAGTTCTAGTAGATAGAATAAATTATGCTTTTGAAGGTATACCTGAAGAAACAAGAGTTGCACATGTTGATGGAACTACTAGATATGCTAGACCTCGACCAGGAGCTGCAAGAATGTATCCTGAAACAGATATTCCGCCCTATATAATAACTCAAGATTTTATTGAAAAAATAAAACAAAAGTTACCTTCAACTATTGAAGATAGATTAGTATTTTTACAAAAGAATTATGGTTTAAATCCTCAATTGGCACAAGAATTAATTGATTCACAATTTGAAGATATATTTGAAAAGGCTGTACAAATAGGAATAAAATCCTCTTTAGCTGCTACTGTTATTACTCAATTAACTAAATATCTAAAAAGAAGTGGAATTAACATTGATAATCTTACTGACAAACATTTTCTTGAGATTTTTACAGCCTTAAAAGAAGGTAAAATAACTAAAGAAGCTATCGAACCTATTTTAAAGTTTTTTACCCAGAATCCAAGCGTAGATATAGATTATGCTATTAAAAAATTAGGATTAGAAATTTTGGATCGAAGTCAAATAGAAAAAATTGTAGAGAATGTAATAAAAGAAAGATACAATGACTTAATTAAGGACAAAAATAAAGCTTTTGATTTAGCTATGAAGATAATTATGAGCAATGTTAGAGGAAAAGCTGATGCATCTTTAGTTGCTGAAATTTTAAAAAGTAAAATAAGCAGTATTTTAAGTTCCTAATTCCCAGCTTTTTAAATAATTAGCTTGTTCTTCTGTTAAATTATCGATCTCTATATTCATTGTTTTAAGTTTCAATAAAGCTACTTGTCTATCTATTTCATAAGGAACCTTATGAACTTTAACTTCCAAATCTCTTCCTTTTTCTTTTAAATACTTTACAGATAAAGCTTGTAAAGAAAATGAAAGATCCATGACATCTGAAGGATGGCCTTCAGCACAAACTAAATTTACAAGCCTTCCTTCAGCAAGCAAATAAAGTTTTTTACCGTTAATTAAAGTATATTCTGTTACATATTCTCTAACCTTTCTTTCAGAAATAGCTATGGATTTTAAATCAGGTAAGGAAATTTCAACGTTAAAATGACCAGTGTTTGCAAGTATTGCACCGTCTTTCATTTTTAACATATGTTCTTTTCTTATTACATTTATATCACCTGTCGCTGTTATGAATATATCTCCTTCTTTAGCAGCGTCTTCTAATTTCATTACTCTATATCCTTCCATTACCGCTTCAAGAGCTTTTATTGGATCGACTTCTGTAACTATTACATTAGCCCCCATTCCTTTAGATCTTAAAGCTAAACCTTTACCTACCCAACCATAACCAGCAATCACTATTGTTTTTCCTGCTAGCAATGCAGAAGTAGCTCTAATAATTCCATCTAACGTACTTTGACCAGTTCCATATCTATTATCAAAAAGATATTTAGTATAAGCATCGTTAACACTTATTATTGGATATTTTAAAACGTTTTTAGCTTCCATAGATTTTAATCTTATAACTCCTGTGGTTGTTTCCTCCGTCCCGCCTGTAGCTTTAATGCTTTTTTTATGAGCTAAAGCTGTCAAATCAGCTCCATCGTCCATTGTAATGTCTGGGTTTATTTCAAGTATTTTTTCTAAACACCAATAATATTCTTCTTCAGTCTCTCCTCTCCATGCAAAAACATGAATCCCTCTTTTAACTAAAGCAGCTGCGACATGATCCTGAGTAGATAAAGGGTTGGAGCCTGCTAAATAAACCTCAGCCCCTCCTGCTTTTAAAACTTGAACTAAAACTCCTGTTTCTTTTGTAACGTGTAAACATGCGGCTATTTTTAAATTTTTTAAAGGTTTTTCCTTTTCAAATTCTTCTTTAATTAATCTTAATACAGACATTCTTGTTTCAGCCCAATCTAAATCCTGTTCTCCTTTATCGTAAATCTGAATATCTTTGACTTTGTATTCCATAAAAATTGTTAAAATATAAAAAATAAAAAAATATTTTTAATACTTTGGGGCAGTTTGTTTGTATATTTCTCTTTCGATAACGAAAGAAACTAAGAAGGCTGTTACATATAGTACTACAGATATCAATATTGGATTAAATAACGTAAAAGTAGATGTATAAACGTTAAATGGGAATATAGTTAAAATTGTAGGGCCTAAATAATAGGCGTCTTGCAATATTGAAAATAATACTGCTAAGCTACCTCCCATTGCAAATGTGAAACCTAATACTCCTATTTTCTTTTGTAATGTAACTCCTACTAATACGAATACTAGTATCCAGATTATTGCGTTTGTAATATATAATGTATAGTCCATTTGTTAATACTCTCAAAATGTCTATTTAAAAAGGTGAGTTTGATGATAAATCAAAAAATTTTCCTTTTTTCATCATCAAGTTTTTAATATTTTTTCAATTAGATCTATTATGCTTACAGCTGGATTGATACCTGTTGCTCTTTGAAAACCGTGCCATAAAGGAGAAGCATTAACTTCTAATATATAATATTCGTTATTCTCTTCTGCTATATCTATGCCACTATAATATAATCCTAGTTCTTTATTTATTGTTATAGATAGTTTTTCTAATTCTTTAGGTACTTCTATTTTAATTTCTTTGGCTCCTTGGTAGATATTTGTTTTCCAATAGCTTGATTCTCTTGCTATTGCTCCAATAATAGTGTCTCCAACGACGATAATTCTTAAATCTCTATTAGGTTTGTTAATATATTTTTGTAAATAAAGTGTATAACCTTTTTCTTTAAGTTGAGATAACATTCTAAAACCAATGTCTGGGTCTTCTGCTAAAAAACTTCCTATTCCTCGTGAACCCATAAGAGGTTTAATTACACACTTTTTATTTCTTTTAATAAATTCATAAGCTAAGAACTCATTTTCTGTAATTAAAGTTTCAGGCACTTTTATTTTTTTTGAAGCCAAAATACTTAAAGAAACAAATTTATTTCTCGCTTTCATGAAAGCATTTATAGGGTTTACTACAAGCTTACCCATTTTTTCTATATTATGTAATAAATTTATTCTATATTCCAGTTTTTCAGCACTTAATGAAGATCCGATGCTTCTTAAAATAAAAAAATCAATTTTATTTAATGGTTTACCAGCATACGTTACAGTAACACCTCCGTCTCTAATTTCACATGCAAACTTATCTATATTTAAATAATAAGCATGATAATTTCTTCTTTTCATTTCTTTTAAGAAGCATAAGCTTGTATACGAAGGAGAAGATTCGCTTCCAATAACAGCGCCGTACATATTTACTTAAATGAAAGCATATTTAAATAAACTTTTTTATACCTATTAAATATGTTTCATCATCGATTTCCCACTCTTTTATTAAATCTCCTTCGATTTCTTCCTTTGCCTTAAATTCTATACTTAAACCTTGTGTTTCTGTTAATATGTAATTTATCTGAAGTTTCAGCATTTCTTTCTCTTCTTCTGAAGGAGTATTAATGTAAATTGAAATTTTATCTGTAATTTTTAAATCCAAAATTTTCCTCATAACTTGTATTCTCCTTATAATTTCTCTGGCTAGACTTTCACTTTCCAATTCTACTGTAGTAGTAAAATCTGTAAATAAGATTCCGTATTTAGTTTCAATATAATAAAACTCTTCTCTAACATTTTCAGTAACACTTAGCATTTCAGAATTTATTTTTACAGAACCAGAACTTATATTAATTTCTACCTCACCTTTTTCTTTTAGCTCTTTTAATATTTTCTTTGGATCTGAACTTTGAATAGCTTTTTCTACTTCTTTTATTTTTTCTTTAAGAATTGGTCCTGCTTTAGCATAATTTAATTTTATATTATAAACCATAAACGCATCTTTTGCCTTTTCTTCACTCATAATTTCTAATTCTTTAACGTTCAGTTGGTCTTTTAATAATTTCGAATAACTTTGTATTATATCTATTGTTTCTTTATTGTTTGTAGCAAAAATTATTCTTTTTATTGGTTTTCTAACTTTTATTCCTTTTTTCATTCTCAAAGCAAATGAGCTAGAAACTATTTCTCTTATTATCTCCATCTCATTCAATATTTTTATATTTGCTTCTTTATAGGAAGGCCAGGATAAAAGATGAATGCTTTCTGCTTTATACAGATCTTTTGCAAAGAATTGATAAATATATTCAGTTATAAATGGTGCATACGGGCTTAATAAAATTAGACTTTCAAATAATGCTTTAAATAATGCATAATATGCTGCATTTTTGCTTGGATCCTCTTTTTCGATCCAGACTCTCCTTCTTATTATCCTTATATACCATCTGCTAATATCATTGAGAATAAAATCTAACAATATTTTTAAACCTATAAAATCGGATAGTTTTTCGAAACTCTCAGTAACATTTTTCTTTACTGCTTCTAATTTTTCTAGTAACCATAAATCTTCTAATTCCAAGTAATTGAAATCTTTAAATTCTAATGGATTAAATTTATCTAAACTCATGTATAAAGAAGCAAAATAATAAGTATTCCATATTATGTTAAGCATTTTAAATACTTCTTGTAACCCCCTAAGAGAAAACTTTAGATCTTCCCATGTAGTATTCATTAATTCGTAAACTCTTAACGCATCTCTACCGTATTTAGGAATGACTTCCTCTGGATTAATCACATTTCCTAAACTTTTATGCATTGCCCTTCCTGTTTCATCTAAAGACCAGCCATGCATTATTACTCTTTTATAAGGAGCTCTTTCAAAAGCTATAACAGAAGTAACCAACAATGTATAAAACCATCCTCTTGTTTGATCTAAACCTTCAATTATAAGGTCTGCTGGAAATAATTTTTCGAAATTTTCAGATTTTGAAGGATAATTTAAACTTGCCCATGATGCTGCACCAGAATCACCCCATACGTCTAATACATCAGGTATTCGTTTTGCTATATTTCCGCATTTATTACATTTAATTTCAACATTATCTATCCAAGGTCTATGCAAATCAATTTTCTTAGGTTCAAGTAAATTAACAGAATTTGCAATTAGTTCCTGTATTGAACCAATTACAATAATGTTTTTACAATGAGAACATATCCAAATCGGAAGTGGAATTCCCCAATATCTTTGCCTTGATATAGCCCATTCATGGGCTCCTCTAAGCCATGGTAAAAACCTATTTTCTAAAGCAAAGTTTGGTACCCATTCTGTTTTTAAAGCCTCTTCTATTAATTTTTCTTTAATTTTAGGAACATCTATGAACCATTGTTCTGATAATCTCAATATTAAAGGAGTCTTGCATCTCCAGCAATGAGGATATCTGTGGGATATTTTTCCTACGTAGAATACAGCATTAAGCTTCTCCAAATCTTCAATTATTTTTTCATTTGCCTCAAAAATATACAAGCCTTTATATCTTTCTACTTCTTCCGTAAATCTACCATTATTATCTACTGGAGATAAAATAGGTAAATTATACCTTTGACCTAACTCGAAATCCTCTTTTCCATGTCCTGGAGCGTTATGAACCAACCCTGTACCTTCCAACATACTTACATATTCTTCACTAAGTATTACTTTATGTTCGATCTCTCTTTGTATTTTTAAATATTCAGAAAGAGGGTTAATGTAAATTTTTCCACCGAGTTCCTTTCCAGAAATTTCTTTTAAAACAGTTAACTTTATACCTGTTTCTTTTTCAACTTCTTCTTTTCTTTTCTTTGCTAAGATTACTTTTTCATTATTCGGTGTAAGAGCATAAATGTATGTTTCATTAGGGTTAACAGACACTGCTACGTTTGAAGGTAAGGTCCATGGTGTGGTAGTCCATACTAATAAGTAAGCATCTTCATCTTTGAGCTTAAATTTAACATATAATGAAGGATCTTCTTTTATTCTATATACATCTGTTACTTCATATCCTGCTAAAACAGTTTCGCATCTAGGACACCAATGTACTACTTGAACTCCTTTATAAAGCAATCCTTTTTCGTAAGCTTTTTTTATGAAGAACCAAACACCTTCAATATATTCATTGGTTATTGTCATATATGGATGATCCCAATCCATTAAAACACCAAGGTTTTTAAACTGATTTTCTTGAATCTTCAGGTTTTTTAAAGCATATTCACGGCATTGATTTATAAAATTACCTATACCGTAATTTTCTATATCCTTCTTTGTTTTAAAGTTTAACTTTTGTTCTACTTGAACTTCGATAGGCAATCCATGCATATCATAACCTGGAATATCCCAAACATCATAGCCTTTCATTCTGTAAAATCGTAAATAAGAATCCTTTATTATTTTATTCCAAGCAGTACCGACATGTATAGGATTTGTAACATAAGGAGGGCCGTCTAAAAAATAGAACTTCTCCTTTCCTTTATTCTTTTCTTTTATTTTTTTGTAAATTTCATTAGTTTCCCAAAGTTTGAAGACTTCTTCTTCGATTTTGTTTGGATCGTAATTTTTTGGTAATTCCTTTATCATAATGTAATAAATCTAATTAAGAATTTTGTAAATAAAAAAATTTGACTGTGAAAATTAAAGAAAAAGGTAAAAAATATGAAAGAGAACTAGTAGAATTACTTAAAAAATATGGATGGAATAGCAGAAGAATTCCTGCTAGTTTTTTAGATGTAATAGCTACTAAAAATGATAGAATTGCAGTATTTGAAGTAAAGTTTACTCAAGGTAAAAAAATAAAAATTCCAAAAGAACAAATTGCTAATTTATATGATTGGCTTTCCTTTTTTTCATATTATCCAATGAAAGAAGCTATAGTAGCTATAAAATTTAAAAGGAAAGGTTGGAAGTTTATTAATGTTAAAGAAATAAAAGATTATAGTGTAAGTAGCGATATAATTAGCACATGGTTGCCATGGGAATGAAACCGTCTATAAATATAGTTTACTCGATAAATGATATCGAAGTAATAAATAGTATAACAGAAGCCATAAAGGAAGTATATGGCTTTGATGTTTCTACGGAATATAATAATTTAAACATCAATTTTGCATATAATAGTTTAAGAAAACAGTATGATGCGCTAAAGATTTTATTTAATTATAGATATCCATCAAATAAGAATGTATTAACTTTACTGGTTGTAAGCGGCGACATTTATGTTTCGCCTTTAAATTTTTGTTTTGGCTTAGCTATAGATAAAATAGCAATAATTTCAACTTTTAGATTGCAAACTACAAATCGAGAACTTTTTTTATTAAGATGTAAAAAAGAAGCTATACATGAAATAGGTCATATGCTAGGATTATCACATTGTAAAAATTCTTATTGTGTAATGTTCTTCAGTAATTCTATTTTAGATACAGATAGGAAAGATTATAAAATATGTAATTCTTGTAGAAGTAGGTTAAAAATATAAAAATCATTTTGTAAAGAGAGAAGTTAAGACTAATAATACGTTTGATTTTTTCTCCCTCATTCTTCTGTAAATGTATCCAATCCATTCTTCACCATAGGGAATATATTCTTCTACTCTAAGTTTGTAATTCAATAAATATCTTTTTATATCATTTCTTACACCTCTTAAAAATGCATAAGTAGGATTTTTTGCATATATTTTGCTCAATTTAATACTTTCATATATTAGTTTTTCATCATGTGTAGCTATAGTAAATTTATTGGAATTCTTATAAAGAATTTCCATCAGCTTTAAAAAATTTTTGTTTATTTCACTTTTTTTCTTATACGCTATTGACTCTGGCTCATTATAGGCTCCTTTAACTAACCTTATTTCTCCTTCATGTTTTAGGATTTTATTTACATCGCTTAGACTTCTTTTTAAATAAGCTTGAATAGCTATTCCTAAATTTTTGTAAACATCTAAACTTTTCAAGTAAATTTCTATAGTTTTTGAAGTATATCTTGAACTTTCCATATCTAGCCATACTTTTATGTTATATTTTTTAGCTTCTTTTAATAATATACTTAATTTATCTTCACATATTTTTTCATTTATATACAATCCAAGTTGAGTTAATTTTACAGAAATTGATGAATCTAAATTATATTTTTTAATAAATTTTAATAACGCAATGTATTCTTTTAAATTTCTTTCAACTTTATCTATATTCTTGATATCTTCACCTAAATAATTTAAAATAACACCCATACCTTTTTCATTGGCATACCTCGCTGAGTTAATAGCGTCAATTATAGAAGAACCACCTATCCATCTTTTTACTAAAGGAGCAAACAAATTTGTAATCTTCATCTAACATAGAAATAAAAAAGCTATTTATTATTATTATTTTATTTAGAAATAATTGAAGCAATGAGGATAGCTGTCTTAGTAAAAATTATTAAAAAACTTAATTTTAAAGACGGAATGTTAAAACAAGAGAAAGTTATTAATCCTTATGATCTAAGGGGAATAATAGTAGCATATTTATTGATTAGAAAGTTTGGTGGAGAAACTTTTGTGATAAGCATATGTGAAGAAAAAGAAGATATTGAAATTCTTAAACAAGTATATGAATGGGGAGTAGATAATTTAATTGTAGCTCATGATGCTTTGTTTAAGGATTTGGATACTATTGCTAAATCTAAATTAATCTCAGCAATCATCAAGAAAGCACCAAAATCTTTAGATATAATTTTATTTGGCCAATATTCCCCAGATGATACAGATGGTATACTAAGCTTGTTTGTAGCTGAAAAATTAAATTTGCCCCATTTATATGGAGTGCGGAGATTTTGGGTTGAAGATAGCAAAGTTGTTTCTGAGACGTTTACTAATAACGAGATAATTTATAACGAAGTGAGAATGCCTGTAGTGGTAGCTCTGGAACCTATTATAACAGATTTCTCAAAATATAAATTTACCATCTCTAGCAAGAAATCTTTGCTTATTTGGGATTCTAAATTTCTGGGTTTGAAACCTGAAGAACTGAAACCTAAAGTTAAATTAACAGGAAAGCGTATTGTTGTTGAGCAAAGAAATGCGCAAATAATTCTCGGGCAAAATTATAAAGAAATAGCAGCTAAGTTGGCTAATATTATTAATAAAATAAGATGAAGATAGCTTGTTTCTCCTCCTATAAGGAAAGGCTAAAGTATCTTATAGCAAAAGCAAATAAATTTAACGATGCTGAAATTCATTGCGTTGTTTTTAATTATTATTATAACAAAGAAGATATAGAAAACATTTCAAAACACAATATTAAAAAGCTTGTTCTTCTAACAAATCTTCTTTTTATGAAATATGACTATGAAGCTTTTGAACTAGGATTAGCTGAGTATTTTAAGAAAAATAAACCTGACTTAATAATAACAACTTCTTTAAAAAATGACGTTGAAGTTTGTGCAAGGCTAGCTTCAAAATTAGATATACCATTTTTAAATTACTGCTTGGACTTTAACATATTTGAAAATAAGCTATTAGCTAAAAAGTATTCATACGAAGGACTTTTCATATTAGAATATGAAGCGCAATTACCTGCTATTATATCATTAATTCCTGAAGAAAAGTATGATATTGTTGAGGGAAAGGCTAAAGAGATTGAAGAAAACATGGTTAAAGTAAATATTTCTAGAGTCTTGATTCGTGATATCGTTAAACATGAAACAAAATTTGATGAGCTGAAAAACTCTAAAGTTATTATAGCTATAGGAGAAGAGATAAGAGACAAAGAATTGTTACCAAAATTTGAGATTCTTGCAAAAATTTTGAATGGGAAATTAACAAGTAATAAATTCGCTTTAATAAAAAATGGGTGGTTTAAAGAATGGATCGGTTTTTCATGCGTTAATTCTTCTTTTGATTTAATAATTAATTTTGGTGTAAACGAAATTCTAGATTTTATCGCTCCTTTAATCAATACGAAAAATGTTATAACTATTACTTCAAATCCAGAAAATGAAGTAAATAATTTTAGCCATTATGTAGTTTTAGCTAATCCTAATAAATTATTAGATGCATTAATTAAAGAATTAGAAGCAAAAAAGAAAGTTTAGTCTTTATAAGGAATAAATTCTTTTCCTAAGATCTCTCTTCCTATAATTATTTTCATTATATTTGTAGTTCCTTCCGCTCCTAAATAATATGAAAGAACACCCCTTAAACCTATTTCTAATCCAAGCTCTTTGGTATAACCTAATGCACCATGCCATTTCATTACTTCTAAAACAGTATTTAAAGCTAGTTGAGGTAAAAGCATTTTGCTCATCGCTGAAAATTTCACAACCTCTTTCCATTCTGTTTCTTTTTTCATAAATTTATCGACAAGCCATGCTGCTTTATAAACTAATAATTTTGAAGCCTCGATCATTGTATATAATTCAGTTAAAGGAAATTGTATACCTTCATATTTTGCTATAGGTTTTCCAAAGGCTATTCTGTTTTTAATAAATTCTATTCCTTGTTCGAGAATACTTTCAGCCATACCTAAGCATGAAGCTGCTACTAAAATTCTTGCTAATGTAAAACCTTCCATTGCATAATAAAATCCCTCATTTAAATTACCTAGAAGATACTTTTCTTCTATTTCGCTTTCTTTGAATCTTAGTAACGCAGTAGAAATTCCTGTTCTACCCATATTTTCTAGATAACTAACTTCTACATTTTTCATTCCTTTAATGGGTAAGAAGAATAAAGAAATTCCTTTATGTTTTAATTCAGGATTTGTTTTAACTAAAGTAACCAATCCACCATCATTTTCTAGAATTTCTCTTACGCCACTTATGTAAATTTTTTCACCATTTATAACATAATGATTTTCTTTTTTAATTGCAGTAGTTTTAATTGAAGCCACATCTGAGCCTCCTATAGGCTCTGTTGAACATATTCCAATAAAAGCTTCTCCTTTAACAAATTTTGGCATAATTTCTTCCTTTATTTCTTCCTTAGCGTATTTCTCGAATATATAACCCCAGGCAGTATTAACGAGATAAAAGACTGCAGTAGCTAAACTTATATCGCTTCTTCCTATTTCTTCAGCAACAATTGTAGCATTTATAAAAGATGCTTCTGACCCACCATACTTTTGTGAATTTAAAATGCCTAAAAAACCTTGCTCAGCCATCTTTTTTATAAAATCTTTAGGTATGTGACTTTGTTGATCTATTTTTTTATAAATAGGTTTTAGTTCATTTTCAAAGAATCTTCTTGCTACATCTTTGAATATTTTCTCTTCTTGTGAAAATTCAAAATCCATTAAAAATAAATCAAAATTATTATTCTTATACTTTCATATTTATTTTAAAATATGCATCGAAGAAAATTTTATATAGCAACAGATGAAGAGATACTAAGCGGAAAAGTAACAGATGTTTATTATCCTAGAACTTATTTGATACTTAAAGAAAAAAATAAACTAGAAACGAATGTAACTATGGATGTTCATGCATACAATTTTCCTAAAAATTATAACTGGGCTGTTTTTTGTGGACTAAAAGAAGTAATCAATTTGTTTTTAGGAAAGAAAGTTGATGTTTATGCTATGGATGAAGGAACAATTTTTAGGTTATATGAGCCTGTATTAAGTATAACAGGGCCTTATTCAGAATTTGGAATTTACGAACCCGTAATAGATGGAATATTAAGACATAATACAAGTATAGCTACCAAAGCTGCCAGATGTAAAAAATTAGCTATGGACAAGATGTTAGTTTTCTTTGGAATAAGGTCTATTCATCCAGCAATAGCTCCTATGGCTGATAGAGCATCTTTTATTGGTGGCTGTGATGCGGTATCAGGTGTTTTAGGGGCTGAACTTTTAGGAATAAATCCTGTTGGAACAATGCCCCATGAACTAACTTTGATCTTTGATGATGTTAAAGAAGCATGGCTTGCCTTTGATGAAGTGTTACCTAAAGAAGTTCCAAGGATAATGCTATGTGATACAATATATGATGAAAGAACAGAAGTTTGGTTGGCTAGCAAAACATTAGGTGAAAGATTATACGGTGTTAGAATTGATACACCTAGTTCAAGGAAAGGAGACATAAGAAAAATATTACAAGAAATTAGATGGATCTTAGACATGAATGGTTTAAAACACGTTAAGATAGTTCTTAGTAGTGGAGTTGACGAGGAAACAATTATAAATACAAGGGACTTGGTGGATATCTACGGAATAGGTACAGCCATTGCTTTTCCACCATCAATAGACTTAGCTTTTGATATAGTTGAAAAAGAAGGAAAACCTTATTCAAAAAGAGGTAAAATGCCTGGGAGAAAACAGGTATATCGTTGTAAAAATTGTTTTAACGATGTAATACTTTTATTCAATTCGCCAAAACCTGAAAAATGTGGAGTATGTGGAGGAGATATGTTTCCTTTATTAAAAAAGTACATAGAAAATGGTAAATTAATAGAAGAAATAAAAAGTGATCAAGAAATAAAAAAATATGTTTTAGAACAGCTTAAGAAGATTCAGATTTGATCTTTTCCCTCTTAATCATGTCCACGAATATTTTCCATACTCTTTTTACGTTAACATGTCCTGTATAAAAACCACGTTTCTCTAATTTTTTACTTACGTCTTTGCATAATTCAAAAGGCAATATTTTCTTTTTCTTATATTTTTCTGAATTAATAACTTCTAAAATTGCTTTTTCAATATCATCACGAAAAGGATACCCTTTTCTGCTCATCAAGTATTAATATCTTTTATATTTTTAAATTTTTCCTATATAGATTATTTAAAAACCGAAATATTTAAATATTTTTAAAATTTTCTTTATTAAAAATTATTCTTTTATTTAAGCAATGCTAAAATTAGCTTTAAGATGAATATGTCGGATCTAAGTTCTTAATTATTTTTGGAATGTATTTAATTAAATCCTTTGCAATAATTTGGTTTCCATATTCTTCGGTAGCCATTTCTCCAGCTTTACCGTTTATGTAAGCTGCAGCAACAGCGCTTTCAAATAATCTTTTACTTTTCGCCAACAAAGCTGCACATAAACCAGTAAGAACATCTCCAGTTCCTCCAACAGTCATAGCTTGAGTACCTGTTCTATTCAATTTTACTCTTTCCCCATCGCTTATTATGTCTATATGACCTTTTAACAAAATTACTATACCTAATTTTTTACTTTCTTCCTTAACTATAAGGCTTCTATCTTCAATTTTATTGTAAAAGGGTAAATCTTTTCCTGTTAAAATTTTAAACTCTCCTGCATGAGGAGTATATATTGCTTTAATATCATTAGGCTTTTTTGCGATATCTGTTTTAAGAGCATCTGCATCTGCTACTAAATATTTGTTTAATTCTTTTGCTAATTTAAATACTTCTTCTACTCCTTCTTCCACTTCTTGTCCTAATCCAGGGCCAATAGCTATAACATCAGATTTCTCTATGAATTTTTTAAACGAATTAACAGAATTTTTAGTTAATCTTTCTTCTTCATAAGGTATAACTATTAATTCTGGTGCAATTGCTCTTATAGGATTTGCAATCTTTTCAGGTACAGCTAAGTATACTAAATCAATACCACTCCTTGATGCGGCCAGAGCACTAAATGTAGGAGCACCATGATAAATTTTTGAACCTCCAATTATTAAAACAACACCGTTTTCACCTTTTCTTGAATAAGGATTTCTTTTTTTAAATATAACTTTTGCATCACCTATACCTGCATATATTTCAGCTTCAGGCGGAATGCCTATGTTAGCTTCGATAATCTTCATTTTGTCAGCGAATTTTGCAAGTCCTTTTTTCATTTTATGCATTGTAATAACAACATCACATTTGACATATTCTGAGAAATCTCCTGTAGTAGGATCAATTCCTGTAGGTATATCTATCGATAATTTAAAACAATCTGCTTCATTTATTATCTTTACCAATCTTGATATTTCTGGTCTCAATCTTCCTTTAATTCCTGTTCCAATTAGAGCATCGATTATTACATCAGCATTTTTAATTTTTTCTTTAATTTCTTCGTCGCTTAAGTTAGTTGCTGAAAGAATTTCTATGCTTCTATCCATTTTCTTTAAAATTTTAAAGTTCTCCTTTGCTTCTTCAGTTTTTATATCTTCTTCTCTATGTGACAATATAATTGTTACTTTTCCTCCAAGAGAAGCTATATGTCTTGCTGCAACAAAGCCATCTCCTGCTTTGTTTCCAGTTCCTGCGAATATTACGACTTTTTTTATAAGGTTTAAATTTTTCAAATAATTAGCTATATTTGCTCCAGCATTTTCCATCATTAACCTTCTTGATACGCCTAATTCTTCAGCATTTTCTTCAATTATGTTCATTTCCTCTAAAGTTAACATATCTAATGATTATATGCTAAACTTTATATTATAGCGTTAAATATTCATAATATGCCAGCATGCCCAAAGTGTGGTCAACAAGCAGATAAGCCAATTAAAAGCTGGATGCTTGCACCAAAAGGTAAAAAACCTTTAAACATAGGCTTATTTAAATGTCCAAACGGTCATTACTTTAGAAAAGCAATTGTTTAAAAAAATTATTTTTTTATATCTATTTAAAATACTCTTAGCAATAACAAGAATGCTATTATTAAACCATAAATTGCCAAAGCTTCTGAAAGACCTAATACTATAAAGCTCCAAGCTCTCATTGCAGGTTTTTCAGCTACAGCTGCTATAGAAGCTGCACCTGAGTATGCAATGGCTATTCCAGCTCCAATTGCTGCTAATCCAATGGCTAAAGCAGCTCCTACCAATCTTAAACCTTCTTCTAATTCGCCTCCTTGTGCACTTACAAAAGGTATTGTTATAAAGAATAGTATTGTTATTATAGTTAGGAAAGTAGTTTTGTCCATATTTATTTTAATGCTTCTTCCAATTCTTTAAATATTTTTTCTTTTATTTCAGTTATTTTTTTCTCTATTTCTTGGTAATATTGTTGTTTTTCTTCTTCTATTTTTTTCAAAAGCTCATCAAATTTTTCTTTTATTTTATTTTCCATATTTTGCTCTTCTTTCCAATACAGCTTTTATTTTTTTAAGTCTTACAAAATCTTCTCTTTCTCTTTCTTCTAAAGTAGCCACTATATTATAAATTGCTCTTTCATAATTTGGTATAATTATATGCTTTAATGCATTAACTTGTCTTTGAGTTTTTTTAAGTTCCTCAGCTAATTTATAGATCGCATTTTCCTTTTCTGCACAGCTAATTAATAACGGTATTATTTCTTGAAATTTTTTTAATGCTCTGTCTAAAGAACTAGGCGTGCCTATAAAACCATAAGGAATTGTTCCTTTTTCAAATTTAACAGTAAATCGAGGAATTTTTACTCCCATTAAGTTTTCCTCTTTTATATTTACTTCTGCAGAATATGGAGTTACTGTTATTAAGGAATTTAAATTTATATTGCTTTCGCTCATGTATGCTTCATACAATGCATAATATGCATCATAAAGCGGTTCATATATTTTCTTTTTTTCTTCGGTTACCTCATCTATTAATTTATCCAGTTCATGTAAAATAACTTCCCTTTTATCTTCTAAAATTTTCTTAACTTTTTTTGCAAAAGCTAAACTTCTTTTTAATCTTATTAATGTTATTTTTGTAGGTAAAATTTTTCTTTCGAATGATGACATTACGCTTTCCTTTTATAATATTGTTTTATATGCTTTTCTTTTATTCTTGTTAACTCTGATTCTGGTAACATTGATAAAATTTCCCAAGCTAAGTCTAAAGTCTTCCATATATCTCTGTTTTCATAATAAGATTGAGCTAAGAATTTCCTTTCAAAAGTTTCACCGTATCTTAAATAAAGTAAATCTGTTGGTGTTAAGCTACTTTCACCTACTATTAAAGCTAATGCTCTTAATTCTTGTGCTCTTGCATATGCAGCATATAATTGACTTGCTACTTCAGGATGATCACTTCTGGTCTTTCCTTCACCTATTCCATCTCTCATTAATCTACTTAAACTCATTAATACATTTATTGGAGGATATATTCCAACTCTATATAAGTCTCTGCCTAAAACAATCTGTCCTTCTGTAATATAAGCTGTTAAATCAGGTATAGGATGGCTTATATCATCGTTTGGCATTGTAAGGATAGGCATTTGGGTTATGCTTCCTTTTTTACCTTTTATTCTACCAGCTCTTTCATATATTGTAGCTAAATCAGTATACAAATAACCAGGATATCCTTTTCTTCCAGGTACCTCTTCTCTTGCTGCACTAATTTCTCTTAAAGCTTCTCCATAATTTGTCATATCTGTAAGAATTACTAACACATGCATGTCCTTTTCAAAAGCTAAGTATTCAGCTAAAGTTAAAGCTATTCTTGGCGTTATTATTCTTTCAAATGCAGGGTCATCTGCTAAATTTAAAAATAATGCACTTCTCTTTATTGCACCTGTTTCTTCTAAACTTTTTTTGAAAAATGATGCCTCATCATGCTGTACCCCTATTGCTGCGAATATTACAGCAAATTCTTCTTCTTGACCAACAACAGTAGCTTGTCTAGCTATTTGTGCGGCTAGCATATTATGAGGAAGACCTGCACCTGAAAATATTGGTAGTTTCTGTCCTCTTATTAATGTATTCATCCCGTCTATTGCTGAAATTCCTGTTTGAATGAAGTTTGTGGGATAATCTCTTCGCTCAGGATTTATTGGAGCTCCATTTATATCCAAGTAATCTCTTGGAATAGGTGGAGGTAAACCATCTATGCATCTTCCTAAACCATCGAAAACTCTTCCCAGCATATCTTCAGTAACAGGCAATTCAAATGTTTTTCCTAAGAATTTAGCCTTTGTTCCTTTTGGAGATAATCCTGTTGTTCCTTCAAAAACTTGTACGATAGCTAAACCAAAACCTACTTCTAACACTTTACCTAATCTTGTTTCTCCTGTTGGAGTTTCAATTTCAACTAATTCATCATAAGCTACATTGGAAACATTTTCTATAATCATTAATGGACCTTTTATGTCTCTTACCGAATAATATTCAATTGAAGTTGTTTTATACATTTTAACTACTTAATATTTTATTAAAATTATCTAATATTTCTTGATGAAGCTTATCTAGTTCATCCGTTTTATCATTTGCTACAGTATATCTGCATCTCATCAACTTTACTATTACCGGCAGCGTTCTTATTTTTGTCAATGGTATATTTTTTTCTAAAGCTATTTTTGCATTTTCATAAAAATCAACAAATAATTTTAGCATTTTGTATTGCTTTTCAACGCTACAATAACTATCTATAGGATCGAAAGCGTTTTGCTGTAAAAATCCTTCTCTTATCATTCTTGCAACATCCAATACCAATTTTTCACTATCAGGAAGAGCCTCAGGACCTAATAACTTAACAATTTCTTTTAGTTCATCCTCTTTTTGAAGGATTTCTTGAATTTTCCTCCTTAATATTAACCAATCTTTACCTACAAATTTCTCCCACCATTTTGCTATTGAATCTACGTATAATGAATAACTTATGATCCAATTTATAGCAGGATAATGTCTTGAATAGGCTAAAGCGCTATCCAAACCCCAGAAAGTTCTTACAAATCTTAAAGTATGAACTGTAACAGGTTCAGAGAAGTCACCTCCAGGAGGAGAAACTGCCCCAATAACAGTTACAGAACCTATTCTTTTTTCCTTTCCTAATGTAACAACTCTTCCAGCTCTTTCATAAAATTCTGCAAGTCTTGATGCTAAATAAGGTGGGAATCCTTCTTCTGCAGGCATTTCTTCTAGTCTACCACTTATTTCTCTTAAAGCTTCAGCCCACCTACTTGTTGAATCTGCTACCAATACAACATCGTAACCCATATCTCTATAATATTCAGCAATGGAAATGCCAGTGTAAATACTTGCTTCTCTTGCAGAAATTGGCATATTGCTCGTATTTGCTATTAATATTGTTCTTTCCATTAAAGGTCTACCGCTATAAGGATCTGTTAATTCTGGAAACTTTACTAATACTTCAGCCATCTCATTTCCTCTCTCACCACAACCTATATATATTACCACTTTTGCATCGCACCAAGCAGCAATTTGATGTAGCATTACAGTCTTTCCAGTTCCAAATCCACCAGGTATTGCACCAGTTCCTCCTTTTGCTATTGGAAACAAAGTATCAATTATTCTTTGGCCTGTAATTAAAGGTACTTCAGGTTCAAGTCTTTCTTTATAGGGTCTAGGCTTTCTAACAGGCCACTTTTGGTATAAGTTTATTACATATTTATTTTCATTTTTGGAAACTTCTGCTATCGTATCTGTAATATAATATTCGCCTTCCTTAACTATATAAGAAATTTTTCCTTCAATTCCTATTGGAACCATTATTGCATGTTTAATTAGTGTTGTTTCTTGGACGAAGCCAAGTATGTCTCCTTCAGTAACTTCTTCACCTAATTTTACTTTAGGTTCAAAAAACCATTTTTTATCTGTAGGTAAAGGATCTATTGCTACTCCTCTCTTAACAAAATAACCTACTTTTAAAGCTATAATATCAAGTGGTCTTTGTACACCATCATAGGTTCTTCCAATTATACCTGGTCCTAGTGTAACCGATAATGGTTCGCCAGTTTTATAAACAGGTTCGCCAGGTTTTAATCCGCTGGTATTTTCATATACTTGAATTATTGCCTTATCTCCAGACACAGCAATAGCTTCTCCTATTAGCTTATCATAACCAACATAAACAACTTCATACATTTTAATTCCTTCTAAGCCTTCTGCCCTCACTGTTGGACCACTTATCCAACTAATTTTTCCCGCCTTACTCATTTTATTCACCTATTAAAATTTTACCTAATTCTTTTCTTATATAATCTTTTAGTCTATTAAGCCTAGCTTCTATTGTGTTATTTAAAATTATTGTTTTTTCTTTATTTGTTGCTATTATTCCTCCATATTTGCTAGGATTACTCTTTATAATTTCGAAAGTTTTTCTAGGAATTTTTTCATGCAAATATTTCATTAGAAAATCATAATCTTCTTCATTGCAAAAGATAACAATCTCTTCTCCTATAGTTTCTATTGCTTCGTCAACGTATTTCTTGAGAGCATTCTTATAAAGTTGTATATTTCTTTCATCCTTTATTTTTGATAATGCTTCGTTTATTATTTTATCAATATAACTATTAATTAAGTTCAGCTTCAAATTTTTATTTTCCATTTCAGCTAAAGTTATTATTATATTTTTAGAATATTCTATCTTCCTTTTCGTTTCTTCATTAATTTCATTTATTTTAACTAGGGTTTCCTCGTAAACTTTATTTATTATTTTTATAACTTGCTGATACCATTCATCATATTCTTTTTCAACTTCTTTTTTAAATCTCTCGTTTATCTCTTCAATCATATTTTTTAAGCTTTCCATATTTTAAACACCAAGTATTTGCCTTAATATTTTTCTGTAATCAACAATTTTTTTAGGGCTATCCAAAGAAGGAACCTCGTATATCACAGGCACACTTATTTTTCTTTTTAGCTCGTTTATTTCTTCTTGTATTTTTTCAGCTAATTGGTCATGTATAAATATTATAGCTGTTTGTTTTTCCTCAATCAATTTTTTTATTACTTTTTTAGCTTCATTTGGATTTTCAGTAACTATTCCTTCAACTCCTGTTAGAACAAAACCGCTTATAAAGACTTCATTTCCGATCGCTACAATTTTCATTAAATATTATTTGATTATTTTTCTTACATATTTTTTTACCATGAAATTTTGTTTTGTTAGTTAGAAATATATACCTTAGTTGAGCGAGCCAATCCACGACTAAATTTAGGAGCTTCCGGTGTTTAGAGTAGGGTTTACCCCTAGCTCTTCATTTTCATGTTTGGAGATTCTTTCAAATAGCTAAACAATGGTAATCATACGTAGAAAATTAATATACTAGAAAATGAAAAATTTTGAATAAATGGGGGTAGAAAAATTAAACAAAGCCTACATTATAACTTCAAAATCAAATTTAGATAAGCTTATTAGTAAGTTGATCGATTTTGAATACTTTCATGTAAATGAATTAAGAGAAGAAAAAACAGAATATGGCTCATATTTGATACAAAATTTAAGTAAATTTTCTTCAGAAATGGATAGTTTACTAAGCGAATTAAATGTTAAAAAAGAATTTGGGGTTTTAGATTATTTATTATCAAAAGAAAAGTATAAAAAGAATGTTTATGATTTCGTTTCAATTGAAGATTTTTTAAATTTTTCAAAACAAAAAATTAATTTTCTTAAAAATACTTTTATGCCTTATATTGAAGAAAAAAGGAAAAAAATTAAAGAAGTAGGCGAAAAAGAGTCTTTAAGAGAGTATTTAACATATTTCCAAAAAATTAAAATACCTATATCTAAGTTTCTTACAATTAAAAATTTTCTTATTACTCTAGTTGTAACTACTGAGAAATCATTAATTGAATTACAGAAGAGTCTTCCTTCTGAAGTATTCATTGTAAGTGAAAAGGTAACCGAAGATAAATATGTAACATTACTAATTGCAAAACCTCTGTTTCAAGAAAAATTAAATAGAATATTGGGAAGTTTGGACATAAAAGTCATTAATGTAAAAGAATTTTATGGATTAAATATTGAGGAATATTTGAATAAATTAAATATAGAAATAAATGAATTAAAGAAAAAGATTGATGAAATCTCAGCCTTTATTGATAAAACGATTAAGGAAAAGTATAATGAGCTATTGGAAGTATATGAGTTAATTTATCTGCAGTATTTAAACGCTTTAAATTTAAAGTTCTCTAAAGTTACAAAGCATTTTATAATTATTGAAGGATACATTCCAGCGAGAATGAAAACTCAATTTTCTCTTCATTTGAAGGATTTAGCTTATGTAGAGTATTATGAATTAAATAAAAACGAAATTAACAACGCTCCTTCTTTAATATTAAATAAACCTATAATTAATGCGTTTGAATTAATAACCAATATGCACGGGAAAGCAAGATATAATGAAATTGATCCAACACCTTTTATTTTCTTCTTTTTTTCAATCTTCTATGGTTATATGTTTGCTGATTTTGGAGGAGGGCTCATATTGTTCTTACTTGGTATTCTTTTATATGTTAAAACTTTAGGTAATTTAAAGCGATGGGGAATTTTAATTATGTGTTTGGGCGTTTCTAGTATGATTTTTGGACTTATTTATGGTGAATTTTTCGGTTTTGGGATTCCTTTTATTAAATATGAACCAATATTGGAATTGATGAATCATAAAACAAAGGAAATGAATCCTGCTACGATCTTATTCGTAATTCAACTTAGTTTAATAATCGGAGTAATTCATATCACATTAGGTATGTTTATTAGATTTGTAAACGGTATAATTGCTAAAAATTATGAGGATATATTAGGTGGAATAGCTTATTTAACTTTCTATCTTTCCAGCGTTTTTTTAATGTATGGTCTAATAGTAGTAGGTTTTAATTTTAACAATTTTGCATACGGTTCAAGCTTAATTTTAGGCATTCCTGCTCACATATACTCTAAAGTTTTCTCCGTGTTATCTCTTTTTGGATTAGCTTTAATATTTTCATTTAAATATCTAGCTCACAGATTTGAGCATGGAGCTGAAGTAAAGCTTAAAAGTTATTTGGGTGAAGGAGCCATAGAAGTATTTGATTCAATAACGAGATTACTTTCAAATACGATCAGCTATGTACGATTAGCTATATTGGTAATAGTTCATACCGCATTATTATTAAATCTAAACCTTGTGACCAATATTTATCTTGGTAATCCAATTATTACTACCATAGTTGTTACAATTGCTCTTATATTTGGTAATATAGGTATAATTTTAATGGAAGGTTTCATAGTGTTCATACAAGCATTAAGATTGCATTTATATGAATGGTTTACTAAGTTTTATTATGGCGACGGAAAAGAATTTAGAAGGTTTCTAAAAGAAGGAAATTATACTCGACTGAGCTACTCCGCCCTAAAGGGCGAAGCTACCAGCATTTAGAGTAGGGTTTTCCCCTATCTCCTCATTTGCTTATTTGAGAAGCTCAAAACTTCTCATCCCATAGCTCTCATTAATCTATGGGCTATATTGAGCTCTTTCAAGGAAGCGTTCCTATTTATATACTAGTTTAGCCTATAAACTATCATCTCTCATAATTATATCTTTTCTTTAACCTTTGGAATAATTTTTACAACTATTTAAGCTTTGCTTATTCATTCAGAATTAAAGCTATGGGTTTTTCTGGCGCTCATTTTATAACTTATAAATGAGATAATTCTTTTATAGAATTAATAATTTATAAATTTCGCTTGGTTTTATACCATTTTTTATACCAAATATAATAGTTATTAAATTTTGCACCTCAATTTCTTTAAGTTTAATGAAAGCTATAACAACATCTAAACTATTGGAACCTGTTAAAAATTTCGATAGAGAAATTTTGTATATATAAACTTTAAATTGTTTTTCTAAGTTAGGCAGATCTTCTCTTGTTTTAACTTCCTCAGTAATCAATTGGGAATATTTTGTATTTTTTAAAATTTGAAAACAATTTTCTATTTCTTCACTTGTAATTAGACTATTTAATATTTCCTCTGAGATGAAGAATATTTTTGGAACAATGATTTCTCTTTGAAAACCAACATCTAAACCCAAATATTTTGCTCTTAAAATGGCTAAAATGTTATAGAAATCAATTTCTGCTCCTACTATATCTCTGCAAGCTTTAGCATCTTGTAAATTAATTTTATTTAAAGAAGAAACTATATTATTTATGTATAATTTATCGAAATAGATATCAAAGATATTCAAATTCTTTTTTTCTCTGTATAAATTATAAGCTTCTTGAATTGTTTTACCAAATTCATATTTACTTAAAATTGATATAGCATCTTCTAGGGTAGCTTCTTCTAAAACTTTAATAATTGTATCTCTCCTGCCCAAAAAAGCTTCTGCATCTAAAATTATAGAATTATAAAGTTCAGAATATGTCTTTTTTAATGCTTTCCCTTTAAGAACTACTTTTAGGTTATGTAATAAATATTTATAAAAGTAAGCTAAAATTATTGGTGAGTAGTTCGATGCTATTATAATTTCTGTAAAGTGTCTTATTAAATTTCTTCTTAATGCATGTTCTATATCTATCAACTTAAAATCTGGAGATATCTCAGCTATTTCTTTTTTATAATCTGTAGATTTAAGAATATCTAAAGCATCGTTTATTGTTTTTTGTTCAATTAATCCCTCAAGTATTTCTTTAGTTATAAGGTAGCCTTTTTTAACCCTGGCTCTTGTTGAAGCATATAAACTACTCATAATAATATTTCAAGAACAATCTTTATCCCTTCCTCCATTTTACCTTCTATTACTTGTTTCATTTTTTCTATTTCTTTCTCTCCTTCTTTTTTAATTAATTCTGCTTTTTTTCTTGCCTCTTCTTCTTCCTTTTTTAATAAAATTTTGCTTTCTTCGGTAAATTCATTGATAATTTTTTCTGATAAATTCTTTGCTTTACGTTCTGCTTCTTCTGCTAGTTTTAATTTTGTTTCTTCGAGATATAATTTCATTTTTTCGATTTCTTTTTCGTATTTTTCTAGTATTTCTATTATTGATGAAATTTTACCCATTATGGTTTAATTTTTAAAGATAAAATTTAAATTCTTTTGTTGATATTTTTAAAACGTTATGGGGGGAAAAGGAAAGAAAGGTATTTCGCAAATAGCCAAAAGACAAGAAAAAGAAATGAAAAAAGCTCAACAGCAAAAGAAGCCGCATACTGTTGAAAAGAAAGAGCAAAAAACAAAAATAGCTTTGACTGCTACGGAAACGAGTATACTTGTTAGTATAAGAAATGAAATTAAAACTATGCCATATATTTCTGCGTGGTCTATTAGTAGTAAGTATGGAATCACTATGGGAGAAGCTAAAAGATTATTACAAACATTAGAAAAAGAAGGTTTAATAAAATATGCTTATAAGCATTCGAGAAATCCTATCTTTACTGCAGCTTAACTTTTTAAGTTAATCCTTTTTATTCCTTAAAATAATCAATGAACTTCTTCTGCTTTTTGTAACCATCAATAAGTTTATCTGTTGCAGTTATTGTTCCTAGTTCTTTATCCCAAACTATTAATCCTTCTTCACTTAATTTTTTTAATATTGGATCTATTTCTTTTATTTTATCGCTAAAATCCAACCTTAGACGTAATTCACCTACACTATAATACCTTGCTATGTATTCTTTAACCTTTTCAATGTATTGTAACTGGGGTTTTTCTATTTTTATTTCCTCCTTTATCTCTTCAAGTTTCTTTTCTTTAATCTCTTCTTCAACTTCTTTTATTTCTATCCTTTCAGGAAGAGGGAATAAAGGTTCTGATTGAGCCCATCTTCCACTTTGAGCTATCAATCCTTTTTCGTCTAATTCGCCGATAATTGTGCTTAAAACTAATTTATTAATATTTTTACTCTTACTCCACTCTAATATCTCATTTATAGTTAAAGTTTTTTTAACTCTAAGAAGTTCTAAAAGGGATTGAGCTAAAGGACTAATATTATCATTCATTATGAATAAGATAATAAAATAAATTTTTAATAAAAATATTATTTTGTGAATAGTAAAGAAAAACAAAGTGAAAAATTGCTTCAAGAACTTCTTAATTTGATACAAGAAGCAAAAACAAATTTCTACTATTATGTTTCTAAAGGTTATTTGAATAGCGAAGGAGTAAAAATTAAAATACAAATAATTAAAAAATATCTCGAATTACAAAATGAAAGATCCGTACTAAAATATTTAAATAAAAATCGTGAAGAAGATCTTATTAAACTTATTAATGTAATTGAAAAGACACTTTAAAAATAATAGGGCTTTTTTACTGGCGGAATAGTATAAAGGTAAATTTTATGGGTTCTTCCAGAATCATAAATTTCTTCAACTTTTGTAGGAATCCAACCGGGTATTTCAAAATCGTGGCTTACTACTCTACTTCCTGGTCTCAGTTCTTTTTCTAATTTAGATCTTAATTTTTCATTTACGCTAGTTAATAAATATAATGTAACAACATTCGCTTCTTTTAAAGGATACTCAAATAAATTACCATGAACGATTTGAACTTTATTTTCTAAGTTATATTTCTTAATTTTTTCTTCAATATTTTTAACGAAATCATTTCGTATTTCTACACCAATACATTTCCCTGCATTAAATTCTAATGCACCAATGAATAAAATTCTACCGTCTCCCGCTCCTAGATCAACAAGAACTTCTTTTTCCTTTAGATCTGCTAATTTAAGCATTTTTCTTACCACGTTTTCTGGTGTAGGAACAAAGGGCACCTCAGGTATATAGTTCCCTCCCATATAACTTTATTTTTAATTATAAATGATTTAAATTTTTTGAATACTTTATTCATATTATTTCAACAAAAGTCTTCCTCTTTTAAAGCGTGGAGAAAATCAGTTATAGATTTAAATAGGATACTGAAGATATAAATTATCATGACTTTCAGTGCAGCTTTTACGAGAAGCATGCAAGAATGGATTGAAGAGCAGAAAAGAATTTTAGAATTAGCTAAAAGAAGTATGGAAAGTTTTAAAGATGCTGATAGGTTATCCTTATTAATAGCATCAAGAACGGCATGTCAGCATATAAGCAGGACGATAAAAGGGTTTGAAAATTGGTTAAATAATCCAGCTATAACTACAATTATGCCTCAAAGTATGTTAAAAGAAATACAGGAGAAAATATGGAAAATAATGATCGAATTGATTGAATTTGATGCCAAACATACTAGTGATTTCTTAAATTATATAAAAGATAAGGAGAAAATATCTACAATTCCTTCATTATTATTAAGGGAAGAGAAAGAAGAAAGAACACCACCTTACTCTTTATAAATTATTTCCCTTTTTTGAAAAAGAAGAAGATAAAAATACCTAAGAAAACTAAACCTACCAATAATGCAACATCTCTTGTAGGATTTAATTCTTGATTTTTTATTCCTTTACTGTCTGCATGAATTTTTGTTAGAGGACCCCATCCAAAAATATCAGTATATGCTCTTGCAGAAATTTCAGTTAAACCTTTAAGTTTTCCAAGTTGGATCTCTACAATTATAGGATAACTTTCATTACCGCTAAAATAATATTTTCTGTATAATGACGAATTAACATAAATTTCTAAAATTAGAACTTTTTCCCTCTCATTATCAGGCTTAAGTACAATAATGTTAAATTTTCCTTCCTCATAATCTATATAATCTATAACAATTTTTGAAATAGCATGAGTATTTGGTAATAAAATAAGCTGTAGTATTAATATTGAAATAATTAGCTTTTTCATAAGGAAATTTATAAGTTGATACTATAAATATTTATATGCCTTACATATTAAAAGAGGAATTCTTTGAAAATTTTTTTCCTTTATCACTTTCTCATCATGTATTTGAATTAAAAGTTGGGGCATTTTCTAATTATGAAAGGTTAGTTAACTTTACTAAAGATGACATATTTTGCTTAGTGTCTAATAAATTAATTCCAAAGGAATATAAAAAGTATGAAGGGAACGATCCAGACGCTCTAGTATTAGTATCGAATTTTATAATTGAAGAAGATTTTATAAATAAAATTTTACAGAATATAAGCAAAAAATTAGTAATAAAATCTGGTAATAAAATAATAGGTTATTCTTATTCTTTAATTGACTCTGAGTTTAAACTAGATGCTAATGTAATTAATACGGAAGTTAAAATAATTCAAAAAGTTTACGATCTAATTAAGTATAATAAAGAAATTTTATACAAGGATGTTTTAAGATTAAGTCGTATACATAATGAATTAAAGTTCAATTATAATAGAATAGGAAAATACCCTTTAATAACCGATGGAGACATTTATTTAGAACCTAATGTAATATTTGATCTTAGAGAAGGCCCTGTTTTCATAGGAGATGGTGCATATATACAAGGAAATACTAGAATTGAAGGGCCTTCTTATATTGGAAAAAATACTTTAATAATCACCAATTCAAATATTCGTAGATCTTCTATTGGAAATAATTGTACAATAGGCGGAGAAGTTACTAATTCTATTATATTAGATTATACGAATAGTAGACATAATTCATATATAGGTGATTCTTATCTCGGGGAATGGATAAATATTGGAGCATTATCTGTTGTTTCGAATCTTAAGAATACTTATGGAATTATCAAGTATGATAATTTATATACCAAAGAAGAAACAGGGATGAAAAAACTTGGTGTAATACTAGGTGATCATGTAAAAGTTTCCATCGGTTCTTTACTGTTTGGAGGCAAAAGTGCAGGTTTTTCCTCCCATATATATTTTACGTTAAATAAAAGTATACCTAGTTTTACATTATGGAATGGTGAAAAAAATGAAGGATATGAATTTTTATTTGAATCTTCAATAGAGGTAGCTAAAAGATATATGCAGAGCAAAAAAGTTGAATTCACAGAATATCATTACAAGTTGTTTAAGAATATTTTTGAATATACAGCAAAAGATAGGGAAAAACTTGGTATTAAAAGAGGGCGTTTTAATTTAGAAAGTTAAACAACTATATCATATGATACATTTTCTAATTCCTCACTTTTGTATTTCCCTTCCCCCTCTTTAAGAACTTCCATCTCGTTTATTCTTAAAGTATGTTTAATATCTTCATAGTTTTCTTTAATTATATCGAAAAAGTTTTTAGCATAAATAGTAACTTTACTTAAATTTTCTGCTAAAGAAATACCTAATCTTAATTTAATTCTTCTTAATTCAGCTATTGTTTTAGTTAAAATTTCCCCTCTTTTTATTATTACTTCATTAATTTCTTTATGTTCAGGATATTTTTCTAAATGAATTGTCAAGACGTTTTCCTTTAAATTATGATAAATTTCCTCGGTAATAAAAGGTGCAAAAGGTGCCAATAATAACAGGATTTTTTCTAATGTATATCTTAAAACATAAAAAGCTACCTCATCGTTCATTGCGGTTCTGTATTTAACTGCTTCTAAATATTGATCACAGAATTTATTCCAAATAAAAGTTCTTATTTCGTTTACTGCATTAAAGAAGTCCATTTCCTCCATGTACATATTAACTTTATTAATAACATTCTGTAGCTCATTTAAAATCCATAAATCTATTAATTTCTCGATCTTAGGTATTTCTTTTACTTCTCTAGTAAATGTTATAACATATCTTGCCGCATTCCATAACTTATTCAAAAATCTTTTATTGAAATCTAAATCCTCAAATCTTACGCTAACATCTGAACCCACTTTAACTGAACTTAATGCCCATAATCTAAAAGCATCTACTCCATATCTATCTAAAAGTTCATCAAGAGGAATGACATTTCCATAACTTTTATGCATCATTCTTCCATCTGTACCTCTAACCATTCCATTTATAAGAGCTGTTTTAAAAGCAAGATTGTTGAAAAGTACATAATGTCTTAATAAAAGATAATAATCCCATGTTCTTATTATATCATATCCATTTGGTTGTAGATCTGCAGGAAATAATCTAGGATCAAAGTTATCGGGCCATCCTGCATGAACTGCGCATGTAATGCTTGAATCCATCCATGTATCTAAAACATCATTTTCGCCAACAAATTCATTACCACCACATTTAGGACATTTTTCTATTTTGGGTTTTTCTAATCTTGGGTCAACAGGAACCCAATCTTCTTCAGCCACAATAACTTCGTTACAGTTTTTACAATACCATGCAGGTATCACTGTAGCAAATACTCTTTGTCTTGAAATAACCCAGTCCCAGCTTAACGAATTAATCCAATTTTGTAACCTTTTTATTTGATAAGGCGGTATCCATTTAATTTTATTAGCTATTTCCAAAATCTTTTCAGATAAGGCTAATGAACGGAAGAACCATTGTTTTTTAGGAATAATTTCAACAAGACTATGACATCTCCAACATTTTCTTATTTCCCCATCTATTATTTCTGTTTTTATCAAATATCCTTGCTTTCTTAGTTCTTCAACTATCTTTTTCCTTCCTTCCAATATGCTTAAGCCTTCTAAAATTTTTCCTGCATAGGAATTAAAACGTCCTTTATCATCTATAATAATTATGACAGGTAAATTGTTTTTCTTTTGTATCCTCACGTCACCCTTATCACCATAAGTACATATCATCATTGCTCCTGTACCAAAGCTAGGATCAACTTCATCTGAAGTTATTATTGGTACTTCTCTTTCATAAATTGGCACGATCGCAATTTTATTTAGATAATTAGAATATCGTTCATCATTAGGATTAACAGCTACAGCAACACAAGCACCTAATAATTCAGGTCTTGTAGTTGCAATAGTTATATTATTTCCATCTTTTAACTTGTAATTTATGTAATATAATTCCTTTTTTACAACATCATCTTCAACTTCAGCTTCTGCTATTGCTGTTTCACATCTAGGGCACCAAAATACTGGGTGTTCTCCTCTATAAATATATCCTTTTTTATAAGATATTATAAAAGAAAGTTGCGTTCTTTTCCAGTAGTTTGGATCCATTGTGAGATACTTAAGATCCCAATCAAAAGAAATGCCAAGTCTTTTAAAAGATTTTTCCATTTCTTCAACCCAAATTCTTGTATATTTAACACACAGATTGTAGAATTCTTTCCAATCCATTTCACTTTTCTTCTTTTTTATTAAATTTTCTACTCTTACTTCTGTAGGTAATCCATGGCAATCAAAACCGATTGGAAAATGAACATTATAACCCTTCATTCTTACATATCTTGCAACTGTATCACAATAAACATAATTAAACGCATTTCCTGGACTCAATTCACCGCTAGGATAAGGTGGAGGTGTATCTATAGAATACGTTGGTTTATTTTTATCATCGACAAATTTGTATATTTTTTTCTCTAACCAAATTTTTATCCATTTCTCTTCTATACTTTTATAGTTGTATTCTTTGAGCATAAATATTCAATAACATTAATACATGGAAAGATTTTTATTTTTTGATTATTTTAATAATATGAGCGATTGTGAGTGATGAATTATTAGCTATTTATTACAAAATTATGAATAATCGTACTGCTAGAAAAACTATTTTAATTCTAGGAGAAAATAAACATGCTAAAGCTACTGAGTTGATTTCACAACTTAATGTTTCACCAGGAACTTTCTATGATGCATTAAAAAAATTGAAGGACGTAGTTGAAAAAACTTCTGATGGAAGATATACTTTAACGGATATGGGTAAAAAATTATATTTACTTCTTTTAAATGAAAGTAAAAGTATTTCAACTCCTCCATCTCAATTTACAAATTTTGTTCAATCTTTTCCTTATTTATTTCCATTAAGTTTATTTAAAATGATAAATAAATTACAGCCTAACAAGTTTATTCTTTTAATTATAGGGATATTAAGTCTTGGTGGTTTTGGTTTCTTTATTACCAAATTATTGCCCTTTGGATTTTTTGTATTTCCGCCTTATTCAATTCTTATAAACATTCAAGCTTTTTATAACTTAATTATTTTCTTTTTAAATCTTGTATTTATAATAACTTTAACTTATTTATTAACATATACTTTAGGAGAAATAAAAAATTCTTTACATTTTATTTTATCATTAACTTTTACTTATATACCAATAATAATTTTTGTTTTTATTTATTATATATTCCATCAATGGTTTTATGAACTATTTTTAAATAATATGATATATTATTATCTAATATTTTTACCAATATTATTTTATTCATACACTTTAACTATTAGCTGTATTTTTGAAAATGCCAACATAAGAATCGAATCAGCCTTTATTATTGTTACATTCATTTTGTTTGTAACGTTTATTGGAGTAAACATTATTGATGTACAAATCAGAAGTTATTTAATTTAAATAATAAAAACTTTTGAATTTGTTTTTATAAAATTATTCACTAAAACGTAAGAAATTAAATATGACCAATAGCTAATTAGAAATTATACGTTTATAAAAAATGAAGGAAGCTAGAGACTTTGAAAAAAATATGGGAATTCATTATTATATTACCGATACTCAGCCTTTATTTGGCATAATTAAATATAAGCCTGAAGATTTTATTGTTGAAGAAATTCTGAGAGACGGTACAATACTAAATATCGATGGAAATTTTAAATTAAATTTTCCTGATAAAGGAAATTTTCTTTACATAGTTACTTTGAAAAGAAATTTAAATATATATGAATTGATCAATTCACTTGTAAATAATTTAAGAATTAGTCATTCTTACTTAGGAGTTTCGGGAGTCAAAGATAAAAGAGCTGTGACGACACAATTAGTTTCAATTAAGGGTTATAAAAAAGAGCTTATTGAGCAGGTAAAATTTAAAAAAATTAAAATACTTGCTTCTGCTTATTCATATGGTCCCTTAAGATTAGGAACGCATTTAGGGAACCGTTTTACAGTAACTATTCGTAAAATAAATTTAGATAAAGATACAATTTATAATATTGCCTCGGAAGTTACCAATATGCTTAATAACATTATAATACCAAATTATTTCGGTTATCAAAGATTTGGAATTCCTAGACCTTTTACTCATGAGATTGGAAAAGCTTTAGTTTTAAACGATTATGAAAAAGCTGTTAGATTCTTGATAGGTAATCCTGATCCACTTGAGCCTGAAGAAAATAAAATAGCAAGAAAAATTTATGATGAAACAAACGACCCTGCAGAAACTTTAAAATACTTACCTTCAAATTTATACTACGAAAGAATAGTCTTAGAATATTTGCTTCATCATCCTAATGAATATGCTAATGCCTTAGCAAAATTGCCTTCAAGTATTTTAAGGTTGTTTTTAGAATCATATAGTTCATATTTATTTAATAAATTTTTATCTGAGAGAATAAATTCCATTGGTTTTAATTTAAATGAAGGTGACCTAGTATCTCCTTTAGATAACTTAAGTCCAATAAATTATGTTTTCGAGATAGGAAGAAATATAAGTAAAGAAAGAGCTTTGTGGTTGCTGGAAAAAAGTAAGGTAGCAATTGTTCTTCCTGTTATTGGACACAGGGTTAAATTAAATGGTGGATATATGCGAGATATTGAAAATAAAATTTTGATAGAAGAAGGTGTACGAATTTATGATTTTAAGGTAAAGTTAACCGATGAGAAAACAGTAGCATTAAAAGGAGCTTATAGAAGAATAGATCTTAAATTAATACATCCCATCGAGTTTCAAATAATTTCAGACGAAATATTTAATGCTCATTCACTTTTGCTTAGATTTTCTCTACCTAGAGGTTGTTATGCTACTATAATCTTACGTGAATTTATGAAGAGTCCTACGCCAGCCTCCTATATAGGCAAAGCTAACGGTTATTTTTAATATATTCGTAAAGTTGGTGAAGATAATCAAATATTGCATTTATATTTTCTTCTGTTTTATTAATTTTGTTTTCCAATACATTTAACCAGTTTTTTATCTCTTCCTTCTCTTTAACTTCTGTTGTTTTCACCAAAGTAATTTCTTCTTTAAGACCTTTAATTTCCTCGTTAATACTATTTATTCTTACTTCTAATTCCTTTAAAGTAATTTTTTTCGAAGACATCTGTTAGTATTATTAATTTTTATTTATATGATTTTTATTTTATGGTAAACAAAAAAACAAAAATTATTTTTTCATGAAGTATAATAAGGTCTTATAAAGTTGGGCCGATATAAAATAGGTAAGCCCAGCGTATAAATAGCACGTTCATCCATGTTAAAAAAGCGAAAATAAAAAAATTAATAAATTTTATATTTGGCACCTTTAAAGAAAAATAATAAGCTTGTAAAATAACTGAATAAATAACCCCTGTCTGCGTTAATATGTAATCAATTATATTATAGATATTTAATAATTGAATTGATATTATGTTTAAAAAAATTAATATATTTATTAAAATTAAAATATTTCTAATAGAAAATGAATATATTAATAGTAAAAAATCTTTTAAATAATTTATTTTAATTTTTAACAAATTCATTAATAATAATAATATAATAGGAGTTAGCATTATTTCTATCAAAAAAGATAATGTGAACAAGATGTTTTTTAAAAAAAGTTCATAAAAAGAAGTTATTTGTCGAGTAAAGATGGTGATTAAAAAATATTTAAGAAAATTTAATAATATATAAAAAAATATTATAAAAATTGGTCCACCAATATCGTAATTAATTTCATATTCTAATAAGAATACTCTTGGTTTTAACCATGAATTAATATTCCTTCTTATTATTCGTTTTATTAAATAAAGCATAAAATTATTTACCTTTTCCTAATCTAATATGAGCCTGAGCAAGATGTCCAGCAGCTAAAGCTGCTAATAATGATATTTCTCCTGCTAATGCTGTAGCAGCGATTATTTCAGCAAATTTTTTAGCATTCAATCCAGATTCTTTTCCCCCTTCACATCCTAAAATCCTAAGATTTTCTCTTTGGGTAGGTAATCCTGTCCCCCCTCCTACAGTACCTATTTCTAATGAGGGCAAATATACCGAAACATACAAATTCTCTTCCTCATCAACTTCTGCATAACTTATTCCCATAGCTGATTCAGTTATTTGTGCTGCATCTTGTCCTGTTGCCAAGAAAATTGCAGCTATAATATTAGCTATATGAGCATTTAAACCATATGCATGAGCAAATGCGCTTGCTAATATATTTTTCTTAAAAGCAACTTCTTGTGCTTCTTCAGGAGTAGTTTTAAGTTTATCTTTAACTATATCTCTTGGTATTGTTACTTCTGCTAACACTGTTTTACCCCTACCTAATAGCCAATTTATAGCTCCAGGTTTTTTATCGGTGCATAAATTACCGCTTAAAGCTATTAATTTAGCTTCTTTAAAATTCTCCATAATGTATTTACAAGCTCTTTCTGTAGCAATGGTTACCATATTCATTCCCATCGCATCCCCTGTTTGGGCTTCAAATCTTAACCAAACATTTCTTCCTATTATCCATGGATGGATATTTATTAATTTTAAATGCCTAGAACCTTCTTCAAATTTTATTTTAATTTCTTCAAATTTTTCTTTTACCCATTGAACAAATCTTACAGCTTCTGATATATTTTTTACTTTAAATAAAGGAGCCCTTGTCATTTTATCATAAAGTATTTTTGTATTAGCTCCCCCAGAAGCTGTAATTACAGAGCATCCTCTGTTAATACTTGCTACCAATGCTCCTTCAGTTGTAGCTAATGGCACATAAAATAATCCGTTTGCATATTCACCATTAATTTTTAATGGTCCTGCAATACCTACTGGAATTTGGACACATCCTATCGCATTTTCAATATTTCTGTTTAAAGTTTGATTTAAATCTATTGAATACTTACCTAAATATTCCAGCTTAATATTCAATTCTTTTTCTAAAAATCTTCTTCTAATTTCAGAAGCCTTATTTACATCATTATTCGTAAATTTTTCTATCTCATAAAGTTTAACTAAGCCTGATCTAACTTTTTCTAGCAACTCTGCTGGCTCCATAATATAATTAACGTTAAAATAAAATTTAAACGAATAATTTTTGTATGGTAATATATGTTTTAGGAGCAGGCATAGCTGGATTAGAAGCTTCTATTGTTTCTTCGAATGAAGGTTTTGATGTTTTTCTCTTTGATAAATTGAACGTGGGAGGAAATTATCTCAATTTGACATGTATTCCTTCAAAGCTTTTAATTGACCTTTCAAGTAAGGTAAAGGATTTTTCTTTAATTAAGAAAGAATCAAACGAAAGAATCAAATCTGCTAGGGCTTATTATGAAAAAATATTATCAAGATTAGATGTAAAGTTTGATAAAAAGGAAGTAAATGTATATAAAGAGTATTTAAAGATAGAAAATGAAAAGATATTTTTAAGTAGAGAAGATAAAGTAATAGTTTGTCTAGGTTCTAAGCCTATTATACCTAATATACTAGGCGATGAGAATATTTTATACAGTTTTTCAATTTTAAACCTCGAGGATCTACCTAATAGCGTAGCAATAATTGGTGCTGGGCCTGAAGGAATAGAAATTGCTGAGATATTTTCTAATTTGGGTGTAAAGGTTGTATTAATTGAACAGAAAGACAGAATGTTAAGTATAGAAGATGAAGATATTTCTTTTTATTATTATAATTATTTAATAAATAATAAAAAAGTTGAAATTTATACTTCTCAAAAAGTTATAAAAGTTGGTAAATATAATAACGAATATTTTGTAAAAACTGATAAAAATTTAAATATTAAATGTGAAGCTGTATTTTCATGTGTTGGGTGGAAACCAAATTTAGAGAATATACATTTATTTGACAATGGTAATTTGCAATATGATGAATTTTTATCTTATAATAAAAAATTCTTCTTTGCAGGCGATGTAATTGGTGCAGGTGTAGCTAATCTAGCTAAGTTTCATGGAAAAATTGCTGCTTTAAATGCTATTGGTAAATACAATAAGTTTGAAAAGAGAGTTATTCCTTATACTATTTATACTCAACCTCAAATTTCTTCGGTAGGCATAAAAGAAAAGGAGGTTAAAGATAAAAGTGAATATAAAATAATCAAAATAAATTTAAACGAAAGTATCAGGAATGTTTTATTTGGAGATTATGGTTATTTAAAAATCATTTTAGATAAGGATAATGTGATAAAAGGTGCTTCATGCATTTCAAACAAAGCAAATGAAATAATTAATATTATTTCTTATTTAATTGAAAAGAAAGTCAAAATAGATGAAATTTCCAGCCATATATTCTCCCATCCTTCAATTTATGATATCTTAACGGAGATAAAATTATGAAAAAAGATACCATAATAATACTTTTAGCTATTTGTATCCTTGCTTTTTTTCTGAGAATATATAATTTAAATTTTAGACCTTTTTTCCTTCCTGATGAAGAAGTTTATTATAGAACAGCTTTATATTACGCCTATGATCAACGTATTCCCTTATATTCACAATTTGTAAATAATGTTTTTCATGTAGAGTTTCCAAATCATTTAAATTATGAACACCCTCTACTTGGAAAGTTTTTAATAGCACTTTCAATTTTAATCTTTGGAAATACCGTCGAAGGTGCAAGATTTTTAAGTGTGATATTAGGAACTTTTGAAATACCCATAGTTTATAAGATATTTAAAAAGTACGTAAAAGAAAGTTTAGCTTTAGTTTCTTCATTAATGTTTGCATTTGATCCTTTAAATCTTTCTATTTCAAGAAGCATTATGCTGGATGGTTTTGCTCTGTTTTTCTCACTTTTAGGTTTATTTTTTTATCTTAATCTCAGTGATCTATATAAAAAGCTTTTCTTTCTTTCATTATTTGTAGGTCTAAGCATATCTACAAAGCTAACTTTTTTTCCTTTAATTATCTCGGTTATTTTACTAAGTATATTTAACTTTAAAAAAACTAGCGAAAGATTTTTGGTTTCTTTTTCTTTGATTACAATTATATTTTTAATATACTTTTTATCTTACATTCCTTACTTTTTCCATTTTGGTTCTAACGAAGGAATACTGCCTTCTGCGTATAAATTCTTAGATTATGGCTCGCATAATTTTTATGATTTTTTAGCTTTACAAAATTGGATGCTAAGTTATCATTTATTTTGGCATTTTAATCATAATTTTTATGATTATCTAATTGTAAACCCATGGTTTTATTTGGTTTATGATGGTAGGTCTTATCAAATATTTACAGCAAATCCTATAGTAGTTTATTCAGGAATAATCTTATTGATAATATTTCCTGTCTATTTAAAATTATTTAAAATAAAAAAATATTATGAAATTCTTTCTTTCTTTTTACCTTTTTCATTAATACTTTTTATAAAAGGATTATCATGGTATTTAATTTTCTTTAATTTTTTATCTTTATTAATAATTGTTTTAATTTATAGTTTCATAAATAAAAATGATAATTTATCATTAACGTTATATGTAATATTTTTAGCTAGTATTGTAATAGTTAATATAATAATTATTTTTTATTATTTTTATATTTAGTCATTTTAAAGTTGTTTTTAATAGTTTCCAAACAACTGCATAAGAACCATTTATAGCTCCTTTTTCATTATTTGAAAAAGAAATAATTATTAAAGCTTCTTTTATATCTTTTGTAATGTTGGATAAGTATTCACAAGCTTCCTTGTACTCATAATTTAAAATATAACCGTCAGGGAACATGAATTTCCCATTTTTATATATGATAGAAAGTAAAGCTTCTGATCCAAATTTTAATGCAATATCTCTTTCTTCTACTCCACTTTTAACTTTAGTAATTAAATTTTTAAGAATTATACAATAATTTTCCTTGCTTAGTGATAATTTTCCTAATTTTTCGCCTTCTAATTTGCTTTCATAAATAATTGCAGAGTTTAATATATTGAATATTTTTTCTCCCTTTTTAGTTAAAATAGCTCCAGATTTTATTGTAGTTATAAAACCTTCTCTTTTTAATCTTTTAATCATCGTTCTTACACTGCCTTCTCCTATTCTTAATTCTTCAGTAATAACTTTCCTTGAGACGATCTTCCGTAAACCTATGATTCTAATCATTCTAATAAGTTCAACATAATTGAATGAAGGTTTAGCCCCCTTTTCTGAAGGCTGAGCAATTTTTTCCAATTTTTCCAATTCCTTCATCATCATATTTATGTATTTTAAATTAATTATCGATTTTGAAAATATTTAAATATTGGATAAAATATCCTATCATTATGGATATGGCTTATTTTCCAAGGTCAACAACGATAAAATTAGCAATTACTTCTACGCTTGTAGCAATGGCATTAGCTACAAACTACGCTCTTATCTGGCTTCCAAATGTAAAATTAATGGATTCAATAGTATTCTTTACAGCTTATGCTTTCGGTTTTATATATGGTGCAATTGCTGCAGTTACAATCTGGTTAATTTACGGTATCTTTAATCCATACGGTTTTAATTTATTAACGCTAATAATGGTTATAACAGGTGAGTTTTTCTATGTGTTATTTGCATTATTATTAAGAAAATTTGTTAATCCTGTAGAATTAATAAAACGTAACGGTAACTTAACGTTGATAGCATTTTTTGCATTAATTTCCACGTTGCTTTATGACATATATACTAATGCTTTAGTTGGATTAATATGGTATAATTCCATTTGGTTAGGATTATTAACTATGAACTTTCCATATCCTTTTGGTATAATGCATCAAATATCTAATACAGTACTAATGCCTATAATTGTTAGCGCAGGTGTTTATATATTATATTTAAGAGGTGTTATCCATGGCTGAAAGAACTTCTTGGTTTTATATTTCTATTGGTCTTCTTGTACTAGTAATAATACTGGGAAGTTTAACTAGCTATTACTATTTGTTGTATAGCGATACATTAAATAAGTATAATAAATTATTACAAGAAATTCAATCTCCTAAGACAAAAATTTCAGTAGCTCTTCTAATTGATTTTTCAAATGGTACAAAAATATGGTATAATAGAACAGTAAATATAGGCATTACACTTTTTGATTATACATGGAATGTAACCAACGGTAAAGTTACTTATCAACAATATTCTTATGGTAAATTTGTAACAGGTATATTAGGAAAAGAACAAAATAAAACTCACTATTGGATGTGGTATTTCTGGTCAGCAGGAGCAAATACTTGGGTTCTAGGACCTGTAGGGGCTGATTCATACACAATACAAGATGGAGATATACTAATGTGGAGATACGAAAAGCCTTCTTTCTAATTATTTTAGATCTTTTATTTTTGGAAATTCTATTGTTCCTAAATTTTTATCAATCACATAGGGTATTCCTTCTTCGATTATCGCATATTTTTTAGTTATAGGCGATAAGAATTTTTCTTTTATGGAATAAGAGTTTATTGGTGTGCCCGAAGCAAGTAAAGAAAAAGGAGGTAAAATAATTAACACGTTTTCCAGTAATGTTGGTACATAAATAATTGCTATTAACTTGACAGTTTGGCCGAATTCATTTCTTACAAGAATTGAAGGATGTTCATGGCCGATTAAAATTATATCATGCTCCTTTAATAATTTTTCGTTTTCTTTATGACCATGTAATATTAATATTGATTTTTCGCTGAAATATTCCAGTAATTCAATATTATAATTTTTAAGAATACCTTTAACGTAAGTATCATGATTACCTTTAATAAAAATTACTTCTTTATAGTAAGCAGTTACTTTTAAAAGAAAATTTTCTATACTTTTTACCTCTTTTTTATTAGGCTTTTTAAACGTATGCTTTAGATCACCATTAATTATTAATCGTTTAGATCTTGCTATTGAAAACATATTTTCAATACGTGACAAAAGCTCTTCTTCTTGGTTCTTCAATAAAAAGATTCCTTTATTTAACAACTCTTTTTCGTATCCTATATGGATATCAGCAATAACAGTTGCATTAAGCTTTGGTATAAATAAAGCAGGTATTCCACTAATTGGTATTACTTCTTGTAATGGTATTTGTTTTACCTTATACACCGCCTTTAATTTTTTCTTTAATTCTTTTTATCGTCCATTTAATAGAGTTTGTTAAATTTCTAACTTCCTGTTGATCATGGATATTTACATTTTTTAATATTATACTTGTTATGTTTCCTTCGGTATCTTTAAATATTTCATAATCAAAACTTTCTTCAGGAGACTTGCCACTTTCTATATCGCTGCTTCTTTTTCCTTCGAAAACTTTTTTCACCAAAAAATTCTTAAAAGGAGCAGAATCTTCTTTGAACTTAATTGAAGGATTAGGTATAACTTCTAACATTTTTTCATGGTAATTTAAAGAAAAAAGTAAACTCTCATCTACATCCTTTATTTCTTCAGTTTTTATTGGTTTAGGCTTAACTTCTTTTTTTGCAACAACTTCTTCTTTTTCTTTCTTTAATAAAACATCTGCAGTAACAAAACTAGAACTGGAAAGAGCTTTATCTACTAACACTAAATTAAATTTGATTAATTCCAATTCTTTTTCTAACTCTAGCTTTTTCTGCTCTAATTCACGTTTTAATTCTGCTAATCTTTTTAAATAATCTTCTTCCATTTAACAATTTATAATAAATTAAATATATTAAGAAGTTTTCTCTTCTATTTTCTTTAATTGCATTTTATACATTCTAATAATTTCTTCTTCAGTTGTTGCATCTTCAGGTCTTTTATCATCCCTAAATCTACCTGTAAATCTTGGAAATCTTATGGCTAATCCTGCTCCACTTCTTATCACATTATAGGCTGCAGTATGTACGGGGCTTAAAGTTATTTCATCTCCTATTATTTCTATTACTTTAGCTGGTATATACCATATATCTGCATCTATATTGCTTATAACTCTTGGATGTTTATGTTCAATTTTATACGGTTCTAATATTTTTGGTAAATTATCTAGATCTTCATCAGTAAATCCTGTTCCAAGCTTACATACTGTTTTAAAGACATCATTTTTCGGATCATAAACCCCTACAAGTAATCCACCCATCTTTCCAGCTCTTCTACCTGTTCCATAAAAACCTCCTAAAATGCATACATCTATTGGTTCAACCATTTTTGATTGGTATGAACGTTTAAATTTAATCCAAAGGAACCCTCTGGAACCAGCTTGATATACTGAATCTTCAGCGGTGGATTTGCACATTATTCCTTCACAACCAGCTAAAACAGCTTCATCAAAGAATTTAAGTAATTCATCGATATTATTTATAATTTTCATTTCTGCAAATCTTATCCATTCATCCGCTTTTACAGCTTTTTTTAAGTATTCCTTTCTTTTAAGTAAAGGAAGATCAATTAGTTCTTCACCATTTAAATATAATATATCAAACAAATAGAGTACAACAGGGAATTCTTCCATTGCTTTTTCTATTTCATATTTTCTCCTTCTATGCATTAATTCTTGGAAGGGTAACATTTCATTTGTGTTGGGATTTATAGCTACAATTTCTCCTTCTACAATTATTGATTCAGCATCTGTAGCACCTTTAAACTTTTCTACAATATCTGGATAATGATGGGTTATATTTTCTAAAGAACGTGAATAAAGTACAATCTTATCCTTATCTTTATGGATCTGTACCCTTTCTCCATCATATTTATATTCTGCTACAAAACCTTTTCCTAATCTTTCTGTTATTTCATGCTCAGATTCGGCTCTTTCTGCAAGCATAGGCCTTATTGGAATTCCAGGAATTATTTTAACCTTTTTCAAGCCTTCTATTCCTTCACTTAAAGCTACTTTAGCTACGTAACCCAAATCACTTGTTAAGTTGTACGCTCTTTCGACAATAGGTCTAAATTCTTTACTTTTTAAATAAGCAATTGCTATGGCATCAAGTATAGTCATGTCAGCTAATCCTAATCTTAATGTAGCTATTACTGTTCTGGTTATATATTTTGCTTCAACCGGGGTTGCTTTTTTTAACAAGCCTGTTAACAATCTAATTTTTATATCTTGAGCCCCTTCACCACTTGCTTTGCTTACCTTTACTAAAGTATCATATACCTCATTAACCGTTAATCTCTTTACTTCTTCTTGAACAAATTGGAGTATTCCTGTTTGTTTTTTCTTAGTTAATACTTCTTGAGCTACTATTCCTAAATCTCCTTTAGATTTAAGTAATTGGATTACTTTATCATAATTTTCTCCTGCTGCAAGTGCGATAGCTCTGGCCATCAACTTTTCAGCCACTCCCAACTCAATTCCAAGATAATCTGGATAAATTTTTCCTTGTGTTAAGTAAACTATCTTATCTACATCTTCCTTAGAGGCTTTCTTTAATAGATCTACAAGAATTTCAGTAATCATAATTCTACTAGTGGTAGCTGATATCTTTTCGTAAGTATTAACTATTTCGCTGTAAAGTAAACTCATCCCATCTTAAATTTATTATAATATTATAATATAATTTTTCTTTAAGCAGTTTTCCTCCTATCTTAGAGCAAGCTTTTCATTTTAATAATATTTAAAAAATAGTTAATAATTGATGACAGATAAATGAGTGAACAGGAACTTTAAACCTCCAAATAATGATGTAAGCATAAAATCTATTCTACAAATAAGAATTCTAGCTTCTAAAACGAAATTTCTCACTCAAAGGAATATATTTGTATTCCTTTGTCATATATTCTAGAAATGAGTACTTGTTCAGGCTCCAATCCATTTATCAAGTTATCTAAAATTTTAATTAAATCCTTTTTTTGACAAAAAATAAAATCACAATTCTCACTAACAATTTTAGATATTTTTTCATTTATTTTTTCTTTTCTTATTTTACTCAGAATTTCTTTATTTGGTAACTTAAAATTTTTTAAAAATTTAATTATAGAAATAATAATCATTTTTTTATCTATTTCAGTTTTTTTTATATTAACATTAGATAAATTTAACGCAACCGCTTCTTTATATTTATATAATTGTAAGTTTAAATCAGGAACTCCTTCAGAATTTAAATAATTTGCAACTTCATTTATTACTTCTTTTATTATTACCTCATTTCCGAATATTATCTTTCTAGCTATATTTATTCCTATCAATGTATTATAAAAAGCATTAAATTCCCATGCAAGAGGTGTTTCATAGTATAAATATAGCCCATTATCCATTTTCTTAAACAATACTTTGTAAAATTTTTTAACTTCGTCTAGAAAACCTTTTTCTTTACAATTCGTATTAACCCCTTTTGTATTTTTTAAGATGTATATCGTAGTTCCCTTATCCAATGCGACCCACACTAATTCATTATTATTAATATTTATAGGTACAAACGCAGGTAAAAAAATCGAATATAATATTTTATCTTGAATCATAATATACCAAGTCTAATATGAAACCTATATCATTATTTAAGTATCTTATTGTATTTTTTATATTATTTTCATATATTTCTTTATTTTCATATATTTCTTTAATTTTATTTAAAAAAGTTACTTCATTAAGATTATCTATAAACATATATTCTCCTAATCCTAATTCTTTTATTTTTCTTGAATTGTTAAACTTTTCAGTATGACCTTTTAATAGAAGAATTAGGAATGGCTTTTCATATTGTAATGTCTCAATTAATGTGGAATGACCGCCATTAACTATTAGTAAATCAGCTTCGTTTATTAAATTAAACTTTTCTTTCTCTTCTTTGATCCATCCATATATAGTAGCTGAATTGATCTTTGTTTTCTTTATAAAATTTAAACCTGTTAAAATATTTATATTAACATTTTCGTTTTTTATTTTTTTAATTATTTCTAATAAACTTTTAAACATAATACTTCTTTCTTGTATATTACCAGATAAGATAACTGTACAACATATTTTTTCTGATGGTTTTTTATTATTTATTATTTTTTGATTATGCATTATATTGCCTATGAATTTTAATTTATGTAAATACTGTTCATTTTTAAGTTTTATAGAATATGAACATATTGTATAAGGTGGTTTTAAATCCGGTATTATTAAATATGAAGCATATATCCACATTGTAAATATTAACTCATATAGTATCCTTTCAGATATTCTTTTTAATAATTTAATTAATTTATTCATTTTTTTAATTCTAGGTATCTCTACGTAAAATTGGTTTAAAATTAATACAAACTTCATTTTAAGCAATCTTGCTGCAACTGCTGTAGAAATTCTACTGTCAATAATAATATAATTTGGGTTAATGTGGATGAGATTTCTAATTTCGGTAATTATTTGTAAAAATAGTTTTATTATTGATGAAAAAAATTGTCTGGCTAAAGTTAATTTTACAGATAAAATTCCTTCTTCAGTAAATATTAAATTGAAACCCTTAGAAAAATAAACATTTTTAAAATATTTGCTTAAATATTCTAATCCTTCGTTGTAAGTAGAAATATAAACTAAATACCCTCTTTTTAATAACTCCTTTATTAAAAGTAAATTTCTAGCTGCATGACCATAACCTATACCGTTGATCGATAAATATACTTTCTTTTTCATTGATCATTTCTATATAAACTTCTTTTTATTATTCTTCCTTTTGGCTCCAATTCAGCAAATATTTCAGCTTGAAAGGTATATACTTTGGTACCCTTTAATAACCATGAATCTGGAGGCAATCCGGCTTTTAGACATGCATTACATAAGAAAGTTTCAGCATCCCATTCATTTTCTACCGCTACTTGTGGCAATAATAAACCTGACATTAATCCCCTTTCAATGATCAGTCCATCTCTTCCAATTTTAATTATTGAAGGAATTTTTTTCCTATCTTCTTCAATTAATTTTGGCTCAGTTAAGATACTTAATTCAAAAACTACATCGTCTAATTCGTTAAATTCTAAAGGAGGAAATCTTGGGTCTTCTGTTGCAGCTAATATAGCAGACTTTATGGTTAAATTGATCAATTCATCGATAGGATAAGGAAAGCCTATGCATCCTCTTAATTCTTTATTTACCGTTCCACTCCTTACATTATAACTTTCTATAGTAGTAAAAACACCTCTCTTTATTCTATAAATAGGGTCAATTTGATTTAATTTAATAATCCTTTCATTTTTAAGATATTCCTCTACAGCTTTTCTAGCTATTTTTACTAAAAAAGAGCCTTGTTGAAGCGATATTTTCATCTATTAACATAATTTAATATTTGTTTTAATTCTTTTTCTATATTTTTCCAATGCGAACCATACCAATAATATTTGTTGCATTTCTCACAATACCAAAATTCAGAATTTTTTTCGATAACTTTTTTAGGTAGAATATTTACTACTTTTTCCTTTTCAATCTTAACTAATTGGGTATTACAAATAATGCATCTTGAACCAATATTCAACTCATCATAGCTTATATTTAGTGTCTTTAAGATTTCATTTAACAATAATAATTTTTTTCTCTTTACTTTTAATAAGAATGCTTGTAAATTTAATTTAATAGCCTTATAATACAATTCTTCATCACTGGTTATAAGAATAGCTCTATTTTTTTGTGTTACATCTATTAATTCTTCATCACTGATGGTAGCAGAATAAAAAACATCGAATCCAAGTAGTCTAAGCCATTTTGCAACTTTACCATGCATTCCGTCCACTACAAACTTCATAATAATGCTACGACTTTAGTTACGTCAGTTTTAGAAATTAATCCTACAATAGATCCTGTTCCATCTACTACAGGAAGAGCTGGAATGTTAAATTTTAATATATAATTTACTGCTTTTTGAAGTCTTTCTTCTTCAAAAATTACTGTATCTATTTTAAACATGAAATCTCTGGCTAAGTTTCCTATTTTTATTTTTTCTTGATTTACGCTCCCTCTTAAATAATCCACCTTACCTTTAATAAAGTCTCTTTCATCCAATGAGGCTAACATCGATAAAGTTATTATTCCAACAGGTTTTTTATTATCTTCAACAATTATCAAATCTTCCCCTTCTTTAACTTTTTCTATTACTTTCCAAAGACTTGTAAGAATATTTACTGTAATAAATTTCTTTTGCATAACGTTTTTAACTTTAATTTCTTCTATAGGATAATCGTTAAATACTCTACAAATGTCTGTTTTAGTGAATATACCAGCTATTTCTTCATTTTCCTCTACTACTACGCTGCCTATTTTATTTTTAATCATTAATAATGCAGCCTCTTTAACAGAAGTATTAGGATTTACTTTAATTACATTTTTTGACATAACATTCCTAATAAGTATTAGGTTTGTATCTAATTCGCCGCTTGAAGCTAGTTTGGTTAATACTGATGCAATATCTCTGAGAGTTATTATTCCAACTATCTTGTTTTCTTCATTTATAACCACCACCCTTGAAATTCCATTTTTTAACATAATCTTCCTTGCATAATTTAATGTATCGTTTGGTGTTACTACAAATACTTCTTTAGAAGAATAGTCAGCAACTTTTATTTGTGAATATTTTCCTTGACTTATCATTCCAAATATATTTTGTTTTTAAATCCTTAAATACTTCTTCTTTAAAACTCTTTTAAATTATTCTAGTATCGGATATTTTTCTAAAATGAGCGCCAGAAAAACCCATAGCTTTAGCTCTGAATGAATAAGCAAAGCTTAAATAGTTGTAAAAATTATTCCAAAGGTTAAAGAAAAGATATAATTATGAGAGATGATAGTTTATAGGCTAAACTAGTATATAAATAGGAATGCTTCCTTGAAAGAGCTCAATATAGCCCATAGATTAATGAGATCTATGGGATAAGAAGTTGTAAGCTTCTCAAACAAGCAAATGAGGAGATAGGGTAAAACCCTACTCTAAATGCTGAAACTCTCGACTTTGTCGTGAAACACTCACTAAAAATTTTCTGGATGAAACTAAAATCTTCCATTATCTTCATAATTTTAATGATAAAATGAGCATTTTTACAACTATTTATTAATATCAATTAAATTACTTACATAATTAATTATTTTTCATAATTAAATAATACTTTTATTTCTTAAATAATCTCAAATAGAAAAATTTTTATATTTTTGGTACTCTGTTAAGATAATTTAAATGATTATTAAAATTTAATAAATAAAATAAAGATTATCTAAACAATTTTTAAAATATTTAAATTTTATAATAAATTAATAAAAGGTTGAATTAAAGCTTTCTTATCTATCATCCCTAAAGTTCTATTATTATTATCCTCATCCACAACAGGTAATCTACCAATCCTATGCTTTAACATTATTTTTATCGCATCAATTACTAAATGATTTTTAGTTACCTTTATTATATTTTTCGATGTCATTATAGAATTAACTTGAATAGTACTATTTGGACCATCAAGGGTTATGTGGATATGCGGTATTTTAACGGATAATAAGTCATGATGAGTTAGTATACCTACTAATTTTTCTTCCTCGTTTAATACGATTATACCTGTTGATCCGTTTGTATTCATCTTTTTCCAAGCATAAGAAATCGTATCTATATTTTTACAAAAGATTGGTTTTATGTTAATTTTATCTTTGATTTTTTCATAAAGCATATCATTATTAATCTTAGATAGTACATCTAATACATTATCTAGCGTTAACATACCTTTAAATTTCATATTATTTTTTTCATCTAAAACTGGAATACAATCAGCATTATTTTTAAGCATTTCTTCTACTACATTTTTTAAATAATCTTCAGATGTAACTTCGATTTCCATTTCTTCTATAACATCCTTGACCAACATTGTTGAGCAATTTGGGGCAACTTGAAGTATTTTTACTCTAGTTATGCAACCTATTACTGTATAATCAGGATTCGTCACCGCTATTGCTCTTAATCCTTTACTTTTTATTGTAGCTTTAGCTTTTAATAATAACTCATCATAAAATAAAGGCTTTATATTTTTATCGAAAACTTCACCAACTTTAAATGGTTTTTTATTGTAATCCTTTTCCTTTTTTAAATTTATAAGCTTTCTCGACATCTTTCACATAGTAATAAATCACTTACTTGTAAAAGCACATCACTCCATTCTCCACATCTTTCACAATACCCTTGAATAGTTTTTCCGCCCTTTACTAGTTCAGCTTCTCCTGATAATTCTTGTAAAAAACTTATATATGAAGGAGCCACCCTTAAAATATCTGTAACGGTTAAAATTCCAAGTATTTTATCCTTATCTAAAACAACTAAACGCCGAATATTATTTTTAACCATTATTGTTATAGCATGTAGTAAATCAGTAAAAGCTGTAACATATTTTACTGGATAAGACATTATTTCTTCAGCCTTAACTTTTTCAGGATCTTTTCCTTTTGATAAAACCTTTGTTAATAAATCCTTTTCAGTAATAATACCTAGCAATTTATTATTTTCAACAACCAGAACAACCTCTGTATCCTTTTCTTCCATAATTTTAGCAATATCTTTTACAGTTATTGATTTATCTATACAAACAGGATTTGGATCCATCACATCTGAAACTTTTAGTGAAATTCTTTCGTTTCGTGATAAACTCATTAAATAATATAATGAATTAAAAGATTATATTTTTATCGTCAAAACAATTGCTTCTTTCTTCTTAATTTATATAATTTTATTGAAGAGTGGAAACCTATTTTTAAAGTAGGAGGAAGAAAAATCAACTAAGATTATTGAGTTTTAAAATAGAGAAACCTCCTTTAGGTAAATTTTTTATTAAAACCTCTTTTACCTCCTTTCTGCTAATTTCCTTTTTATTTCTAATTAATATATCTACTATTTTTTCCGCTATTTTTTCCTTTGTTAAGTTGCCAGGTATCAATAGTATATATTCTTTGTATTTTCTAGCAGAGGTCGCTTGCGGAACTATTTTAACTGTTTTGTTTTCTATAACCACTGCCAGACATAAAGGAACATTTCTTATGTAATTTTTATTTCCATATATCATAAAGGATCCTTTACCTAGATAAGTACCGCTAGGTGCTTTTTTTGAAACTTGGTTTTTATTGACCCAATAAACATCTATATTACTAAAACCTTCCTTCCAAGCACTTGAGTAAGATGCAGTAAATTGAGCTGCTTCAAATAAATCATCATCATTAATAGCAGTAGTATTTTCCACTTTGATTATAGTAAACGGTGAACCATGAATCTCAGCATGAAATATAATGTCATTTTCGCTAGCTCTTTTTTTAATTAAACTCTCGTTTTGAGAAGCATCTCTACCTGCAACAACTAAATTATTATTGGAAGTATAAAAATATAGATAACTTTCATACCATTTTCTCTTTTCTTTTTCCTTTATTTCTATCCCAACTTCTTCCCTTATTTTCTCTTTCGTCTCTAATTCTTTAATTTTTTCTTCAATTCTTTTAATTTTATACTTTTTTTCTTTTATTAAATTATATAATATTTCTAAATTTTTTGTAGAATTCATAAACAAATCTAAAGTTATTATATTTTCTTGAAATTTTATATTTAATTTTTTTTCTTTTAAATCGATTTCATGAAGTATACCCAATTCTCTAGGCCATGAATTAGATAAGAATTCTTTTAGTTTATCCCATTTTTTTTCTTCTATAATCTTAGAAGAATGTGATAAGATATTATCAATTTCAATAATTTTTTCTTTAAATAAATTTATAAAATTATTAAGTACTTCTATTTGTTTTTGTATTTCTGAGATTTTCTTATTTAAGTCACTTATTATAAATAGCTTTTTTTCCTTCTCTTTTATTATTTCTTTTTCCCTTTCCTTTTTTTTCAGATAGATAAAATATTCTTCTATAGCCTCATTAAAATCATCAAATATTTTTTTATTATAATTTTTATATATATATAAATCTAAATTAGTAACACTTATATATTCATTATTATTTGATATTATATAAGATTTATTATTTTGAAGATAAGCTAAGCATAATTCTTTAATTTTTTTATCTAATAATTTAACTTCTTCAATGGAGATTTTTTTTGCTAATATATCCTTATTTATGTTGCTTAGTAAACAAGCTTCTTCTACAATTTCTGAAGGAATACCAAAAAATTTTATAAGAGTAGATGCAATACTTGCTTTGGAATTAACAATTTTATCGTAATAGTCAGAAATTGATTCTTCTAAAGGTTTATATTTTAAAATTTCAGGCATAATATATTTTTCATTTTTTATAATATTCCTAATTTTCTCTTTTTTAATTTTTAAAGCACTCAAAATTATATCGTCTTTTGTTAAAATTATATTACCCCCATGCATCATTTCTAGATAAAGTTTAAATCCTTTTTCAAACTCGATTATTATATATCGATCAAAGAAAGGAACTGAAATATTAATTATTCTTTTTCCTTCTAAACTATTTCTGAGCTCTTTTATGAATTGATCCTGTTCTTTCTTTTCTATTTCATACTTTGTTTTGAATATCCATCCTAAATGATTAATTATCAAATCTAATTTTTCTTCCCGTGTTTTAACTCTTAATAAAATACCGAAGTCTGTATTATAAATCTTAGTAACATAGCTTTCAATTAAAAAAGGTTTTAATCTTTCAACTATTATAATAATATCGAGGGTGTTAAGAGTTGTCTTCAAAGACTACACCTATTACTGATTTTAGTAAACTCGACTATAAAACATTAAACAAAGTATACTATTCAAGAGCTTTATTTGGAATAATAGCAGGTTGTTTAAGTGGTTTGATACCTCCTTTATTTTCACCTATTTCTTTGATAATTTTAATAATTATATTAATAGTTTCGAACGGCTTCGCTAAAAAATATATTCTACATGATAAGATAGAACCCCCATTTAAATTTGGAATAGGCGTATATATTTTAGGATGGCTTGTATTTTTAATACTCATCGCCACGTTAATGAAATATACTGTATGGCAAACTCTTTTAATTTAACTTTTTTAAAAATTATAATAAATTCGAGATAGTCTCTAAAATATCTTTTAAAGCTTTTTTGAACCCTCTTTCCCATGGTTCATCATCCCATTCATCTTTAATATATTCTCGGATTGATTTTTCATCGTTAAAAATCATATAATATAAATTAAATTTCTTAAATTCTTCATAATTTTTTCTTTCCAAATAATCAACTAATCCTTTAATACATTCATAATACCCTCTTTCGTAATCTGAACTTATTTGAATCTCTTTTAACAAAGAAGAAATTTTTTGGTAATTTTTTTCTTTAAGGTACTCTTTTAAAGCATTTTTAATTTTTTCAATGATTATTTCATTCATAATAGGAAATTTTCTCTTTCAAACCTTTAAATCCTGCATCTGTTATTCTAAAAATTCCTCTTCTGTTTTGTACTTTATATTCAGCTAATTCTACTATACATTGGATAATAGAATTATTCTTTTGGAGCAATATTCTTCGATGAACAAATTCTTCTATTAAATAATCGCCTACAGGCTTTATTTTATTATTCTCTTTAAAAGTCACTTGATTGGAAAAAATGATACATGTGCCTTTATCGCAAATTTTTTTAATATAAAGTAATATGTTTTTTAATTCTTTCTCGAATTCTTTTCGTACTAAACCTCTTATATGATAGGCAATAGAATCTATTACTAAAAGAGGAATTTTTTCATTCAAATTAAAAATTATTTCTAATGTTTTTTTAAAATCGTTCAGCGATAATGGTCTAGCTATAATAATTTTACTCAATACAGATCTGAAGTAACCTTCATCCTTAATTTTTAAATACTGCTTCATTTTATCAATATTCTCTATTCTAAATGTCCCATCATTATCTATAAAAAAAACCTTAGAATTTAGCTTATAAGAGGTCATGAAAGTAATTTGATGAAGTAAAATGGTTTTTCCTGTACCTGCCTCGCCATAAATTTCATTTATAGTATAAGTAAAAAATCCACCGTTTAGTATTTTATCTAAAACTTTTGAACCTGTTGGTATAACATTGAACTCCACATTTTCCTGCATTCCCTATAAAAAATTTAATAACAGAATATTTATCTCGTAATAAAAAGAAAACTATAATTTTTAGGTTGTATTTTCAAAAGTAATGAAAGGAGTAATATTAGCTGCAGGTATAGGGAAAAGATTAAGGCCTTTTACTTACTTATTTCCTAAACCCTTATTAAGACTTGGAGATAAAACGATAATTGAACATATTCTTAATTGGCTAAACGCCAACGATATAAAAGAAATATTCATAGTAATAAATTCCCAAGGAAGAATTATAGAAAAAGTATATCACGACTATCCTGGATTAACTTTTGTTTTTTCAAAACCTTTAGGTACAGCTGGCCAGCTCTTGGCTGTAAAGGATAAAGTTAAGGAAACTTTCGTTATAGTTTATTGTGATGTTATAACCAATTTTTCACTCAAAGAAATGATAAGTTTCCATTTAAAATCTTCATCAATTTTTACAATTGCTACTCTTGAATTATCTCTTCCTATTAGATATGGAGTTATTACTTCAACGAAGGAAGGAAGAATTAAAAGATGGGATGAAAAACCTAAAATTAAAGTAAAAGTAAATAGTGGTATATATGTTGCTGAACCTAAAATTTTTGATTATATAAAACCAAACGAAGTTTATCATATGAATGAATTAGTAAATGAATTACTTAAAGCAGGTTTAAACGTTTTTTCATATAATATTGAAGGTGAATATTATGATATAGGAACTTTGGAAGATTACATTAATATATGTAAAATTTTTGATAAAAAATTGGGAAAGATATGAATTTGGATGCTCTAGTAATAATAATTTCACTTTTTTTAATATTAGTAGGCTTCTTTATTTTATTTATTTATTTATTTAGTAAAGGACAAAAAGCAGATATGAAAGCTGGCGGTTTTATATTAATAGGCCCGCTTCCAATAGTATTTTCTACGGATAAAAAAATGGGCTATATACTTATTATTGCAGGAGCGATATTGACAATATTAGCTATTATTTTATTTATGATACCTTTATTAAAATGAAGCAGATCATACCTATAGTTTCTTTAGCTTTAATAATAATTGGCGCCTTATTTTTATTTTCTTATTTTGCATCAAAAGGAGAAGCTTCGGGAAGTTTTGTTATAGTAGTATTTATTGTACCTATAAGCGGGAGTTTTGGGAAATATGGAGATGTTTTACTTATTCTTTCACTTATTTTAACGATTTTGATCTTGTTGTTTAGTTTTATTACTTTAATACGTAGAAGATTTTAATCTCCTTCTATATCTGCAATTCCTCCTTCAGTAATTAAGAAAACTGTTTCACTTTCAGGATGCATTGGCGAATCATATATTTTTATTATTCTTTGATTTTCCTTTCCTTTTCTTATTAATAATCTATATGTGCATCCATGTGCTATTATATGACCTCCAACCGGCTTATTTGGGTTCCCAAAGAACACATCAGGAGCAGCTACAATTTGATTTGTTACTACAACTGCAGCATTATAAAGCATTGCTATTCTGTGCAAATCATGAATATGTTTATTTAATCTTTGTTGCCTTACTACAAGGTTTTCTCTTCCTGGATATTCACTTCGGAAATGACTTACTAAACTATCTACTATAACCAATCTCGCATTAAAAGAAGGCATTTTCTCCAATAATTCTTCAACTATAAACATTTGATGATCGCTATTATATGCCCTAGTATAATAGATTCTTTTAAGAACTTGAGGAGGATCCAGCTTTAAATGTGTAGCAATTTGTATTATTCTTTCTGGTCTAAATGTTCCTTCAGCATCTATATAAATAGCATTTGAATCCAGTCCTCCTTTTTCTTTTGGTAATTGAACATTAACTGCCAATTGGTGACATAGCTGTGTTTTACCTGTACCAAATTCTCCTATTATTTCAGTTATGGCTTGTGTTTCTATACCTCCGTTCAATAATCCATCAAGAGCCTTACTTCCTGTTGTAATATAACCAATGTTTTGTCTTTTCTTATAAAATTCTTCTGCTGTAATAAAACCAAAACCTAACAATTTTCTTGCATTTTCTGTAATTTCTAAAGCTTTTTCATAACCTAAACCGGTAGCATCACTTATTTCTTTAGCTGATGCAAAAGCAATAGCTTCAATTGTTAAGTAACCAGCTTCTTTTAATTTTGCTTCTGTAGCAGGCCCTATTCCTTCAATATCTCTTAAAGAAGGACTTTTTTCTTTCATCACATAAAAATTATTAAATAAAATATAAAAATACCAATCTAATTTAATTACAAGGAAATGAACGCCTCGCCATTCATGGCGGGAAAGACAGCGAAACAAAATTTGATTAAGTTTATATACTCCAATTATAATATTAGTGTGAAATGCCTTCAAAAACTATCAATACAGAGGAGCATATAACGCCGCTTAAATTAATGTTTAGATGTGTTAAAGATACGGTCACTGTATGGTTGAAGGATCATACTATATTACGTGGTAATTTATATCTTGCAGATCCTAATATGAATTTAATATTGATTGATGCCGAAGAAATTAATGATAATGGTGAAGTAAAAGTTAAATATGGTAAAGTATTTATAAGAGGAAACAATATACTTTACATTTCTGTGCCACCTTCTCAAGCTATATTTAAATAAAAAATTAATTAGGATTAAGCCTCCTTAATACTTCCTTCTATTAAAATGAAATCTGAAAACTCATTGAACAATTCTTCTTTTACCGTTCTACCAAAATCACTATAAACGCACCACATATTAAATCCTCTTATTTTTTGAGCTCCTACAAGGTATGTAATTCTTTTACCTATAATTTCGTTTGTCACAGCTATAGGTTTCGTGAGTTTTTTTACTTCTTCATCTATTTCTTCAAAAATTCCGCATTTATAAGGTATAGAATCTGGCTTTGATCGGTATATGTAAACTATACTATTCAGAAAGATTTGTAATATGAGTTTCCGATTTTCATTATCAATCTTATAATGAATTACTTTACTTTTGTTACTGGTAAGCAAATTTCTAAATTGATTCCAATCTTCAATTATAATGTATTTCATACTGAAATTAAAATCTTAAATTTATATTTTAAGTTTACGATATTCATCTAACATTTTATATAATTCATTCCTAGCTCTTTCTCTTATTTTGCTAATTTCGATTTCTTTTTCTTTAATTTTCAACTCTAACGAATTTTTGTTAAAGAAATAAATATTCTCTGCTTTATAATGTTCTATTTCATTTACTGGTAGAACAATTACATCTTGCTTTTCTAAATTTTGTTTTATCTTATTATTAAAATCTTCTAAATATAAAATACATTTTACTTTATTTTTAAGCAGAAAGTTAATTATCTTTTCATCAATTTTTACGCATTTTTTAATAAGAACTATGTTTTTTATATTCGTTTTATTTACGATATCTTCCAATTCATCATTTAATTCCAAAATTATTAATTTATTATCCATTGCTTCCTTTATCTTATTTAATATTTCTCTCGAAAATTCTTTGTAGTAATCTCTTTCTAATTCGAGTTTTTTTATTTCGTTATACAAATTTCTTATTTGTTCCTTTAAAACTAAAATTTCTCTATTTTGCTTTATTTTTAAATAACTTTCTTCTTTGATTTTTTCGATCTCTTTTTTATATCTTTTTATTTCTTCTTCCCTATTGTGAAGTTGTCTTAGCAGAAAATCTACGTCATTTTCAAGCATTTTAATTTTATTTTTTACATCAATCTCAAGCGATTTTTCTTCAGTAGGTTTTAATTTAGGCTTAATCTCCTCAATCGTTTTTAATTTATTAGTTATTTCTTCTTCGATTGCTTCTTTAATATTTTTATTGTATTTAACTACTTTTTCAAATACAATATCTGGGTTTAAATCTAATCCTTGTCTATTTATTTCTTCTTTTATTGTTTTATAAATCGGGTAAAACTTGTTATATGCTACGATTGCTGAAGCCAATGAGTCTCTTTTGTGTGCATCTAAACTTAATTTTTCGATTCCTTTATTTTTTAAAAAATTCTGCGAAATTTTTTTCTTCTCTTTTATTTCAAGATCTTTATCAGGCTTAAATATAATAGCCCCAAAACTTGAAGCTAATTTGCTTACCATCCAAGGAACTTCTGCTTTATCTGTGCTAATTATAATAGGTTTGCCTATTTTGATTATTAGATTCCTTAAGTCCTCTATACCTGTATATTTGGTTGATATTAAATCTTTAATTTCTCCTTCAAGATTTAAGAAAGCTAAACCCACCGTTAATCCTGGATCGTAACCTAATATTAATAATTGGTTTGAAGGATTAAGAGTCTCTTTTGTAAAAATTTTTCTTTTAATTAAAGGAAGGACTTTTATTTGAATACCATATCCTTTATAAGGCTTTACTATTTTTCTTACTTTTTCTATATTCTCTTGAACAATAAATATTCCTCTTTTTTTAGAGAAAAAGAAATCATAAGGAATAGAATTATTATTTAAGATGCTTTTTATAGAATTTGTAGCTTGAAGAATGTTAGCATAAATGTTTCTTTTGTAACGATTTTCGCTCATTCCTCCTCCTGAAGGTTCTATTTTCTTACCAATCAATATTACGGTTTCATTTTCGTATAATTTTAGTTTATAGCCGTATCCCTTCAAAGCTAGTTTGGCGAGAATGATTGCTGTATCTTTTGGTGATAACTTTCCTCCTTTATATAAGTTTTCTTTTTTTGCTATTTCTATTAATTCTTCTTTTGGGGAAGAAGGATTACCGGTTATTTGTACAATTTCAGTTTTAAGTGGTAAATGATAAACTAATCTTTTTAAATCTGTTTCATTTTCTACAAGTTCAAAAATATTATCAGTAGCTAACATTTTAGGTTTGACTTTTTTTATGTAAATAATTAAATCAAAAATTGTAGAATCTTCTTTAATATCTAAAATTTTTCCTTCATTATCCAATAATGCAAAAGAATAAAGAGGTAATTCTGATTTTGAACCTGAATATCCTTTCTTTATATCAATACCTAACACTGTTAATTTTTCTTCCATTAAACGATTAAAAATAGAAAAATAATGATTAAATTTTTATCGTTTTAACTCTTCATATAATAACTTAGGTATTTCGTCAGGTTTATCTGCAACTTTTATTCCAACTTTATTAAATGCTTCAATTTTTTCTTTTGCGCTACCCATCCCCATTGATATAATTGCTCCAGCATGGCCCATTCTTTTACCTTCAGGTGCAGATTTTCCTGCTATAAATGCTACTACAGGTTTTTTATTTTTTAAACTCGAATAATAAGTCGCAAATCTTTCTTCAAGGTCTCCTCCTATTTCTCCTATCAAAACTATAGCATCTGTATCTTTATCTTTAAGGAACATTTCATAGATTTCTATAAAATCTGTACCTATTATAGCATCTCCTCCTATTCCGACTGCTGTACTTATTCCTAAATTGGCCTTTGATATTTTATATGCAATTTCATAAGTTAATGTTCCACTTCTAGAAATTATTCCAATTCTTCCTTCTTTAAATACATGAGCAGGCATTATTCCTACTTTAGAGTATGGTGGTGATATTACTCCTGGACAGTTAGGTCCAATTATAATTGTTCCTTTGATTCTAGCGTAATTTACAAATTTAGCAGCATCATGCATGGGGATTCTTTCTGTAATAACAACTATTAATTTTATATTAGCTTCTATTGCTTCAAATATTGCATCTGTAGCAAAGCTTGCGGGAACAAATACTATTGAAGTATTAATTTCTGGAAATTTTTCTAAAGCATCAAATACGCTATTAAAAACAGGAACTCCATGAACATACTGTCCTGCTTTTCCTGGTGTGACACCTGCAAGAATTTTTGTTCCATATTCTAACATTAATTTGGTATGGAAAGAACCTTGTTTTCCTGTTATTCCTTGAACTAAAACTTTAGTATTATTATCTATTAAGATAGCCATGTTAAGTTCTTACAACTTCTTTTGCAGCTTCTTCCATTTCATCATAAGTATATATTCCAACTTCATTAAGCATTTTTTTACCAATTTCTTCATTAGTTCCTTTCATTCTAACAACAATTTTTTTATTTGTTTTTATTTCATTTAATGCTTTTATTATTCCTTTTGCTACTTCATCGCATCTTGTTATTCCACCTAAAATATTAATAAATATACTTTTTGCTCTAGGATGTTTCAATTGAATAAGTAAAGCTTTATAAACAATTTCAGCATCCGCTCCTCCTCCAATATCTAGAAAATTTGCAGGTCTACCACCGTAATATTGAACCATATCCATTGTAGTCATTGTTAAACCAGCTCCATTACTAATTATGCCTATATCACCATCATGTTCAACATAACTAAAACCTGTTTCTCTTGCTATCATTTCGAATTCATTCAATTCTCTATCAATCCTTTCACCAAATTTATTTTGTCTATATAAAGCTGAATCATCGATAATGATTTTAGCATCTATGGCATAAATTTCATTATTATTAGTTATGCCTAAAGGATTAATTTCTGCTAATTCGCAATCATATTTTGTAAATATTTCATATAACGCGTAAACTATACTTTTAATGTTTTTTAACGAAAAGAAATCTTCAATTTTTCTTATGATAAAATCTTGTAAACCGATCAAAGGATTTACGTGAATTCTTAGAACTTTTTTTGGATCTTCTTTGGCTATTTGTTCTATATCTATTCCTCCTTCTCTTGATGCTAAAATTAAAGGTTTTCTTGCTGTTCTATCCATAATAAGCGATAAGAATAATTCTTGTTTGATATCAAGATATTTAGAAATTATTACTTTGCTAACCTTCTCTCCTTTTATGGTTAAATTTAGTATTGAATTTGTTACTTTTATTAATTCATCTTCATTATTTGCAAATTTTATTCCTCCAGCTTTTCCTCTGCCCCCTACTAAAACTTGTGCTTTTACAACTACAGGAAAGGAAATTTCCTTAGCTATTTTTAATGCTTCTTCTGCATTTGAAGCTAAACCCCACTTAGGTACAGGGATTTTATATTCTTCAAAAATTTGTCTGGCTTCGTATTCATATAGCTTCATATAAATAAAAATAATATTAATTTATTTAAAAAAAGTAAATCTATGTGGATCGCCTTAGATTATCATATACATTCATATTATTCTTACGATTCATTAAATGATCCAAAAGAAATATTAAACGTAGCTTTGAATAAAAAAATTAAAGCTATTTCAATAACAGATCATAATACACTGGCAGGTTCTAAATTATTAATGAGTTATGATAGAAAATTTCCACAGATTATCAAGGTAGAGGGGGTCGAACTCCATACAAATTTTGGAGATCTAATAATATTAGGTTTGACGGAAAGATTAAAAACCAAAGACATGTTAGAAATTTTAGATTGGTCAAAGTCTTATGATTTTGTTACAATTTTACCTCATCCATATGTTAGGCATAACGTTGATGATGAAACTTTTTATGAAATAATAAAAAAAGTAGATATAATTGAAGCATTTAATGCTCGTTCTCCTGCATTTTTAAATGCTAGGGCATATAGACTCGCCATCAAATTTAAAAAACCCTTTAGTGCAGGTAGCGATGCTCATATTTTAAGAGAAATAGGAAACGCTATCACGCTCGTTTATGTAGAGGATTTCAATAAAGAAGCTTTAATTAAATCCTTGAAAAAAGGTTTTTGCAAGGGAATTTTATTAAGAAAATCTAATTTTTTATATCGTATAACTACAGGATTAATTCAAATTGCAAAATTTAATTCGAAGAAACTTTCGAATAAAAGTATCTTTTAATTCAAGAAACGATTGAAGAATATAGTTTATTCGAATAAAGCATTAGCTTCATTAAAGCTTGTTGCTTCTGAGAAATTTTAAAAGCGGACAAGAAGATTATAGTTATGCTTTTCTAAATATTGAGCTACATTCTCTTCCTATCTTTTATACCGTGTTACAAAGAAATGAAAGCCTCGCCCTTTAGGGCGGGGATGAAAGATTTAATATTTTTAAATATATTTTATTAAGCATGGCAGTATCGCTTCTCTTCAGCTCGAATGAGGGCTTTATGGGACTGGTGGAGAAGCATCCAGTATACAGTAAACCTTTAATTTTGTTTTTATATGAGGGATCCCTTGTTAATTTTAAAATTTCGGGATCCTGAGAAATATAAATGGGGGTGGTTTTCTTTGCCACCTTACTGCCCATCAAATGCAAGATGTAGCTACGAATCAATGAGGGAAACAATGACACGCTTTGAAAAAGGAAAACCTCGACCTTTTCAAGGCGAGGAGGAAGTCAAGTTAATTAAGCTGATTTCTTCTTAATCCTTAAGGGCAAAATTATCACCATTCTGTAAAATTTTGAAATCATGTTTAATTACCAAATCTGCATATTTTTTAATCTAAGACTTTATTGTATAGTTATTAAAAATGGAAGCATATGATACTAGATATTTACAAGAAATGCTTAGAGGTTCTTCTTTAATGTTAATTTATGTAATAGTATTAAATCTCTCAGGAATAATATATTTCGTTGTAGCAACTAGAATTCTATCAATGTTTGAAGTTGGTGCATTGCTTTTTGCAAGTGTTATTATTAATTTTTTACCTATACTATTTGGTTTAGCATTATCACAAGCAGCATCCAAATTTTGTGCGGAGAATTTAAAAGAAGGAAATAAAAGGGAAACTACAGAGATATCAAATTTAATATTTGCTTTAGGATTAATTCTATTCCTTTTATCTTTAATAATTGGTTATTTTTTAGTTTTTGTTATTATATCACCGTTATTACCTTCATCAATTTTATTTTATTATGCTCTTTTTGTAGCTTTGGATGGTTCTTTAAATTTACTCTTATTTATATTTTATGGATTATTTATTGGTAATTTGAAATATTTCACTGCAGTCTTTTCCCTTTCTTTGGCAAGCTCGTCAAGATTCATCATGGCAGCCTTTGTTATTTATTTTGGAGGAAAAATTCTTGATATATTAAAATTTTGGATAATAGGAGATCTTCTAGGGATTTTATCATTTTTAATTTTTTCTAAAGGTGTTATTTCGTTAAAAATTAAAATAAATTTTACTCATACAAAACGCATACTTAGTTTTGCTTTGCCTTTATATCTTTCTCTAATTCTTAATTATATTTTTCTTTACATTGACAGATATCAGGTAGTGTATGCAGTTAGGTTGGAAAATTTCTCTATATATGGTGCTGCTATGACTGCAAGCATGATTTTTGTAAATATTCCTCCGCTTATTTCAAACGCTCTTGTTCCTTATTTTTCTTATGCATACGTAAATAAGAAAGATGAATTTAACTTTTATTTAATTTCCATATCAAGGTTGGTAAGTTTAACTTTTTTGCCTTTATTGGTTTTAATATCAATGTTGGCTGAACCCATAATTTATTTATTCGCAGGAAGCAATTATGTGGAAGGTTGGATTACTTTCTTTATAGTTACGCTTATTGTTGCAATAAGTTTTCCTATAATAGGAATATATGCCTACTTTTTAGCTGTAGGAAAAACTAAGGTTGTAATGTATTCATCGCTGGTTTCCATAGCTATAGGTTTTATTTTAATTTATTTGCTAACTTTTGAATATGGCACTTTTGGAGCATCCATAGGCAGAGGTTTGATGTTTGCTGTAAACTTTATCTTTTTAGCTGTTTGGTTATATTATAAAGAAAAAGTCGATTATGGAGTTTCTTATCATTTTAAAATATCTTTAATTACTTTTTTCTTATTCTTGCCAATTTTAATATTTAATACTTTAATAAGAACGCCTTTTTATTATGTAGCAATAGTTGCATCTTTAACCGTGTTGGCTTATTTATATTTTCTTAGAAGATATAGACTATTGGTTCTTGAAGATTTAAGAAGACTCTCCTTGATATTACCTGATAGTATTAATAAACGTTTAATAAACTTTTTCAATTTTCTTTTGTTAAAAAAGAACAAAAATAAAAATTAACTCATTATAAAGAATTGTGCATAAAGTTTCAGTTGTAATACCTACTTATAATGAAGGAGAAAATATAGAAGCTTTACTTAGAATTTTAACCGTTGATTTTAAGTTCAATGAGATAATAATAGTTGATGACGGAAGTACAGATGGTACTATTGATATTATTAAAAAGTTTAAACTTTCTAATCCTAACATAATACTAATAGAACGGGGAATTAAAAAAGGCTTAGGTAGTGCTTTAAGAGAAGGATTTCTCTTTTCTAAATCAGACTATATAGTTACAATGGATGCAGATCTTAGTCACAATCCCTATGAAATACCTAAATTTTTATCAAAAATTGGGGAAGCTCACATAATAGTCGGCTCAAGACATTTAAAAGATTCAAAGATAATAGGCTGGAATACCTATAGATATTTTATTCATACTGTTGCTAATTTATTGGGAAGAACATTATTAATGATAAATTGTTCGGATATAACTTCAGGTTTTAGATTGTATAAAAGAGACCCAATCTTGAATATTATAAAGTATACTAAAAGTAAAGGCTTTAGCTTCCAAATCGAAGTTTTGTATATCGCAAAGAAATTAAATTATAAAATTTCTGAGGTCCCTATAGCATTTATCAACCGTAAAAAAGGAAAATCTAAATTTAATTTGAGAGAAATTTTAGAATATTTAAAAACAATTTTTTTATTAATTAAAAGAACTAAAGAAATTAGATGATTTCTGTTTCCCTCAAGAGCTTTTCTGCTGAATTATAACTAATTTCGGTATCACCTAATATAGTATATCTATCTTTTCTTAATTGATTAGCCATCATTAATGCCTTAATTAGATATTTAGGCTCTATTCCTAATTCTTCTGCATTAGTTGGTAAACCTGCTTTCTTTAAGATGTTTTTAATTTTTAACCAATTCAGATTATGTAATTTACTCATAATAATTGTACCAATACCGCATTGCATGCCATGCATTGATGGTTTAAATCCTTCTTTTTCTGCTAATAAATCTAAAGCATGACTGAATAAATGTTCAGAACCGCTAGCTGGTCTTGTGCTTCCTGCAACACTTATCGCTATACCGCTTCCTATTAACGCTTTTATTATTATTGCTACAGCTTTTTCTCTATTTTTTACTATAACATTGATATTCTTTTCTATAATTTTAGCACTCATTAAAGCCATTGAAGCTGCATATTCGCTAAATTCTTCTCCTTTTAATAAATTAGCGAGTCTCCAGTCTCTTACAGCGGTTATCTTTGCTATTAAGTCTCCTATCCCTGCGTAAATGTATTCTGGAGGACTTTGTGCTATAATTGATGTATCTGCTACTATTGCTAAAGGAGGTTTCAGATTGTATTCAAAATTGTACTTTGACTTAAGTTTTAAATAAGCTATAAAAGAAAAAGTTGGGGAAGAAATTCCATCATGTGATGAATTTGTAGGGTAACTTATATATGGTTTATTTAAGATTAAGGATAAAATTTTTGTGCTATCAATAACTTTTCCTCCGCCAATGCCAATTAGAAGCTTAACGTTATTTCCCTTTATTTTATTTCTCTTTTCATCAAGATTTTTTATTAATTCATTAAAGCTCTCGATATTTACATCTATTATTTCAATTCCTTCATTTTCAATTTTAGGCTTTATTAAATCTAAACCAATTTTTTTTGTAAAAGAAGAACCTGTAATTATTGCTATTTGTCCTTTATGATATCCCATAGAATTTAAGATGCTAGCTAGTTGGGATGTTATTAATGGACCAGTATAAACGTATTTTGGAAGTTCTATTTTATTTATGCTCTATTTTTATCACCTTATAATTAAACTCATTAAATTTTTATTAATTTAAACTGTTTGATTATCATGAGAGGGAAAAATAAGATTTTATTTATACTATTAGACGGAGCATCCGATGGTTTAAATTATCCAAAAACATCTTTGGATGAAGCTAGAACTACGAATTTATCAAAAATTGCCAAAATTTCTAAAGGAGGATTGGTTTATACTATAGCTAAGGGAATTTCTCCTGAGAGCGATGCTGCAGCTTTATCTTTTCTAGGTTACAATCCTCTTGAAGTTCAAATAACAAGGGGTGTTTTGGAAGCTTTAGGAGCAGGATTAAAATTTAATGAAGGAGACTTAGCTTTAAGATGTAACTTTGCTACAGCAATAGGCGATGAAATTTTGGATAGAAGAGTTGGAAGGTCTCTTTCAGATGAAGAAGCGAAAGAACTAGTTAATGAAATCGTCTCTAATGTTAATCTTAATTATGATTATGAATTAGTTCATACGATAGGTCATAGATGCGTATTAGTAATAAGAAAAAAAGATAAGAATTTAGGTTCAAATATAAGCAATTTAGATCCTGCATATGTAAGAAAAGGTACTATTGTTCATGCCTCAGCTATAATTGATAGAAAAATTAAGTTATGTGAAGCCTTTGATGAAGAATCCAAAATATCTGCCGAAATTGTAAATAAATTTTTCATCGAAGCAAGAAAGGTTCTAGAAAATAGTAAAATAAATCTAGAGAGGAAGAAAAAAGGATTGTTACCTGCTAATATATTACTGTTACGGGATGCTGGTTCATCGATTCCAAAGGTAAAAAAATTTGAAGAAAAGTATAAATTAAAAGCAGCTGCTATTGCGGAAATGCCTGTTGAAGTAGGTGTAGCTAAAATATTAGGTATTGATGTATATAAAATAGAATACATTAAAAGTCTTGAAATTTATAAAATAAAAGCTAATTTAACATTAAATCTCCTTAATAAATACGATTTTGTTTATGTCCATATTAAAGGACCTGATGAACCAGCGCATGATGGGAACTTTGAATTGAAAGTAAAAGCTATTGAAGAAATAGATGAGTATTTCTTTGGAGAATTATTAAATAAGCTAGAATTAGATAAGATTTCAATTTTTATAAGTTGTGATCATTCAACACCTGTGTTTTTAAAATCTCATAGCGATGATCCTGTACCATTTATATATTACAAGCCTGAAATTAAGCCTGATGGAATATTAAAGTTTAGTGAAAAAGAATGTGTTAAAGGATCTTTTGGAATTCTTGAACATGCATACGAAATCCTAAAAAAATTTTTATCTTAAATTTATCTTGTAATTTCAAAACTTTTAATTTCTTCTACGAGTTTTTTTAATGAAGGATATTCAAAATGCTTTCTTATAGGTTCAAGTATTTCATTTAAAACTCTTGCGACATTTTTCTTCAAATCTAAAGGATGCAAATTTCCATTAATATAATCCTTTTCTAGATCATAATAAGAATAGTAAGTAATCTTTCCTCCGTATTTTGATTCTCTTTCTACTTCGAAGCTTTTTCTTTTATTGAATATTATATACTTAACAATCTCAAGTATTGGATTCATTTCAACTACTTTCTCTGGGCACCATGCTCTAAGGATCTTTTTTTCTATTTCTTCTTCTGTATCATGAATAAATAAAGCTGTCCATGGTTTAGATTTACTCATTTTATACGCTTCTACCAGCTCAAACTTATCTTTAAATTCCTTTTTTGTAGGTTCCCCTAAGCCCATAATTAAGTGATGATGCAATAGTATAGGTTTTTTCCAACCCAATTTAGGGAAGACTTCTCTACATAGTACATGGACTTTTCTTTGATCCATTCCGCCATGTGCTATATCTTGACCCAGGTATTTTACATCTACAGCTTGCATTGAAGGATAAATGTATTGAGCAAAACTAAGATTTTCTTTTTCGCTTCTACCCATTATAGATAAACATCTAGTTATTCGTGTTAAATTTACTTGAGTAGCAAATCTGATTAAATCTTTCCAATATTCATTATTATTATAATAAAATTGACTTCCTAAGACAATGTTTACTCCGGGGCAATAAAAATTAAAAGCTTCTTCATAATATTTGGATGCTTTAATTATATTGTCCCAGTTTTCTCCTAATTTTTTATTTATATAACTATGCCAATCAGCTAAATAGACTGTACAATTTACACCTGCTTTAATTAAATCATTAATTTTATCTCCACATATTATTAGTGTTCCAAGATGTAGCAAACCTGAAATCTCAAAACCTATATAATGTTTAAGCTTCTCTCCCGTTTTTAATTTTTCTCTTAATTCTTCCTCCGTTATTATTTCTTCAGTAGGAGATTTTTTAATTAGCTCGATCTTTGATTCAATATCCATCTAACAAAAATTAAAAGGCTATTATTTAAAAAATATTGCTTTCTAACCAATTGGTCATTTTTGTGCAAGATATAGGATCTAAATTCTTATCTTCACCACACGTATTAATATCTGGACATGTAAAGCAAACTATATCAAAGATTTCATCTAAGGGAACGATTTTAATTTTAGGAGTTGCCAAACTTAAGAAATAAACTTTTTTTCCATTAATATGTTTGATTTCCCTTTCAATTTTTCCTTCTCTTATTAATTTAAGTAAAATTCGCGTACCTATTTCACTTTTTAAATTAAGTTTTTTCCATAGTTGCTTTTGCGAAATAGATTTTTCTTTCCTTATTTTTTCTAAAATTTTTTCACGTATTTTATTTTCATCTATTTTTTTCCTTTTCTTCACAATATTATCTCTACATCTATCCTACTAATAAGCTCTTTGCATCTATTCCTTAAAGTTACTTCTGAAATTTGTGTGTAAATTGCTATTTCTTTTTGTGTTTTTTTATTGTTTGTCATTATACATGCTAAATAAACAGCAGCAGAAGCTAAGCTTTTGGGAGATTTTCCTGATGAAATGCCAGTTTTCATGGACATATCTAAGATTTTCATAGCCAATGTTTCTGTTTTATAATCGAGATTTAAGTCATTAGCTATTTTTTCAATGTATATTTTAGGATTATTCGATTTGATTTTGGAAACCAGATCCTTTTCGTTTTTAATTATTTCTAAAACAAAACTGTAACATTTTAATATTTCTTTTTTATCAATTTTAAACATGTCCGCAATTTCTTTAATTGTAATTGGCAAATCATGAATTTTATAAGCAAAATAGAGAGCAACACCTAATGTTCCTTTAATCGATTTTCCTTTTATTGAATTATTTTTAATAATCTTTCTGTAAAGAATTGCACAGGTTTCGATTACTTCTTTCGGTATATTATAATTGGAAGAAATTCTATCCAATATATCAAATGAAGTATATAATCTTCTTTCTTCACTTGTTAAAATTTTTGTTCTTTTCTGAATTAAATTAAAACTATTTTCTGCTATTTCTGAACCAACTCCTTTATCATGTAAAGCAAAAGTAATAGGAGCACCTGTTCTTGCTTTTTGGCTTTTATCTTCAAAGAAAATTCTCCATTCTCTTCCAAAATCTATACTTTTTCTCTCTATTACAGTTCCGCAATTTTTACATATGTATGAACCAGTTAAAGTATCTATGACTATTTCTGAATTTTTACAAATATTACAATTAAGATTCGACGGGAAAATATTTATCATTTTATGTAGACTTTCTTGTTAATAAAACGCTCTAAATTCTCTTTTTTATATGGTTTAACTGAAATAAATGGGTTATTCACAGGACCCATTATATCTATAACCATTCCTATAGGTTCTTTTTCCTCGCTAAATACTTCGGAATTTAAATTAGGTATATTTTCTGCTTTAATTATTATTTTTTTGCTTTTGCTTATATGAGACACAACACCGACAAGTTTCATAGGAAGAGCAATTATTTCTAATGCATTTAAGTATATAAACCTTTTGATTTGAAGGAAAGCTGTTAAATAATGGTTACTTGACTTTTCTCATATCTTTTATCGTTATGGCTAATTTTCTTAAAAGTTCTGTTTTCTTATCTTTTTTAGGATATATTATAACGCAGCCTTTTTCCCACCAACTTTTAGGATAAGATTTTTCTTGAATTATTTCTCCTTTATATCCTAATTTTTCTGCAGCCAATAAAATTTCCGATAGTTTAATCTTGTCTATTGATAATCTTAAGTTAACTCTCCTACCTTCTCTCCTTTTCTTTGAGGCTTCAAAATAAGCGGGCCAAATTACATAATAATCCCGTCTTTTTCTCATTTAGTAATTAATTTTGCATTAATTATTCCATCTTGGCCTGGTCTAGAGGTTACTATAGCCTCACCTAGTTTTGTTCTTATTATTGCTCCTTTTGTAATAATTTTTCTTCTATCATAATCGACATTTGCAGGATTCTTAACAACATCTAAAATTTCTACTTTTTGTACTTTACCTGTATTAGGATCCAAGACATTAGCAAATTTTTCTTTTACTAATTTAATTTTATAATTCCCTCCATAGCCTCTTTCTTTTTTTATTTCTCTTTCTCCGACAATAGTTAAAACAGGAAATCCACCCAATTCATATCTTCTTGTCTTTCTAGCGTTGCCTTTTTTACCTCCCGTTGGTTTAACTAAATCGTTTGAATGTTTTATAACCATTTAATTATACAACTTCAATTCGAAATATAAAAAATTTTTGCCTCGGCCGGGATTTGAACCCGGGATCTTAGGCTTGAGAGGCCTACATTCTTAACCAGGCTAAACTACCGAGGCACTAATATAAATATTGACAATTTTAAAATTAACTTTATGCCCCCGCCGGGATTTGAACCCGGGATCCTTGGCTCGAAAGGCCAATATTCTTATCCGGGCTAAACTACGGGGGCATCCGACAATATTTTAATATTTGAGATTGGGTGAATTTTAATTTTTCTTTTTTAAGTTATCTAAATTTCCTTTGTAAATGGTTGATTTTTAAAATCTACTTTTAAACTTAAGCGCAATAACTAGAGTATATAACTATAACTATTTGAAATCGAATAATGTCATTTCTTTTTTATATTTCTTAATAGCGCTATTTGCTTTATCTAAAATTTCTTTTAATTTATCTCGTAACATTTTTCTTGCTTCATCATATCTTACCCATTTATATTCAAGATGTTCATCGGAAATATTAACATGTTGATTCAAACATTCAGCTAAAAAGAATGTAACCTCTTTATTTATTAGTTCTCCATTTCTTCTATAAAAATAATCGATTTTTTCTATGAAATTTTTAATAAATCGTATATCTCTTATACCAGTTTCCTCCCATAATTCTCTTTTAGCAGCTTCCAAAGGATTTTCGTCCTTTTCCTCAATTAAACCCTTTGGGAATTCCCAGTATTCACTCTTAAATTTTGCTCGTAATAATAAATAGTAAATTTCACCGTTTTCTTTTTTAAATATTATAATACCTGCTGATCTTTCTTTTCTCATATCATAATAACTCCTCCATCTGCAACTATTGTTTGTCCTGTAACAAAAGAGAAGCTTTCACTTATTAAGGAAGATATAAGTTTGGCTATTTCAACAGGTTCACCCCATCTTTTTAATGAAGATTCTAAAGCTAATCTTTTTCTTTCTTCTTTTGATAAAATATAATATGTTGACTTTGTTCTTATACTTCCCAAAGCTATTGTATAAGCTCTAATATTATATTCTCCATATTGAATAGCTATATTCTTAGTTAGTATTATGTTTAAAGCTTTAGCTAATGAATAAACAGTGCCTTCCACGTCTCCACTTAATGCGGGGGTTGAAGAAATATTAATAATTACCCCCTTTTTTTGTTTCATCATTATGGGAAGGGTTTCTTTAACTAATCTAAATGTACCAAAAAAATCCACATTCATTACTTGATTTATTTCTTCTTCATTTATTTCATGCACTTTCTTCTTCCATAATTTTAAGTCTAAAGGATATCCAGCTAAGTTAATTAAATAATCTATTTTCCCAAATTTATCTATTACAATTTTTACAGCATTTTTAACGCTTTCTTTAAGTGTTAGATCAGTTAAAATAGGTAAGACTTGAACTTTTGTTTCTTTTTCTATTTTATTAGCTATTTGTTTACAAACTTGATAGGATCTGGCTAATAAAGCAAGGTTTATTCCTTTTTTTGCAAGCTCAAAAGCAGTTATTCTTCCTATACCTTTTGAGGCTCCTGAAATTACTGCAACATCATTCATGGAATAAGTTCATCTAGAGTATATTTTTCTATAAGTATTTTATAAGGAATTGTAAACCAAGCAGCAAACTTATACTGAGATAAGTTGATTCCGTTAAACTTCACAAATTTAAACTCCGATATTTCATTTGAATTCATTTTAATTGGTCCATCGTATTTGCAAGTAAAAACAACACAATGTTCATTTTCAACATCTTTTTCTCTTTCTCCTTTAACTTTATAATTAAAGGAAAAAATTCTTTTAAAGGTTAGTCTATAATTTATCCCTAATTCTTTTCTTAAGGTCCTAACCAAAGCTTCTTCCCATGATTCTCCATAAAAAAGATGGCTTGCAGGTATTTCCCAATATTCGGGAAATCTTTTATTCTCTGCCCTCTTTTGTATTAAAATTTCCTTATTTGAATTAAAAATAAATATTACAAAGGCTAAATGTCTTAAACCTTCGCCTTTATGTCCTTCTTCTACTGTTGCTTTTCCTATGGGATTTCCTTGCTCGTCACAGAGGATTAAATATTCCATTAAAGTGATATATTACTTTACTTTAATATATTCTTAAAACTTTATTAATAGCAAAAATAAAGTAGTAGTACTGGTTCTAAGATATGTAGTCTTAAATGGAATTACATAGTTCTTTGAATTCATTAGCCTAGAGCTTCTCCTGAGTTCTTTGTTCTCTCACCAGTTTCTTCTCCTATCGGGTGACCCATTCTTTCTCCTGATAAGCTCATGCTTTGGAGAAGGAGAAAGACCCTCCATTTGAAGGTTTTACTCCTTTCGGGGCATTAAACATACCGCATCTGGGGCATCTCTTTGTAGTATTCATTAGTATATTAATATACTATTAAATCTACCTATTTTGAAACTGCTGTCTTTAGGCTATTTATTTAAATCGTAAAAATTAATTATATTGGAATAAAATAATATGCGGCCACCGGGATTTGAACCCGGGCCCTCGGCTCGGGAAGCCGAAATCCTAACCTGACTAGACTATGGCCGCTCTAATATAATTATTATTTAAAATAGTTTTAATTTTAAAATACTAACTATTCTATGTGAGCCACTTCGCTCTAAAGGGCGAGTTTTTTATTCGATATAATCTTCTACTTTAGGTAATTCTAATTTTAAACCCTTTCTTTCTCTAATAGCCATTATTATATTCATTGCTAAGCTTTCAGGGACTGGACTCCATTTATAAAATTCTGTGGCCCAAAATGCTTTTCCTGCTGTTTGGCTTCTCATTTCATCAGCTAAATCTGTAGCCTCAGCTACAGGTATTTCTCCTCTTATGAAAGCAAGATTTGTTTGTTGTTCAACGGTCAAGATTTTTCCTCTTTTTGTAGTGATTATCTTTAATACATTACCCATATAATCTTGGGCTACTTTTACTTCTATCTTATATATAGGTTCTAATAAAACAGGTTTAGCTGAAAGAAAGCCTGCCATAATACCGTTTTTAAGAGCTGGCATTAACTGAGCAGGTCCTCTATGAACTGGGTCGTCATGAATCGTAGCATCTAATAATCTTACTAATACACCTCTCATAGGTTCATGAGCTAAAGGCCCTGCTGCTACGCTCCATCTGAAACCATTAATTAAAGTATCTTTCACTTCTTTTAGATACTGAACACCTTTTGTATTATCCACAAATATATTTAAATTATCATCGATAGCCCAAATGTTTCTTGCATCATCAGCATCCCATCCTGCTTCTTCTCTTAATATTTTTGCTCTTGTTCTCCAATCCTGATCTTCAGTAACTCTTCCTTCTTGTAATAATTTTAAGGTCTCTTCATTTAAACTTTCTACAGCTACAACTAATCTATTATGTCTATTTGGACTTTTTGTTTCAAATGAAGGAGACTTTCCCCTTATACTTTCCCTATATACCACCAATGGTTTTCCTGTAACAAACTCTATATTTCCAGCTCTTTGTTTAAGATCCCATAAAGCTATTTCTAGATGTAATGTTCCCATCCCGCTTATCAAATATTCTCCTGTTTCCTTGTTTATTTTTATCTTTAATGTAGGGTCTTCTATAGCCATTTTTTGCAATGTATCGATCAACTTTACAAGGTCGGTTGCTCTTTTAGGCTCAATAGATATCGTTACTACAGCTTCACTTATATATTTCAAAGCTTCAAAAGGAGTCATCATATTTGAATATTCTTTATTTACAAGAGTCTCTCCAGCTCTTGCTGTTTCTAAACCAAGTAATGCTGCAATATTCCCTGCTGGAATACTCGGTACATTTTCTCTATATGGACCCATATAAATTCCTGTTTGAAGTATTCTTTCAACTCTCCTACTTCTTATTAAATATATTTCCTGTCCACTATATACTCTTCCACTAAATACTCTTCCAGTAGTAACCAGACCTGCATGTGGATCTTCGATTACCTTGTTTACGCAAAGTACAGTAGGACCATCGGGGTCGCATTCCAATAAAGCTTTACCTATTTCGCTATTCAGGTCTCCTTTCCATATCTTAGGGATCCTGTACTTTTGAGCAACATGAGGAGGCGGAATATGTTCTATAGCCATGCTTAAGATTGCTTCATATAATGGTGCTTCTTTAGAAAATTCTTCAACTGCTTCTTTTCCTCTGTTATAGGCTTCTATTATATCACTAAATTTAAACCCTTTCTTTTGTGCAATGGGTATTGTTAGGCCCCATTTATGTAGTGCTGCACCAAATGCTACTTGTCCTTTTATCGGATCTACTTTCCATATTTTTTTAAACTCAGGTTCAGCATGTAATTCAACCAGACTGTTGAAATCTTTGATTATTTGTAATAATCTTCTTTGGATTTCTTCAGGTGTTAATCTTAATTCTTTGATCAATCTATCAATTTTATTAATATATAATAATGGTCTTGCTCTTTCTTCTAGACTTTGTCTTAAAACTGTTTCTGTTTGTGTCATTACACCTTCTACAGCATCAACTATTATTATAACGCCATCAATAACTCTAAGACTCCTCGTTACATGACTTGTAAAATCAACATGTCCTGGCGTATCTACCAGATTTACTACATAAGGCTTTTTTTCAATTTCATGGTATAATGACACATTAGCTGCTTTAACAGTCATTTGTCTTAGTTGTTCAATTTGCACATAATCTAATGCCAATGCTGTACCTGCAACTTTTGGCGATAACATTCCTGCTGCCATTAATAAAGAGTCCGATGTTGTTGTTTTACCGTGGTCAACATGGCCTATTATACCTATATTCCTAATGTTATCTAAATTATCCATTAACTTCAGGACTTCCTCTGTCTGCTTAAATCTTACCATGCTTACACCTGATGTTATTTATTTTTAATTTCATTTTTATAAACTTATTCCTTAAAACTTTTATGTTTCATTTTTTAAATATTTAGCTAAATATTAAGATTTTCTGTTTAATGATTGTAGTAGGTTTAGATTTAGCAGCAAACCATAAAAAACAAAGCGGTTTTTGTATATTGAATGAAAATCTTGAAGTTAAAACGTTTTTGTTATTTACTGATAACGAAATTTTAGAACATGTTAAGCGTTATGATCCTGAATTAATAGCTATAGATGCTCCTTTATCTTTACCTCTAGGACGAACATCTTTGGAAGAAAAATCTAATATTCATTTAAGATTATGCGATAGGGAATTATTGGAACTGGGCATTAAATTTTTTCCAATTACTTTGGGTCCTATGAGAAAATTAACTGAAAGAGGAATAAAGCTCAAGCTAATGCTTGAAAATCTAGGATATAAGGTTATAGAGGTTTTTCCTGGTGCTACGCAAGATATTTTAGGATTGGTAAGGAAGAATCAAGGTGTAAATAAATTAAGAGAAGGTTTAATTTCGCTAGGAATAAAAGGAATAAAGAATGAAATGAATGATGATGAATTAGATGCTATAACTTGTGCTTTGACAGGTTTATTATATTTAAGAGGAGAATGTATTGAATTGGGCGATAAAAAAGAAGGAATATTAATCATACCTAAATTCAAGTATTAATCATTGTTTATATTTTGAAGGCCACCAGTTCCATTTTTTAGCGATAAGCATAATTGCAGGGACAAAGAATGGAATAATAATTAAGGAATCAAAAAGTACAGCTAAACCCACGGTAAATCCAACCTGATTAATTAAAGGAAAGTCTGGAATCATTAAAGTTAAAATTGTCAAGGATAATATCAATCCAAGTACTATTATTGTAGTTCCTACTTTTTCCAATGCAATTTTTATAGCTTCTTCATCAGTTTTTCCTTTTATTTTCTCTTCTTTTATTTTGGTAACTAAAAAGATATCATAATCTACTCCTACAGCTAACATTGTAACTATTAAAAATAAAGGAACGGCATTTATCAAAGGAAGATTGAGATATAAATTATAAACTATAAATAATAGTGCTAATGACCATACCATTCCTGCTGAAATAGTTAGTATAAGTCTTATAGGAATTAGAAAGGAATATAATTGAATGAATAATAGCAATATAATTATGAACGATAATGAGAAAATAATTATAGGATACGCATGATCAGTTACATCTTTTGAATCTTGGGACACTTGGGTAACACCGCCATAATAAATTTCATATTTTGAATTTAACTCGTTAATTTTAGTCTTTATTTTCTTAAGAGTTTCAATAGCTTGTAAACTAAAAGGTTGTTTATCTATTGTTACTAAAATTAAAAAACTTCTGTTAGATTTTCCTATAAATCTATCAATTATTGGAAGATAATTTTTACTAAACGTCTCATTTTTTAGCAGTTCATTAATGTTTTCAATAATCTCCCCAAAAGGAGAAACAATTGTTTCAACATATATAACCTCTTTAACTTCTTTTATTTTCTGAACAATTTTATATGAAAATTCTAAAATTGAAGGATTAACCGTTGAATTTATTAATATTTGTTCATTTGTTTCAACTAATATATAGATTGGGTTTATAGTATTTCCAAATTTTGAATAAACCATTAAGGTCGCTTCTTTAACATCAGAATTGGACATTAAAGGAGGTATGTCAAGCACTGTTTGAATATTCAAAGCATAACCTAAAGCTAAAAGAGTAACAATTACAAGTACCATGGTTAATTTTCCTTTATTTTTCTCGTCAAAGGATGCTATTTTTGTGAAAAAGGAATGGTTTTTTCTTCTGTTATTAATTTTTAATGGCCAAATTGCTTTGTCACCTATTATAAACAATAATGAAGGGAGCAACAAAAGATTTGTTAACAATGTTACACCTATGCCTATAGTATTGGCTAATGCTGCATCTCCAAATAAAGGTATATTCATCATTGTTAAAGTTAAATAAGAAAATAAAACTGCTAAGGCACTTACAAATACACCTTGCGAACTCCATATGCACATTTCCTTTATAGCTTTGCTTTTTTCTTGTCCATTAATTCTTTCAATTTTATATCTTCTAATCATATAGACAAAATAATCACTGCATAATCCTAATATCAAAATTGTTAATATGGATGGGGAAATGTAGCTTAATTTATGATTAATGATTACTCCAATAATTAGGTAAACCAAAAAATATGTTGTGGTTATTGTTGTAACAAATAATAATAAGGATAGTAAACCTGTTATGATAGATCTAAAGTATAAAGAAACTAATATAAATACAATTAGTATAGCTAAAGGAATAACTGTTTGAATTGTAATAAAACTGGATTTTTTAAGCTCATTAGAGATAGCTGGAATGCCTGTAAGGTATATTTTTTGGCTATATTTTGTTTGAATTTCATTTTTTATTTCATTAACTTTGTTTATTGTATGATCTGCAGGTTGCTTTTTGAGTATTAAGGCAATGATGAACATATCATCTTTGACCAATGTATTTATAATTTTTTGATTTAATTTAATTGGATACTCGTTGATGTTGTTTTTATTTATAGTATCTTCAATTATTAAGGTAAAATTATTATTAATTATTAATTTCTTTAAAAATTCTTTAAAGTTATTTGAAAAGGAAAAAACATTATTTTCAATATTCTCTATTTCTTTACTTACAAGATTTACAAAATAATCTAAAATTATATCTTCTTGATTTGTATTTAATAAAACTAAATCGTAAACAATTTTATCAATATTAATATTATTTAAAGGATATTTTTCTTTAATATATACTAAAGTTAATTCATATGTGGCAGTATTTATATCTTTTTCATTATTTATTATTTTCTTTATATAATTTAATAATATTTCTTTTTGAATCAAAGAATTATTTAAATACTTAGCTAAAATTTGAAATATTAAATTTTCTAACACTTTTTTATCTTGCCAATTTCTTATTGAAGTATTAAGCAGAATTAATTGTAATAGTAAAGGATCAATTGCATTAGCTAAATATTTGTATGAGATGTTTTTAATTACCAGATCTGAAGCATCTATTATATTTGAGTTATTCTTTGTTACAAGATAATAAACTTTTTCATAATATTCTTCGAAATATAACTTTAATGCAGGGTCTTTTATTTCTACTCTATTCAGAACGCATTCTTTAGCTTTAACTAACCTTTTTGCGATATCATTTTCAGTAGTATAATTGTAACATTTAATATAAATATAAGGTAAATAGTATAAAAAATTTAAAATATTAGTCAAAGTAGAATTTAAAACAAAATAATTGTCTAAAATCAAAGTAATATTTTTCTTAATTAAAAATATATTTTTTGCTAAAATTAAAGTAAGATTATAGAAAGTTCTTAACTGATCGTTATATTTTAACGCTATGTCGTTAAGTATGCTTTTGATAATTGAGTATATATGAACAACTGCACCGTCTGGAATTTCCTTTTTGAGATCTTGTTCTAATTCAAAAGCAATTTCTTTGATTTTATCAGAAAACGGGTCATCGGTTTTTAAAATTATATAAAAGTTATAGCCTGTTAATACGCTTAAAAATGGCATAGAATAATTTTTCTTTGCAAACTCATCCAGCAACTTATCTATCGTAATTTTAGACATGCTGTTAGGAAGTGTTATTTCTACTTCGTAAACTACAATTTCATTTATTTTATTTACAAAGAAAGCTGAGATGATGACTACAATTATCCAAAATATCAGAAGTAGTTTGTAATTTCTTTTAATAAATGTATAATATCTTTCCATTAACCTTTCCATAACCGTTTTAAATTAAGGTTTTTTAAAATAAAAATTATATTATTGAGACATGGAAAGTATCAAGTTTATCATAGAAGTATGTGAACCTTTTATAAGTAACTGGTTATTACTTGAAATAAAACATTCTTCTATTATTGTAGGTAAAGATAAATTGTTAATTACCAATGTAAAAGAAAATTATGTTCAATATTTAAGTAAGTATGGCAATGTCTCTTCATCTAGCATTATAGACCTTAAAGATCTTCATGACAAAATAATAATCTTAGATCCCTTAGCTGATTTAACTCTTACACCAGAGGAAGCCTCTAATCATATGTTGGTTATTGGAGGTATATTAGGAGACGATCCTCCTCGAGGAAGAACTTTTAAATACATTACTTCAAAGTTGCCTAACTGTAAAGCAAGAAACCTTGGCAAAAAACAATTCTCAATAGATGGGGCTATATATATTGCTAAATTAATTAATGAAGGGAAAAAATTGGAAGAAATACCAATAATGGAAAATTTAGTAATAAAAGTCGATGAGTTTCATGAAATTATTCTTCCGTATGTTTATCCATTAGTAAATAATAAACCTTTAATATCTGATGAATTAATTGAATATCTTAAATACTATATAGAAGAAGATGAAGAAATGTTGTTAAGTGGAAAAATTCCCCCTTTGAGATATTAAATTTTCAGATAAAAAGGCCCCTATAATTAAAAATATTATAATTAATATTATAATAAAAATTAATTGGGAAGTTTTTAAATTAACATTGTTATTAGTTTTAATTAAAAAATTATCTAAATTAAGTAATTGCAAAATGAATATAGTAAATATAAATAATCCTGTTAATAAAACAAATAAAACTGGTTTATTCATTTTATTAATTCTTCAATTAAATAATTTAAATTTACATCTTTAAATCTATATTCAATATCATCAAATTCTTTCCTTAATTTAATAACATCTTGTCTTACTTTTTCAATATCTTCACCTTTATAAACTCTTTCTATAAGCTCTGCTATTCTTTCCATTTCTTTTTCCTTCATTCCTCTTCTAGTCACTTCATTAACTCCTAATCTAATTCCACAGTCTACTATAATATTAGCTTCCTCAAGCCTTTTAGCGAAATCCATGTTCTTTTTATAATCTTGGAAAATCATTAAAACTTGATGAGATTCCGTAAATCCATATTCTTCTCCAGCAATAGGAAATTTTCTTTCATATAGATTTTTAGCCAAAACTTGCGAATTTTTAATTATCTGTTGTGCATATTCTTTTCCAAAATGTTTCATTTCCAATAAAGCCCAAGTTAAGGCTGCTATCCTATTCCAATGTGCATTATCTACTAATTTATGCAAAATCATTTTATCTATTTCAAGATCTTCATTGCTTAAAAATATTCCCCCTTGAGGTCCAAAGAAACTTTTATGTGTTGAACCAAATAAAGCACTTGCTCCTTCTTTAAGTGGATCTTGAAAAGTTTGTCCTGCGATTAAGCCAAGAACATGAGAACCATCATAACCTACAATAATATTTAGTTTTGCTAATTCTTTTACAGGTTGTTTAAATAAAATTAAACTTGAACCTAAAATAGCTATTTTAATTTTATTTTTTTCTATAACTTCAATGGTTGAGTTTAAATCTATTTTGTAATTTTTCATTACAGCATATACAACTTTTAATCCTAAGATGTTAGGCAGTTTTTCTTCTGATAAACCTGGATAACCGCCATCTTTTGGAGAAATACACAAAATTTTATCTCCTTTTGTTGAAAAATTTAGCAAAAAGGTAAACAGTGCTATATGACCTGAAATCATTCTTAAACTAACAAATTTTGCATTAAACAATTCTTTAGCTATTTCTTTTCCAAAGCTTTCAATTTCATCAATGTATTTAGTCCCTCTATAGAATCCTTCATCAGATGTATATCTATGAAGTAAATCTGAACCTAATAATAATCTAACTTCTGGACTGCAAGTATTTTCAGAAGGTATTAAATTGATTGTTTCTTTAAATCTATATTTTTGGTGAAAGATTACAAGTTTTTTTAGGAATTCTTTGTCTTTTTCCATCAATTAATTTAAGATTTAATTTAATATAAAGAATGGTTTGCATAGAGTTTTTTCTTTGCCTCGTATATTTCGATCACTTTTTCTAATGTATCAATTTCCTCTACACTTCTGTCAAATCTAATTCTTTTTATTCTAGGAAATCTTAACGCAAAACCACTATCATGTCTATCGCTTCTTTGTATAGAATCAAAAGCTACTTCAATAACAATTTCTGGTCTAACAATTATTTTATTCCCTATTTCTGTTATTGCTAAGCTTCTTAATTTTTTATCAAGAAATTCCATTTCTTCGTCAGTTAAACCTGAGTAAGCTTTACCTATTATTTTTAATTCTCCATTTTTATCTTTTACTGCAAAAGTATAATCAGATAATATTCCAGCTCTTTTACCATGTCCATATTCAGCTGCAACAATTACTGCATCTATCGTATCGAATTCTCTTTTTAATTTTATCCAATGTTTACCTCTTTTTCCTGGTGTATATATAGAATCAGGATCCTTTATTACCAATCCTTCAAATCCGCTCTCTAAACTTTTTTTAAATAATTCTTCTATTTCATTAGGATTTTTAACAACAAAAAATTTAGCAAATAAGATAGGTTCGTCAAAGTTTAACTTATTTAATGTCTCTTTTCTTTGTTTTAGGGTAAGATTTACACAAGGATTAGTTTCAAAATATAAAATATCGAAAATAATTGCAGATAAGGGTATTTCTTCTATTAATTTTTGGTCTATGTTTTTTCTGCGTAATCTTCTTTGAAGTATGTTAAAAGGTAAAGGTTTTCCATTTTTAAATGATAAAATTTCTCCATCAAGAATAAAATCTCCATTAACTTTTTTAAGAGCTTCTTCAATTTCTGGCACAAAAAAAGTTATATCTTCTAGTTTTCTTGAAAAAATTTTAACCGTGTTTCCTTTTTTATGAATTTGTGCTCTTATTCCATCATATTTAAATTCCACGTATAATTGCTTGTTAAAGTAACTTGTTATTTCTACACCACTTTGCATGGCTTCTGCAAGCATAAAATTTGTAGGTTTAAGAGGGGTTATGCTTACAGAACTTAGTTCATCTTTTTTAGCTAAAACTGCAACTTCGCTTAAATCTGGTAAAATTAAAAATGCTTCTTTTATTTGTGATAAAGTTTTATTGAATGCATAAGCTATTGCTTCTTCTATTAATCCTTCATGCAAACCTATCCTTAGTTCATTTGTAATTACTTTTACTAAATATTTTATTTCAATCGGTTCAGAATTTAAAAATAATTCTCTTAATATGCTTTTTTTATAATAATAAGAATTCTCTCCTTTATATTCGCTTATTTTATCAAGTTTTTCATAAATTTCTTTTAAAGTGAATTTTTTTTCTATTAAAGGCTTAAGCTTTTTTCCTTTATTAAATACAAGGAATGCTGTTTCGCCTAAATCTCCTTTTTTTACTAATAAATTCAATATGTTTCCCTTTGCTTCCCCGCTAATCTCAGATATAGTATATAAAATTGTTGAATAACCTATTTGCAACTCTTTATCGATCCAAGGCGGAAATATTTTTCCTGAAAGTAATTTAATTGATATCTTCAGATCTTCTTCCTCCAAGTCTTTTAAAAAATTTCCTAATAAACTTATCTTCTCTAATTTACTAGTTGTCGATCTTATCTTCTCGCATAGTAAAGCTAACCCTTTGAAAGGAACTGACAATATTCTTCTAAAATATTTTTTGTTTGTACGTTAAAAATATTTAAAAAGTTAATGATAATTTATCAATAAAAGTATGGTTTCAAGAAACAAATTCGTTTTTACTTTTGAAGAAGCCGATCATAACAATAAGAAAATATTTGGTGGAAAAGGAACAAGCTTAATATTCATGACAAAGTTAGGAATGGAAGTTCCTCCAGGGTTTATAATACCGACCTATGTTTGTAAAATGTATTATGATAATGGTAGAAAATTACCTAATGGATTAATGGAAGAAGTTAAAGAAGGTATTAAATATATAGAAAATAAAACTGGTAAAAGATTCGGAGATCCTTCAAATCCTTTATTAGTCTCTGTACGTTCTGGAGCAGCAGTTTCAATGCCAGGTATGATGGATACCGTGTTAAACCTAGGTATCAATGATGAAGTTACAGAAGGGTTAGCTAAGATATCTAACGAAAGATTTGCCTATGATGCTTATAGACGTTTCTTAAATATGTTCGGTAAAATTGTTTTGAAAATTGATGAAAACCTATTTAAAGAAAAATTGGAAGAAATAAAGAATAAGTATGGTGCTAAATATGATTCTGAATTAGACAGTTATGCTTTAAAAAAATTATGTTTTGAATATAAAAGAATAATTAAAGAGGAATTAACAAAAAAAGGGGAATATAAAAAAGAAGAATTAGAAAAAATTTTAAACGATCCTTGGAAACAATTGGAATTATCAATTGCTGCTGTTTTTGATTCATGGGAATCTCCAAGAGCGAAATTTTATAGAGAAGCAAATAAAATAACACCAGATATAGCTGATGGTACTGCTGTTAACATAGTAACAATGGTTTTTGGAAATTTAAATGAAAATTCAGCTACAGGAGTTTTATTTACAAGAAATCCTTCTTCAGGAGAAAATGAATTATATGGGGAATATTTAACATTAGCTCAAGGAGAAGATGTTGTTGCAGGAATAAGAACACCTAAACCAATTCAAAAATTAAAGAAACATATGCCTGATGTATATGAAAAACTTTACAATTATGCTAAAACTTTAGAAAAAGTTTCCAAAGAAGTTCAAGATGTTGAATTTACTATTGAAAACGGTAAATTATACATGCTTCAAACTAGAGATGCAAAAATGAATCCAATAGCTAAGATTAAAACAAGTGTTGATATGTATAAAGAAGGAATTTTAACAAAGGAAGAAGCAATATTAAGAGTTAAGCCATTTGATATATTGCAGTTACTATATCCAAGAATAGATGAGAAAAAAGTTAAAGATAAGCCAATAGCTAAAGGTTTAGCTTCTTCTCCAGGAGCAGTTTCTGGAAAAGTTGTTTTTGATGCAGATACTGCTGTTGAATGGAATAGAAAAGGAGAAAGGGTAATTTTAACTAGAGAAGAAACTAAACCTGATGATGTTCATGGATTTTACGCATCAGTTGGGATTCTAACTTCAAGGGGTGGGATGACAAGTCATGCAGCAGTTGTTGCTAGAGCTATAGGAAAGCCTTGCGTTGTAGGATGTGAAGATATAAAAATAGATTATAACAAAAGAATTTTTGTTGTTAAAAATATTATAGTAAAGGAAGGAGATTATATTACAATTGACGGTTTTACTGGTAACGTTTATTTAGGAGAACAGCCTACTGAAATTCTTAAGCCTATAAAAGAATTTGAAGAATTTATGAAATATATTGATGAAACAAGAAGACTAGGAGTAAGGGCTAACGCTGATACTCCTGAAGATGCTAAAATTGCTAGAAAATTTGGTGCTGAAGGAATCGGTCTATTAAGAACTGAAAGAATGTTTAGAGCTCCAGGAAGATTAGAAATATTTAAAAGAGTAATTATGGCTGAAAATAAAGAAGAAAGAGAAAAAGCTTTAGAAGAACTTTTACCTATGCTAAAGGAAGACTTTAAAGAGATTTTAAAAATTATGTCTCCTTATCCTGTTACTATAAGATTATTTGATCCTCCTCTTCATGAATTCTTACCCAAACCTGAGGAAATATTGATTGAATTGTATGAAACCACAGATGAAAAAAGAAGACAAGAACTTAAGAGGCTATATAATATTGTGAAAAAGATGAGCGAAGCTAATCCTATGATGGGCCAAAGAGGAGTTAGAGTTGGAGTTCTTTATCCTGAAATATACAAGACGCAAGCTAAAGCAATATTTTTAGCAGCTTATGAATTAATGAAGGAAAAGATTCCTGTTGATATAGAAATAATGATACCAAATGTTTCAGATTATAATGAGTTGCTATACGTAAAATTAAATGCAATTGAATCTGCTTATGAAGAAATAAAAAGAATTTACAGAATTGAAATTCCTTATAAATTTGGTACAATGATAGAAACAGTTAGGGCATGTCTTACTGCTGATAAAATTGCTACTATTGCAGACTTTTTCAGCTTTGGTACCAATGATTTAACTCAAGCCTGTTTCTCATTTAGTAGAGATGATGCCGAGAATAAGTTTTTACCAGTATATCTTGAAAAAAGAATTTTAGGCAAAAATCCTTTTGAAAATTTGGATATTGAAGGAGTAGGAGAATTGATAAAAATTGCAGTAGAAAAAGGAAGAAAATCTAATCCAAATCTTAAAATAGGAATATGTGGAGAGCATGGAGGCGATTACGATTCAATATTTTTCTTACATAAAGCTGGATTAAATTATGTTAGCGCTTCGCCATACAGGATTTTAGTGGCAAAGTTGGCTGCAGCTCATGCAAAAATATTATTAGGTTAAAAATAATTTTTTCAATACTTTATTGATAAATTTACTTTAGTAATTCCTTTTATATTTGTTTTAATCATATCTTCAAACAATCTTAATGCTTCTTTTAATTGCTGAACTTTTATTTCTCCATCAACCTCTACGGTAATTTCTGCAATAATACCTGTTCCTAGTTTTCTTAATTTTATTTCTCCTATACTTTTTATTAATGATATATTTTTTGTTAACGCCTTAATTTTTTCATGCAATGCAGGATTATGACATGCATCAAGTAATATTAAAGAACTCTCTTTCATTATTATAATGCTCGCATAAAAAACTAATCCAGATATTACTAGAGCTGCTATTAAATCAAATATAGCATAATTAAATCCAGTTAAAGTTAATCCAAATATTGCTACAATTGATCCTAATGAATCTTTAATAGAATTGATCGCATCAGCTTTTAAAGATAATAACCCAAATTTTTTTGCTAAAGCTAATTTATAAAATGCTATTACGAATGCTGTAATTGCAGATATTGAAGCAGCAATAAAAGCCAAATATATGTTACTAACTGTATGGTGTTCATAAACTCTTAATATTGCAAAATAGCTTACTAATGATATCATAATTACATTTATAATAGAAGCAAATAAAGCAAACAATGATTCAAATTTGTAATAACCAAAGTTGAATCTTAAGTCTGGAGGTTTAAATGCATAACTTAAACCAATTAAGACTGTTAGACTAACTAAAAAATTACCTATGCTATCTATTCCATCTGCTAAAACTGAAAAACTGCCAGTATATAAGTAACTTATAACTTCTATTATCGCTACCGTTAATGATATGAAAATTGAAATGACCAATAACTTTTTTATAAGTATATACGAGTCGTTCTCTCCCATTTGATTAAATACTAATAATAAAAGATAATTTTTGCAATATAAAAACTTGATGAGAAGAGGAAAAATTAAAAGTGATTATATTGTTAATTTGGATCATACTTTTAGCTCAGGTCAGATCTTTAGATGGTATAGTTTAAATAAAGGATGGATCGGTGTAGCTTATAGTAGTATAATTTATCTAAGGCAAATAAACGATAAAACTATTGAATATAAGATTTCTGGAAAATTGGAAAAAGAAGGTTTAGAAGAATTTTTAGGATTAGATGATGATTATTCTGAAATTTTCGAAAACGATACATTAGAAAAAATCTATAAAAGGTATGTTGGACTAAAACTTTTAAAACAAAACAAATGGGAATGTGCAATTTCATACATTTGTTCAAGTTATAATAACATAAAAAGAATAAATAAAATCATTGAAAATTTGTCTGTCCTTTCAAGAAGAAAATTAAAATTAGGAGATATTATTATGTATGATTTTCCTTCTTCAGAACAACTTAAAAAATACAACGAAAAGGATTTCTTAAAATTAGGCTTAGGATTTCGCTCATCTTATCTAGTTGATTTATGCAATAAAATTAATGAAGAAATACTTGAAGAGTTTGAAAAAGAAAAAACCGAAACAATTAAAAAATTTCTTATGAATATAAAAGGTGTAGGTAACAAAATTTCTGATTGTATTTTATTATATTCTTTTAAAAGACTTGAATGTTTTCCTATAGATATATGGATTGCTAGAGCATTGTTAAAATTTTTTAATAAAGAGTTAAAAAATATTTTAAAAGAAATAAATATTCGAAGTATATTTAAAAAATATAATGAAATAAGTTTATATTTTAATAAAAGATATAATAATAAATCAGGATATTTACAATTATTACTTTATAAATACATAAGAGATGTTAAATAACTCTTATAAATTTATTTATATCTTCTTTGCTTTTTAATTCACTTAATTTTATATCCAGAAAAGCAGCTTTTTCATTAAAGTAAGGAGCTCCTTTTCTTGAAAAAACTGTTATAACCATATTATCATGTGTAATATAATATCCTTCTCTTGCAGGTTCATGCCCTCTTATAAGCAACATTAAGTTATTCCTTTTCAAAAATTTTTCAGTAATATCTTTCCCAAAGAGTTTTCCAGCGCCTCTATATGAATCCTCTATTCCTTCTCCTTCTTTAGGATCATTCCATAATATTTCTTCTAGTAAAGATTTTTTAGGATGCATAACTTTAGCCTTTGCAATATCTTCTAATGTTAATGCTTTAGAAGGAATTCCTCCATGCAAAACTATGAATTTACCTAAGACAACAAAAGCAAGATAAAATTTTTCAAATAATTTTTTAATATGCATGTATATTTCATGACCTTTGCTACCAAATTTTTCTATTAAAAATAAAGGTAAGTCATGTGGATAAGCCATTAAGTCATGCGGCCCTTCATGATTTCCTCTTAATAAAACAATGTTGTTTTTATATTCAAGTTTTAGCTTTAAAATTACGTAATATACTTCAGGAGATTTTTCTCCTCTATCTCCATAATCACCCAAAAATATTATTTTATTTCTTTTATCTTTCATTCTATCTTCAAGATCTATATGCTTTAAAATTTCATACAGCGTTGTTAAATCTCCATGAATATCTCCAATTATAGTACAGTTTTCTACATCAGCTGGACTGCATAATACTAAATCTTCGTTAACTAACATACCATTTATTTCTTTTAACATTCTTTCACTTTCTAACAAATTGATAGTTTTTTCTATAAGAATTTCCATTTCTTCACTGGTTATTTTTTGTGCTTCTTCAAAAATTTTGTCAATCATCTTTTAAAGTTATTTATATTTTAATAAATATTAAGCTAATAGTTCAAATTTAATTTGATGGATGAATATTGGGAGGAAAAAAAGCAAAATCCCAAATATATTTTAATTATAGGTGTAACCTTATTGGTCTTTTCAATATTTTTTTCTTTCCTTTCATTAGTTGAGACCAATGAAATAAAAACAATTTCTGGAGAAACCGAACTTTCAAAAAACTCTTCGAAAGAAATAATATTAATTAATTCAAGCCAATTTTCTTATTCTTATATTAAAAATGGAAACATAACTTTTAATTCAAATTCCTCTTTTTACGTTTCATTTTCAGATGAGAATAAATATCATATTGTTTATAAGAATTCAACCATTAATTTGAAGAGCTTTTCCTTTACTATTTTTATTTTAAGTCAAGAGCCTGTTAAAATAAGCTATAAAGCAACTTTTCAACTTGTAACGAAGCCCTATATTTATTTAGCATTACCTTCTTTATTTATGGTAATTGCAGGAGCAATTTTAGCATTTGCAGGAGTGTATATGGTGGCTATAAGAAAATATCATTATTGATGATGATAATTTTTTTAATTTTAACTTTTAATTTATAAAGTTTTCTATGCCAACTTAAAAAGCTTTACTTTTTGTTTCTTTTTTAATTTAAATTTTTAAGTCGAAAAAATAAAATAAAAACAATGAAACCCAAAATAGTTGCCTTTTTAATGGTAGCAATTTTCCTAGTAAGTATACTAGCAATTAACTTTGCAAACGTAAGTAAAGATGTAGCAGCACAAGAAATAAAAGGACCCAAGAGTGACAAATTGATATTTAAGCAAATTACCGATGATACACAAGCTATGGAAAATGTAAAAACTGGTGGAGATAGAGGAGGAACCGATTTACACTTCTTTAGAGCACCATTCGGTACAATAAAAGCTTTATTAGCTGATGAAAGAGTTGTTGTTGTTTTCAATAAAAGAGGAGGCTATACTTCTTTAATTTTCAATCCTGTTCCAAAGGAAGTAACTGGAAAATTCAATCCATTTGAATATAAAGATTTTAGATGGGCTATGCAGTTTGCAGCAAAGAGAGATTTCATGGTCTCAGAAATTTTGGTAGGTTATGGCGCTCCAATGCTTTCAGCAATTTCATCTTATGATCCAGACTGGCCTGTTGTAGCTGATGTTGTTGAAGAATTGGGAATAAAAGATGATCTAACATACGCTAAATCTTTAGCTGAACAAACTTTAATAAAAGCTGGAGCAGTTAAAGGACCTGATGGAAAATGGAGATATGGTGGAGAAGTTGTAAAGATAAAGATCTTCATAAGGGCAGATGATGCTGTAAGATTCCAATACGGTGAAAGTTTTGCAGCTTTCTTAGCTGACTTAGGATTTGAAGTTGAAAAAATATACGGCGATCTTCTTAAAGCGTTTTATGATGTATATGGTTCAGATCCAAAGGAATTAAAATGGCATATTTATACAGAAGGATGGGGAGCTGCGGGATTTATTAAATATTCTGAAGGAACTGTATCCCAATTCTATGCTCCATGGCTAGGTTTTATGCCTGGCTGGGCAACTCCAGGATATTGGAATTATGAGAATAAAGAATTAGATGATTTAACTCAAAAATTAGTAGCAGGTAATTATACCTCTAAGGAAGAAAGAGATGAATTATTAAGAAAAGCATTAAAAATTGGTTTAGAAGAAGCTGTAAGAATTATGTTAACCCAGTTATTCGATGCATACGTATATAACAAAGAAAGAGTTAAAGGTTTAGTAAATGAATACGGTGGAGGTTTGGCTAACAGATTTACTGCATGGAATATTGAAGCTGTACGTAGTCCAGATAAGCCTGTAATTATCGGTGTTAAATATCTAACAAGAGGTGCCTTCAATCCAATTGGAGGTTTAACAGATCTTTATTCTGTATTAATATATAATACGTTATCAGCACCAGGCCTTGCAAGACATCCTCATAATGGTGATCTCATTACATTCCATAATCCATATAGGATAATTCAATCTTCAACAACTCCTGTGGTAGATGTTCCTGCTGATGCTATTGTATGGGATCCTGTAACTCATCAATGGAAACAAGTAGGACCTGGTTTAAAGGCTAAATCTGTTGTTGAATATGATATAATTTATAGTAATTGGCATGATGGTAGTCCAATGAATATATACGATATATTGTATAGCTTCTATTTCTTATGGGAATGGTCTCACAAAGCTGAAAATGATCCTAGATACAGTGCTAAATATGAATCATCTGTTGCACCATATATTCCTTTAATAAAGGGAATAAAAGTAGTAAGTGAAACAAAGATTCAAGTTTATATTGATTACTGGCATTTTGACGAAGCAGAAATAGCAGCTTTTCTTAATCCTTGGACAACTACACCTTGGCAATTAATGTATGCAATGGAACAAATGTATATAGATAATAAAGGTTCATGGTATCAAGATGAAGCCCAAGCAAGAGGAAATGATTGGATCGATCCAATTTCACCTACACATTCTGCATTACTTAGACAATATTTAGATAGCTTCTATTCTGGTAACAAAATACCTGATGCTTTAACAGCTGGACAATTACCTGTTCCTCCTATATCATTGGATGAAGCTAAACAAAGATATGCAAGATCAAGCAACTTTATAGCTCAATATGGACATGCTATAATTAGCAATGGACCATTCATTATGACAAAATATCAAGTTAATAACGTAGTTGAAGTTATTGCAAACAGGAATTATCCATTTGGACCTGAAAAATGGAGTGGTTTTGCTGTAGAAAGATTAATAAAGGTTGTTGATGTATCATATAAGAAACCACCACAAACAGTTAATATTGGAGAAACATTCACCATTGATCTAAAAGTAAATATTTTAAATGAGCCTGCTAAGGCACAGGATGTAATAATTAAATACTGGTTCTACAATCCTGCAGATAAAATAATAAGTAAAGGAGATGCAACATTTGTTTCAGATGGTAATTTCAGGATTACCTTATCAACGAGCGGATTTACTCCAGGAATATATAAGTTTAAGATCTACGCAGTTTCAAAATATGCTTATATGCCTGAATTTATCTCTGGTTCATTTATATTAACAACAATACAAACAACAACGACAACATCACCACCAACATCACCAACAACGACAACAACATCACCAACAACAATCACAACAATTCCACAATCACCATCACCATCACCAACGACATCGCCAACAGAAAAAATAACAACATCACCATCGCCTGCTCCAGCTATTGGTCTTTTTGAGATTATAATAATAGTATTAGCTATTGCTATAATTGCAGCATTAGCGGCAATTTTCTTAAGAAGACCAAAACCAGCAGCTGGATAATTTTTTATTAAAATAAATTTTTTTATATTTTATTTTTTTATTATTTATTAAGCATGGGAATTTACAAATATTTGGCTATCAGAACATTAAACATGGTTCTTATTGTAATCCTAGTAATGACCTTAACTTTCATCATGTTCAATGCATTGTATGTTGATATCAAAATGCAAGAAATTAAACAAATAGTAAGATTTGAAATAAGCGATTTAATAAAAAAAGGAATATTAAAGAATCAGACGGATATTGATAGATACTTCGAAGAAAGAGTACAATATTATATTAAAGCATATGAATTAGACAAACCTTGGTATGCAAGAGTATGGAGGGTATTGTATGATCTTCTTACATTTAATTTTGGCAAAGCATATTATTTACAAGCAGAAAGCGGGGGTAGAGATGTAATAGTTATAATTTCAGAAAGAATACCTAGAACAGTTTTATTATTAGGCACATCTACATTAATTACTACAATATTGGGCTTATGGTTAGGATTATTGGCTGCAAATAGACCTCAATCTGCATTAGATAAATCGGTAATTATTGTAGGATTAACTAGCAATGCTTTTGCAGCTTGGTGGGTAGGATTGGCTTTACAATATTTGTTTGCTTATAATCCTTTAATTCCATATGAATGGAGATTACCAGCCTTTGGTATATATGATGCAACAAGAACTTTTAATTCTGATTTTGAGTTTTACATTGACGTTATGAAGCATATGATTCTTCCTGTTTCAGCTTTAGTAATTGTTTCATTTGGGGGATGGGCACTTGTTGTTAGGAATCTTTTAATAGGAACATTAGCTGAAGACTTTATTATGGTAGCGAGAGCAAAGGGTTTACCTGAAAATAAAATATTGTTTGGGCATGCATTAAAATCTTCAGCCCCTCCAATAATTACAATAATAGCTTTCTCTGTAGCTGGTCTCTTTGGAGGTGTAATAATTACTGAAACAATATTTCAATGGAATGGAATGGGAATGATGATATGGGAAGCATTAATGCAATTTGATATACCTGTAATTTTAGCTTTCTTTTATATCTCTACACTACTTATAATATTAGCTAATTTCGTAGCTGATATATTGTATGGAATATTTGACCCTAGAGTAAAAACAGGTTAAAAATGAATGTAGATAAGATAAAAGAATTCTTTTCTGAATTTTTTAAAAGAAAGCTGGGAATTATAGGCTTGGGATTATTAATTTTTTTTATAATTTTATCAATACTTGCTCCTATAACAGCACCGTTAGGATTAAATGAATGGATATTAAAAGATAAATGGAAGGATAATCCAATGCTTGTTCCTCCAGAATGGTTTATGTATGTTACAAATCAGCCTTATTCTTCTACCAAAATTTTGAATAATTATGAATATAAAGAAGAAATTCTTCCTGGAACTAATTTATATAGCATCTCAGCTAAAATAAAATACCAATATGATTTTTCAGGTTTACCTACAGCTTTTATAGCATATATAACTGTTGAATATTATCAAAAAGATCAGGGTATCTATTCTTTATTGCATATAAAGAGACCAGATGGTGAAATTATTGATTATAGTTTGACACTTTCTAACTCATCTAAATTAAGAATAACAGACTCAGACTTTCAAAAGATATTTTATGACTGGCTTTCTAAAAAACTAGGAAGTGATTATTTAAAATCACAAGGAATTAATTCACCTGAAAATATATTATCAGGACATATTCTATTTTCCCAATTAAAAGAGGGAATTTTAAAACCTTCAACTGCAGAGGTGTTAAAAGGTAATTATGAATTTGAATTATCTCTCATTTCTACTGCACCAGTAAAAATAAAAGAATATGAGATAAGAATAATTGGTAATTCTTTTGGTCTAATGGGTACAGATGGTAATAAAAGAGATTTTTGGCTAGGAATAGTTTGGGGTGCTCCTGTAGCATTAATGATAGGTTTTCTTACATCTTTAATTTCAGTGGTGATAGGAATAGTTTACGGAACAGTTTCAGGTTATTTTGGAGGAAAGATTGATGAATTAATGATGCGTATCGTTGATGTATTGCTTGCTTTACCTGTTTTTCCAATATTAATACTTCTTTTGGTTATAGCAGGGCCAAATAGATCTATATGGATTATAATTTTCTTAATTTCAATATTTGGATGGATGGGTTTGTCAAGAGTAGCTAGAAGTATAACTTTACAATTAAAGGAAACAGCATTTATAGAATCTATTAAAGCCTTAGGCGCTTCTCCATTTAGAATAATGTTTAGGCATATAATGCCTCAAATGCTACCTTATGCATATGCTAACCTTGCTTTAGGTGTACCGGGTGCAATATTAACTGAAGCAGGTTTAAGTTATTTAGGTTTAGGGGATCCTACATTACCTACATGGGGTCAGTTATTGAGGCATGCTATTGAAGTAGCTGCTGTACAAAATGGATATTGGTGGTTATGGGTTACTCCTGGATTATTGATAGCAGGTGTTTCTATAGCTTTCGTATTTATTGGACACTCAATAGATGAAATTTTAAATCCAAGGATAAGAAGATTATAATTAATGAGCTTATTGGAAATAAAAAATCTCAAAACTTATTTTTTTACAACAAAAGGGATCGTTAGAGCTGTAGATGATGTAAGTTTATCTTTAAATAAAGGAGAAATACTTGGTCTTGCAGGAGAATCTGGATGCGGTAAAAGTACATTGGCATATTCAATTATAAGGTTAATTCCTCCGCCAGGAAAAATTGTTTCAGGAAAAATATTATTTGAAGGAGAAGATATTTTAAGCTATACTGAAGAGGAATTTCGTTCAAAAATTAGAATGAAAAAGATCTCTATGATCTTTCAAGGAGCTTTGCATGGATTAACTCCAGTCTATACTGTTGGTTATCAACTTTTAGAAGTTTTCAAATACCATTCTGATATTGAAGAAACAAAAGCTAAAGAAATAATTACAGAAACTGTAAAACTTGTTGGTTTAGATCCTACAATATTAAGAAGATATCCTCATGAATTAAGCGGAGGACAAAAACAAAGAATAATGATATGCATGAGTATTTTATTAAAGCCTCCATTAGTTATAGCAGATGAGCCTACAACAGCTTTAGATGTTGTAGTTCAAGCTCAAATACTTAATTTACTTAAAGAATTACAAGCAAAATTTAACATGTCTATGATATTGATCACTCATGATTTAAGTATTATTGCAGAATTAGCAGATAAAGTAGCGATAATGTATGCAGGTAAAATTGTTGAATATGCCAACTCAATGGATTTATATAAAGATCCTTTGCATCCTTATACTCAAAAATTGATCAGAAGTATTCCTAGGCTTAAAGAGGATATAAGTAAATTGGAGTTTATTCCAGGTTTGCCTCCTGATTTAAGAAATCCACCATCTGGTTGCAGATTCCATCCAAGATGTCCTTTTGCAATGGAAATATGTAAAAAAGTTGAACCTGAATTAGTTGAAATAAAACCAAATCATTTTGTAGCTTGCCATTTATATACAAAATAAAAATATTAGCTTGTAATTAGAGAATATTTCTATGACAAAACAAATAGTCACAGCATTTAATATTAAAAAATACTTCCAAATAAGAAGAGGCGTTTGGGGTGCTATAAGAAGGTTGCCTATACTTTATGCTAAAGCTGTAGATAATATTTCATTAGCTATATATGAAGGAGAAACTTTAGCGCTGGTAGGGGAATCTGGCTGTGGTAAAACTACGTTAGGCAGACTTATTCTTAAGCTCATAGATCTAACAGAAGGTTACATATTTTTTGAAGATATTTTAGTAAATGATCTTGAAAAAGAAGAGCTAAAATCTTATAGAAGAAAAGTACAAATAATATTCCAAGATCCCTACGGTACACTTGATCCAAGATATACTATAGGAGCTACTTTAGAAGAACCGCTTATAATTCATAAAATTACAAAATCAGCAGCAGAAAGAACGGAAATTGTTTCTAAAATTTTAGAAGAAGTAAGACTTATTCCGCCTGATGAATTTATGCGTAGATACCCGCATCAATTAAGCGGCGGTCAAAGACAAAGAGTTGCTATAGCCAAAGCTCTAATTCTAAATCCTAAATTTATAGTTGCCGATGAGCCTGTTTCAATGCTTGATGTTTCTATTAGAGCTGAAATTTTGGAATTAATGAAAAGTTTAAAAGAAAAGTTTAATTTAACATATCTTTATATTACTCATGATCTTTCAACAGCAAGATATATTTCAAATAGAATTGCTATAATGTATCTAGGTAAAATTGTTGAAATTGGACCAGCAAGTAAAGTTATCGATGAGCCATTACATCCTTATACTCAAGCTCTTGTATCAGCTGTTCCTGAACCAAATCCCGAGAATAAATTTAAAATGAGGGAAATTAAAATAATAGGAGAAATACCTAGCGCAGTTTTTATTCCGCCTGGTTGCAGATTTCATCCAAGATGTCCTTATGCAATGGAAATATGTAAAAAAGTTGAACCTGAATTAGTTGAAATAAAACCAAATCATTTTGTAGCTTGCCATTTATATAGTGGTAATAAAAGATATCAAGAAACAATACAAATTCCAGAGAAGTTTGTTGATATGGTTAAAGTTTCATCCTCCTCCAATAAATAATCTTCTTAATATTTCTTTAAATTTATTCCATGCAGTTGGCATTTTATGTTTTTCTTTAGGTCTTTCTTTATACATTATATCATAACTATATTGAGCAGGTTTAGATTGATAATAAAGAGCTCTTTTGTATAAATTTAATAATTCTTCATCAGTTGTATAATCTAAAGGAATACCTTTTTGTTGATTTTCATTCCATTTTTGATATAATTTATTCATAATGTTCATTACGTACTCATCAGAATAAAACGAAATTTTTATTCTTTGATCTTCATTCTCATCTACTAGTTCAATAATTTTTTGAATGTATTTCTTTCTTTGATTTTCTTTCATTAATAAAAAATTAATTAGTAAGCTTATTTATTTAACATATTAAATGTCCAATTTTTCGAAAGTATATGCTGGTGATGCTCTTTCTGTAAAAAAAGATAATGATGAATGGTATATTGCAGAATTAATATGTTTGGAAAGAAGGAAAGAAAATGTAGAACATATTCATTATTACTACGTTAGTAAGTTTATAGATCAAGAGTGCATCATTCCTATTCCTAAAAAAATGCCACCAACTTATTATGGCGAAAATTTTTCAATAAAATGGTATTTAAATATATATAATCAAAAAATGAAGAAAGTTTATGAACAAGAATTATATGTATTAACAAAAACTGATAATTTAAAAGAAGAAATAATTGATTACAATATTTTTAAAATAATAGTTAATCAAAATATTACACCAGATCAAAAAATTTCTTTAGAATTTGATAAAAAGATAATTGTAAATAATTCTAAAATAATTTTAAAAGAAATATTAGATTTTAAATTTGAAAAAGATTTAAAAATTATTTATCCAAAATTAGAAGAAGTTTCTGATACCAATTTTAATTTAATTATAAATGAAAAGTTACCTTCAACCTTTTTAACCAAATTTTCTTCTTTAATATGTGAGTTAATATTGGATCTACAATATCAAGATAAATATTTTACTAAGAAGATAAATTTAAACATATTTGATAAACTTGAAGCATATGATAATTTGACTCCTATGGAAAAATTAATTTTGAATTATATAAAGAATTATGGTCCAATGACTATAGGCAAATTGGTAATGATGATAAGTTATGGGGAAAAAATGCGTGTAAAATCCAAAGATATTCTCAATGCATGTGAAAAATTGGTCAAAGAGAAAAAACTTATTAGAGAAGGCTATGGGCCTCTAACTTCTAAATATTATTTGTCTACTTAATGCTTAGAATTAAAAGGGTTTTACTGAAGGATAAAGACTTTTTAGAAACAGATAAAGGTTATTTTCAAGTAATTGGTTATGTTCATCCAAAGGATCATATTATTTGTATACCTAGATATATAAAAGTAAATTATAAAACTTATTGGTTCAAAAATGGTTTTTATTATGATAGAGTATTAAAAAGATATGGCGTTAACGATATTATAAAATCAGATATAATTAATAAATATTTAATTTTTGATAAAAATTTTGATACTTATTTACCTATGTTGCATATTAGTAAAATTAAAAGAAAATATTATACAGATGATTGGGCTTCTTACGATATAAATAATAAAGAGTTATTTAAAAGATTTATAGAAATCTTAGAAATATTAATAAGCAAATCTTCATTGCCTTCTTATTTATTTGGCATTACTGGTTCTTTATTAATAAGCTTATCAAATAATATTTATTCTGATATAGATATTGTTGTTTTTGGAAGAAAAAATGTAGAAAAAATTAAAGAGATATTATTACAAGAAGTCTCGCTAATTAAACCATTAACGTTTGAGTTTGAACAAGAAAGTAAAATATATAATACTGATTTAAACACTTTGAAAATAATTTATGATAGAAAATGGTATAAATGTAAATTTAAAGGAAGATTTTTCTCTATAAATCCTGTAAAATTAGACGAGGAAATTAAAGAAAAATATGAAGAAATAAAAATTAAAAATATTGGTGAAATTAATGTCTATGCTAAAATAGAAGGAATCATTGAAAATTTTTTCTATCCTTTCAGATATTCTTTGAAAAATGTTGAAATAAAAGCAGGCCCTAAAGAAAATGTAAAAGAGCTAGTAATTTATAATAGTTTTTATATGGATTCGTTGTATGAAGGAGATCTTATACATGTTAAAGGAATGCTTAGAAAAGTAATATCTAAAGATACGGAATACCATGACATAGCGTTTGGTGTTAGAGAAGTTAAAAATCAATTCTTATATATTATATCAAATTAAAGCAGGAATTTGTATTTCTGATAATTTATTAATATCAATTTCAAATGTGTATTTTATTTGCTGGAAGTTTTTTCTAAATTCTATAACTTCTTTTTTAATTATCTCTGGATCAACTTTTTTAATTAATGCTTTGTAAATTAATTCGGCAATATATTGCATTTCGCTTCTTTTCATTCCATATCTTGTCATCTCCTGTACTCCTAATCTTAAACCTGATGGATTTTTAACCATCTCAGGAGTATCTCCTGGGATCATGTTTTTATTCGTAATTATATTACATTTTTCTAAATGTTCAGCCACATATGTACCTCCTCCTAATTCTTTAACATTTAAAACTACTTGATGAGTTTTGGTAAATCCTTTCTTCTCTCCTAAAACTTTAAATCCATATTCATGTAAGCTTTCAGCTAATGTTTTAGCATTTCTAATAATATTTTCAGCATAATCTTCGCCAAAATATTTCATTTCATAAGCTGTAATAATAGTAGCTGCAATTCTATGCAAATGATGATTTGAAACAAATACTGGAAAGATTAATTTTTTATATTTCTTAAATGTTTCTTCATTATTACTCATGCATAATCCTCCTTGTGGTCCTGGAAAAGTTTTATGAGTTGAACTTGTTGTGAGATCAGCTCCCTCTATTACAGGATTCTGGTATCTTTTACCTGCTATTAATCCTAAGACATGAGCAGCATCGAATAAAACGTGAGCTCCTACTTCGTTCGCTACTTCCTTAATTTCTTTTATAGGTTGTTCAAACAATATTACTGTACCTCCAAGAATTATAATTTTAGGTCTTTCTTCTTTAATTTTCTTTATTGTAGCATCTAAATCTATGCTCATTTCATTTCCGTTAAAGGGCATCTCTATTTCCTTTATTCCCAAAGCACCTAGAATTCCATATTTTGTATGACTTACATGGGAACCTGCAAAAACAGGCACAACTAAAGCTTTATCGCCTGCATTAGCTAATGAATAAAAAGCTGCACCATTGGCAGTTGTTCCAGATATAGCTCTAATATCTACAAATTTTGCATTAAAAAGTTCTCCTAAGACATTATTAGCTTTCTCTTCTAGTTCATCAATATATTTTGTTCCTTGGTAAAATCTTTTAAATGGTAAACCTTCAGCATATCTATGACTTGCATCACTTAAATAAACCATATCAACTAACGGAGAAGTTACATTTTCTGAAGCAATAAGATTTATACATTCTTTTTTTCTCCAGTTATTATGTTTTTTAACTAGTTCAATAACTTCAATAACTTCTTTATACTCCATACTTTAAAAAATTTAATAGTTATATAAAAAACTTATATATTAAAATATGGAACCAATACTGCTTAAAAATTGTAAAATAATACTTGACGCATTTAATAAAATTAGAAGTAACTTAGATATTTTAATTAATAATAAAGTTATTGAAGAAATTGGGCATAATTTAAGCAAAAAAGGTATAGATATAGATTGTTCTAATTGTTTAGTTGTTCCAGGTTTCTTTAATGGTCATACACATTCGCCTATGAGCTTACTCAGAGGCATTGCTGAAGATCTTCCATTACATGAGTGGCTTAATAATAAGGTTTGGCCCCTTGAAAGAAAATTTAAAGAAGAACATTATTATATTGGTGCTAAACTATCTATTGCAGAAATGCTAAAATATGGTTTTACAGGAGCAGCTGACATGTATTTTAATATGGATATTGTAGCTAAAAGTTATATTGAATTGAATTTTAGAGGAGTACTTTGCGAGGGTGTTTTTGACTTTTTTAATGAAAACGAAACAGAAAAACAATATAAAAAAGCAAGGGATTATTATTTTAGACTTAAGAATTTAAGGAACGATTTAATTAAACCTTCCTTAGGTCCTCATGCTACTTATACATGCTCAGAAAAGTTGTTAAGACTAATAGCAGAGCTTTCTAGCGAATTAAATGCATTGGTTCAAATTCATGTAGCAGAAGATAATAGAGAACAAGAATTATGCATTAAAAACTATGGTATAAGAGAAGTGAATTTTTTAAGTAAAATAGGTTTATGTAATGAAAGAACGATATATGCACATTCAGTTTGGCTAAATGAAGAAGAAATAAGTTTATTGAAAAATTTCAGAGCATCTATTGTTCATAATCCTATCTCAAATCTAAAGTTAGGCGTAGGCTCAATATGTAACATTAAAAAATTACTTGATAATGGAATAAAAGTTTGTTTAGGAACAGATGGGCCAGCTAGTAATAATAGCCTTGATCCTTTCGAAACGATGAAGATATCCTCATTATTACAAAAGCACTTTTATCATGATCCTGCAATAATTTCTTCAAAAGAAATATTTAAATTAGCTACTTATGGGGGATATAATATATTTTTACCTGAGCTTAATGCAGGTATCATAAAAGAGGGAAGTATTGCAGATTTAGCTATATTTGACTTAAAAAATATTAGATTTATGCCGCTAAGTTTAAAAGATGAAAATCAAATATTTGCCCATTTAGTATATTCTTCTTCTGGAATGAAAGCTAAACATGTTATAGTAAATGGCAAGTTATCAGTAGAAGATTATAAATTAACTAATATAGATGAAGAAAAATTATTTGAAGATTTTGAAAGAGCTTACAATTCTCTTTTCGAAAATAATTTTTGAGTTAAAAATTAATTAATCTTAGAATAAAATTTATTTCCCCTTTCAGTTTTTATTTCTATCCATTCTGCATTTACTTGGCTTTTAACGTAAATTTTCATAATTTTAAAGGGAATTATTTCTTGTTTTAACATAATTTGTTCATTTTCATTATTATTGAATAACTTTATTGCGACGATATTTATTGTTAAGTTTCCTTCATTTATCATATATATTATAAAATTATTTTTTGATGTTAAGATATTTAAACAAATTTTATTTAAATAAAATGTAAATTTTTCTTTTCCAACACTTAATATTTTTACATAAATTTTCGAATTATCTAATGTTATATTCTTATCAATATAAATTATTTTATCTATAAAGAAATTGCTAAAATTAAAATTATAATCATCTACAAGTATTGCAAAATTATTATAAACAATGAAAATTTTTTGATTAACCGGCTTATTATACCAAAAACTTATTTCAAGAAAAACTTCTTCTGCTAAGGTTGAAAATGAAATATCATTAAATTCCAATAAAATCTCTATTTTGTATATTTCTTCAGATTTTTTAGAGATGAATGAAATACTTTTATCATCCATATATAGTAGTTTTTCAATTGGATAATCGCTTCCGTTTATTTTATCAGGATAATATTTATTTTTGAATGAGCCTAATATTGTTAATTTTTCATTTGTTTTTTCCCATAAATCTTTCATTTCGCTTATACCTGTATTTTGTATATATAATTGAAAACTTAGAAGTAAAATATAAATAAGAATGAAAAAATATGTACCAATAACTGTTGTTATTCCTTTCTTATTGAGATTATTCATAAGGTTATTAGCAAAAAACTTTATAAGCTCCTTTCTTAAAGCTTAATTTAATATACAATTAATAAAGGAACGTATTCTTTATTTTAAAAATTCCTTAACTTGCCATTTAGGAATACCTATTTCTATAAGTTTATTTTCTATCCATTCGGAGCTTTTATTTTCGTTTAACCATTTATTTTTAAGCTTTTCAATTGTTTCTTTTACCTCATAAGGATATATTATCCATTTATCAATACTTTTTATATAATAATCTGGGATAAATTTTGTCCAAGGTTTGATATAAACCGTTGCTGTCTTAATTATTAAAGGATTAAATGATCTTAGATAATCAATCGCTTTTATTAATGATTCACCTGTATCACTAACATCATCAACTACCAAGATTTTCTTATTTTTTATGTCTTTTCCTATACCTTCTAATATAATAGGTTCTTTTAGAGTAGAATAAACATTGGTATAAAAAGTAATATGTAAATCTGTTACTTGATTTACTTCTAGAAGATCTGAAATAATCCTGCCTACGACCCATCCACCTCTTGCAATCGCTACTATTATATCAGGCTTATAATTATCTCCTTTTATTTTTTTATATAGCCTAACAATATCTTTATAAAATACAGACCATTTTAATACGTAAAATTCCTCCTTTTTCACAATATTTATGGCTAAATTTTATTATTTAAATTTTGTGGAGATCAAGGAAGAATTTTATGCTTATGGTCATGAATTAATTCAAGCCACTCATAAAACTACCTTAGAAATTACAAAAGACAATTATCTAACTAAAAGAGGAAATTGTATTATTGCTATTAAATCTGAAAAAGCATGTGCAGATTTAAGACCCGAGCTGAAAGAATTAATTAAAACAGATGGTTCTAAAGTTATTATCAAGATATCTGTAAACAATTTTGAAGAAATTATTGAAGCAGATGGTTCTAGTAAATTAATTTTGACAAGTAGTAATAGCATAGTTATAAGGAAATCAGATTATATAGATGAGAGAACTTTGGCAATAAGAGCTAACAAAGCCTCAGTAGACTTGGATAGAAATTTCGTGAAAAATCTAAGATCTGTTAATTCAAAAGTAAAAATTGAAATAACAGCTTTATATTGAAGAAAAAAGAGTTTCCGAATTTTTAAAGAATTATAAAATTAAAAAACTTAATGAATATCGCTCAGTATTTTTATATTTTATAACATTTTTTAGTTTTATTTAATTAAGACTAAGATAATATCATTTTAACATAAATTATATAAATAAGGATTTCATAATATTATAATTGTTATGCGTATTGCATTATTTGGCTCAGGGCATATGGGAAAAAGTTTGGCTAAGAAATTAGTGGATTATGACTATGTAGAGGAATTAGTTGTTATTGATAAGGATAATAAAGCATTAGATTATGTAAGAAATATAGTAAATAGTGATAAACTTTCTTTAGAAAATATGGATGTTAATAATATTGAAGCTCTATCTAGAATATTGTCTAGAGTAGATTTAGCAATTGCAGCAATTCCCCCCTCATTAAATGCTTTAAATATAGTTAAAATATGCATAGATACAGGTTGCAATTACTTAGATCTTGGTCTTGGTGATTATCCATTGCTTGAAATTTTGAAGAATGAGGACTTATTCAGAAATTCTGGAATAAGTGTATTTCCATGTTACGGTTTAGCTCCAGGCATAACTAATATAATAGCCAAACATTTAGCACATAGGTTAGATATTGTTGATGAAATAAAGATAAGAGATGGTTCGATGGTTCATTCAAAAAGATATGAATTAATCTTTACGTATTCACCATCAGTTTTTTTAGCTGACTTTTCAGCGAAGCCTGTAATATATGAAAATAAAACTTTTAAAAGAAAACAACCCTTAAGTTTGGAAGAAGATTATGAATTTCCTCCGCCTGTAGGTAAATTAAAAGTATATTTAATTAGTCATGAAGAAACTTTAACTTTACCAAGATATTTAGGAAAAGATATAAAATATTTAGATTTTAAGCTGGCATTAACACGTGAAACTTATCAAACAATAAAAGTTATTTTAAAGCTAGGATTATTGAGAGATGATCCTATAGAAGTTGATGGTGTAATGGTAAGTCCAAAATCTGTTCTTTTATCACTTTTGCCAAAACCTGTTAATTTTAGTAATATAGAAGGTCATGAAATGCTTTTAGTTGAAGTCAAAGGTATTAAAGGTGGCAAGAGAATTAAAAACATAGGTTATGTATATTTGTCTCATAAAGAAGCTTATCAAAAATATAATGAAACTGCAACTGCTTATTTAACTACTCTTTTACCTTTAATAATTATAGAAATGTTGAATAAAGGAGAAATTAATCAAACAGGTTTAATTTTGCCTGAAATGCTTGACTGTGAAACTCTATTACAAAAATTAATTCAAAGAGGAATGCCTTATTATGAAAAAGAAGAACAAATTTGATTAATTTTTAATTTTCTCTTTATTATTAATATATTTGGAAATGCTAGGGTGGCAGAGTGGCAATGCGCCGGCCTCGAAACAAAGCGGGTAAGCCGGTGGGCCTTTGCGCCCATGTGGGTTCGAATCCCACCCCTAGCGTATTATACTTTTAATATTTTGAATTTTTAACAATCCTTTCCATCCTTCTTTTTGTAGAATTTCATAAACTTTTTTCCATTTTATTTTGAGAAGAATTATGGTTATTATAGTCATAGCAATTATAGCTATAATCGTTCCTATTCCAATGCTTTCGTTACCTAAAAAGTATTTAACTATTTCGAAATAAAACTTCGATAAATAAGCCACACCTATAGCTAATAAAGTTTTTCCTGCAACATTAGCTAATAAAAAATACTTTACATTATATTTAGCCAATCCTAAAGGGAAATATAAAACATCATCAGGTAAAGGTGTTAATGCAAAAATGAAGACACCAATAGCTCCATATTTTCTTATTATAGCATTAAAGAATTTTAACTCTTCTTTTTTACTTTCAGGCAATGCTTTATAACTTAATACGCCTACCGCATATATTGTTAACTTACCTAAGCTTCCACCAATTCCTGCTGAAAGTCCAAGCAAGAATAGTTCTATACCATTATAATTTTGGGCTAGCAATACAACTAGGGCTAAATAAGGTAATGGAACAAAAGGGATAAGGCTTCCAATCAGAGAGATTAAAAATATTCCAAGCAATCCTAATTGTTCAAGACTTTTTAATATTGAATCAATTATTGAATTAAATAAATCTAGCATAATATAATGTTATTTTATAAAAATAATTGTTTAAAAGATTTAAAATTGCTTCATTATTAAGTTATTGATGAACAGTAAAGACATTTCAATTGCAGGTTTATTCATAGCATTAACTTTTGTTACTACATATTTTTCAGGTCAATTTATTAAAAGTCCTGTACCAGGAGGATATCTTAATATCGGTGATGCAGTAATATTCATCGCTGCCATACTTTTTGGACCTTTAATAGGCTTTCTGGCAGGTTCAATAGGATCAGCTTTATCTGATGTTTTACTTGAAGCTTATATGTTTGCTCCTGGTACTTTTGTTATTAAGGGTTTAGAAGGATTTATTGCAGGTGTTGTTTATAGATATTTGATAAGAAAGCCAATACAGATAAGTTCTTCGATAATATTTATCGGATCTATTCTTATAATTATATCTTTGTATGTTTTTTATAATGTTAGCTATTTTGATCCTGAGAGAAATCTTTCTAATATAGACTATTTAAATTTTGTACTTCCTATAGGATTAATATACAGTACTTTAGGTTCTCTTAGTCTCATACTTACTGTAAAGAAATCACAGTATGTCAATGATATGATTATTCTTAGTGCAATGATTATAGCAGGCACTGAAATGATACTCGGTTATTATTTATATGAATACTGGCTCTTTGTTTATTTAGCTATTGCAGAAATTCCTATAAATATTACACAAGCTTCTATAAGCATTTTAGCAGCTTATTTTGTATTAAAGAGTATTAGAAAAATATTTAAACTCTAATATGCTGGAAATAGAAGGCAACATTTTAGATGTTTTCAATGAAAATATTTATCCTGCTAAAATAATTATTCATGAGAACAAAATTTTAAAGATAAAGAAAAGCACCTTGGAATATAAAAATTATATTTTACCAGGTTATGTTGATGCTCATGTTCATATCGAAAGTAGTTTGTGTTGCCCAAGTAGATTTGCAGAAATTGTTGTGCCTCATGGTACTGTTGCAACAGTATCTGATCCTCATGAAATAGCCAATGTTTTAGGAATAGAAGGAATAACGTATATGATCGAGGATGCCCAAAATACACCGTTAAAGATTTTCTATACAGCCCCTTCATGTGTTCCTGCTACAATATTTGAAACCAACGGTGCTATATTAACTCATAAGGAGATAGAGATGTTATTACAAATGAATGAAATAGTAGCTTTAGGAGAAGTTATGGATTATTATGCGGTAATTAATGAGGATGAAGAAATGCTACGCAAAATAAATGTTGCAAAAAGATTAGGTAAAGTAATAGATGGTCATGCTCCATTATTAAGGGGAGAGTTGTTAAGAAAATATGTTTCCTTTGGAATTTCAACGGATCATGAAAGTGTATTTTATGATGAAGCATTAGAAAAAGCTAAATTAGGCGTTAAGATTATGATAAGGGAAGGTTCTGTTGCAAAAAACTTCAAAGAATTAATAAAATTAGTTAAGGAAAATTTTGAATGCTTTTTTGTAACAGATGACATTCTTGTAACAGATTTATTGAAGGGTCATATTGATTTGCTTTTAAACGAGGCTTTAAAATACAATATTGATCCTATTAAAGCTTTAAAATGCGTATCTCTTTATCCTGTTATGCATTATAAATTACCTGTAGGATTATTAAGAGAGAATGATTACGCAGATTTTGTAATAGTTAAAAGTTTAGATAATTTTTCTCCCGAAGAGGTATATATAAATGGCTCTCTGGTAGCCAAGAGTGGTAAAACATTATTTAGTGTTAGTCCAAAGCAAACCGGCAATACTGTAAAAGCTAATTTTTTGGAGGAAAAAAGAATAAAAATCAAGACTGATAAAGATGAAGTAAAAATTAACGTAATAGGAATTGTTGAAGATCAAATAATAACTAAACATTTAATAGAGAATATTAAAGCAAAAAATGGTTTTGTTGAAGCTGATAATGAAAAGGACATTCTTAAAATAGTTGTTGTAGAAAGATATGGAAAAAATAATGTAAGTATAGGATTTATAAAAGGTTTCGGTTTAAAAAGTTGTGCTATAGCTTCTTCTATATCTCATGATTCTCATAATATTGTAGCTGTGGGTGATAATGATAAACTTATAGTAAAGGCTGTAAATGAATTAATTTTAAGCGGAGGCGGAATATGTTTAGTAAATTATAATTCAAAATACTTGTTACCCTTACCTATCGCTGGTTTGATGAGCAAAGAAAATCCCAATGATGTGGCAAGCCAATTAAATTTACTACATGAAAAAGCAAAAGAACATGGATGCAAATTAAAAAATCCGTTTATTACATTATCATTTATGACTTTACTTGTTATTCCTGAAATTAAAATAGGTGATAAAGGTTTATTTGATGTGAAGGCTCAGAGGTTTATTTCTGTTTTTGCTGAATAAACTTATTTTTTTCTAAAAAAAGATTAAGGAAATAAAAAATTCACCAATTTTGAATATTCAATAATTTCTAAACTTTTCAACAATATTCTAATTTAATAAATCCAATCTGACTATATGACAAGATTTTCATTTAGCTGTAATCATAAAAACTAATCTCATATATCTATACTGGAAAGAAAAATCGGTATATCATTTTTTGTTAAAAGGATAGCTTTTTCTAAATGCTTAGGTTTTATCCATGTTCTACCAGTTCTTTTTATTTCAATTCCAATTTGTTTTTCATCAACTTTCACAACTATATCAACTTCATTTTTATTTTTCCAATAGAATGTTTCATATTTTCTTGCCAGATGAGTTGCAACAGTAGCTTCTAAAAGAGCAGATTCGCTTGCTTCAGCTCTTACGTATTCACAAATAGTATTATAGAGAAAAGGATCGGTTATATGAATTTTTTTATTTTTTCTAAAGATGATTTTAGATTCTGGAGAGAGAAAATTCAATATTTCAACAACAAACAAATTCTTCAAATCTTCTACATAATCCTGTGCTGTATGTGGGGATGCAATAGAAGTTTCTCTTGATATATTCAACCAACTAACTGGTGTAGCTTGAGAATTTATTATATAAGCTAAAACTTCTTTCATATAACTTTCGTTCTTTTTTAATTTGCTGAAGTCATTTTTAAGCCAATCAATATAAATTTTTCTTGTATCATAAGAAATTTTTCCTCTTGAATAAAATTCTACAATTGAAAGGGGAAAACCGCCTGTGGCTAAATAATTAGAAAAGAATTGTAATAAAGTAGAAGAATAAATTTTATTTGCATTCATTGCTTTTTCTACATTCATAATATCTTCTCTAATTGTTTCTACATTTTTCAATGCATAAATGTAATCAGCAAAGCTTAGAGGATAAAATTTTATATCCTTCCCTTCTCCTCTTCTGCCTGGAAAAGATTCCTTTTGTTTTAAAATTTCTAAGCTAGCTGATCCACTAATAATTATTACGTCATTTTTAAACAAACCTCTATCAATTCTAGCTTTAATAGCTCTATGCCATTCTTCAACAAAAGTTATTTCATCCAAAATTATAAAAGAGGTTTTGATTTTGTTTATTTCCTTAAAAGCAAGATAATTATCTAAAATTTCACCAAGTTCTCTAAAATTTGTTAACTCTTCGCAAGAATAGTAAAAGATAGATTTTGGATTATTTTTCTGTAAAAGGGATTTATGAATGTAAATCTTTAAACTAGTGGTTTTACCTACTTGTCTTGGGCCAACTAGAAAATTGAGAGAAAATGGTTTAAAATCAAATTCCTTTAGTATTGGTGGTATCCATTTTATTATAGAAGATTCCCATTCCTCAAATTTTTTATCTTTCTCTCCAAACCACCAAGGGTTTTGACTTTCCATATGTAATAATATTGCAAATTTTATTAAAGAAGATTTGTAATTACATTGCAAATATTATTCAGGAATTATGTGTACAACTTTCAGCTTTATAAAAGATTAAAAACCTAGCCTTTTTAAGGTACAGAAAAGTCCGTTTCTTTCAGAATTTATTGTTTGAATTTCTTTTCTATCGAATAAAAAAAATATTTATTGTTTCTCAATGTTTTAAAATAATGCAAAATCCATATTTTATAGAAAAAGTAAAAAGCTTTGAAGTTAGGGAGAGGAGTATATCTGAATTATTAAGAGATTTAAAAGATACTGCATATCAAGGTAGAAAATTAGGAGAAGCATTTCATGTATGGGAAAGAATGTTGAAAGATGAAGATACAACCATATTTTTAGGTTTAGCAGGTTCGATGAGTACAGCAGGCATGTGGAAAATAATAAAATGGCTTATTGAGAATAATTATGTTGATGTTGTTGTTTCTACAGGAGCTAATATATCAGAAGATATATATGAAGCAATGGGTTTCAGCTATTGGAAAGGTTCGCCAAATATAGATGATTCTGAATTATATAAGTATAATATTGATAGGTTTTATGATGTATTTGCAAGTGAAGATGATTATAGACAAATGGAAAACTTAATTATGGAATTTTCTGATACTTTAACTGAAGGGGTTTATTCTTCAAGAGATTTTCTTTGGAAATTTGGTCAATATCTTTTTAATAAAAAAATTTACAGTATTGTAACTTCATGTTATATTAAAAAAATTCCTCTTTATTCTCCTGCAATATCTGATAGCGGTTATGGAATAGCTCTTGTAAATCTTAAAAAAAATAAAGGTAAACTTATATCTTTAGATGCTTCTCTAGATCTGGAAGAAATTGCAAAAATTATAGCAAATAGCAAAAAGACTGGAGTTATTTACATTGGTGGAGGTGTTCCTAAGGATTTTGTTCAAATATCCACAATTGTAGCTCCTTTATATAAATTATTAAATAGTAGAACTAAACCTCATTATTATGCTATTCAAATTACTACCGATGCTCCCCAATGGGGCGGTTTATCTGGTTGTACTTTAGAAGAAGCTGTAAGTTGGGGAAAGATAGATGAGAAAGCTTTAAGAGTGACATGCTATTGTGATGCAACTATAGCATTACCTCTATTAGCACAAGGAATTTTTGAATTAAAAATAAAAAGAAATCCTCCATTAAATTTTGAAAAATTATTATCCTAAATTTTTGATATATCTTCTAAAAGTTTTTTAGAAAGATTAAAATTAATTTTCTCAAATATTTTATAAATGAAATAATATAATAAAGAGAAAACCAAAATTAAAAACAATATTGAATTATTCTGCAACCTTAGAATTGACCACACCATAAGTATTGCAATAATATAAAATATTCCTCCCACTATTAAAGATAAATAAGCACCTTTAATACTTAGCATTTTGCTTAATCTTGTTTCTTCAAATTTTGGATATTTGAGTCCTATTGTTAGTCCTATTTTTGATGCTAAAAAGCAAATTAAAAATATCAAATAAAATATAATTAATAATTTAAATAAATCTAAATATAAAATAAAATAGATATTTAAAATTGTTATTAAAGATAAAAATAATGAAAAAATAAATATTAATATTAATTTTGATTTATAAAATTCTTTATAACTGATAGGTAAATAATAAAGATTTATTATTGCTTTTCCTTCATATCCTATCGCTACTGTAGATAATATTAAAGCTATTATTGTTGGTATTACCAAAGAAATTAAATAGGAAGAACTTATTATAAATGAGAGTATTATTAATCCAAAAATTGGCGCGTAAGTTTTTATTAGTTCTATTTTTCTCGTATAGGCCTTAAAATCCTTTGAAACTAATACATTAATAGTGTTTTGCTTCATTTTTATATTAAGAATGTTTTTATAATGACGTTTTTCAATAATAATTGAAGGTTTCTCTATAACCCAATACATGCTTCGTAAATAAGAAACTACATATAATAAAGAAAAGCAAAAGAATATTGTTGATAGTATATTCAAGTATGTTCCAAAGTAATTTCCTTCAATATAAAATTTTAAAGAATTAGATGGCCAATTGAAAGGTAAAAACCAACCTAACTCGATCATACTTTTAGTATTAAATAAAAGCTTTTGTATTAATGAAGGATTTGTAAATACTATAAATGAAGAACTTACAATAATTACTAAAGCAAGTCTCAAGTTTAATATGAATTTTCCTTTTAATTTTTTAAGTTTGGTAAATGATATTTCCAGAAAAATTTTTATAATTTCGACAAACAATAAAGCCATAAATATCGCAGCTAATAAAGCAAAAATGAAAATTAAAATTAAAGGATACAATTGAAATATAATTAAAATTGGAATAATTAAAGCTAACAGCATAAAAGATGGAAAAGAATAAATATACATCGTAGAAATTACATTTGCAAGTACATATTCATAAGACTTGATCGGAACCCAATTTATCGTTTCTACATTAAATATGCTTTCACCTGCTTCGAATATTAGTAAAACCCCTACAAAAATAAACATTATAAACATAAAAAAAGGTATATTGACAATTACTTCATTCAAAAATAACTTAGGGAGAAATAAATCTATTTTTTTAATACTTAAAAATAAATAAAGCGGGAAGAAAATTAAAGCAAAAATAATCAAGTTTATAATTAAAATATTTTTTGGATCATTAAACAAACTTCTTTTTGCATGAGCTCTTGTGATTCCTTTTAATATTACGTTTGTAAGAATTATTAACCTTTTCATTTTATTAAAACTTCAATTAAACTTCTTATATCTTCACCACCTGTAACTTTTAGGAAATATTCTTCTAAGGATTTATTCTTTGCTATTTCCAAAATTTCTTTTAAACTACCAAGGCTAACAATTTGGCCTTTATCTAGTATGACTATTTTATTGCATATAGCTTGAGCTATCTCTAAAATATGTGTGCTAAAAATTATTGTTGTTTTCTCCTTTAATTCAAAAAGGATATCTTTAAATATTCTCGCAGATTTCGGATCGAGACCGTTTAAAGGTTCATCTAATAATAATAGTTTTGGTTTGTGAATGAGGGCTGCTATTATTGATAGTTTTCTTTTCATTCCCAACGAATAGCTTGAGATCATTTCATCTTTCTTCTCATAAATATCAAAAATTTTCAAATAATCATAAATTAAACTCGTATCATTTACTCCAAATACATTACATATGAAATCTAAATATTCCATTCCTGTTAAGAACTCATAAAGTCTAGGATCTTCTGGAACATATCCTGTTATCTTTCTTACATTTAAAGCATCTTTAGTTACATCATATCCATAAACTATTATTTTTCCTGTATCTGGCTTAAGCATTCCTAACATTAGCTTTAATAAAGTAGATTTTCCTGAACCATTAGGGCCTAATAATCCTAAAATTTCTCCTTCAAAAATTTGTAAATTAATGTTTTTCAAAGCAAAATTGTTATTAAATTTTTTGGATATATCGATTATTTCAACAGTTAAATTGTTCATGATATATTTCTTAAAAGATTTATAATAAAGCAAATATAAAAAATAATATGGCTGAAGACGAATTTGAAGAATTTCCTTTTTGGAGGAGAAGAAGAAGATTCTTTTTTGATGAAATATTTAAAGAAATAGAAAAATGGTTTGAAGAAGCATTTAAAGAATTTGAAAGAGGCTATGAATTTAGAGAACCTTCAGAAGAAAGGAAAGAAGGAAAAAGAATATTTAGATACGGCCCTTTCGTTTATGGTTATTCGATTACAATAGGACCTGATGGAAAACCTATAATTAGAGAATTTGGAAACATAAAGCCGTCAAGAAGAGTAACAAAGCCTATTGAAATATCTGAAGAACGCGAACCTTTAGTAGATGTTATAGATGAACAAGATAAAATAAGAGTTGTTGCTGAAGTTCCAGGAGTTTCAAAGGAAGATATTAACTTAGAAGTTGTGAATAGCAAGTTAATAATTTCTACAAAAGGTCCAAGGAAGTATTATAAGGAAGTTGTATTAACCCATGAAGTTGAACCTGACACTTCTAAAGCTACTTATTCAAATGGAATATTAGAAGTAACATTAACTAAAAAAGGCAAGGCTAAAGAATCTAAGAAAATTAAAGTAGAATAATTAAAATTTTAAACTTTGGGATATCCTATCTAAAAGTAAATCTAAATTATATTTTTCTGTAGCAGAAACATATATTGGTTCATTTTCAAAGAACTCTTCTAATATTTCAATCTTATAATTTATTTCATTTTTATCTATTAAATCTACTTTATTTAACACTGGAATAATTTTTTCTTCTTTTATTTTTAATTTGTTAAAAATTTCTAAGTTTGTTTTTATCTTCTCTTTAAATAGAATTTCTTCATCTTTTGCATCTATTATAAGAAGGATCAAGTCTGCATTAATGATATCTTTTAAAGTCAATTCAAAGGATTCTATTATTAACGGATCAATATCGAAAGCAAAACCAATAGTATCAACCAACAGAAAACTATTCATATTATGTTTTATCTTATAATATTTACTTGATAAAGTTGTAAAGGGAATCTCGCTTACAGGTTTACTGAGTTTTGTTAAAGCATTGAATAGGCTTGTTTTTCCAGCATTATAAAAACCACATAAAGTAACAATTGGTAATTTTTTCTCCTTTCTTTCTTCTATTTGTTTTTCCTTTATTTCTTTATAATATTCTATTTCTTTCTTTATTTTCTTTCTTCTTGCCAACATTTGTGCAATGATTTTATGATAAGCATATTCACCCAAACTTTTAGGTCCAGGTCTATCTCTATAAACTTCCCATGCTATTCTTTTTTTAACATATGGAATATATCTTTGGATTCGAGCATATTCTATTTGAAGTTTAGAAAGCCTGTCTCCAGAATTCTTTTCGAAAACTTCCAATATTAAATCGTATCTGTCTAAGATTTTAACGTTTAAATAATCTTCAAGATTTATTCTTTGAGAGCTGGTTAATAAGTTATAAATTATAAAAGCTTCAATGTTTAATTCTTCAATAATTTGTTTTATTTCTTCAACTTTTCCTTTACCAAATAAGAAAGAAGGATCAGGCTTTTTATTATTCTGTATTATTACCTCTGCTTTTTCGTAACCGAGAGATTTACCTATGTTTATAAATTCAGCTAACTTTAGCTTATATAAAGTATGATCGTCAAAATTAGTCCTTAGATATCCGTATATAGCTCTTGTCAACTAATAAAATAAAACTAAACATGATTTATAAATCTAAATTAAGCGAAACTATGATAAATAATAATTTGTGAAGAATAAATTTTCTTTGTTCTCTTAACGCTTTGTGTAAATAGTAGTTTATAGGTTATTAAAATTCTTTAAATAATTTTAAAAACTTTTTAAATAAATACTTTCCCGAAGAAAACAATATTAGGTGAAACTATGTCAAATAAAAATTTAAATACTTTCCCGAAGAAAACCTGCCATGCTAAAAGATCGATTTCAAAACATAACAAAATAATTCTTCTTTCTTCTGTAATTGTGGTTGTATCGATCTTAACAGGATATATTTATATCTCTGCGTTAAGTAATGCTAACGTGCCAATTAATTCTTTGCAAAACTTTGAAATCACACTTGAATTAAATCCACAAGATCCAAAGGTTCTGGATTTGGTAACAATTTCGGTAAACGTTCAATTTGATAAAGTAAGATGCTTAGATGGTGCGTTTTTAAATAAATTTTTAAATAATTTAGGTATTGAGCATATAAGTTTAACGATTTACGAGCAAGATAATTCTATATATTTACAAAGAGAACTACCTATTTATAATAAATTCCCAGATGAAAGACCTGAATGTATTAATATCGACAAATTAACAATTAGCTATTTCAACTTTTATTTCTACAAAAATGGCTACTACAAAATATTTCTGGAAGTAAATGGTAAAATAAGAAAATCCTTTACTCGAGAAATAACAGTAGAAGGAAATGCAAATAGTTTTCCTAGTAGCATCGAGTTAAATAAACATGGTTGGATAATTAAGGCTAATGTTACTCCTAAGCTAAATAAAGATGAAGAAATGGTCATTTATGTTATGTTTGAGTATAAAGGCAATAGCTTCTTTTTAAAACAAGCAAGCATGCCTTTTTTGAAATCGATTTATATAATAAGTGATAAAGGTGATTCTTGGTCTATATCAGTACCTTCTATAATAATGAATCTTAATGTATATGATGGGTATAAGAGCGAATTCAAATTTTCATTAGGTAAAAATTCTGAGTTTAAACATGAATTTCAGACAGGCCTTTATAAAATTAATATTCGTGCCATTATTTATGATATTAACGGTTATGCAGAACCTTTAGAGATCGTTTTGTATAGTGAAGTAGTATGAGAAATAATACCACAAATATTTTTTTGCTTTTAGTTGTATTAATTCTATTAAAACTTGGCTTCTATCGAAATGATTCAAGCGGCTAACTGTTAACCTCCTAATGTTACATTTTAAGGTTATTATTTAAAAGGCGATTCAGTAAGAGGATGTCCATGGCGGTATTGGTGGTGTAATCCTTGGTCATATAATGCTGTAAGTGGATTAGGTGGTGACGTGCATGCACATTCTAAATATGGCGCTAGAGCTGGGGTATTTTAATATTCTAATAATAAATTAGATTTTTTTATAATATATAAAACAATTCTAGGTGATGAGTAAGCAATATATATTTCTTAAAATTGTACAGGCAATCTATAACCTGTTTCTACACTTTTTAAACCCAATTGTAGCATTATTGGTCCTCTACGTTTATGTTCAGCATTTAAAATCCTTTCCTTTATTTTTATTATTGTATCAATTTCGATATTCAATTTCTCAGCAATGACTTTTGGTGACAGCTCCAAATCTACTAAACTGTATAAAATTTTATCTAATATGTCATAGCTAATACCTATTTCTTTTTCAGCTTCATGCTCTGGCCATAATCTAGGGCTACTTTTTTTATTTATAATTTTTTGAGGAACACCTAAAAATGAAGCAAACTCTCTTACTTGTGTTTTATATAAATCAGCTAAAGGAAGCACATCCACGCCGCCATCACCATATTTTGTAAAATAACCAATTAGTATTTCGCTTTTATCTCCTGTTCCTAAAACTAAATAATTCATAGAATTAGCATAATAATATAGCAACGTCATTCTTATTCTTGGACTTAAATTACCAATGGTTTTATAATCAGCTTCAATTTTTACACTATTTAAGAAAGATCTTTTAATTTCGTTTATCTCGATTACTTCATATTTTAAATTTAATGTATTACAAACATTAATAGCATCGTTTAGATCTTCTTCTGGCGTTAAACCTTTTTCAGGCATGATTAATGCAAATAATTTTTCATTTCCTAAAGCTTTACATGCAGCGTAAGCAGTTGTAACAGAATCTATACCGCCGCTTATTCCTATTACATAACCTTTAGCTTTTGAATTTTCTAAACATTTCTTTAAAAAATTAGAAATTTGTATTAATACTTCTTCATAGTTTAGTTTTGGTAAATTAATCATAAAGTATTTAACTTATCTCATATACATAAAATTAATGAAATTTAAAGTTGCTTTAGCACAAATAAGTTCTGAGTTGGGCAATATAAAATTGAATATTGAAAAGATGTTGAAGTATATAAAGTTAGCTTCTTCAAAAGGTTGCAATATAGTTATTTTTCCTGAGTTGAGTTTAACGGGCTACTATATGAGAGATCTTGTTTATGAATTAGCTGAAACAATACCCGGTGAATCATTTGATACAATTAAAGAAGAAAGTGTTAAAAACAATATTCATACCGTATTCGGGATGCCTGAAAGATTGAATAAATTTAGTGATATTATTTTCAATAGCTTAGTATGGATCTATCCTAATGGAGAATATAAAGTTTACCGTAAGATTTATTTGCCTACTTATAGAATATTCGAAGAACAGAAGTATTTTAGAAATGGTTCTTCTCCTGTTTATGTAAATACAGAATATGGTAATTTTGGTTTAACAATATGTTTTGATGTTTTCTTTCCTGAACTAACTAGATACTATTCAATTAAGGGTTGTCATACAGTTATAAACATCTCAGCATCTCCTAGTCCTAGTAAAAGATATTTTGAAACATTGCTACAAGCAAGAGCTTTGGAAAATACGATCAATGTAATATATGTTAATACCGTAGGTGTTTACGAAGGAATTAATTTTTGGGGAGGAAGTTGTGTAATAAATGCAAGAGGAGAAATTTTATCAAAAGCAAAGTATTTTGAAGAAGATTTTAATGTTGCAGAGATAAATTTAGAAGAATTAATAGCTGCAAAGAAAAATAGACCAATTCTTAAACATTTAAATAAAGATATTTTTAAAACAATTTATGATGCTTTAAATGAAATTAATTTTTATTGATATAGATGGAACAATAACTAATTCAAAAGGTTTAATACCATATTTATCTTTAAAATATATAAATCTTTTAAAAAAAGAAAATTTTAAAATAGTATTAACATCTGCAAATTGTTACTTTGTTGTAAAGACCTTACAAAAATATTTAGGATTAGCAGATTACTTAATAGCAGAAAATGGCGGTGTCATTGAAATGGAGGATAAGTATACGATACTAGCTAATAAAGAATATGCTTTAAAAGCAGCAACTATTTTGAAGAAAGAATTTCCTATTTTAAAGGAAAATTGGACGAGCAACATAAGATTAAGTGATTATGTTTTTTCTAGACCTGATGAAAATGTTATTCAAAAAATAAAAAGATATGTTAATGAAAATCAAGAATTGAATGTAAAAATATATGATACAAAATTCTCTTTGCAAATAATTGACAAAAACGTAGATAAAGGAGTAGCAGCAAAATTTTTGTTAAATAAACTAGGTTTTTCTTTTGAAAATACTTATGCAATAGGTGATAGTGAAGTAGATATTCCTATTTTTAAAGCAGTAAATACATCATATGCGTTAAAAAATTCACCTTCAGAGGTTAAAAGTTCGGCTACTTTTGTTACTTCTAAAAGTTATTACAGAGGCTTTATAGAAGCTATTAGAAAAATTATTAATAAATAATTTTGCTAAGATTTTTTCATATATGTTAAACGATAAAGTAGACAAAGTAAGTCAAGTCTTTAATAAAAATGAAGGAGAGATGGTCAAAGTTAGAGGATGGATAAATAATATCAGAGTTCAAGGAGGTTTGACATTTATAGATTTAAGAGATTCTACAGGAATAATACAAGTAACGATAAAAAGATCTAATTTGGGAGAACAGTTATATGATGAAATTGTAAGCAAGGCTAAAAGAGAGACATCATTAATAGTTGAAGGAATAGTTAAAAATGATCCAAGAGCTCCTGGAGGAAAGGAAATTCTTTGCAACAAAATTGATGTTATATCTTACAGTGAAGTTTATCCCATTAGAAAAGGTTTATCTATAAGCAAATTATTAGATTTAAGGCATTTATATTTTAGAAGAACTAGATTCCAGTCAATACTAAAAATACGTAGTACTGTAATAGATGCTGCAAGAGAATGGTTTAAAGAAAATGGTTTCTTTGAAATTCAATGTCCAACCTTTATTACCGCTGCTGTAGAAGGGGGTGCTACACTTTTTGAAGTGAATTATTTTGATAAAAAAGCTTATTTAACACAAAGTTCTCAATTTTACTTGGAAGCTGCAATCTTTGGTTTTGAAAAAGTATTTACAATTCAACCTTCATTTAGAGCAGAAAAATCAAGAACAAGAAAGCATTTAACAGAATTTTGGCATATAGAAGCTGAAGTAGCCTTTGCAACTCATGATGATATTATGAATATAGAAGAGGAACTTGTTTATTACATAATATCCAAAGTTATTGATGAAAGAAAAAAAGAACTTGAGATTTTAAATAGGAATATAGAAAAACCAAAAAGACCTTTTTTAAGAATAAGTTATGTTGATGCGATAAAATTATTGAACGATAAAGGAATATCAATTCAATTTGGTGATGACATAACCACAGAAGCAGAAAAAACCTTAGCTAAAATGATCGATAGACCAGCTTTCATAATGTATTTTCCCAAAACTGCAAGAGCTTTCTATCATATGCCTCATCCTGAAGATAATAGATTAACTTTAAGTTCTGATTTATATGTTCCAAATGAAGGAGAAATTACTACAGGGGGACAAAGGGTTCATGATTTGAATTTATTAATTGAAAGAATCAAAGAAAATAACTTAAATCCTTCAGACTATGAATGGTATTTAGATCTTAGAAAATATGGAAGCGTTCCACATGCAGGTTTTGGCTTAGGAGTAGAAAGGCTTGTAAAATGGATAACTGGAGTCTCTCATATAAGAGAAACTATTCCTTTTCCGAGAACTCCTGTAAGAATATATCCGTAATTTTGATTTTAGAAAATTAATTACCATAAAAATTTTTAAAATTAATGGATAAAAATTTTGTTTTTCCATCAAATATTTCCATTTATTAATCCAAAAATGAAATTTTATCAATCATGTCACAAGAATTTGTCAAAAGATGGGATTATGAAAGAAAAGAAAGTCTTGGAGAAAAAATAAAAGAAGTAATTTACCCTTCACAATCTGTAAAGTTTAGAATTGAACAAGTTATTCGTTTATTAGATATTCAGAAAAACAGATTAGAACAACTATATACTAGATTACATGAGAGGGATAGAAGGTTATTCGAGTATGTTGTTAATTATTACCTTAAACATGATCTAAGTAGAGCTAATGTTTATGCTAATGAGATCGCTAACATAAGAAAATTAGCAAAAGTTGTAATGCAAAGTAAGCTTGCATTGGAAGCTATTAAATTGAGGTTAGATACAGTAAAGGATATGGGAGACATTACTGTTGCAATGTTGCCTGCTACTAAAATAATTAAAGAAGTTAAAGCCAAATTGGTTAATATAATGCCTGAAGCTGAAAATGAATTAACAGAAATACAAAATGCTATTACAGGAGTATTGACAGAAGTTGGTCATACTCCGACAACACAATTTGCTTTTGAAACCTCATCTGATGAAGCTGAAAGAATAATGAATGAAGCAAAAGCTATGGCTGAAAGAAAACTTAAAGAAACATTTGTAGAAATTCCTTCAACACAAATAGAAAAGGAAAAAGAATCTTTAAGTATAAAGTAAAATGAAATCTAACGAAGCAATAAAATTTTTAGGACAATTTATTTTAAACGAATATAACGAAAATATAGGAATAGTACTAGGATATGTTTGCAATGGTATCGGAGATGTACTAAGCTTTATAGTAAGTTTAGCAGGAGAGATCCATGAGATTCCAATAGATCGTTTTGAGATCTTTGATACACGCATTGTTTATTTATCACCGATTTCTTATGACTTTAAAAATTTAATTGAAAAACTTAAAGCTGCAAATTTAAGGATTAGTTTATTAAACAAATTAAATTCGGACAACGATATAAATAGAGAAGCTTGGGAACGATTTAAATTAAAAGTAGAAGTAAGTTATAAAGAAATTATTAATAATTTCAATGAGTTGAAGAATAGAGTTGATTCAAGAATTCAAGAATTAAAAAATAAAGAAAAAGCTTTAGATGAAGCGTTAATTGAACTTAAACTAAGTTATATTGAAAATGTTATAAGCAAAGAAAATTATGAAAACTCTCTTAGAATCATATTAAATGCTAAACAGAGAATATCCAATGAATTAAACCATTTAAGGAATATACAAAATAATATTTTAAACAGCGAAGTTATGGATATGATCGAAGTTAAAGTTATTCAATAAATGTATGAGTATTTCAAAAAGGAGTTCGGGAATAAAAGAGAAAATAATAACTGCGTTAGATTTATTAGGAAAATATCATAATAAATTATCAAATTTAAAAAACAGATTAAAATTTAGGGAAAAAGAATTATTTGAAAAAACAATTATTGCTAAACAAACGGGAAAGGAAGATTTAGCTTTAATTTTTGCCAACGAAATTTCCAATATAAGGAAGTTACAGAATAATTTAGACTCATTATTAATTCATCTTGAGCAGTTAATATTAAGGTTACAAACAACGATAGAATTAGGTGAGTTCATAACACTAGTAGCTAATTCAAGAAGTTTAATAAATTCAGTACAAAAAGATGTAAAGCAAATTTCGCCTGAGTTAGCTAGTATTTTGGATGATCTATCTAAGGGGATAGAAATAGTAAATACAAATTATTACTCTCCTGAAACTGAATTTAACGTTGCATCAGCATCAGATGAGGTTGAGCAAATAATCAATGAAGCTGCTAAAGAAGCCTCGAAACGTATTAAAACTATTGCTGAAAATCTGTCTACTTCTAAAGAAAAGCTTCCTGCTAAATATAGTGAAATATTAGAAGCTGAAGGATATGGAGACGTTGAAATTTTGGTAACAAATAAATTTAATAAGAATTTGGAAGATAAATTGTTAAGATATATTGTAGAAAATCAAGGAAAAATAAGTTTGAAGCAATGCGCAGAAAAGTTTGGAGTAGCAAAGGAAGACATTAGGGAAGCTTTGATAAACTTAAGTAAACAAGGTAAAATACAATTTAAAAGCGATTAATCATGCATTATTTAAGATTACCAGAACAATTGCAGCAACAGGCATCAAATCTAATAAATGAAGCTAGAAATCTTGAGTTTCAAGGGAATTATCTAGCAGCTATAGAAAAATACAAAAATGTTATTGAAATATTAACAAAACTTATAGAATTGTATCCAGATTATAAATTAAATCAAACTTACATTGAAGTTATAGGGAAATGTCAAGCAAAAATTAAGGAGCTTCAAAGTTATTTAAATAGACAACAGTTTGATGATTCATTTAATCCATGGATCATTCAAAAACCAAATGTAAAATGGGAAGATGTAATAGGATTGGAGGAAGCTAAAAATTCCATATTGGATTCTATAATTTATCCTTCAAAACGACCGGAGTTATATCCCTTAGGCTGGCCTAGAAATGTTTTATTATTTGGGCCTCCAGGATGTGGTAAAACTTATTTCTGTGCTGCAATAGCTAACGAATTAGATGCAGAATTATTCGAAGTAGATGCGCCGTCCATTTTCTCTAAATGGTTAGGAGAATCTGAGAAAAATGTTGAAAGGCTTTTTAATCTAGCAAGAAAAATGGAGCAAGAGAATAAAATAGTTATGATATTTATTGATGAAGTAGACTCAATATTTGGTTCTCATACAACAGAGGTTGGAGGAGAAGCAAGAGTAAAAAATCAATTCTTAAAAGAAATGGAAGGATTGAAAAATATAAATATGAATAGAAAGATTTATATTTTTGCAGCTACGAACAAGCCTTGGCTTCTTGAACATGGTTTTTTGCGAAGATTTCATTTAAGGTTATACATTCCTCCACCTAATCTGAATGAAAGAAAAAGATTATTTATTAAATATTCTTCTCCTCTAAACCCTTCTTCAGATGTTGATTTTGAAAAACTTGCAGAGTTAACAGAAAATTTTAGTTCAAGTGATATAAAGGAGATTTGCATAAGGCTTCAGAATTCCTTAGCTAGGGAAATAATAGAAAGAGGTTATAATACTGCAAACTTAAGAAGACCACAAATGAATGATTTCCTAAAAATAATTAATAATTATAAACCAAGTATAACTCCTGAACTTATAAGAAAATACGAAGAGTGGAATAGGCAGTATAAATCTGTATAATTTTCTATTTTTTAAAGGAAATTATTCCATAAATTTCCATGTATCTTTTTTATTGCTTTTCTCTATAGCTAAAATTTCTTTTTTTGCTTCTTCAAAGCTTTTACCTTCTCTTTCCATTAGCCTTTTAATTCTTTCATTCAAAGGTGCAGTTACATAAATTTTTATATTTGCTATGTCCTTTAAGAGCCAACAAGCTAAATGTCCTTCAACTTAAATTTTATTAGGCTAAAACAATAATGAACTAGTTTACTTCTTTATGCTATAAACGGTCGTGTTCTGCTATAAAAATATTTGTTGAAGTAAATTCTAAATAGATTTACTTCAAGGGCATTGTTTAGAAAGTTTCTAAAAAAGAATTTAATTTTTATTAAAATATGATTTAATACTTTATTTCACTGTTATTGAAAAAACAGGCAAATCTCGATCATCCATTTGCTTAGATTTACTTGTTTGAAAAATTTTATACTTATTCCTTTTAAATGAAATTTTCCAATGGAAATAATATCATAGCATTTATTTTCGAATTAAAACCCTTTTCATGTATGTAATAAAATGTGCAGTATGTAATTTTAAATTTTACAACGATAAAGAGGAAGTAATAGCTCCTGTAGAAATATTACGGAGATATTCATTTAGATGTCCAAGTTGCCTTAAAAAACTTAACTTTGATCCTAGAAATATTAAAATAAATGTTGCTAATTTAAGCAAATCTGAAAAACCATCAAGAAGTTTGCCTAGCAACTTTATTCGTAAAACCATTAAAAGTAAAGAATTATAAGAATTAAAATAATTTTAAAAGCCGTTTTTATTTATCAATATTGATGAAAGTCATCTATCGAGGTTTATGTCCTGCTGATAGTAATGATATTGATTCGATCAGATTAGGTAGTGGTAGGCTTTGCGAAATATGTGAAAATAAACAAAAAGGATTAAAAATAAAAGAAATTGATAAATTTTTTCCAAGAGATTCTTTATATTACGAGTTTAAATTTATAGAAAGAAATAAAAGAGAATTTATTAAATTCTGTAATAAAGTAATAGGGAAACCATACACTGCCCAATTGAATTGGTTTACAAAAGCTATTTTAAGTGAAAGTTTTGCAATAACTGTTCCCACAGGATTAGGTAAAACTACTTTTGGAATTTTATACATATTGTACTTGTATTATGGTAAACTAACCAATATTCTTGAAAATAGAAAGGTAAAGCATTGCTTCTTTATAGCTCCTACAAGATTACTTGTTCAGCAAACCTATGAGAGATTTATTGAATTTTCAAAGAAAGCAGGACTAGAATTAAGAATAATTCATTCAAACGAGAGAGATAAAAAAGCTTTAAAGCAGAAATTAAAAGAAAAGGAATTTGATATAGCTATTCTTACGCCATCTTTCTTATTAAAGAATAAGGAATTATTTACTTCAAATGAATTTTTAGGAATTGCAAGCGTTGTTTTCGTAGATGATGTAGATGCTTTACTTAAGAGATCTAAAAGCATAGATATCATTCTCCATATGTTAGGATTTGATGATACCTTACTAAAAGAAGTTAGGCCGGTGCTCAGGAAACCTGTTAAAGATGTAACAGTAGAAGAAAGAAAGGTATTACTAGAGAATATAAATAAATATAAGGAAGACAAAGAAATAGGCCAGCTAATATTCTCAAGTGCTACTACGCGAGTATTTACCTCTCGAATAAGACTTTTACGTTATCTTTTAAATTTTGAACCAGGGTCATCGTTGGAATTATTTAGAAAAGTTTATGATGTGTATATTACTTTTGAAAAGAGGGACAATATTTTAGCTGATATTATAAATGATACAGCAAAATGGGTTAAAAAGCTTGGTAAGGGTGGGCTTATATTTATACCTTTGGATAAAGGAGAAAAATTTCTGAACGAACTATATACAAAATTAAAGGAAAAAGGAATAAATTGTGAAATTGTTTCATCTTCTAAAGGTAGGGATTATTTAAAAATAATAGAGAAATTTAAAAATGAAGAAATTGATGTTTTGATAGGCTATGCAATTTTCCATGGCCCGCTTGTTAGAGGCATAGACTTACCAGCTGTGATAAAATATGCTATATTTACAGGAATACCTAAGTTTAAATTAAAAGCGGGAGAGGAGGAAATAAAATACAATCCTTTAAGAATGTTATGGCTTGCTTCATTAATTTTAACAGTAATAGAGGATCCAAATTCAAGACTTGAAATACTTAATATTTCAAATAAAATAAGGAAGATAACACAAAAATATACACCCGAAGAATTGAAATTTTTAATAAGCACTAGGCAAATATCCAGTATTGCTCTTTTGCAAGAAAATTTGAATATGCTATATAATAAGTTAAATCAGTATTTACAGGATGAAAATTTCATTAAAAAGTTGGAAGAAAAAGCCCATATTTCAATAGTTAACGAAAATAATTCAAGATACTTTATTTTTGCTGATTCCTTAACATATATTCAAGCTTCTGGAAGAACTAGTAGAATGTTTTTTGGTGGAATAACTACTGGCTTATCAATACTCCTTATAGATGATAATAAAGTTTTCAAAGGGCTAGATTATCAGTTACAACGAAGATATGAAAATTTTGTTTGGTTAGATAAACAGGAATTTGAAAAAAAATTTAAAGAAATAATTCAGAGAATAAAATTAGAAAGACGTGCTATAAAAGAAAAAAATATAAAATACATTTCAAAAGAAATTAAAAAAATTAAGAATGCATTATTAGTCGTTGAATCCCCTACAAAAGCGAAAACAATTTCTTATTTCTTTGGAAAGCCTGCGGTAAGATTAATCAACGGAATTCCTGTTTATGAATGTGTTACTGGCGAATATATTTTAAACATAATTCCTACATTAGGACATATTTTTGATTTAGTTTATGCTCATGATGATCAAAAAATTTTCTATGGTATTAAAAAAGAAAACCATCATTTTGTACCAATATATACTACTATAAAAAGATGTAGGGATTGTGGGCATAGCTTTACTGAAGCTACTAAAGAAATTGTGGTAAAGGGAGCTGGTAATGAAAAAACTCTTAAATGTCCAAAGTGCGGTTCAACGAATATTTTTGACTCAATAAATATAATTAATGCTATAAGAAAACTTGCTATGGAATCTGATTTAGTAATACTTACAACAGATCCGGATTCTGAAGGTGAAAAAATTGCTTATGATGTTTTTCTTTCACTGAAGCCTTTGCTTATTAAAAAAGAAATAAAAAGAATGGAGCTTCATGAAATCACATTTAAAGCTTTTAATAAGGAGATAAAAAACTTAAGAGAAATCAACCTGAATATGGTTTATGCTCAAATTTTGAGAAGAATTGGGGACAGGTGGGTAGGATTTTCAATTAGTTCAGTTTTGCAACATCAACTTAGTAAAAAAACTTTGGGTGCAGGCCGTGTCCAAACGCCTGTCCTAAATTGGATTATTGCAAAGTATAAGGAGGCATCTAAAACAAAGGACAGGTATATCTTTATCAATACTAAGATAAATGAAGCGATTCAAGGCCCTAGTTTAAAAATTAAAGTAAATCCAGAATTAGGTTCTCTTATAAATTCTATTAAAAAAGAAATTAAGCGAAAAGGAATAATTAATGTAAAGGAAGAAATAATAAAAGAAGAAGAAATTTCTCCTCCTAAACCTTTAAATACTTCTGATATGCTCATTAAAGTTGCAAACAAGTTTAAAATCACGGTGGAACAAATAATGAGACTAGCACAAGATCTTTTTGAAGCTGGTTTAATTACTTATCATAGGACTGATAGCCGTTACATAAGCGATGTTGGTTTCAAAATTGCTCAACAATATTTGGAACAAAAAGGAATGCAGCATCTTTTTGTAAAAAAGCAATATGATAAACCTGGCGCTCATGAATGTATTAGACCTACTAGACCCTTGGATAGAAACGAGTTAGAAAACTTGGTTTCAACAGGCCAATTAAACTTACCAATTCAATTAACTCCCTTGCATTATAAACTCTATGATCTAATATTTAATACATTTGTTGCTTCACAGATGAAATCTGCTAAAGTAATTAAGAAGGAATTACAGTTTGAAGATATCGATGTACCTACTGAAGAAGGCTTCATAAGTGTTCAGATAGAAAAGGTTGAAGGAATAATTGAATATGAAAAAGAAAGCTTTGCTAAAGTTCTTCCTATACCTATTAATGAAGTTTTGAGTAAGCTTAGTAGGGGCAGTCAATTAAAAATTGATAAAGTTACCAAAGTTACTTTAAAGCTTAAGCTGTATACAGAAGATGAAATAATAAATAAAATGAAAGAAGAAAATATCGGTAGACCTTCAACATATGCAATTATTATACAAAAATTAAAAGAGCATGGATATGTTATTTCTTCTAAAAAGAAAAAAGCATTGATACCAACTAATTTAGGAATTAGTGTAATGGATATAATTCAAAAAAATTTTGGTTGGCTTGCCAACGTTGAGCTTACAAGAAAATTCGAAGAAGCTATGGATAAAATAGAAAGAGGTGTAGAAAATGAAAAAAATGTTATGGAAAAGATTAAAGAATTTTTCGATGAATATTACCAAAAAATAAAGAACGCAGTAGTATTAAAATGATTATAACAATCTTAGCGGGCGGTGAAGGAACCAGATTAAGACCCTTAACTATTACTAAACCTAAACCTTTAATCAAAATTCTTAATGTTCCGGTTCTTACCTATACTTTAGAAAATTTAAAGAAAATAGGTATAAAGGAAGCGTATTTAACTTTACATTATCAGGCTAATAAAATTATATCGGCATATGGTTCAGATTATAAGGGAATCGATTTGAAATATTCTATTGAAGATAGACCATTAGGCACTGCAGGAAGTGTTAACTTTACTGTAGGAAATTTTAACGAAAGAACCCTTGTAGTAAGCGGTGATTTATTGACGGATTTCAGTTTGAAGGAGATTTTAGAATTTCATTCTAAAAAAGGTTCCATTTTTACTATAGGAGCAACTACGGTAAAAAATCCGTATCAGTTTGGAATAATAAAGATGAATGAGGAAGGAAAGGTTGTTAAATTTTTAGAGAAACCTTCTCCTGCAGAAGTTTTTAGTAACATAATAAATGCAGGAATATACGTAATTGAACCTGAAGTTTTTAAATATATTCCTAAAGGAGTAGAATTCGATTTTAGTAAAGATCTTATACCAATTTTACTATCAAAGAACGAACCTGTATATGCATTTGAATTTAAAGGCTATTGGCGAGATATTGGAACTTTGGAACAATATTTAGAAGCAAATAGAGAAGTACTTCAAGGCTATTCTAAGAATTTATTAGATATCGCTTTAAGTTTACAGGAAATTAGAAAGGAAAAGTATATTGAGCCTAACTTTATTCATTCATCTTCTTTAATTCATCCTAAAGTTAAAATAGGTCCTTATGTTATAGTAGATGCTGATACTATAATTAAAGATGGGAGTATTATATCCTTTAGTATCATAGGAAAATCAGTATATATTGGAGAAAGATGTGTTATTTCTTCAAGTATATTAGGTGATAACGTAAAATTAAAAGGAGGAACTATAATTTTTGATGGATGTACTATAGGAGATAATACTCTAATTGGAAAAGGTGTGGAAATAAGACCTCATGTTAAAATATGGCCAAATAAAGTTATAGAGGATAATTTGGTAATATCGTCAGATATAATAACTGGAATTAGATATGTTAAAAGAATTTTTATTGGAGGTTTAGCTACATTTATACCTAATTTAGAGCTTACTCCTGAACTTTCATCAAAGATAGGCAAAGCATTGTCATCTATAATACCAATTGGGTCCAGCATATTTATTGGAAGGGATGATCATTTATATTCTAAAATTGTTGAGCAATCGTTAATCTCAGGCATACTAGCTAGTGGCTGTAACGTGATTACTACTAGAATTATTACATCAAATATTGCGAGGGCCATTATCAAAAACTTAAAAACTAATATCGGCATATTTGTATCTGAACACCCAAAGGATGAAAGTATTATAACGCTTCAAGTATTTGATAATAACGGAGCTAATTTAGATTATAAAACTGAGAAAAAGATTGACGAAAATATTCAAAGAGAAGAATTTAGAATCATAGATTACAAAAATATAGGTGATATTTCATTTTATTCATTGGTTTTTGATTCTTATTATTCAGAATTAATTAAAATTTTTGAACCTTCTTATATTGATAATTATGTGCAATTTGCATTAGATATAAACGGTTGTTTCTTGGAAGATATTATAAATCTCATATTAAAAAATTATAAAATAACTAATTTCTTTATTTTTAACTCAAAATATAAAAGAATAAATGAAGAAAATTTAATTTATATTTCAAACATTTTTAAAAATTTAAAAATAAACTTCGGTTTAGTTTTTGATAAAAATCTTGTTTATTATTCTGTAATAACCAATAACGGTTATGTATTAAATCCAATTCAAAATTTTCTCCTTCAAATATTTTGCAGTATTGAGAACAATTTTAAAAATGTAAACATACCACCATATATTCCTAATTCACTAATAGATTATATTGAAAAATTAGGTTTAAAAGTAAAAATATTTCCTTTAAATTACAGAGATTTTAGCCGCTCTCTAATTGAAAGTAAAAGTGTAACTGTTGATTGTGAAAATAGGTTTGGAGCAAATCCTATAGCAGGTCCTGATTCAATTATTGCGTTATTTAATTTACTTTTTTCTATTTCAAAGACAAATAGATCGGTTTCAAGTATTATTAAGGAATTCCCTGAATATTATATAGCTAATGACACATTAGAATGTTCTTCTGAAGAAATAATAAGGGTTTTTGAGAACCTAAAATCTACCGATGAAATGAAGGTATACCCATATTATAATGGGCTAATTATCGAATTCAGCGAAGCAAATTGTTTTATTCAGCCTTCACAATATTGTTTAGGTATTGATATTTATTCAATTTCAAAAGCATATGAGAAATCTTTGAAACATTTGACGATCTTAAGAAAACTTATTCAATCTTTTATAAAACGTTTTAATCAAGTCGCAAAATAATTAGGTTTAATTTTTTAGATTTGGTCATTTATTATAATTATTAGCCGATGAAATAATTTGAATGTCTGATATTAATGAGGAATCCCAGGGGTAGATGAGGCTTTCGAATTTTATAAACTATTATACAAATGAAAACCTCGCTCTTTAGGGAGGAGTAGCTTACAAAGAATTAAGTTACTCTTTAACTATTGAATAAAATTGCTTATTTGGTAAAAAAATTTCTACTGTAAATTTATAAATTCAAAAAACTTTTAATATTAAAACTAAATGGGACAAAAAGTCCTTCAATTAAAGACTATAAAATTTTATGTTGCTTCTTCTAAAATTTGTAACGGTTTAGGAATTTTTGCTAAAAAAGAAATAAAGAAGAACGAAATAATATTTAAATTTGAAGGGAAAATCGTTTATCAAGATTATACCTATGTAAGCATGCCCTATGCATTACAATTAGATTTTAATAAGTATTTACTTCCAAAAGGAGATTATAAATATCTTAATCATTCTTGTTCTCCCAATTCTTATGTAAAATTAATTGACGATGAACTCTATTTGATAGCATGTAAAAATATTGAAAAAGATGAAGAGATAACATACAATTATAATACAAGCGAATTTGACATGGGAGTAGATGCCTTTGAATGTTTATGCAAAAGCTCAAATTGCTATAAAGTTATTAAAGGATTTAAATATCTTCCTCTTGATGAAAAAATAAAATTGAAGCCTTATTTATTACCTTATTTAAAAAGGTATCTTTCAGAAGAATTTAAAAAAATATTAGAAAAATAAATTTTTACTTTTTCATTTCTTTTTTATGATAGCAAAAAAGTACAAGGAATGTAATATCGTTATAAAGATAGGAGATTTGTTGGAAGAAGAAGCTGAAGCTATAGTAAATCCTGCCAATTCTCTTATGATCATGGGCGGTGGTGTAGCAGGAATAATAAAAAAGAAAGGAGGAGAGGAAATTGAAGAAGAAGCTAAAAAATATGCTCCTGTTGAAGTAGGTAAAGCAATAATTACGAAAGCTGGAAAATTAAAGTTTAAGTATGTAATACATTCACCAACAATGGAAAGACCTGCTATGCTAACAACCTTCGAAAATGTATATAAAGCTACTTTAGCTGCGTTAGGATCTGCTTATAATCATGGAATTAAAAGGGTATCATTTCCAGCGATGGGCACAGGGGTAGGAGGTTTATCTTATAGCGAGGCTGCAAAAGCAATGTTATCAGCAATAAAGGATTTTCTTGAAAAATTTACTCTTGAAGAAATAAAAATAATTTTATTAAATGAAGATGCATATGAAAACTTTGTTCTTGAATTAAACAAAATATTTAAAAAATGAAAGCAGTTATTCTTTATGGTCCACATGATGCTAGAATAGTAGATTTGCCGATTCCTAATATCAAAGACAACGAAATTTTAGTAAAAATGGATGCATGCGGAATATGTGGAACAGATGTTGAAAAATATTCTGGAAGCTTTGTCACACCTCCTGTTTTGGGTCATGAAGTTGTTGGCTATATTTATAAGGTAAGTAAAAATCTTAAATTTAAAGAGGGTCAAAAGGTTTTTGTTCATCATCATGTTCCATGTAGGGTTTGTTATTATTGTTTAAGAGGCGATTTTACTCTTTGTGATAACTTTACCAAAGTAAATTTTGATCCTTGTGGATTAGCAGAATATTTTAGAGTTCCTTCAGAAATAATTGAAAAAGAAGGTGTTTTTTTATTACCTGAAGATTTTCCCAGCGAAAGAGCTACTTTTATTGAACCTTTAGCTTGCTGTATTAAAGCTGTAAATAAAATTAAACCTAATATAGGAGATAAAATTGCCATTTTTGGCTCGGGTCCTGCTGGACTTCTTTTTTTACTATTGCTTAAGTCTTTAGGAATAACATCAATAGCATGTATAGATGTTAATAATAAGCGTTTGGATTTTTCCAAAAATTTAGGAAGCGAAATTACCTTAAATCCTTTAACCGTTGATATAAAGAAAGAAATTAAAAATTGGTGTGATGGTAGAGGAGCAGACATAGCAATAGTAGCAACTTCAAGTATTAAAGCTATAGAAGATGCAATAAATATCGTCAGAAAAGGAGGTACGGTTTGTTTATTCGGAAACCCTAAGAAGAATGAGACTTTGAATTTAAATGCCAGCGATATATTTATTAAGGAAATAAAAATTATACCTAGTTATTCTACAACAGAGCTGGAAATATATCAAGCAATTTCCATTTTAAAAAGTTCTTTGATTCAGCCTGAAATATTAATTTCCCATAGATTTAATTTAAATGAAGCAGTAAAGGCTTTAGAACTTTCAGAAAAAGGAGAGACGATTAAGGCTATTGTTTATGGATATTAACGGAGTATTCATTATTAATTAATAAATAAAAATTTAAAAACGAGAAAATAAAACTACCTCGTCTACCAAATCCTCTATTTCTTCAATTTCTCCACTTATAAATTTATCAAAACTTACTATTTCAAAATCTAAACCTAGGCTTTTTGCATAAAGATAAGCCTCCATTAGTTCCTCTTTAGTAGGATATCTGGATATTTCTTCATATCTAGGATCATATTTGGGAGATAACTTGTTACAATAATTGTCTGGATGATATTGGTACATAATATTTACAAGTACATCAGGCATATTTTGTTTGATCCACAATAAAACTGGTTTAGTACAACATTCAACATGATTGGGCATAACTAAATGTCTTATTAGCATATTATCTCCCCATTCATAAACAATTTTATGGTTTCTTGAAACTGTTTCAAAATACCATGGAGTTCTAGATAATTTTATTGCGCATTTATCATTGCCAAATTTAAAGTCTGGCAAATATATATCTATGATTTCTCTTAATATCATCATTGTTTCTTTACTCATGAAGAAGTTTGAATTCCATAAAATAGGAACATTAAATTCTTTGTTATAAAAAGCTTTTTCTTTATCAAACTTATATCTATAGAAGTCTGCATAGGCATTTAAAATATAGCTTAAATCAAAAGATTTCATTTTCTCCATATTTTCTAATTCCTTTATTGCTTGTACTATTGTATGTAAATGAATAGTAGGTTCTCCTCCTACAAGATTTATGTTATGCACACCCTCCATTCTTAATTGAAACATCATCATAGCAACCATTCTAGGAGTTACAGGTATCCCATTCCATTTATCGGTGCTTATATCACCATTTTGGCAAAATGCACATCTCATATTACAACTAGTAAAAAATATCGTTCCTGAGCCTTCAGTTCCTCTTAAAGGTAATTCCTCTCCTCTATGGTGAAAATAACTGCTAACTCTTGAAGTTTCATCAAGTTGGCATGTTCCAAGTTTTGTTCCAGCACTTCTATCCACTCTACAATTCCATCTGCAAAAATTACAAGACTTAAGCATCCTTTTTACTAATTCGACTTTTAAATCTAAAAAATTCTTTTCATATCTGTTTAATTCCTCGAGCTTAGCTTCGTTGTTTTTTATTGCATTGAATTTTTCTAAAAACTCTTTTGATAACTTGTCATGATATTCCCATAATTCTTTATCTGAAGCTTCCTTCAAATCTATTTCACATTTTATTCTTCTACAGATCAAATATTTAGCAGGTTTTTTATTCAATGATACCTCATAATACCATTTTAATTTATTGATTATATTTTCATGATTCCAAATCCATAATCTAGAAAAACTTGCCACAAGAAAGAAATAATTTAACCTTATAAAATATTTTTCTCTCTTAAGATTTCTTCTAATTTTACTTTGTTTTTACAAAATATCATCAATGTTTCGTTATCCTTTATTCCTATTTCATTTAAAGAATCTTTATCATTTAATTCCTTATTTTTATAAATTATCTTAAATAAATCTGTGTTATCATCTAAATTATATTTTTTTAAAATTATCTTTTTTATATCATAAATTTTTGTATATTCATTTACATTTAAGGCAGTAATTTTCTTTTTCCAAAGTCTACTAAAAGAAAAAAATGACTTTTCTTCAAAGATAAAAGTTTCATTAACTTTTATTTTAATCAATGTATATCCCCATCTCTCTTGCTATTTCTTTTAATTTTTCTATTCTTTTTGATACAGAAGGATGAGTTGAAAACCATTCAGCTATGGTTTCTCCTGAGATTTCTTTTCTAAATGGGTTTGAGATCCAAAGTGAAGCGGTAATTTGTGGAGCATTTAATTCGTATCCTCTTAATATTGCGTTTTCTATTTTTCTTAATGCACTTATCAATGCTTGAGGCTTACCTGTTAATACCGCAGAAGTATAATCAGCTAAATATTCTCTTGTTCTTGATATAGCTAATTGAATTAGAGAAGCAGTGATTGGTGCTAACATAAATATTGCTATTCCTAAAGCTACATTTGCACCGTTTCTTCCTCTAAAAACCAAAAGTAAAGCGAAATAGGCTAAGTAAGTAATAGCTGTAGCTACTGCTGCAGCGATTGTAGCAATCAAAATATCCCTATTAACAACATGTCCTATCTCATGACCCATTACAGCTTCAACTTCATCTTCATTCATTAAAGTTAGTAAGCCTGTGGTAGCTGCTACTACCGCATTACCAGGACCTCTTCCTGTAGCAAAAGCATTTGGTTGTGGTGAATTTACAATTGCAACTTTAGGCTTAGGAATATTTGCTTTCATTGCTAATTTTTCTACAATCCTATGTAATCTTGGAGCCTCTTTTTCACTAACAATTCTTGCACCTGTTGAAGCCAATACTAGTTTGTCCGAGAAAAAGTATATAAAAAGGTTCAGAATTAAAGCTAAAATAAAAAACCAAAAGGCTAGCGTTAATCCTCCTATGTTTGTTGCACTTCCTATAATATATCCTATTCCTACCAGTATTCCACCTAGTAACGCTAATAAAGCTGTTGTTTTGGTATAAGCAATTAGAACCCTGTTCATCATCATTATTTTTTTATATACCAACTATATAAAGTTTTTAATCTTAATCATAGCATTCTTTAAGAAATAAATTAATATAATTTTTATGAGAATAATGAATTGTGGCATATCCTAAAATCTTACCTGATGAACTAGTTGCTAGGAGTGTTTATCCAGCTTTAAGAGCCATGATTGCTGATGTATTAATAAAAAAATATAATTATACTCAAGTTGAAGCTGCTAAAAAATTAGGAGTAACACAAGCTGCTATTAGTTATTATTTGTCATCTAAAAGAGGGGTTTTTAAACAGTTATTCAAATCAGAGTTTATAAGTAAAAGTGTTGAAGAAATTGCAAAAGGTATAGTTTTAAATAAAATAAATGAGCAGGAACTTACTTATAGTTTAATTAAAATAGCTGATTATATTATTGAAAATAAACAATTATGTGAACTGCATAAACAGTTTGAGGAAGATTTAAACGTAAATGAATGCCATTTATGTGAGGATAGGTTAAAGATAAATTCTAAGGAATATTTAAATAATTTAATTAAAAAAATAGAGAAAGAATAATGGAAACAAAGAAAATAAAGAGTTATTGTCATATTTGCGGAAAAAATACAGAAAAAGAGAAGATTGGAAAGGAAGGAATATGGGGGGTCTATAGATGTTTAAATTGTGGTAATTTATCTTTACTACCAGATTAAAAGCTTTTATCTTTTAAACAATTTTTAAGAGTATGAAAAGTTATTTCTTAATAAGCATCGTCTTAATCTCTTTTATCTCATTAAATTTTAAATACGAATTACAACCATGCGAGAATTTGGAATTGACTTCCAATAGAAGTGAAGCTATATATGAAAATAAAGTGTATTGTAATCTAATACTTACCGATGAAGCTCGATTAAAAGTTTTTAACAATGCAGTAGTTAAAGTTCTTAATAATTTTACTATAAAAAGATTTGCACAACTTGAGATTATAGATTCAAAACTTGAGATTTTAGCTGCTGTGTATATTTTAGATAAATCACAAGTATCGATTACCAATTCTTTAATTAATGCTTCAAAATCAATAAGAATAGAAGGGGAAAGTAGGGTCAGCCTAAACAATGTTAAATTATATTCTGAAGAACTTATTCTAAGTGTTAAAGGAATGGCTATGTTAGATATAAAAAACTCTGAATTTATTGGAGATATTATCATATTTCCTTATTCTTATTCAAAGGTATTTATCAATAGAACATCTTATTTTTATATATATTTGTCTAATCAACAATTTGACATTACAATAAATGGATCAAAATTTAGTTTAATACTGGAAGTTACAAATAAACCTTCGAATTATATTGTGTTGCCTTATAGTTATTACTATTATTGGAATTTAACTTATATAGCTAAGGAATATATTGGTATCCCAGGTAAAATAAACGTTTATGATAGCTCTATTGGTATTTTTAGGTCTAACCAACTTATTATTTCGGTTGATAGCTTATTCGTTTCCAATTCTAAAAATATTACCATAACTATTAAAGATAAGCTTAATGTTGCAAATGTTCGTGGTGGAGAAATTAATCAATATACTTTTAGAATAGAAAATATTCTAGTAAATTTAATGCAAAGTTCTATTTATGCTTGGAATTTTGAATATCATCAAGGTAAAAATTATTTATTGGCTAATTCATCTTCCGTAATAATAAGATCTTATTCCAATTCCTCTATATTTATAAATAACGTAGACCTTATTGGAGTATTTTCTACTGATTCCTCGCATATTTACATTAAAGAATCTGTTATAAATAATTATGTTATTAGTAAACTCAATTCTAAGGTTTTTATTACACAAACTATAATTAAAAATCCTAACAATTTCTATACTTTTGATAATTCTACTATTTATATTGCATCTTTAGATAATATTCCTAAACCTTCAATAAAAATTAGTGGTGAAACAGTTCAAGTACTAATAAATGTTTATGGCTCAGTAGCTGTAATAGCGAGTAAAAATGTAACCATTAACCTATATAAGTTTGAACTAGGAATAAATACACCAAATCCTAAGTTTGTAATTATTGGTAAGGGTATTACCAATAAATTTGGAGAAATACTATCGTATGTAGGAGAAAATTTGCCCAATGAAATATATATTCTAAAATTAACTCTTATGGCTACAGATAATACAACTTTGCAAGTAAATAAAACTTTTAGAATTGAAACTCCAATTTCACCTTCTCCCCCTTCTCGACCTTATATAATAAGTCATAATGCTACTTCAAATTATGTTATTCTAAGGTGGGAAATACCGCAGCAAAATCCATTTGTACCCGTTGAAGGTTTTCAAATATATAGAGGAGAAAAAAGGGATGACTTGAAATTAATAGATACAGTTAAAGATAGTTTTTCTTATGTCGATCTTAAAGTTATACCAGGTAAAACTTACTATTATGCAATTAAAGCTTATAATTATAAAGGGGAAAGCGAAATATCAAATATAGTTTTTGTTGAAATACCTATAAAAAAGGAACCTTATGTTGAAGGATTATTACAAAATTGGATAGCTAGTTTGGTAATTCTATCTATTATTTTAATTTCTTTATCTATTCTTGTAAAAAGTATTAAAAATAAAAAACTTAAACGCTAAAGGAACTTCCACAAGAGCAAGTAAATCTAGCATTTGGATTGTCTATCTTAAACCCGCTACCCATCAAGGTTTCTACATAATCTACGCTTGCTCCTTGAAGATATTTTGCGCTAAATTTATCAATTACAATTTTCACACCGTTTACTTCATATACAATGTCATCTTCAGTAGGATTTTCTTCAAACACCATACCATAGCTAAAACCTGCGCACCCTCCGCTAGCTATATATATTCTTAAGTATAGGTTTGGATTTCCTTCTTGTTCCATAAATTCTTTGACTTTCTCTATAGCTTTTTCTGTAAAGGTTACAATTGGTTCATTAACAGTAACCGTCATAGTTTTTTCATATTCTAACCAATATATAAGTTTTTAAATAATTCCGCGGTAAATCATTGAGAAAGAAATGACTGATAATAGACCTGTTAAGGCTAATCTTTGATGTTTTTCTTTTATACTAATCATTATAGAAGAACCTAGAAATGAACCTATTATTATTCCTGTAGCTGTTAAAAGACCCAAATATGGATTAAGAAGTCTTTCATAAAAATAAATTAATGTGCCTATACTTGTTACTATTCCTATCATTAAAAGACTTGTGGCTACTGATTTTTTAAGATCTAAATTAAAAATAAGGTTAAGCAAAGGTGTAAATAAAACTCCTCCACCTACGCCTAAAAGGTTTGAAATTATTCCTCCAAATATAAACATTAAAAAACCTAAACTTTTGTTAATTTTTATTTTTCTAATTTTTAATATTAATATTGCTAAAATAATTATAATTATTCCAAATAAAATATACAAAATTTTTTTGTTTATTATAATAAATATCATACTTCCTATTATTGCTCCAAAAATAGTTAATATTGATAAATTTAATCCTAATTTATAATTAATTAAATTTTTTATTGAATATTTAACACTTGAAATCATGCTATTAAATAATATTGCTAATAAACTTGCAGGAATTACCATTTCTATTGGGTATCCCAAATATGTTAATGTAGGAACAATTATTATTCCTCCCCCTATTCCAAGAATTGAACCTATAAATCCTGCAACGAATGATGCAAGAATTATTATTAAGATTGTTATTAAATCCATAATAATAATAGTAGAAAACTAAAATAAATAGTGCTTAAAAGTTAAATTTGGAAACCTTTTAATAAAATTGATGGACTTATTTACTTTATTTTTAATAGCGATGGGTTTTGTATTGATTTTTATTAATCTTGCTTCCCTTTACATTTTTAAAATTATTCCTTCACTAAAAACTAATTATAAATTAAATAATGAACCTTTGGTATCAATAATCATACCTGCTAAATATGAAAAAGAAAACATAGAAAAATGTCTATCTTCAATTTTAAGTCTAGAATATTCGAATAAAGAAATAATTGTAGTTGCAGGAGATGAGGATACTAAAGCAGTAGCAGAAAAATTTAAAAATGTTAAGGTTATTAAAGAACCTCCTTTACCTCAAGGATGGATAGGTAAAAATTGGGCTTGTTATATTGGTTATAAAAATTCTAAAGGTGATTATTTATTGTTTACAGATGCTGATACAATCCATTCAAAGGAAACATTAAAGTTGGCTGTAGCAAAGTGTGAAGAAGAAAATATTGGTTTATTAACTTTAGTTCCAGGTTTAATAATGGAAAGCAAATGGGTCAAATCTTTTCTTCCTATAATAGGTCAATTCATTGTTATATACACTTTAGCTCCTTATACAAATAAAGATAATACTAAGTTTGTTTTTGGTAACGGTCAATTTCTTTTATTTAAAAGATCAGTTTATGAAAAAATAGGAACACATGAAGCAGTAAAGAAAGATATTATAGAAGATTTCCATTTAGCTAAGTTAGTTAAGCAAAATGGTTATAAGGTAAGGGTATATAATGGTTTAAATTTATTGAGAGTTAGAATGTATAGAAATCTTAAAGAAATGATTCAAGGTTGGTCAAAGAACTTGTATCTTGGCTTAGGAGCTAAGATTTATTATTTAATTATAGCTATATTATTATTAACGATAATTTACTTATTTCCTTTCATAACTTTATTCTATAGTTTATATTTTTATTATAATTATACAAATTTATTCATTTGGTCTCTTATTATTAATATATTTTATATATTTCGTTTCGGTATAATTTATTATAAATTAAATGTTAATTTTAATTATGCTTTTCAGTATTTTATTTCTATAATTTTATTCATTTATCTACTGTTGAAGTCTTATATTATGTATAAAAAAGGAATAATCTGGAAAGGTAGAATCTATAAACTCTCTACTTAGAATTATGAGCGAAGTAGATTTTGGTTTAATTATAGAAAAAATAAAGGAAATGTTATCAAAGGAACCTTATTCTAAAACAACAATGCTAGGTGATTTGACAAGAAAAATTAATGATCCTTATGTTGTATTGACAGCGACTATTTTGTCCCATAGAACTAAAGATGAAATAACTGAAAAAGTTGTAATTGATTTTATAAAGAAATATCCTAATGTAAATGAATTAGCTAAGGCTGATATAAAAGAACTGGAAAATGTAATTAAAAAAGTAGGCTTTTATAAAAATAAAGCTAAAACCTTAATAAAATTAGCAAAGGTTTTAGTTGAAAAATATAATGGTAAAATTCCAGATGATATAAATGAACTTTTATCCTTACCAGGTGTAGGTAGAAAAACAGCCAATTGTGTTCTTGTTTATGCTTATAAAAAGCCAGCAATTCCTGTGGATACTCATGTACATAGGATAATGAATAGGTTAGGTATTGTAGAAACAAAAACTCCTGAAGAAACAGAATTTGCATTAATGGAAAAAATAGATAAAAAGTATTGGTTAGATATTAACGAAACTTTTATTAGATTTGGTAAAAGTATTTGTAAGCCAATAAAACCTCTTTGTAATATTTGCGCTTTAAAAACAATTTGTAAATATTATAAGAAATTACCAAAAGATAGGTAAAAATCTGTTTTTAAAAGCGTTTTTGCTTAATTTTCCTCTTATAGGAATTTGATAACCGCAATATTTACAACGGTTATTTTCATCTAAATACCATCCTGTTATGTCAAAACCAAATCTTTCTATTACCACATTATTACATTCTGGACAATATGTGTTTTCCAAAGGATGACCAGGTACATTACCAATATAAACATACCTTAATCCTTCTTCTTTAGCAACCTGGCAATGTTTTTCCAAAGTTTTAACAGGGGTATGTGGTAAATGTAAAAGTTTATAATCAGGATGAAATCTTAAGAAATGAATAGGTGTATCAGGACCTAGGTTTTCATATATCCATTTGCATAATTTTCTTGCTTCTTCAAGATTGTCTCCTATCTCTGGCACTATTAAATCTGTTATTTCTATATGAATATTTAATTTCTTTAATTCCAATAACGATTCATAGATAGGCTCAGGTCCTGGAACAATTATATATTTTTGCATGAATTTTTTCTCTCCACTTCCTTTAAAATCTACAGTTATAGCATCTAAGAAATTAGCCAGCATTTTTATTGCTTCAGGAGTCATGTAACCATTGGAAACAAAGTTATTAAATAAACCATACTTATGTGCTAGTACTCCAACATCATGGGCAAATTCTATAAAAATCGTTGGCTCGTTATATGTATAAGTTATTCCTTCACAGCCGGTCTTTAAAGCCATTTTTACAACTTCTTCAGGTGTAACATCCAGTCCTTCTACTTTTCTTCTTTGACTTATATCATAATTTTGGCAATATTGACACATCCAATTGCAACCTGTTGTAGCTATTGATAATACTTTTGAACCTGGATAAAAATGCATTAATGGCTTCTTTTCAATAGGATCTATATGGCTTGCAATTATTTTACCATATACAAATAAATATAATTTTCCATCAATGTTTCCTCTAATTCCACATAATCCGATCAATCCCTTTGGAATATTACAATATCTAGCACAAGCAGTACATCTCACTCTTTCATTAGGTAATTTCTCATAAAGAACTGCTTCTTTCACACATATTGTCTTAATTTACAAAAAATATAAAGTTTACTGACTTCTCCTTGTCTTAAAAAGCGAGGATTCCCCTCAGTTGATTCGGAGCTGCATCTCGCATTTGAGGGGCAGTCGAGAGGCTCAGAGAACCCCTCCCATTTAAATTTTAACTCAAGAGTTTTGATCTTCCTTCTAAAATAGCTGAAGACTGTTATAGAAATGCAATATCAATATACAAAGGATGGTATAATAATCTAAATAAAGGAAGGTTTCCTAGAATAGTTATTATATAATGCTTTATGAACAATACTAATAACGTTTCCTTTATTTGGATTGTTTCTTTTTTAATCAATATAGAACATATCTTAAAGCTTCTAAATAGTTTTTGGAAAAGACTAGGAGGGATTTTGTTAAAGCGATATTCATCGAAACAGTAGCTCTTATCGCATCAATCCTCCTAGTCATTGATTAATTTTAGAAAAAGGAAGCATTTAATCTTTATAGCCCCGTCCTAAAGAGCGAGACTTTCAATTGATGTAATTACGCTAAATTTAATAATATTTTTTATTTGTTATTTATGTAATGAAAATAAACGGTCTAAGAAATATAACAATAATTGGAGCTGGTCCTTCAGGATTAACTTTCGCTTATCATGCTTTAAAAAACAATATTAATGTTAAAATTTATGAAGGAAGAAAGACCTTTGCATTTAAGCCCTGTGGTGAAGCTTTAGCTGGAGACGCTTTGGAAGTTTTACCCTTTAAATTAGGATACAGATATAAATGGATGCTTTCCGATATGAGATATGTAAAGCTTTATTATAACGGCATTTACTACCGAACAATAAAGTCGCCATTTGGTGAAAGAGGTGTTATAATAAATAAAAGAGAATTTCTTCAAAATTTAGCTGATATTGTAGAAAAAGAGGGAGGAAAAATATTTATGGGAAATTTTTATAAAGGAAAAGAGGAAAACGCAGACTTAATAATTGATTCTTCAGGATATTTAACTTTTAGCAGAAGCTATGCAAGAGAAGTTTATAAAAAAGAATATAGGTTAATACCTGTAATAAGAGATTATGCAGAATCTAATGATCTTTTGGAAGAAGGATACTTATTAATAGACCTTCTTGATAAAGGATATTTTTGGATATTTCCTTATGGAAAAGATCAATATAACGTTGGAATAGGAGGTTTATACGATGGTAATACTTTAAAAAAGATTTACGAAAAGAAAATTAAACAATTCGGCTTAAAATTAATAAAAAACACCAGACAAGGAGCGAGTGTTTCAATAGGAGGTTTGATAAGTAAAAGAAATTTTGGGAAATATTATATTATTGGAGAAGCAGCAGGTTATGTTATGCCTACAACAGGTGAAGGGATTAGATTTTCTATTTTTTCAGCTTATGAATTTTTTAATCCTAAAGAAAATTATGTAAGGAATTTATCTAAGAGAATACAATTCAATGCAAAATTGTTAAGATTGGCTATAAATATTAATTCAAGGCTAAAATCAAAATTGATAGAAAGAGCTCCTGAAGATTTAATTTTAGTATTTCTTGGAGAAAAAAACGTTAATGTTCAAAGAATACTTCTGTTTTTAAGGACACTAATTAAGGAAATTTCAATAAAAGATTTACAAAATGCTTTATTTTCGCTCTATGATTTTCTCTTGAATGAAAGAGTTGAGCTAAAAGAGAATAGAATATCTAACGCCCTGGCCGGGATTTGAACCCGGGTCTCAAGGGTGACAGCCTCACATTCTAACCGGGCTAAACTACCAGGGCAACTAATAACATATTATAAAGAATAAAGATAAAAATCTTTTTAACCTTTTTATAAAACTTTTTCAACGTGGATAATTTAAGTTTAAGCTTTTATTTTCTTCTTTTCATAAAAAATATTAGAATGCCCCAGTAGCTTAGCTAGGACATAGCGCTGGCCTTCTAAGCCAGAGGTCACGGGTTCAACTCCCGTCTGGGGCGCTTAGTAAAAAATATTATTTCTATCTCTATTATTGCTTATTTTGACATAATTAATTAAAAAAGTAAGATATTGAGGTTTAAAATGATTAACAAAACGAAAGTCTTACCCATCATTGCAAAAAATATTTAGAAGAAATGAGAACGAAAAATCTTTTAAAAATTTTACTGTATTTTTTAACTCAAATAAAACCCTAATTTAAAGGGTAATGCGATTTCCATTTTTTTCAACGGGTCATAAATATTCTCATCTGTTTCTTTAAATATTTTACAAGAATACCCTTCCTTGTTAAAGACTTTCATTAAGCTTTCTGCAACCTTTAAATCAACTTCCTCAGCTTTATCTATTGCATTTCTTAATGTTTCGTTTATTCCAAAATAATGTTCGAATAATTCATTAATTGTTTTCGCTAATAAGCTTCTATTTTTTATTAATTCAGAGTATTTTTTAATTAATGTATCGAAGATTTCTTTTCTTTTCTTTCCAGCTTTAATTTCTACGTCAATATCTCTTATTAAAGAATACTTGATTTTCTTTGGTATGTATATATATATATTCTTAGTTTCCTTTTTCCTTTCGATTAACCTTTTTGCATCTTCATACATTTTTATCACCATTTCTTCTTTTGCTTCTTCAAAAATATTTATATACTCAGGTTTTATTACAGGCCATGAAGAAATTGAAATAAATCCTCTATTTCCCATCATTTTCCATAATTCTTCACATAAATGTGGTATGAATATTGAAAGTATAATTAACCAATCTTTAATTATATTTTTAAGAAATATTGTATTAGGTTGATCTACTCTTGAGAGATACCATTTGATATCAGACCAAATTTCATAAAATGCTAAATTTGCCGCACTTCTTATTTTTAATTCTTCAAGAAATTCTTCGATTTTAATTACTTTTCTTGAAAAAACGCTTCTTAACCAATTATCCATTTCGGTTTCGTTTTGAATGTTTTCCATTTCAATTATTTTAGATACAAAGTTAAAGAAGGAGATTAAATGGTTTTGTACTTTCTCTACATTTGCCCATCTCCATTCACAATCATTCATATCTTCTGCGCTTAGAGCAAGAAATAGTCTAACGACATCCGCTCCAAATTTTTCTATAGCTTCCTCTATTGTAACAACTATTCCTTTAGATTTTGAGAGCTTTTGTCCTTCTATGTTTACAAGACCGTTTACTCCTATCATTTTTGGCCATAATTCTTCTGGAAATAGAGCTACATGATGAAATATATAAAATGTAAGATGGTTTGGTAGTAACTCCTTAGCAGAAACTCTTAAATCAACTGGATACCAATAAAGGAATTCCTCTCTTATTTTCTTTAATAATTCTTTATTTACTTTACAAATTTTCTCTACTTCATTTTCATTTCCTAATCCTAGAAAGACATAATCAAAGAATTCATCTTTTAAATTATCATGAGACAATAGACCCTGATTAACATATTTACTAATTATGTAAAAGCACATGTATATAGTAGAATCGCTTAAAGTTTCAACTATCCAGCGTTCATCCCATGGTAAAGGCGTTCCTAAACCTGATCTTCTTGCGCACGCTTTATCGTCTAACCATTTTATTGTTTCAATAAACCAATTTCTTGCCTCTTCTGGAAATATTTTCATTTTGGATAAAGCATAGAGAGCTTTTTCTTTCCATCCATTATCTGAATATTTTAAAAACCATTGATCTTTAAATATCGAAACTACACATCTTGTGCCGCATCTGCACTTAACTGGATAAAGTAAATCCCACATTTGTTCCAACATTCCAACATTCTTTAAATATTGAATTACTTTTTCTTTTGCTTCCTTTACTTTCATTCCAGAAAAATCAAAGCAATTTTCTTTCATTATACCTTTATTAAATTCTTCCAAGTAAACTTCTCTTGAAGCCATTTCAAGTTTAGGGTCATCATATTGCTTGATTTGCATTTTTTCAACAACAAAAATTGCAGGATGATCACCGTATCCTTCAAGCTTTATTATTGATATAGGTTCAATTTTTTTTATTTCTTCATAATTTAGATTAAATTTATCTATTGTTTCTTTATTTTCTTTTATGAATTTTAATCCAATCCAATCATAAGGAGCATGAGATGGAACGCTGTAAACTATTCCTGTACCTAAAAAAGGATCAATAAAGTATGCAGGTAAAATTATTACTTTTCTATTAACTAGTGGAGCTTCAGCATATTTTCCTATAATTTCTTCTCCTTTGAATCTTTCTAAAACTTCGAAGGTATAGTCTTGATTTTCTAATTTTATCAAAGTGTATTCATTTACTATCCATTTCTCGTTTCCTAATTTAATTTTAACATAGGTATCATCAGGATTTATCCAAATATTTGTTACTCCGAATATAGTTTCAGGTCTAAGAGTCGCAGCTACCAGATAGGAATCATCAAACTTAAATTTCACCAAATTTATTTGTTCAGGAGAAACCCCTTCTCCAATCAATCTATCATGATCACCAGTAGGAGATTTATCTCTTGGACACCATACTACAGGATGACTTCCTTTAGAAACATAGCCTAGATTTTTTAGCTTATTATATTGCCATCTTATAAAGCTACTATATTCTTTATGATAAGAAGTTGTATGGAATTCTCTTCTCCAATCTATTGAATATCCCAATCTTTTTATAGTTTTTCTTGAAACTTCTGTAAAATATTTTGCCATATAAAGAGGATCTGTGAATTTTTTAATTTCCTCTAATGAAACTCTAGAAGTTTTATGGATCATTTTAATTAAAGCTTCATCTCCTGCAGCTATTCTTTTAGCTGCCCCAGCTATAGGTTCGCCTGTCCAATGCCATGACCAAGGAAACAGTACATTATAACCTTTGAGCCTTTTATATCTCGAGTAAATTTCACATCTTAAAGAAGTAAATGCATGTCCTACGTGTAAAGGTCCATCCATGTAAGGATAAGGAAAGGTTACGAAGATTTTTTGTTTGTTTTTCAGTGGTTCACTTTCAAAAATTTTATTTTCTTCCCAAATTTTTTGCCATTTCTCTTCTATTTGCTTGAAGTTAATTCCAGACAAACCACCTCTTTGAATTAATATATTATAAATTTATTTAAACTTTCCTTTTTATTTATTAAAGAAGCTTTTTAAATATTCCTTAATTTCTGAAAATGCAAGATTTACTTTTTCAAAAGAACCTCCACCTCCTTGTGCAAGATTCTCTTTTCCTCCACCGCCACTTTTTGTAATTTTGATTAGAATGTTAATCAGCTCATTGGCTTTTATTCCTAACTTATTAGCTTCTTCTCCTACCATGATAACAAATATAGGTTTAATAAAATTCGAAGCCATTAAAACTACTGAATATTTATCTTTTTTTATGATATTTTCACTTATAGCTATCAAATCCTCATTATTCAAATTATTAAAAATGCCTTCGTAAACATTAATTTGTCCAATTTTTATTCTAGAACCTCTTAAATTTTCGCTTAATGTTATAGCCAATATTTGTCTTAATCTTTCTACTTCTTTTCTTTCAATTTTTAACTCCTTAAGAAGTCTTAAAGTAGCTTCAACAACCTTCTCTTTAGGCACATTTAAATTTGCTGATAAAAAGTTAAAGTTACCTTCAGTTTTTCTATATTCATTTAATGTAACATCTCCAGCTGTATATATGAATCTTTCTACACCATCTTGTATCCTTTCTACCTTAATTATTTTAATTAATCCAATTTCTCCTGTATTGCTTACATGCGTTCCGCCACAGGCTTGATGGTCATAATCTCCTACACTTACTACTCTTATTATTCTTCCTCCCATAACTCCTCCTTGATAAAGCGAATATCCAAATTTAGATTCAGCTTTGTCTCTTTCAATAAAAATAGCCTTTACAGGAACGTTTTGAAGAACAATTTCGTTGGCTAATTTTTCAATTTCTTCAATTTCTTCTTCAGTTATTTTTTTATAATGTGTAACATCCAATCTTGCTTTTGTTTCTTCTTTATTTGCACCTGCTTGCCAAATATGGTCTCCCAAAACTTTTCTTATAGAACATAAAAGTACATGTGTAGCTGTATGATGTCTCATTATTCTAATCCTTCTATTCCAGTCTATTTTACCTATAACTTCCTTGCCAATAAAGGATTCATCTATTTCATCTATCTCATGTAATATAACATCATTAACTTTATATGCTGACTTTACATTGTATTTTTTTCCATCAATAATTAACATTCCTGTATCGTAAATCTGTCCTCCCCCTTCAGGATAAAACGCAGTTTGATCAAGTATTACCCATTTAGGCTTTATTATTTTAATTATTTTTCCTCTAAATTCCTTCATATAGCTATCTTCATAGAAAAGTTGCTTAGTAGGAGGAATATCTTTTACTTCTGGAAGTTCCAATTTAGGCTTTTCTTTTTGAATTCTTTCATGCTTTTCTACAATTTTAGAAAAGAAATCATATGGATACTCTATAGCAATACCTTGCTTATTAGCTTCTTGAATAATAAAATCAGGATGTATTCCATGAGAATCATATAACTCAACCAAAGTTTCAGTATTTATAGTTGTTTTTCCTTTTTTAACATTTTCTATTAGAGAAGATATGATTGGATAAGTTTTATTTAACGTTTCTTCAAATTTTTCTATTTCTATTTCTACTATTTCTTTTATTCTATCCTTTGAATCCTTTATTCTCTTGAAATTATTGCTCCACAATTTAATTTGATAATCAATTAATTGCTTAAAATCAACATCTAAGTTCAATGCTTTAATAAATCTTAGCGCTCTTCGAAGAATTAACCTACCTAAATAACCTTCTCCTGTATTTGAAGGAACTAATCCATCTGCAAGCATAAAAACTAAGCATTTTGAATGATCAAGCAAAGTATAAGAAGTTTCAATTTTATTTATAATTTCATTTATTTCATTTTTATTAATTCCAAGTCTTTCCGAAATTTTCTCATTTATTTTATTTTTTTCTTTTAAAGTCTTTTCTGTAATAAATATTGAATTTTTTGCATGTTCTTTAACTATGTCATCAATAAACTTTGATGCTATATTCAATTTTTTAAATAACCAATCAACTAAATTTCCATAAATAGAATGAAAAGCTGAAGGCTTTTTGCTAAGATACCAGCAATACCTTTCTAAACCATAACCTGTATCTACAATATATATTGGCATCGGTACATATTCTCCATTTCTTACCTTATATGACATAAAAACCAAAGTGGCAATTTCTAGTCCTTTAGAAGCTACTTCAAAGCAAGGACCAGCATTTCCCCCTCCTTCCCAAACATCTTCGATATACGAAATTTCATAAGGATCTATTTTGAATATTTCAGTATTTAGTTCATGACAAAATTCTACTGTTTCATCTTTCCAATATATTTTTTTATTTGGATAATTAAAGGCGTGATGGGCCATCATTTCAAATATTGTAAGATGTCTTCCAGCTGTTAAACCAATCAAATCTAAATCTTTTAATCTTATACAAGGTTGGGAAAAAACTAATGGATTCGCTGGAGGATCAATTATTCCGTCAGTTACAAAAGGTTGGAAAACTGCTATACTTGCTATTGTTAAATATATATCTTCTCTCCATCTAGCCAAAACAGGTCTCGGTTCAATGATCTTATGGTTTCTCTTTTCAAAAAATCTTAAAAATCTCTCTCTTATATCATCTATTTGTATATTTGTTTCTTTCTCTTCTAAAAATGAATAACTTACGCAAGGAGAACTTTTACAATATTCTTCATTTGTATCTAAAGTCCAAAAATTTCTCTGACAAGATTTACATTTTTTTCTTATAAAATTGTTTTTGCTAAAAAAAACTAGCTTGTATTCCTTTTCATTATTAATCATAAAGTTTTAACCGAATAATGACGATAATCCTGCAGCTAATTCCTCTTCTGATACTTTTTCTTCCTTCTTCTCTTCCTTCTTCTCTTCTTTAGCTGTAGTAGGTGTTGCAGCTGGAGCTGTTGTAGGTGCAACTGTGATAGGCGAAGCAGCTTTGATAGCTTCATCGATATTTATTTCTTTTAAAGCAGCTGCATACATTCTTATTCTATTAATGTCATATTCCGCTCCTATGGCCTTGAAGATTTTCTCTAAATTCTCTTCGCTAATTTCTTTCTTTGCATAATGTAGTAATAATCCTGCGTAAACGTACTCCATAATTAATTATTTGGAGTATTATCTTTATATATTTTCATTTGAGGCAAATCGAAAAATTAACTAAGACCCTTGCTTTTTAACAATTCAAAAATATTTTGAGCATTTGAAATAGCTCTTTGTATTGAATATTTTAATACTTCTTTATCTGGTATTACTAAGCTTTGTAATACTTTAATAGAATTATTATGGGCTTGAGTTATTATTATAGGCATAATTTCTTTTATGGGCAATATAGCGTTAAGTGAAAGATTTAAAACATATTGCTGAGCTTTCTCTATTTCTTTTTTAATTTGATTTAAATCTAGGTAAATATTCTCAATTATATTTTTACCATCAAAACCATATTTTAATTTCAATGTTACTGAAATAGGTTTTATTCCAAGAAGGTTTAATAACTCAACTACTTCGCTAGAAATTTTGTCTCCTTTTTTAACTACAACCGTATCTTTTGTTACAGTTATAGCACCTTCTTCAACCTTAGTAGGAATTTTAAGTTTGCTAAATTTACTCATAACAGGACCAGGGGTTATTCCTGTATTTCCTGCAGGAATAATAATATCTTCTTCAGCTACATCTCCAGGTTTAGCTGCCGTTTTGATTTTATTTTTTTCAAGTTGCAAATAAATTTCATATGGGTTAGCGTTAGAAAAAATAAAAATGTTTTGCTTATGAAGATATGGTTCTAATTTCTTAACTGTATTTTCTTCATAAACTTTTTTTAATGCAACTCTAAAAAGAGAATTTTTTACTACTTTGAATTTTAAAGAATCATAAAATATTTTTCTTAATTCTTGTAAGTCAGCACTTTTTATTTTAAATAAATCAGCTATTATAAAATATTTATAATTTTTAAGATAGCCAACTAATTCGTTTATTATTTTTTCTTTCCTCTTCCTTGATGTCTTTTTAACTGCTATATACTTTGACATTTTATCTTAACTTTATAGGATAACTCATCGTTTTCTTTAAATAAATAGATTTAATTCTTCCTTTACCTTCTATTAATTTTTCCACTTCATTAATTACTGTTAAAGCATTTTCGCTTAACTTTTCTGTTGGCATATCTTCTGTCCCAATTCCGCAGGATATAACTGGTTGATTTTTTACTTTAATTCTTACACTTTGTTTTAACCTGCTTATTGTACTTTTAACATCAACGTTAGGAGATACAATTTCGGGTAGTTTACCTCTAGCGCCTAAATAAGGCCCTAATAGTTTTCCAACAAGTGGCATTAGATCAGGCTGAACAAGAAAGAAATCATATTTTCTTGCTATTTTCTTTAATTCCCTTTTATTTCCCTGCAATTTTTCGATATCACTTTTTCTTAAGATTAAATCAGCACCTCCTTCTTTCGCTTTTTCTGCCATAGTAAGTTCTCCAATTACGCATACCTTTTTTTCCTTATTTGGTTTATTTGGAAGCATTATTATTTTGTTTAATTTTCCTCCTTCTTTTTTAATATCCAATCCTTCTATATGAATTACCAGATCAAATGTTTGAGTAAAGTTTTTCTTACTTTCATTTTTCAATTTAGTTATAGCTTCATTCAAATCTTTCAATGAGAAACCTTTTTTTTCTGTAGCTAAAGGCATTTTAATTTTCTTTTAATAAATCATCATATAAACCTTTATCTATTTCTTTCTGTACTTGTCTTGGATCTTTATTATCAACAGTTATACCGAAGCTCACACAAGTACCTAAAATTTCTTTCACTGCAGTTTTTAAAGATTTTGCAAGTAAATCTTTTTTCTTAATTTTGGCTATTTTAATAACTTGTTCAAAGGTTAGGTTACCTGCTTTTTGTTTTAGTGGTGAAGATGAACCTTTTTCTAATTTTGCTTCTTTTAAGATTAATGCTCCAACGGAAGGTGTTCCAACTTCTATATTTACAACTTCCTTTGTTTCTAAATTTACTTCAACTATAACAGGAACTCTCATTCCTGCAAAATCTTTTGTAAGAGAATTTATTTTATTAACTACATCCATTACGTTTATTCCTAAGGGAGTTAGCGAAGGTCCTATTGGAGGACCTCCTGTAGCCTTACCTCCTTCTATATCAAATTTAAAGGATTTAATTTGTGGCATTGCTAAAAAATAAATTTATTTTTTTATTATTTTTACGTAATCTGCTGATAGTTGTATAGTTAAAGGAGTTATTGAATCTTTTAAAACAACTTTTACTTCGTTTTTTGTTTTATCAACACCTATAATTTCTCCAATGTTACCTTTAAATGGCCCCCATGTTATTTCAACTTCATATCCAACTTCTATTTCAGTAGACTTAGCCTTAGGTAATATTAAATGTTCAATATCTTTGATATCCATCATACCTCTTACATGACCTCTAACATGTTTTAGTCCATAGAATAAAGGAAGAGGATCAGCAGGATTGTCTGCTTCAACTAAAATATATGATTTAATTTCATCCAAAACTAATTCAGATGCGACAGAAGTTTTTTCTTTTAAATTATTATATCTTTCACTAGCTATAAGAGCAATCTCTTTTTCATGACCTGCAGAAACTTTAATAGCATATAATTTTTTCTTTATTTGCTTACCACTTTCCTTTTCTCCTTCCATAATAAAATATTATTAGAACTCCCATTATAATAATTGTTATTATTAATATAGTTATTTGCGCAGCTATAGCACTTGTTGCTGGATTAAATCTTAACGTTTCAAATGCTAACGAAATAATTTGTATAGTAAAAGCGTAAATTCCTACAATAAAAAGACCAATTATTACAATTTTGAAAAGTAACCAAAATTCATCTCTTGTAGGTTTTGAAGATAAGGCTAACAAATTTCTAATCGAATTAATCATTGATTTTATTCTATTAGACATCGAATTTTTATTTAAAATAAACTTATTAATATAGCTTTGCTTACATGTAATCTATTTTCTGCTTGCTCAAATACCAAAGATCTTTCTCCATAGACAACTTCTGGTGTTACCTCTTCTCCTAAATGCCAAGGACCGCAATGCATAAAATAAGCATTTTTAGCAATTTCCATAACTCTCTGATTTACTTGATAAGGCTTTAATAAAGATAATCTTTCTTCTTTCTCTTTTTCCATACCCATCGAAACAAAAACATCGGTATAAATAATATCTGCATTTTTAACTCCTTCTTCAATATTTTCTGTTACATTAATTTTACAATTATTCTTCTTAGCGATTTCATAACTTTTATTTAAAATTTCATATAATGGCTGATATTTTTTAGGTGCCACAATGTTTATATTGATACCCATGGTTGCGCAGCCAAGCAAAAGGCTGTTTGCGATATTATTTGCCCCATCTCCTATATAGGCTACTGTAATGTTATCTAATTTACCAAATTTTTCATATATTGTATAGAAATCTGCTAAAATTTGACAAGGATGCTCCAGATCACTTAATGCATTAATGATAGGTTTACCAAAGTTATCGGCAAATTCGTTAAGTATTTCATGTTCATAGACTCGTAATATAGCTCCATCTAAATACTTACTTAATACTTTAGCTGTATCCTTTACAGTTTCCCCTCTTATAAGCTGTAGTTCACTCCATCCAAAATAATATGGAACTCCTCCAAGTTCTTGAATTGCTACTGTAAATGAAACTCTTGTTCTTGTTGATGGTTTTTGGAAAATTAGACCTATTTTTTTATTTTTTAAATAATTTACTTCTTTTATTCCTAGGTAATATAACTCTTTGAATAAGTAAGATAAGTTAATAATTGTATTTATTTGATCTTTGTTTAAATCTAACATTGATAACAAACTTTTTCCTTTAAGTTCAGATACTTTCTCAAAAATGTATTTCATGATAAATTAAAAGCTAATCTTATTTTAAATATTTAACTAAAGCTAGGAAGAATTAAAAATTATTCCTTTTTAAATTACTAGAAACTAAGCTATGTTTGGAGCTATTTTCTCTTCTAATTGAATTAGTAATTTTAAAAAATAAGAAGAAAATAATTCTTCGATGATTATTTTAAGCAAACCAATAGACTGTAAAAAATGATGTACGATAAAAATAATGAAGGAAAAGATATAGGGTATGTTTAAAAGTTAATCTTATTGGATGTAGAGGAGTGATGCTATAACTTGGGATCATCGAAGATTTGAAAAAATTAAAGCGATAAATTTATAAATTTATTATGGCAAGGCAAAGTATAAATACCAAAGGAATAAGTCCAAAAATAATTGTAATAGCTGTTTTATTCACAGCAACATTACTTGCAACGATAATATATTCCCAAGGATTTATTACTCAAAATAAAAATTCAAACGTGCAAACACAGGTTTCGATAAATGACGGAGACCTTAGAGAAGTTCTTTCCCGCTATTATGCCGATAAAATCTTTTATTACTTTAGCTATGATGAATATGTAAATGTCACTTTAACAATAAGTCCTACCATCACATTTACTACCAGCCCTACTCCTGAAGAAGTTGAGATTCTAAGGCAAAGGTATGTAAATCTCGATACTAGCAATCCTAGAGTAGCTAAATGGGTTGAAATGATTACCAAATATTTAGATCCTGAATATTTAATTAGCATAATCGAAAAGCAGGGAGGAAAGGTTATAAGATTAAGCGAAGTTCCTGATAGTTTAAATCAAATACAGTTTGCTAAGGTAACTTACTTTATATTTGGAGCAGAATGGGTTAAAAGTAATCTTAATAATGTAAAGTTGCACAACTTCCTGCGTCAGTTATTTGCGAAAAATGATGTTGAATGGTAGGGTATAATTATAGGAAATTCTGCACAATGGAGATACCATCAGTTATTTTATGCAGCTAAACTGGGAATTTATGAAGATCCCTATATAAGATGGAAATTTAGGGATCGAGTAGAAGAAGGACTTTTTGATTATAAGTGGTTCGGCATTGTTTCTTTTTCGATTTATTGGGATATTATTGAGAGTCCACTACCCTTTGATGTATTTTCTGATTACCTTATATATGAAAAGGATAATCCGATGCCCTACATAATAATGGCAGTTAAGGAGGCTATTAGAAAATTGGGAGGTTTTCATGAAGCAGTTGAAACTTTTTTAGAGAGGTGAAAATATGAAAGCTAAACTCCTACTATTTTGGATATTAGCTACGTTAATATTAATATCTTCAATTCCTAAACAAGAAGTATTAGCACAAACTCAATCTGGGCCTTATCTAAAATTTATAAAAAGAGAATGATGGGAATACTAATTATGATTGGTATGTAGTTCAGGTAGATTTTCAAATTATAAAGTATGAAAAGTTATTATTGGGTTAGGTATCAAATCAAACTTTTTACCATAAAAATAAGTAAATATATCTATTAATTACAAAAACTGTTTGTTTGGAAAATAGTTATTTAAATTATTGTTGCAAGTAAAATCTATTAATAAATATCCTAAAAGTTTATTTTTTATAATTGATAAAAAAAGGTAAGATGAGAAAGAATGGAAAAGAAAACCCATATTGAATTAGGACAAGAATTAGGAATATTTACTATAAGTGAGGAAGCTGGTTCAGGTTTGCCATTATTTAAAAATAGGGGTTTCATAATAAGAGAAGAATTAATTAGATTAATCAGGGAAAAAAACAGACAATATGGCTATCAAGAAGTATGGACTCCACATATTTTAAACGTTAGATTGTGGAAGCGTTCAGGACATTTAAAAATGTATAAAGACAGAATGTTTTTAATTAAAACCAAAGATGAAAAATATGCTGTGAAGCCAATGAACTGTCCAGGTCATTGTTTAATATATAAAAGCGAGGTTAGAAGCTATAAAGATCTTCCTATAAGAATTTCTGAATTTGGCACAGTTTATAGGAATGAGCAATCTGGAGAGCTATTAGGTCTAGTAAGAGTTAGGGCTATAACTCAAGATGATGGTCATTTATTTGTAAGAGAAGATCAAATAGAAGAAGAAACAACGAATATATTAAAAATTGTTATGGAAGTTTTGAATTTATTCGAATTAAAAGATTTTAAAGTTAAACTTTCAACGATGCCTGATGAGCATATAGGAAGCATTAAAATATGGAACAAAGCAACAAGTGCTCTTAAGAGATGCTTAGATAAACTTAATATACAATATGAAATCAAAGAAAAAGAAGGTGCTTTTTATGGTCCGAAAATAGATGTGGATGCAAAAGATTCGTTGGGTAGATACTGGCAGCTTTCAACTATTCAATTGGATTTCAATATGCCCAGAAGATTTAAATTAGAATATATAGACAAAGATGGAAAGAAGAAAACTCCTATAATGATCCATCGTGCAATATTAGGATCATTAGAAAGGTTTATAGGAATACTACTTGAACATTATCAAGGTAAATTGCCATTTTGGCTTGCACCTGAACAAATAAGAATATTGCCTATATCTGAAAAATATATTGAATATGCCAAAGAAGTTTATAGATATTTTGAAGAATTTAGAGTTACAATAGATGATAGCGATGCTACGTTGGAAAAGAAAATATTTAATGCGATAAAAACGAAAATTCCCTACATGATAATTGTTGGTCAGAAAGAGATGGAAAGTAAAAATGTTACTGTAAGAAATTTCCTTGGGGAGAACTTTAAAGATGTTGAGATAAATGAGTTTGTTAATACGTTAAGGGAAAAATACAAAAAAAGATTCTATATTTAGTTTTCTAAATTACAGATTTTCCTTTTATTGAACATTTTTAAACTTTAAAGCTTATTATTTTATATGGCTGACGTTGCAATAGTAGGAATAGGATGCTATGCTTTCTCGCCAACTACAAACTTTGTTTCTTTTAGGGAAGGAATGTTCGAAGCTGCGGTAAGAGCTTTTACAGATTGCGGAATAGATCCTAGGAAAGATGTTGATTCATTTATAGTTTGTGAAGAAGATTTTTGGGAAGGAGTAAGCATAAGCAACGAGTTTATGCCAGATCAATTAGGTGCAGTATTAAAACCAATAGCCACAGTTACTAGCGAGAGTTTAATAGGTTTAGCTTCTGCTTATATGCAAATAAAAACAGGTGCTTTCGATGTAGTAGTTGTTGAAAGCCATTCTAAAGCAAGTAATATTCTTACATACCCAAAGATTTTAGAATTAGCCTTAGATCCTTTATATGAAAGACATTTAAACATTCATCCTTACTACCTAGCTTCATTAGAAGCAAGATATTATATGAACAAATATGGAATAGATTACTCCTATTTGGCAAAAGTTGTAGAAAAAAATAAAAATAATGGATTATTAAATCCTAGGGGAAATTTTGCCTCAAAAATTACCTATGAAGAAATAATAAAGAAGGAAAAATTATTTGATCCTTTAACAATTTATGATGTTGCAAATTTAACGGATGGCTTTATAGTTTTAGTTTTAGCATCAAAAGAAGTTGCTGAAAAACTTGATTGTAAACCTATATGGATTAAAGGAATAGGATGGTCTTCCGAATCTTCTTCTTTTTTATTCAGAGATTTGGCTGAAATAAAATCTGCTTATGATGCTTCGGAAAGAGCTTATAAAATGGCTGGAATAGAAAATCCAAGAAAACAATTGGATTTTGCTGAAGTTGATGATAGATTTAGTTATAGAGAATTAATGCATATTGAAGCTTTAAGAATTTGTAAAAAAGGAGAAGCATATAAAGACTTGGATATTGGAAGTTTTAATAGGGAAGGAGATTTTCCAGTAAATATAAGCGGAGGTTATTTAGCATGTGGTCTTCCATTGGATGCAGGTGGAATATGGCGAGTTTATGAAGCGGCTCTTCAGCTTAGAGGAGAAGCTGGAAATATGCAAATTAAAGATGTAAAAAATGCTGTAATATTAAGCTGGAGAGGAATAAATACTTCAACTTATGCTACTGTTGTTTTAAGCAATGAAGATTAATATCTTTAAATTTATTAATAGTTAAGATGAAAACGAATATTAATATTAAAAACCGTGTGGCAATTATAGGAGCTGGTATGACATTATTTAGAAGAAAATTAAAGGAAACTCCTCAAGAAATAACTTTTGAAGCAGTAAAAATGGCACTTGAATCGGCTGGATTAGAAGCTAAAGATATTGAAGCTGTTGTTATTGGCTCAGCTCCTGATGCTTTTGATGGTATACATGAAAAAGGTGAACATTTAGCTGATGGAGCATTAGCTTATTTAAAGCCATCAAAAAGAGTTTTCGTAGGAGGAGCTACAGGTGTCATGGCTGCAATAAGTGGATGGTGGCATGTAGCTTCAGGTTTATATGATTTAATTTTAGTTGTAGCTGAAGAGAAAATGAGTGATGCTAAGCCTCATCCTCAAGCAGTATTTCTTCATATATGGGATCCTATTTTAGAAAAACCTCTTAATCCAAATTTGATTTGGATCTTTGCAATGGAAATGCATAGATACATGTATAAATATAATATCAAAAAGGAAGATATAGCACTTGTTACAGTTAAAAATAAGAAAAATGCTTTAGATCATCCTGCTGCACGTGATGCTATGAATTTGACTGTTGAAGATGTTTTAAATAGTGAAGTTCTTGTTTGGCCAGTTCAAAGATTAGATATAAGTTCTATTACTGATGGGGCTGCTGCTATAGTTCTTGCAAGTGAAAAAGTTGCAAGGAGATTTACAGATTCTCCTGTTTGGATAGAAGGTGTAGGTTGGGCTTTAGATTCAACTCATTGGACATGTAGAGAATTAGCATATCCTTTATACTTAGAATATGCTGGAAATATGGCTTATAAAATGGCTGGAATAGAAAACCCAAGAAAACAATTAGATTTTGCTGAAGTTTATGATCCATTTAACTATAAAGAGCTTCATCATATGGAAGGACTTAAGCTAGCAGATAAAGGTAAAGCTCCTGAACTAACTAGAGAAGGAATTACACAAAGGGATGGTGATTTGCCGATATGTCCTTCAGGAGGATTATTAGGCGTAGGAAATCCTATAGCTGCTGCTGGATTAATGAAAGTATGTGAATTATTCTGGCAGTTAAGATATGAGGCTGGAAAAAGACAAGTAAAAATTAAAAATGGTTATGCTTTAGCCCAAGCTTGGGGAGATTTAATGCAGGTTTCTACTGTATTAATTGCTAAGGGTGGATAAAATGCAGAAAATTTATCCTAGTATTCCTGTATTAAAGGAAGACGAAGGAAAAATAGTTGAAATTAGCTATAAGCCAGAAGCTAAATATCTCTTTTCTGCAGGTCAAGCAATAAGTAGATTTCTTAATGAATTAAAAAATGGAAGAATTATTGGTAGGAAATGCTTTAAGTGCAACAGAATTCTTGTTCCTCCTAGAATGTACTGTGAGATTTGTTTTAAAGCAACAGATGAATGGGTTTATGTTAGAGATGTAGGAAAAGTTGTTACTGCTGTAGTTAGTTATATAACAGTAGATGCAAGAAAGGCAGAGAAACCTGAAGTAGTAGGTATTATTGAATTTATTGATGCTCCTACCCAAGGAATATTTCATAGAATAAACGTAAATCCTGAATATGTTGTTAATCGTAAAATATTTGGCGTTACAGTTAAAGCTGTTTGGAAAAAGGAAAATGAAAGAAAAGGAGATATAAATGATATATTATATTTTGAACCTATAGAAGAAATAAAATGAGCTACGAAAAAGAGATTAATTTGGAAAAATTAGTAAGCTATCCTTCATCTATGGAAACAAAAGAATATACTTACACTGCAGGTGAACTTGGAGAACAATTCTTTTTAAAAATAAAAAATGAAGCTCAACTTTATGCAGCATATTGTAAAAATTGTAATATACTCTTTTTACCTGTTAGAGGTTTTTGCTTAAAATGTGGGAATGAAGTAAAGGAATTAAAGAAAATAAAAAATGAAGGATTTGTTGTTAGTTATACTATTGCCAAAATTGATAGTTATGGAAAAGAATTAGAAGCTCCTAAAATAATTGCCTTAATTGGTTTTGAAAATGTTACAGGTTACATTATACATTATTTAGATGAAATAAAATATGAAGAATTAAAAACAAATTTAAAAGTCGTTCCTGTATTTAAAGAACCTAACGAGAGAAAAGGAAGCTTACTTGATATTAAATATTTTAAACCTTCTGAATAATAAAGATAATATTAACTACTTAAGATTTTTATAATTCTTAACAGTTTTATTTTCCTCTTTTTATTACGATTATTTTTCCACTTTTAGCTACGTTAATATTAAGCTGTCCTCTAAACTCTGTTATGAATCCTCCTTCAATTCTAATCATGTCGCCAACGTTAACTTTATCAATTTGATCTCTCCATAAAGTTAGATTAATTCTGCCACTTTCATCTTCAACTAAAGCATTGCAAACTCTTGAAGTGCCATATTTTGTTTGAACAATTCTTTCATCTTCTTTTGAAACAACTTTTAATGTAGCAGAGATATTATTCATTCCTTTTTTCATATCCTTTACTTTCATATCTGCCATTCTTTCTTAAGCTTTCATAATTTTACTTATTTAAATGTTTTTTGCTAAAAAATAATTTTTAGGCTGAATATAATAGTTATATGGAAGTCAAGATACCTGAATATAAAGTAACTGAAAATGTTAAATTAGAAAGCAAAAATACTGCTTTAATAATTGTAGATATGCAGAATGATTTTGTCCATCCTCAAGGAAAACTTTTTGTACCTACGGCTCCTAAATCAATACCTTACATTAAATCTTTAATAAATAAAGCAAGAAATAAAGGAGTTTTGATCGTTTATACCCAAGATTGGCATATGAAAGATGATCCTGAATTTTTAATTTGGGGTGAGCATGCATTGCAAGGAACATGGGGAGCAGAGATAGTTGAAGAACTTAAACCTGAGCCTAATGATACTATAATAAAAAAGCTTAGATATGATGCATTCTATGGTACTTCATTAGATCATATACTTAGGCTTAATAATATAAAAAATGTAGTAGTTACTGGAACAGTAGCTAATATTTGTGTTCTTCATACTGCAGGAAGTGCAGCTTTAAGATGGTATAAAGTTATTTTGCCAATAGATGCTACTTCTGCTTTAACAGATTTTGATTTATATTCAGCTATAAGGCAGGTAGATTTTCTTTATAAAGGAATAATAACAAAAAGTGAATATATAGAGTTTATATAACATGGTTGTAGATGTACATGTACATCCGCCAACAGAAGAATTTGTAAAAACTTTAGGACCTTTATTTGAGCCTACGATTAAATATTTTAGATCTGATTTCAAAATAAAAAATTTTAAAGAATTTGCAGAAGATTTAAGAACGCAAGGAATAACAAAAGCATTTTTATTACCTCTTACATCATCAATTGAAGGTTTAGGAAGAATAACAAATGAACATATTGCAGAAATTTGTAATTCCGATCCAGATTTGTTTATAGGTTTTGCTTCATTTGATTTAAAAGGAGATTATGTTTCAGAATTAAAATATGCTATAAACAATCTTGGATTAAAGGGAATTAAAATACATCCACAACTTCAATTAATAAGACCAGATGACGAAAAAATAAGTAAAGTTTTTGAAATTGCAGATGAAAATAAGTTGCCAGTTGTAATTCATACGGGAATAACAGGAATAGGTGCAGGAGTAAAAGGAGGCGGAGGCCTTCCTTTAGAATTAGGTAAGCCTATTTATATTGATAATTTAGCCATAAAATATCCTAATGTTAATTTCATTATTGCTCATTTTGGATGGCCATGGTATGAAGAAGCTTTAGCAGTAGCATATCATAAAGGAAACGTTTTTATTGATATAAGCGGATGGTCTCCTAAATATATTCCGCAAATTGTAATTAAATATATGGATAGCTTATTACAAGATAAGTTTCTTTTTGGTAGCGATTATCCTATGCTCAAACCATCTAGGATTTTAAATGAGTTAAAAACATTAAATCTTAAGGATGAAACTTTAAATAAAATTTTGTACGAAAATGCCAAAAAAATTATTAAATCTTTATAATTTTGTTTTTTGACTAATTTTAATATTAGTTTTATTTAAATTTTTATATAATTAAAAACATTTAAGAAATATGAGCAATTTAGTAACTTATACCTTAAAAACAGCTGCGATTCCAACTGCTATTTTTGCTGACCGTTTAAGAAAATTGGCACTTGTAATAATTAAAGATGTTCCAAGAGATGTTATACTAAGGGATATTGCTGAATTTAATAAACATTTATATACTTATTTATCGGAAGAGTTGAAATTATCCAAGAGTGATCTAATAAGAATTACAGTTGATGTTAGTTATGATAAAGAACAAAATAAGTTAATTTTCTCAAGACCTAAAATTGATAGATATGTTCCAGAAGGAGAAATAAAGGCTTTTTATGAAAAAATTATAGAAGAATACAAAAAACAAGTAGCTGAGTTAAATAATAAAATAGAACAAATTAAAAAAGAATATGAGGAAGAAATTTCAAATCTTAAGAAAGATAAAGAAAATTTAAAAGTATATTATGAAAATAAATTAAAGGAAAATGAAGAAGAAATAAATAAGATTAAAAATGAAATTTTAAAATATAAAGAAAAAATTGAAATTGTTAAGAAAGAATTAACAAATATCTTAAAAATATTAACTTAAAAGCTTTAATATTTAATTTTTTTATAATTTTTTATGGTTACTGCATAAAGATTATTCGCAGAAGTAACAGGTACACATTCAATTTCTACACCCAATTTTTCCTTTACTATTTTTTTAAAAGTTTCAATATTTTGTGGTCCTAAGGGTACCATAAGTTTTATATGTGGTCTATTTGTCATAGCTAGTTCAACTCTTTTAACATACTTATCAATAATTTGTAATAATTGTTCTTCAGGAACTTTAATTTTTCTTGCAGTTAAATCAGATCTTTTGCTTAATTCCATTTATTATTTTTAATAAATAATACAATATATGAAATTTTTTAGTTTGGAAGATGTAATAAATGCAAAGAAAAGGATTAAAGATTTTGTAATTGAAACACCTCTCATTCATTCAGAATATTTTTCGAAAAAATTTGGTTTTAATGTATATTTTAAATGTGATTTTTTGCAAAAAGTTGGTTCTTTTAAAATACGTGGTGTAGCTAATAAAGTTTTAAGTGAAATAGAAAAAGGAACGAAGATAAATACTCTAGTAACAGCATCAAGTGGTAATCATGGAATAGCTGTAGCCTATTTTGCTAAAATTTTAGGTTTAAAATCCGTTATTTTTGTTCCAAAAATAGGTACAAGGTATAAAATAAATTTAATGAAATTATTTGATGCAGAAATTATAAGAAAGGGAGAATATTCTGATGATGCTGCTAAATATGCTTTAAAATTTTCTAAAAATAACAATGCTTTATATGTACATTCTTATGATGACCTAAAAGTCATAGAAGGGCAAGCAACTTTGGGTTTGGAGATTTATAACCAATTAAAAAACATAGATTACGTAATTGTTCCTGTTGGAGGAGGCGGATTAATCGCAGGAATTTCTTTTGTATTGAAGAGTTTAAACAATAAAATAAAAATAATTGGTATACAATCCAAAAATGCTCCTTCAGTTTATCTTTCTTTAAAAAAGAATAAAATAATAAAAGTAAAAAGATCTAAAACCATAGCAGAAGGAATAGCTGTAAGAGTTGTTGGAAATTATGCTTTTGAAATTATTAAACAATATGTTGATAATGTAGAGTTAGTTTCAGAATCTAATATTATAAAAGCCACTTTAGATTTATTTAAAAAAGAAAGATTGTTGCTAGAACCTACGGGAGCTTCGGCTTTTGCTTATCTTTATAATGCAAAAATAGAAAAAGGCAGTAATGTAATTGTAATATTGACTGGAAGGAATGTTTCGAATGAATTTTTGCATTCTGTCCTTTTTGAAAGGTTATTTTCCAGTTCTACTCGTACGGTTTAAGTATATGTACTTCTATTTCGCTAGGAGCATTATTTTTAAAGTATATTGCGTCTGCTTCTGAACCTACAATTGTTCCGTAATGCATAGGTATTGCTATCTTAGGTTTAATATCTTTTAAAGCTTGAACAGCTTCTTCTTTTGTCATAACATAAGTTCCGCTTACAGGTAATAAAGCAATCGTTGGCTTAAGATCTTTAACTTCAGGAATATTATCAGAATCTCCTGCATGATATATTGATACTTCACCTAAATATAATACATAGCCTACTTTATTATCTTCCTTTGGATGAAATACTTGACCTGGGCTTCTGAACTTATTTATATTATATGCTCTTACAGCTTTTACTTTAATTCCATTTATCTCTACTTCATCACCAGGTTTTACGTAATATTTTTTATTAGGTTTAAATTTGTCTAGTTCATTTTTGCATTCATCGGGCGCTACAAAAACTGTTTTATCAGTAGCTACTTTCTTTATATCATCAGGACTTAAATGATCAAAGTGATTATGTGTTATTAATACTATATCTGCGTCTTTCTCAGATTTTTTTAAATTATAAGGATCTATGTATATTATTTTATTTGCATATTTAATTTTAAATGCATCATGTCCTAACCATGTTATGCTAACTCCTTTATATTCAAATGGCATAATTAAATAATATTTTAAAAAATTATTAAATTATTGCAATTGCTTTAATTTCGTTTATTGCGTTTTTAATTGTTTCAGCTCCTTTATAAAATCTCAATTTTTCTTCTTCATTTAAGTTAAGTTCAATAATTTTTTCTACTCCTTTTCTTCCAACAACAATCGGCACACCAATACATATATCAGTTAAACCATATTCTCCGTTTAAGTAAACTGAGGCAGGAATTATTTCCTTTGTATCCTTTACTATAGCTTCAATTAAGCTAGCTATACAACTTATAGGAGCAAAGACCGTAGCACCTTTTAAAGCTATTACTTCTGCAGCTATTTTTCTTGTAGATTCTTCTGCTTCTTTAATTTTATCTTCTGATAATATATCGCTAGCTCTTAATCCTCCTATATATGAAAATCTTGCCAAAGGTAACATGTTTTCTCCATGTTCACCTATAACTAAAGCTTTGACTGAGCTTCTTGAAACATTAAACATACTTGCTAATATTTCCCGATATCTTGCTGAATCAAGCTGTCCTCCCATACCAATAACTCTTTCTCTTGGAAATCCTGTTACTTTATATGTTACATATGTCATAACATCCATTGGGTTGGTTACTGTTATAACTATAGAATTAGGAGCATATTTTGCTACTTGTGAAGCTACATCTCTAACTATAGGAGCATTTTGCTTTAAAAGATCCAATCTTGTCATACCTGGTTTTCTTGCAAAGCCTGCTGTGATAACAACAATATCTGACTCAGCAATATCTTTATAGTCATTAGAACCTTTTGCATATGTAGATTTTCCTTTTTCTGAAGCCATTTGATTTAAATCCATAGCTTCTCCTTGGGGCAAATTCTTAATTATATCTATTAATACTACTTCTTTTGCTAATTCTCTGTAAACTATTTCATATCCAGTTAGACTTCCTAGTCTTCCAGCACCAATTATTGAAATTTTATTTACTGGCATAATTTATTAATGATAAAACAATTATAAAAAATATCGTAAAAGGATATATGAATTTCAATATTTAAAAATATGATTATAAATAAAAATTTATAAAATTTAAAAGTTAACCGTATCTATAACCAATGCCTTTACCCCATCTAGGATATCTAAATTCTATATTTTCATAAGGACATATTATAAAGCAACTACCGCATTCAACGCAGTTATCATAGGAAACTATTAATCTGTCTTCTTCAAATTTATATACATCAGCAGGACAAACAATTATACATGGTTTTCTAGTGCATTTTAAACAAACAGCATTATCCTTAATAGTTAAATGAGAAATATCATCTCTTTTATATCTTGCAAGAAATAATTTAGGTTCTACTTTAGAATTCTCTTCTAATTTCCATATAGGTATTTCTTCCTTTTTTAATATGGGCTTTGACATTAAAATATTACACCTCTTATTAATTCAACTACATCCTTAATAAACATTACTGGATTTCTTTTAGAAAATATTGCTCTTTGTATTTTTTTAATTTTAACCGCTCCTAATTCTCCATCTACTGTATTCCAAATTCTGAGAATGTCTCTTAGTATTTCAGGATAGGTATCAAAAAGTGCTTTATTTTTCTCAATTATATGTGGAATTCTTCTAAATTTTTTCAAATCTCTTAAAACAAAACTATTTTCTAATAATTTTCTGTAATACTTTAAAGTATTAGCTGAGAAATCTTTTATTTTATGTGCATAAATTGCAGTTTTTCCGGCACATATACCTGATTCTACAGCATAATCTGTTCCTCTAAACTCTAATACATTAACAAACATTGCAGCATCGCCAGCTACCAACATACCATTTGTATATAGTTGTGGAATAGCATCGTATCCTCCTTCAGGTATTAAATGAGCAGAATATTCTTTAAGAATGCTTTCTTTAATATATGGATAAATTGAAGGGTGCTTTTTAAATTCTTCTAAAATTTTATTTGGTCTTTTACCTTTATTAGCAATATCTTCAAGCAAAGCTCCAAATCCAAGCGATATACTATCCCTGTTTGTATACAAAAATCCTCCTCCTGTCATTCCTTTTAATGGTCCTCCAAAAATTAAACATGCTATCCCTTCATCCATTCCTAGCTGGAAAATTTCTTCGATTTTAGTTCTTTGTACTTCTAATACTTCTTTGACACCTAAAGCTACTTGATTAGGTTTTCTTCTTCTATATAAACCAGCATGTTTAGCCATTAAAGAATTTACACCATCTGCTGCTATAACTATATTAGCGTAAACTTCTCCACGATCAGTTTCAACACCAATAACTTGTCCATCTTTTATTATAGGTTGTAATGCTGTAGTTCTTGTAATAATCATTGCTCCTGCTTCCTCTGCCTTTTTTGCATACCATGAATCAAATTTTGCTCTTAATGCTGTATAACCACTTGGTTTATTCTTGAAATTGCTATCTCTATAAATTAATTTAATACAAGCATCATTGGTCAAGAACCAATATTGGTATTCTATAACTTTTCTTTCAAGAGGAGCCAATTTAACAAAATCTGGAATAAGTTTTTCAAAAGCATGTCTAAATATTATTCCACCGAACGTATTTTTCTCGCCTGGAATATTACCTCTTTCTATTACAAGCGTGTTTAATTTTGCTCTTGCAGTTGTTATTGCAGCAGAAATTCCTGCAGGACCTGCTCCTACTATAACTACATCGAATTTCTCTGTCATGATGTTTTTATTCTATTTTTTAATTCTTCTGTTAGTAATGGTAAAATTTTAAATAAGTCTCCTATTATACCAAAATCTGCTACATTAAATATTGGTGCCTCTGGATCTATATTTATAGCTACTATAATATCTGAACCTTGCATTCCAACTACATGTTGAATAGCTCCTGAAATTCCTATAGCAAAATAAAGTCTTGGTCTTACAGTTAATCCTGTTTGACCAACCTGTGTTTCTTTTGGAAGCCAACCTGAATAAACAACTGCTCTCGTAGCTCCTATTTCAGCATTTATTATTTTTGCAAATTCTTTTGCAAGATATAGATTCTTTGGAGAGCCGAATCCCTTGCCAACTGATACTATTATGTTTGCTTCTTCCAATCTTATTTTTTCCCTTGGAATAAATTTTAATAATTCAGTATGTATTTTTTCTTCAGGAATTTTGATTTCTTCTTTAATTACCTCATAATTATCATTTTGTATTTTAGGAGGAATTTTAAATACTTTAGGTCTTATTGTACACATTTGTGGCTTGTGTTTTGGGCAAATTATCGTACTCATTTCATTTCCTCCAAAATCAGGTCTTGTAGCTAGTAAAATACCAGTGGCTGGATCAATATCTAGCTGAGTCACATCTGCAACAAGTCCAGTAGGTATTAATGTAGCTGCATATCCTGCCAAATCTCTTCCATTCTGTGTTCCAGGCATCAATAAAATCTCAGGTTTATATTTTAAACAAATTTCTGTGAGAGCATAAGAATATGGTTCTGTTCTATAATCTTCATATATTTTATCATCAATATAGTAAATTTTATCTGCTCCATACGAAGCACATTCTTTTATCAAATGTTCAACTTTGTATCCTATTACTACTGCTGCACATTTAACATTAAGAAGCCTTGACAGTCTTCTTGCTTCTCCTAACAATTCCCATGATACTGGATCAGCTTTACCATAACGATGCTCTACACAAGACCAAACTTCTCCGAACTGTTTGGTTTTATCAAAGGCTATAGGTAGAGGTTTAACTTCTTCATATTTCTCTGCTATTTTTTCTCCGAAGGCATTAATTTTTAACAAATTATCTATTAGCCATACAACAGCTTCTTTTTCCTTTCCTCTTCCATCAAATATTTGACCTTTTTTTCTTAAAGGAGGAGGAAATACTTTTTTAACAAATGTTGGCGATCCTCTTAAACCTATTTTATCTGATTCAAGTTTTAGGTCATCTTTATTCCACTTAATTACTTTGGCTTTATATGCTTTTATTATATCCTTTATAGAAGGAATTCTTGGTTTATTAGCTTCTTCTATTATACTAAAAGCTGTGGGAATCGTAGCTTTTACTATTTCCTTTCCATCGTATACTTTTCTTGTAGCTATTACATAACCTTTTTCTAAATTTATTTCATCTATACTATAAGTATAAGTAATTATTGGAATTCCAAATCTTGCAGCGACACCTGGTCCTGTTTGTCCAGTTTCTCCATCTATAGCTTGTCTTCCAAAGAAAATAAAAGTAAATGGTCCATGTATTTCACAAATCTTTTTTATAGCCATCCATAATGTATAAGAAGTAGCCAACGTATCTGAACCTGCTAAAGCTCTATCTGAAACATGATAAGCATAATCTGCTCCCATTGCTAAAATTTCTCTTAAACTACTTTCAGCTTGCAATGGTCCCATTGTAACAACTGAAACTATTCCTCCAA